>Ga0075157_10001129_pt1 | contig 17440 bp, 31 predicted proteins | sample JI81BgreenDNA_FD_70967 | JGI IMG/M metagenome (GOLD analysis project Ga0075157, IMG submission 70967) | Wastewater effluent complex algal communities from Wisconsin, to seasonally profile nutrient transformation and Carbon sequestration -... | ecosystem: Engineered > WWTP > Effluent > Algae...
GCGGAGCGCAACGCGCTGCTGGAGCTGCGAAACGCCCACATTGTGGCGAAGTACGGCGCCGGCTCGAGCGTGTCGGCGCTGTCGGCGGAGTACGGCATTCACCGCAAGATGGTGGCCACCATCCTGGACCGGGCCGGCGTTCAGCGCCGGCGGGAAGGTGTGCCATGACCTGGTGGGCAGCCCTGCTGCTTTGGCTGGTGGCGGCCGTCGCCGCTGTCGCCGCTAACGCCGCCATGTGCTACGCCCGCGACTTGCGGGCGGAGCGGGAGGACCGGATGCGCAAGGCCGTGACCCTGCGCAACCGCCTGGCGGACTTTCGTATGGCCATGGCCGAGCTGGCCGACCAGGACCCCGGCCGCGAGCCTTGGCTGGAGGAGCTGGACGGCATCATGGTGGAGGCTGTGCGCACCGGCGTGCCCTTCGACGCGGAGGCCTCGCCATGGTGAAGCGCTGCGCGAACATGGACACCATCCGGGAAAAGCTCCGCGACGCCGAGAACCCCAAGAACCTGCCGGGCGCGTGGCTGACTGCCTCCGAGTGCCGCAAAGTGCTGGAGGCGCTGGAGGAGGCCGACCGCATCCGCTCCGCCGTCGCAGTGGTGAAGGTGCAGCGATGACGGCGCGAACCATCAAGGCCTCCGAAGCCCGTGATGTGCTGGCCGAATACACCAACGAACAGCTGGCCGAGTTCGCGCGAAACGCGAAGGCGCGCGGCGCTGACTTCGCCCGCCTCGCTGCCGCCCATCAGTCCAACGCCTCGCGCTACACCAAAGAGCTGCGCCGCCGGGCACGCGCCGCAAAGCGTGGCGCGCCATGACCCGGGCCACCTCCGGCCTTCCAGTCAAGGCGAAGCGCAAGCGCGAGCCCATCTACCTGCGCGTGGTCAAGGGCGGATTCGAGCCCGCGGCGGCCTACTACGCCGAACAGCTGCGCGCCCGCAAGTTCAAGGTGGGCGACCTGGTGCGCGCGGAGCTGGTGAAGCCGCGCAACCCGCGCCACCACCGGCTGGTGTTCGGGCTGCTGGCCAAGGTGGCCGAACACCTGGACACCACCACGGACGCGCTGCTGGTGCTGGTGAAGATTCGCATGGGCCTGGTGGAAACCATCATCGACTCCGCCACCGGCCGCACCTACTACGTGCCCGCGTCCGTGGACTTCGAGAACATGGACCAGGGCGCGTTTGCGGTTTTTCACCGCGACCTTTCCCGATTGATTGCGCGCACCTGGCTGCCCGAGTTCACGCCCGAACAGGTGGCGGACCTTGGCGAAATGATGGCCGAAGCATGAAGCGCGCAATAGGAAGCGCCACTGCGGCCCAGCGCCGACGCCACGACGCCATCGCGGAGCTGGGGTGCGTGGCCTGCTGGATGGATGGCCGCGGCCGGATGCCCGCCGAGGTTCACCACCTCACCCTGGGCGGCCGGCACGGCGCGCCGCAGCTCGGCCATGACCGCGTGGTGGGTCTATGCACCTACCATCACCGCGGCTACCCGCCCGAGGGCTACACGAACACGCGCGCGCTGGAGGTTTTCGGCCCCAGCTTCGCGCTGAAGCCCAACGCCTTCAGGGACCACTACGGCCGCCAGGAAGTGCTGGAGGAATTCCAGGAGGCGCTACTGGCGAAGCATGCCGCCCTCTCCGGCATCCGCCCGGCGAATGGTCGCACCTGAGACAGCGCGCGGCTGGCCCGTAGGCTGTGGGCTCTGACCCGCCCCGACACCTACCCGAGGACGCGCCCATGCTTGAATCCGTCGCCATCGCCCTGGTGGCCACCCTGGTGCTGGTCCCCTGCGCTGTCGCCAGCTTCGCCTGGACCGTCACCCTGGGCATGAAGCGCCTGGGCGTCACGGACCAAGACCTGCGGGACGCCATGGACCGCGTGCTGCTGGACCCGAAGGCCACCGCGCAGCTGGCCGGCCTCGCCATGGTCGGCCTTTGCATCCTCCTCGGCCAGGTGTTCAGCTGACCATGAACCCGAAGCGCGAGCCCACAGCGTCCGTCATCTACCCCACGGAGGTGACGCCGAACGACGCCCGCGCGTTTGGGAGTGGGGAGCGCTACTACCCGGCGTACATGAGTGCCGGACCGGACCGCCGCGCGGTGCCGCTGCTGTTCACAGCGAACCAGCTGGAGGTGGCAGCGGAGCGCGCGACCCGGAACCCGGAGGACGTGCCGCCCATGGCGCACACGCCTGGCGAGCGGGAGCGCGCCATCCGCGAGCTGGTGGCCTTCGGCCTGGGCATCCTGCTGTCCATCCTGGTGATGGCGTTCAGCGGTGCCGCCGAGGCTCGCGGCCCGGCCGGCCTGCTGTCGGACCGCTACGATTCGGAAATCCAAAAGGCCGCGAAGCTGTACCTTCCCGGCTGGCGGTGGGAGTGGTGGAAGGCCCAGCTGTATCAGGAGTCCCGCCTGGACCCCTCGGCGGTTTCGCCAGTGGGCGCGCGCGGCCTCGCCCAATTCATGCCGGGAACCTGGCGGGATGAAGCCGGACGCCTTGGCTTCGGCCACCTCTCCCCGCACGCCGCAGAGCCCAGCATTCTGGCCGGCGCCGCCTACATGGCCCGCCTGCGCACGCAATGGCGCAGCGAGCGCCCCGAGTCGGACCGCCGCGAGCTGGCACAGGCCAGCTACAACGCCGGGCTGGGCAACATCCTGCGCGCACAGCAGCGGTGTGACGGCGCCCGCCACTGGCCGGAAATCCAGCGGTGCCTGCCGCAGGTGACCGGCGAGCGCAACGCCCACGAAACGCGCACCTACGTGGAGCGCATCGCACGCTGGTATGGCGTCCTGGTGGTGTCGTCGTGAAGCTGTCCGACCTGAACCCGCAAACGCAAGCCGCGCGCATCGTCGCCGGCATCGTCGGCCTGCTGCTGGTCCTCGCCCTGTGGGCCGCGCCCGCTGTTGGCGTCTACCTGTACCTGGCCGGCCAGCAGGCCATCGCGGTGAAGGCTGCCGAGGACACCACGCGCGCCGAGGTCACCGCCGAGTTCACGAACGCCGCCGCCGAGGCTGTCGCCAAGGCCCGCGCCGATTGGGCGAAGCGCCAGGCTGAAGCCACCCGCCAGGCCGAGGAGGACCGCGCCGCCATCGCGCGCGACCTCGCCGGCCAGCGCACCCGCGCCGATAACCTCCTCCGCCAGCTGCTGGGGCACATCAATGCGAACCCTTTACCTGCTGACTGCCGCCTGGATGCTGACCGCGTGCGGCTCTACTCCGATTCGCGTAGTCGCGGACCCGCCCCAACCGATTGACGCCGGCTGCGGCCCCTGCCTGGCCGCACAATGCCCCCAGCTGCCCAGCCTGACCGCATCCGAGGACGGCACCGCCTCCCCGGATGACGTGCTGGCCCTCGGCCCCGAGGACGGCAAGGTGTCCGCCACGTGCCAGGCCGCGCTCCGCGAGTGCCAGGCCTGCGTCATCCGTGCCCGTGACGCGGGGGCGATTCGGTGACGGGCCAGCCGCAGCTCGGGCCGGGATTCCAGGACCACCACCTGAATGCCCGCCTGACCAACGTGGAGGACGGCCTGGCCGAAACCCGCAGCATCCTGCGCAGCGTGGACGAATCCCTGAAGTCCCTGGTGCGCCTGGAGGCCCACCACGCCGAAACGCGCGAGGGCATGAACCGGGCGTTCAAGTCCATCAAGGTGCTGGACCTCCACGCCAAGGAAACGGACAAGGCCGTGGCGGACCACGCCCGCCGCCTCTCCGACACGGAGGAGGACGTGGCCGCCCGCGCCGCCACCCTCGCCTTGATCCAGGGCGAGCTGCCAAAGCTGCGCCAGTCCGCCGGGTGGGTGAATAAGGCCGTGCTGGGCGCCGCCGTCCTGGTGGGCGGCATGTTCGGCACCGTGGCCGTGGACCGCATCCGCGGCTGGTTCGCTCCGGCAGCCCCCCAGGTTCAGGCCCCCGAAACGGACCGCACCACCTCCCGGTAGCATTCCGCTATCCTTGGTAGCGGTCCCCTTACGGTAGAGTCCTGACAATGGCAGCCCGGAAGCCATCCAAGCCCACCAAGGGCAGCAAGACCGGCAAGCGCAAGCCAACCCGCAGCCCGAACAGCACCATTGACGTGCTGGCCGACATTCGGCAGGCCCAGGCGCTGCGCCTTCGCATCCGCGGGCTGTCCTTCCGGGAAATCGCCGCGGAGCTGGCCGTGACCCACACCACGGCCCACGACTACGTGAAAAAGGGCCTGGCCGAGCTGGCCGAACACAGCCGCGGCACCGCCGAGGAGCTGCGCGCGCAACAGGAGGCACGCCTGGCCGCCGTCATGGCCGCCAATTGGCCGCTGGCCCTGGGCGACACCTCGGACCTGGTGCGCAAGGTCCGCGAGGAGGGCGAGGCCCGCGGCATGGCCCCCGACGCCCTCGCCAAGGCGCTGGGCCGCCTTCCGCTCCCTGGCGTCCCCTCCACCGAACACGGCAAGCGCGTGCTGGATTGCCTGGCGCAAATGGCCAAGCTGCGCGGCCTGGAGGCCCCGGTGAAGGTGGCGAACACCAACCCGGACGGCAGCGAGGAGCGCCCGGCCGCCGGCTACGTGCTGCCGCTCCCGCCCACCATGGACCTGGCCGCATGGCAGGCCGCCGTAGCTAAGGCCGCGCAGCGCCCTGAATGACCGCGCCCGCGCCCGTCGCGGTGTGGGCTCCCAACCCTGGCCCGCAGTCCCTGCTGGTGTCCTGTCCCGTGTGGGACGTGCTGTACGGCGGCGCGCGTGGCGGCGGGAAAACGGACGGCCTGCTGGGCAGCGCCGGCATGCGGTCCCTGTACCTCGCCCTGCACCGCGGCACCCGCGCACCTTGCGGCGCCAGGCTGCTGCCGGCCGCCCACTACCGGGGCCTGTTCATCCGCCGCACCTATGACGAGCTGGACGAAGCGGTGAGCCGCTCGCATGAAATCTTCGGCCCGCTGGGCGCGAGCTGGCGCGCGAGCCGCTACACCTGGACCTTCCCCTGGGGCGGCTACCTGAAAATGCGCTATCTCGCGCATGACCGGGACGCGGCGCGCTACCAGGGCCATTCCTACAATGACCTGCTGGTGGATGAAGCCGGTAACTTCCCCAGCCCGGAGCCCATCGGGAAGCTGCGCGCCACGCTGCGCGACCGCAACGGGGTGCCGGTGCGCATCCGAATGAGCGCCAACCCTGGCGGCCCAGGCCATGCGTGGCTGAAAGCCGACTACGTGACCCCGGCGCCGCCGTTCACGCCGCACGCCGACCCCAACACCGGGCTACCACGCGTCTACATCCCCTCCCGGCTCGAGGACAACCCGGCGCTGGTGTCGAATGACCCGACCTACGCCACCCGCCTGCGCGGCTCCGGTCCGGCCTGGCTGGTGCAGGCCTGGCTGAATGGCGATTGGGACGTGGCCCCGGAGGGCGGCATCATCAAGCTGGCATGGTTCCGCCGGTACGCCCTGGGCCAGGCGCCCGTCCCGCCGGAGCGGTACATGGTGGTGCAGTCCTGGGACACCGCCTACAAGCCCGGCCAGCACAATGACCCCAGCGTATGCACCACCTGGGCGGTGACCACCACCGGCTACTACCTGCTGGACGTGTTCCGCGAGCGCCTGACCTATCCGGCGCTGAAGGCCAAGGCCGTGGAGCTGGCGCGCGCCTGGGGCGCCGATGCTGTCCTGGTGGAGGACAAGGCCAGCGGCCAGTCCCTGATTCAGGACCTTGGCGAGTCCACCACGCTGCCCGTCATCGCGGTGGAGCCCGAGGGGGACAAGGTGACCCGTGCCCTTGCGGTGACCGGCGCTATGGAAGCCGGCCGCGTCCACCTGCCGGCCACCGCGCCCTGGCTGCTGGACTTCGAGCTGGAGCTGTCCATGTTCCCCACCAAGGGCGTCCATGATGACCAGGTGGACAGCGTGACGCAGTTCCTACGGTGGGCGGCCGTCCACGCGGTGCGCGCCATGGAAGCCTTCAGCTCCGGCGTGCTGAACGTCGGCGCGGCCGTGGACCCTGGCGAGTCGGCTGCGAATGGTCGCAGGGCGACGGAGGCCATAGGCTGGGGCACAGTGTCCAGCGTCAATGACTCCGCCGGATACCTGTAGCGCATGGCAGTGACCAAGCCCGTAAAAGAGGAGCTGGCCCGCCGCGACGAGGGCCTGGGCGCCGTTTCCGGCTTCGCGTCCCTGCTGGCCACCGATGATTCGGTGCTTAATAGCCGCGGCCGGGACTATCGCATCTACCGCGAAACCCTCCGCGATGACCAGGCCGGCAGCACGTTCGCCCAGCGCCGCCTTTCCGTCGTGTCCAAGGAATGGCACGTGGAGCCGGCGAGCAAGCGCCGCGTGGACGTGGCCGCCGCCGACTTTATGCGCGAACAGCTCCAGGTCCTGGAGTGGGACCGCATCACGGACAAAATGCTGTTCGCGCGCTGGTACGGCCATGCCGTCGCGGAATGCATGTGGCAGACGGATGGCCGCTTCATCACCCTGGCCGACGTGCGGGTGCGGGACCGCTCCCGCTTCGCCTATGACCGCGACCGCCAGCTGTACCTGGTGGACGGTGGCCGCACCGTGCCGATGCCGGAGCGGAAATTCTGGACCATCAGCACCGGCGAGGATAACGACGACGCGCCCTATGGGCTCGGCCTCGCCCATTGGGCTTACTGGCCGGTGTTCTTCAAGCGGAACGGCATCAAATTCTGGCTGACCTTCGCGGAGAAGTTCGGCAGCCCCACCGCCGTGGGCAAGGTTCCGGCGGGCCAGCTCGATGACCCGCAATTCAGGGACAAGGCGCTGCGCGCGCTCCAGGCCATCGCCTCGGAAACCGCCGTGCTGGTGCCCAACGGCATGGAAATCACCCTGCTGGAGGCCACGCGCGGAGGCGCGGCGACCTATGACCAGCTGGTGGACGCCATGGACGCCGCCATCGCCAAGGTGGTGGTGGGACAAACGGCCAGCACCGAGGGAACGCCCGGCCGCCTGGGCAATGACAAGCTCCAGGGCGAGGTCCGCATGGACCTGGTGAAGGCCGACGCGGACCTGGTGTGCGGCAGCTTTAACCGCCAGGCCGCCGCGTGGCTGACGGAATGGAATTTCCCCGGCGCCCGCACCCCGAAGGTGTGGCGCGTGGTGGAGCCGTCCGAGGACCTGAACGCGCGCGCGGAGCGCGACACCAAGGTGTTCGCCCTGGGCTATGAGCCCACGGAGGAATACATCCGCGAAACCTACGGCGAGGGCTGGCAGAAAAAGGCCGCCCAGGCCGGCGTGGACCCCGCACAGGTGCCGCAGCAGCTCGCCGCCGAGTTCGCGGAGCTGGGCGCGCTGTCGGCCATGAAGCTGGGCCACCGCGGCGACCAAACCGCCATTGCCGAGGCCGCGCAGGCCTTCGCCAACCGCTATGAAACCGTCCTGGGCGAGCGCGTCCAGGAGCTGCTGGACCTGGCCGAGAACACCGGCGACTACGCCACGTTCCAGGAGCGCATCAAGGCCATGATGGCCGAGCCGGCGAAGGCCGACACCACCAACGCCCTGCGCAATGCCGGCGTGTTCTCGCGCCTGCTGGGCCTGTTCCGCCAGCAGCGCAATGACCGCACCAAGGGCGAGGCCGTGGCCTTCGCGGAAGCGCAGGCCGAACGCGAGGCGCGCCGGGACAGCTGGCTGGCCGCGCTGCTGTTCCGGGAGCCCAAGGCGCCCACCATCACCGTGAACCCTGCGCCCGTCACCGTTCAGGTGGACGCGCGCCGCGGTAACGGCACCGTTACGCAAACCTTTGAACGCGACCAGGACGGCAACGTGTCGCGCATCACCACGTCCGAGGACTGACCCGTGCCCCTGCTGGTTCCCAACCCGTCTGAAACCACCATGCTGGAGGCCATCCTGAACAAGGTGGCCCCGCAGAACCTGGTCCTCCGCCTGTTCACCAACAACGTGACGCCGGGCGAAACGGACCTGGCCGCCACCTACACCGAAGCCAGCGGCAACGGCTACGCCGCGCAGAACCTCACCGCCGCGAGCTGGACGGTGGCGGAAGGCGCGCCCACCGAAGCCACGCACCCGGAAATGACGTTTACGTTCACCGGCGCCCTGGGCAACGTCTACGGCTACTACGTGACGCAGGCCACCAGCGGCAAACTTATGTGGGCGGAGCGCTTCACCGGCGCGCCGTTCAACATCGCCAACAATGGTGACCAAATCCGCGTCACGCCCAAGCTGGCGCTGGAGTAACCCGCCCATGTTCGCGCCAGGTGACCGCGTGGTGGTGCTGCCCCCGTTCGGGGACGGCGCCACGCCCATGGTGGTGCTGGAGGTTCAGCACGTCACCGCCGAGGGCGAGATTGTGGCCGAGCCCGCGGCCACGGTGCAGTACGTCCTGGCCGCCGAGCCGGAGGGCGAGGGCTGCGCCTTCGCTTCGCAGTACGTGGAGGCCGCGCCGTGACCATCACCACTGAGGACGGTGTGGTGAACGCGCTGGCCAACAATTCCAGCCACATGGTGGTGGACAAGGCCAGCATTTCCAACACCGCCGCAGGGCAGCCCACCAGCATGTGGCGCGCCACCGGCGTGCCAGGCCAGGGCGCCATCCCCACGACTGCCGCTATCCCAACGCGCGCCACGACGGGCGCGGTGGGCTTCGCCGCGCAGACCGCGCCGGCTACCAGCTACCTGGGCTGGATGCGCGCGGCCACGTCCAACGCCGCCACCACCGTGGAAATCCATGACCGCGTGGCGCACATGGGCGGCCTAAGTGGCACCGTCGCCACCGCGCAGTCCGCCAGCATTGACGTGGGTTCGGCGGGCCTGAACCTCCCGGCGGACCGCCGCGGGGATACCAATTTCAGTGACCTGCAATGGTGGCTGGAGGTCTACACGGACCTGGGCGCCACGGGCGTGAACGCCACCGTGGCGGTGACCTATGACGACGGCAGCACCGGCAACCTGGCCGCCATCGCGATGGGCGCCACGCCGCGCGCCGGGCGCTTGTACCGGCTGGTGCCGGCTGTCGCCGGGCGCTTCATTCGGGCGGTGAACACCGTCACCCTGTCGGCCACCACCGGCACCGCCGGAAACTTCGGCGTGACCTGCACCCGCCCGCGCACGGGCGTGGACAGCATCGTGGCCAACAAGGCCGAACCGTATGACTGGCGCATGCTTGGCCTGCCCGAGCTGCCGAACGATACGTGTCTCCAGTTCATCGTTTTCCCCAGCACCACCTCCACGGGCACCGTTCGCGCTCAGGGCAAGATTGCCCACGGATAACCGGCAATGAGTGAATGGCGCGGCTGGCATAGGCTCACGCCCCCGCGCACGCCGTGGGGCAATGCGGCATTCAGGGCGCTGGTTGACGCGCCCTACCTGCCGCAGGGCGCGCAGTCCTTCAGCTTCACCGCATCCGGCGGCGTCACGACGGGCGGCACGGCCCTGGTCGCGCGCCGGGTGGTGCTGCCCTACGCCGCGACGGGCGGGGCCATCCTGGGCGGCGCTGCGGCCGTCACGTTCCAGTCCGCCGGCTTCAGCTTCACCGCCTCGGGCGGCGTCACGCTGTCGGGCTCGGCGCTGCTGGAGCGCGCCTACGCCTGGCCGGCATCGGGCGGGCTCACCACCGGCGGCGCTGCGGCACTGGAGCGGACCTACGCGCGCGCGGGCACGGGCGGGCTTGTCCTGGGCGGCGCGGCCGGCATCGCCACCACCGTGGTGCCTCCGGCGGGCGGGGACCTGGCGCTGGGCGGCGCTGCTGCGGTGGCGCGCACCTTCGCGCACGCGGCCACCGGCGGCCTGGTCCTGGGCGGTGCGGCTGGCGCCGCATACCAGCAGGGCAGCCCCTCGCATGTGGCCAGCGGCGGCGTGGTGGTGTCCGGCGAGGGCTTCGCCTACCGCGTCTACACCTACGTGGCGCAGCCCCCGGAGCTGGGCACCGGCCCCGGCCCCAGCGAGCCCGGCGAAGTCATCATCCAGCAGGTGGGCGGCGGCGGGTGGATTGCCACCACCGCGGCCTTCCACTACGCCGGCGGCGGACGTGTTCGCACTGGCGGCGCCGCGTCCGTGTCGGCCATGCTTCGCCCCAGCCCGCGCGCCCTGCTGCTGGCCAGCGGCCCACGCCTGCGCCTGCGCGGCTCCGCGAACGCCTACGCCCTGCCCCGGCCGCGGCGAAACCGTGACCTGGAGGACCTGGCCCTGGCGAACCTGGCGAGGACGGCCCGATGAACGCGCGGGACCTGGTGGAATTCTTCGACGCGCCCGCGGCGGGCAGCTTTACGCTGGTCCCGGAACAGGCGCTGGCATTCTTCCGCGCCAAGGGCCTGGCCACCAGCTTCACCTGGCGGGACCTTGTGGCCGACGAACACGCCACCGCGTTCACCGTGGCGAAAATGATGGACGTGGACCTGCTGCGGGACGTTCAAACGTCCCTGGCGGACGCGCTCGAGCGCGGCGTGCCGTTCCGCGAGTGGGCGGACAGCATCACGCAGGTGCTACAGGGCAAAGGCTGGTGGGGCCGCCAGCGCGTGGTGGACCCCATCAGCGGCCAGGTGGTGGTGGCCGAGCTGGGCAGTCCAGGCCGCCTGCGCACCATCTTCCGAACGAACATGCAAAGCGCCTACAGCGTGGGCGCGTGGCAGCGCATCCAGCAGCAAGCCGCCGAGGCGCCCTACCTGCTGTATGACGCGGTGGACGACCACCGCACGCGGCCCGAACATGCCGCGTGGGATGGCCGCGTCTACCCGGTGGACTCGCCATTCTGGCGCCAGCACTACCCGCCCAACGGGTGGAATTGCCGGTGCGGCGTCATCCAGCTTTCCGATGATGACCTCCAGGCCCTGGGGCTGAAGGCCTCGCCGCCCCCGCGCATCCAGCAGGTGGAAACGCCGAACCCGCGCACCGGCGGCGTGATGCGCCACCCGGTGGGCGTGGACCCCTCTTTCGCCTACAACCCCGGCCAGCTGCGGCAGCAGGAGCTGCAGCGCCTCGCCCTGGAAAAGGTCCAGGAGCTGGAGGGCTCCTATCGACAGGCCGCCATGGCGGGCATGGAAGCCTCGAGGCAGGCCGCGAGCGCCGCCGGCGCCGCTGCCGCGGCGATGAAACCGCCCGCAGACGCAGCGCGAAAGGCTGAAGCGTCGATGCGCGCCGCTGACCGGAAGGCGCAGGCCGAAATCGACGCCGCCCTGGCCAAGGGCGCCCCTTACCTGGCGCGCGCCATCCGGCAGGTGCAAGAGGAAGCGCCAGGGCTGGCCGCCTCCGTGCTACTGGAGCGCGCGGTGGCGCGGGCGGCCCAGCTGAAGGCCGAGGCCATGCTTTCGGGATACGTCTCTGCCATGGTCGCCGGGCGGACACCAGCGGCGCCCCAGCGCGCAGCTTTTGAGGCCTTGCCGGCCACCGCCAGGGCGGCGGTGGAGTCGGAAATCCGGCGCCGCCGCGGCTGACCTACTGAGGCGGCGGGAACAACTCCAGCGCGCGCTCCAGCGTCATGGTGGTGCGCTTGTGGCTGGGAAGGTACTCCACACCACGCTGGTGTCCTCCGGGCTCAGGAGGCTGGGCTGAATGTGGTGGATGAAGGCCTCCGCGGCTTTCCGGCCGTCCTTCGCCGGCCGCTTCACGATGGTTCCGCTCGATAGGTGCGTGTTCATTCGGATTGATCCAGGCAGGCGCGGACGTAGGTTTCGGCGTCGCGCTTCGCGTCCGCAAGCGAAGCGACAAGCATGGTGCGGCTGACCGCCAGCGGCACGCGAAGGGCGGGGCAGCCCGCGGCCCACCACCAGCCCGAGGCCTCAGAGCCGCGGACGGTGGCCAACTGGTGGTTGTAGTGGCGCAGGGAAGCCGCCACGCCGTTGGGCTCGGGCTTGTGATACCAGCGAATGCGCATCACTCCCCCTCCCGCATGGCGGCGAGCATGGCGGCGCGGCACTCGTTCCAGCCGCGAACGTAGGCTGCCGCCTCGTAACCCTCCTCTAGCGACAGCGAGGCCGGATCATCGATGCGCTTCTCGGCAGGCACCGCAGCGGGCTTGTCTTGAAGCGCCTCCAATCCCGCAACGATCAGCCGCGCGTCGTCTTCGGTGTCGGCTTGCGCCATCCAGCCGCGTTGCTTGCCGTAAACATCCCAGCGAGCGCCTTCCCGTTCAGCCCAGTAGGTGTCAGCCATTGTTGTTCTCCTTTTTGGCGGCGGCGAGCATGGCGTCATCGATGTAGCCAGCGAACGTTTCAGCGATGTGCTCAGAGCTGCAACCCTGAAAGGTGTGACCAAAAAACTCAGCCATCAGCAGCTCCGCGTAAAGCGCGCAAACTCCGCGCCAACGCTCGGCGTCGCGCTGCACCTCGGAAGGCACCGCAGCGGGTGGGGCTTCAATCTTCCCGGTCACGCAGTCACCCACTTGCACGTACTGCTCCATCCCTTCGGGCCAGTGAACCAGCACGCCGTCACCGTAGCGTTCGACTACCGGCTGCGCGGGCTGGGCTTGGGGGGGGGCGAGGTAGAGGCCCACAGTCTTGCCGGGGTTTGCATCGCAGTAGGCATCAACGGCCTTGCCGCTGTTTGCCTCGATGTCCCAGTCGCCGCGCTCGTTGCCGTAGATCGCGCCGGTATGAAGCAGGAACAACGGCTCGGCCTGCGGCTGCGTCGCCAGCTCCGACCGCTGGTTCAGCGCGGCGGCGATGCGCTGGGCGTCGTTTGGATTCGGCAGCGTTGCGGGCTGCTCAAGGGACGGCCCGTAGACCGTCCAAGCGCCAACGCCGGTTCGCTCAACACGATGCTCACTCACGGCCCACCCCCAGCGATGCGCGGATGCGCTGCCATGCCTTGACCGCAGAGGGGAAGTCGCGGTGCGTTGTCTTGAGGCCGATTACATCGCCAACAAGCGCCACATCCTCCGCGCTGGCCTGCGGGCTGGCTGCTGCATTCGCGCGACGCAACGCTTCTAGAGCGTCTTGCGAGGACGGGCTGGCCTGCGGCTGCGGGGCGGCGTAGAGAGGTGTATTCCTCGCGCCACTGACGGGGCCGGTGGTGAAAAACCTGCCGAGGCGCATTTCGCCGGGGTAGTCCACAAACCACGCCACCGGCTCGGCCTGCGGCTGCGGGGTCGGCTGCAACTTTTCGAGTTCGTCCAACGCCTCCACCACCCCGGCCTGCGCGTTAAGCGCGGCGGCGATGCGCAGTTGATCGCGCTCCGCTACGGCGACCTTGTGAAACGACTCAGCAACGGCGAGTTCTCGCTCCAGCTTTTCGATTTCAGTGACAACCCACGGGGCACATTCGCTGCCTGCTCGGACTCGCGCGGATAGCTTCACGTTCATCGGCGGGCCTCCAGTGGCGATTGGCCGCTGTTGTTTCGATCTTCGTAGTAGGACGTGATTGGGTCGCGGTTGTCGGTCGCGTCAGCCAAGTCCACCCAGTCGCTGATCTGCGCCGGAACAAAGCCGTTTCGCTGCTGGCGACCACGCGTTGTGCTTGCGAGATGGCAATACGTTTTGCCTTCATCATTGATGCGCCCAAAACCAATGACGCGCCAAGTGTCGCCGTCGTGCTTGATGGTCAGCTCACCCATTGGACACCCCCAAAGCGGCGAGGATGCGCTGCCATGCCTGCGTGACGCCTAGCGGCGCGTGCCATTCCACATGCCGCTGGATGACACCATCCACCACCGCCAAGTCCTCCGCGCTGGCCTGCGGCTGCGGGGCGGCTTCCTTGAAGTGCCACGACTCGCTTGGGCGGTACGGGTTGCGAATCTCAAGGTCGGGGCCGTCAGCGGCCTGCGGCTGCGGCTGCGGGGTCGAAGCTGGCTGCAAAAGCCACGCCTGCAAGGCCTTCCATTCGTGGTTGCGGCAGCCGCTCTCGACGTAGGTGCGGTAGTTGCCGCTGTGCTTGCGGCTCTCGTACTCGACGCGCTCTTTTGCCGCGTCGTAGCTCAGGTAGGCGTCAACGAAAACCCATTGCGTGCAGTAGCCCACGCGGCGGTATCGGTCGGGGATCGTCCACCCGCGATTGAACCGGCGCTCAAGACGCTCCGACAGATCGGAGGCGCATACCTCACTGTCCTCGATCCACGCAAAGTGCTCCGCGTAATCGGGGTCAAGGCCGTAGATTCGCGTCTCTCGCTGCACCGTGTAGATCGGGTCGGCGGTGAAGTGATCGTTCTTCTTGCGGTCTGCAAGCAGGCGACGGCGAACTTCCACAAGCGCCTCGGGGAGCGCCAACGCAGGAGGCGGAGTGGCTTGCTCGGCACGCACAGCGACCAAATCGTCGATTTCGCGCAGGCGCTCCTCTTGGTCGTGCCCGAAGCCGTTGCGAGCGATGTACCCGCGGTCCTTCTCCGCCCATGACACGCCAAGTTTCATCGGGTGCGTCGTTTCGCCGTCGAAGGTCACGAGGAATTCGCACCCGTCGAACCATTCATCGACCTCGCCAGACGCCACCGGCTCGGCCTGCGGCTGCGGGGCGGGCGGCATTCCGCCATAGCTCATGATTTCGTCAAAGTTGGCGATTGCCACCGGCTGCGCGGGCGGGGCTTTCATCACCTCGCCCAACTGGATCGTCAACTGCCCAATGCGACGGCGGGCGTGGTCAAGCTGCGTCACAAGGTCGGGCGGGGCGAGGTAGCACTTCACGACTTCATGCCCGAGTGCTTTTAACTCGCCACCTTTGACTCGTATGAAGTCACCGTCCGGTAGGCGAGCAAAATAGATCGGCTCCTGCGCGTCGAGGGCGGCGAGGAGGTCGCGGAGTGCGCGGTCGAGGTAATCGGCTCGCTCGGAATCGACGCCCGGCTGCTTGATGGTCGCCTCCCGCGCTGCCGCGAGGGCCTGGGGAAGGTCAGCCATTGGCCTGCCCCTTCTGCATTGCCGCCTCGGTTTCGAGCAGCGCGATTCGATGCGCCTGCTGCTCGATTGCCTGCTTCGCTTGCCAGAGCAGCGTTCGACTCACGGTGACGCGGCCCGTCGCGCTGGTCTTGCTGGCGTCCAGGGCGTCGAGCAGGTCGCGCACGAGCAGTTCGGTTTCGCGGTTCATGCGGCTCTCCATACGGGCTTCGGGGAAAGGTGGCTCGACTTTGCGGGAGCGAACCCCGCACGGACAATCATCCCGCGGCGCGATGCCAACTGCGCCGCCGCTCCCCATGCCCTGCCGTCGTGCGGCGGCTCGATGCAGTTCGCCGCGCGCACGTCCTCGATCAGAAACGACTCGGGCCAGCGGTTTCGCGCGAACGCCTGGATGGCATTGCACGCGCGCTCCGTCCAGTCCGGCGAGGCGCGATCGGCAGCTTCGCCGACCGCCTCGATGGCCTCGTCACGCTCGACACGGGCGTTCATGCGGCACGCCCTTGGCCGGGATCGACGCCAGCCGCCGCCATCCGCATTTGATACTCACGCGAACGCCGAACCGTTGCGTCCACCAGGATTCCGGCGAACTCGGTATTGAGCTTCGCCCAATGGTGCAGAAACGCGATGCGCTCGCGGTCGTCCTGCATGTCCACGCGCCGACCATAGGCGTCCATTGCGGTTTCGATGTCCACGGGGACGTGCTTCACGATTTCAGCGAACAGGCTCATGCTGCACTCCTCCTCATTGCCTTGTGATGCTCGGCGTGGTGTTTCGCGCAAAGCCAGCGAACATCAAGCGGCTTTGAATAGTCGTCGTGATGCGCCTGGGCGCGCTCTGCGCCACAAACCTCGCAGGGCCTGCGGGGCAATTTGCCGTCTCGAATCGCGTTGTTGACCATATTCACGGCGATTCGCTTATCGGGGTTGCGTTCCGCGTATCGACGCTTTGCCCTACTGCCCGCCTGCTTCCCCTGTTCAGTCGCCTGATAGGCAGATCGCGCCTCGACGCGATCCGGCCTGTCTCCGCGCTTCCTGTCGTACTCGCGGTAGTAGTCAATCCGAACCAATCGGTTCGCCTTGACGTATTCCTTGGTGCAGTCCTTGCACTTCGAGCTGATTCGTCCCGTTGTGGCTCCGTAGAAATCCATCAGGGACAAGGTGCGGTCACATGCTTTGCAGTGCTTTTCCATGACCGACCTCAAAAAGGCACATCGTCAATGTCATCGCCGAACGGATCGTTCGACTGAGGCACCGCGCGTGCCGGCTTCTCGGCGCCGCACTTCTGGCCGCCCTTGTTCGTGGTGCGCGACGGGCCATCACCTTCGCCTTGCTTCCCGCCCTGCAGGGTCAATTCCTGCACGTCGAGCTTGAGCTTCGGATTGCCCTCGTAGCTGTCGAGCGTGATGCGGCCCTGCACGGTGACGCTGCTGCCCTTGGTCACATAGTCCGCGACCTTCTGGCCGCGCTCGCCCCACATGCTGCAATCGACCCACAGCGTTTCCTTCTCGCCGCCGCCGACGTACACGTCCACGGCGACGGAGAACCCGAGCACCGGCTTGCCGGCCTGAGTGTGGCGAAGAACGGCGTCTTTTCCGACGCGGCCCGCAAAGATTCCGATGTTCATGCTGCTTTGTCCTCGTTGATGAATTGCAAGATCGACTGCACCTCGGCCCACGCGCTGACCGCGGCGGCTTCGAGCTGTTCGTGAAAGGCCTTGTCGGCCTCGATGCGTTGCACGTAGAGCCGGCGATGCGCCGGCATCCGCGGGTCGTAGCTGATGAAGTCCGACCACGCGCGGCCCGTCACCCAAAGCTCGCCCTGCACCTGGGCGACGTGTTCCTCGGGCATCCCGTTCCGCAGCGTCTCGACGTGCACGGCCGGGTTGTAGGGGCATTTGATTTGCCCCATGCCGTCGTCGCCAACGAGGAAGTCGGGCGAGCAGCCGACAAAGGGCAGCGCGCCGTGGATGACGAAACCAGCCGTCTCGACAAGCAGGCCCGTCTCGGCTTCATAGGCAGCGCGCGCCGCGGCCTCAACGTCGTGGCCCCAGTCCAGCGGCTTCGCGCGCACCTGCTCACGCGGCTGGCCGGTCAGCAGCTCGGCCACGACCTCGCCGATATAGTCGGTGCGCGCCTTGAGCGGCTTGCCGTCTTTCTTGGCGAAGGCGAGCAGGTCGGAGAACCGCGAGGCGGTGAACTTGCCGGCGCGCAGGGCCAGCCACTCGGGCGTGTTCTGCTGGACGGTCACGCGGCCACCTCGCGCGCTTCGCCGTCGATGGTGTTCGCGGCGTCGGCGATGGCCTTCAGGCGGGCGAGCTCGACGGTGCCGACCATGCCGCGCTTGTCTTTGCCGATGGCCGTCCACTCGTCGGCCAGCGCCTTCGAACCACTATTCGCCACGGCCTCGAGGTGGGCGATCAGCTCGCGCCGCTCCGGCGTGTCCTGCGGCTCGGCAGCGGCGACAGCCTGCTGGCCCGCCGATCCGGTCGGAGCCTCGGCGATGCGCTCGGCCTCGTCCTGGTCGTAGATGCCGACGTAGCCGAACGCGAGGCGGGCGCACTGGATCATCGCCTTGTGGCGCAGCATCCGGCGCGGGTGGGTCTTCCACGGCTGCACGCCTTCGCGGCGGCACTCGGCCATCCACTCCGTGACCTTGATCGGGTGGCTGCGGTCTTTGCGGTAGATGATGC
>Ga0075157_10001130_pt1 | contig 17426 bp, 15 predicted proteins | sample JI81BgreenDNA_FD_70967 | JGI IMG/M metagenome (GOLD analysis project Ga0075157, IMG submission 70967) | Wastewater effluent complex algal communities from Wisconsin, to seasonally profile nutrient transformation and Carbon sequestration -... | ecosystem: Engineered > WWTP > Effluent > Algae...
ATGGCGAACCTATTGGCGCAGTTGAACGCCAAAACGGGCTCCGGCGTATGAAAATCGGCGCGCGCGAGGCGGATGGATTCCTGCGCAATCCCGGTAAAGCCGCCGGAGCATTGATTTACGGCATGGATGGTGGGCAAGTGCGCCAGCGTGTGGCGATGCTTGCCGAAAGCTGGCTTGGCCCGCAGGCTGATGCGATGGCCAAAAGCGAACTCACCCCCGAGCAAGTGAAAGAAGACCCTGCCCTGCTGGCCGATGAGCTGGCCGCCATGAGCCTGATGGCTGACAAGCGCGTGGTGCTGGTGCGCGAGGTGGAAGATGCGCATCTGCCTGCCATTGAAGAGGCGCTGCAACGGCGTGCGCCCAGCAACTTCTTGATCCTCTACACCAACGACCCGCTAAGCGGCACAAGCAAGCTGAAAACATGGGCCGAGCGCGCTGGCGATATTGGCTGCGTACCCTGCTACAAAGATGAGGGCACGAACCTCGAGGGGCTCATTCGTGATACGCTGCGCGGCTACGGCCTGCGTGCCAACGCCGAAGTGATGCGCTACCTTGCCAGCCAGCTTTCCGGCGATCGGCAGATCATCCTGAATGAGCTGGAGAAGCTGTCGCTCTATCTCGACGAGGAAGCCGAAGAAGTGACGTTCGAGGATGCGCGCGCCGCCATTGGCGAGAATAATGACCGCTCGTTCGATGATCTCTGCCAGGCCGTCGCGCTGGGTGATGTGGTGGGCTTGTGCCGTCTGAGCGACCGGCTGCTGCTGGAAGGCAATGCGGGCGTGGTGCTGGTGCGCAGCGTGATGCGCTATCTGGCACGGCTGGAACAGCTGGCGCAGCTGCGCGCCGAGGGCATGAGCGCCGATGCGGCGATCGAATCGCTACGCCCGCCCGTCTTCTTCAAAGCCAAACCGGCATTAAAACAAGCCGCCGCCCGCTGGAATCTGCAGCATTGCGCCGATGCGATGGCCATGCTGCAGCTGCTGGAGCTGGATTCCAAGCGCCATGCCGATCAGGCGACCACGCGCATGGCGCATGGCCTGATGCGTATTGCTGCCCTGCCCGGCCAGCCCCGCCGCGCGGCGTAAAATCCATTCGCTTCCGGCCATGCTTTGCGGTATATTTGTGGCATGAAATCTGCGTTCTCACTTGTTGAATTGTCGATCGTGCTGGTCATTCTCGGCTTGCTCACGGGCGGCATTCTGGGCGGGCAAAGCCTCATTCGCGCGGCGGAATTGCGCAGTGTCGCGACCGAACAGAGCCGCTACGTGACAGCGGCGCAGACCTTCCGCGATAAATATTTCTCCGCCCCCGGCGATTTTCGTGATGCCACGCGGTTCTGGCTGCGCATGAATGGCAATGCGGATTGCGTCTCCACCAGCGGTGCCGGCACCAACAGCGCCGGTGCGTGCGATGGCAATGGAGATGGGCAGGTGATTTGGGACAACACGCTGGGTGCTGGCGCTTCCGTCGAGATGCATCAGTTCTGGCGGCATTTGGCCTTGGCGGGGCTGATCGAGGGTACCTATACGGGTCTAGCGGGGCCCAATGCCAGCACCGATGTGCGCATCGGCGTGAACTCCCCGCGCAGCAAACTCTCCAATGCGGGCTGGGGTGTTGGCAGCAATAATTGCGGGTCGTTTTTGTGTTTTTACGGAACGTCTGCCCCGATTTACCGCAACTATCTGGTATTCGGCGCGCAGCATTCCGATAACACCCCATTGGTGGGTGTTTTAAAGCCCGAGGAAGCCTGGAACATCGACACCAAGATGGATGATGGCCGCCCTGCAACGGGTAAGCTGATGCCGCATTGGGGCGCGGATAATAACTGCACCACGTCGGATAACCTGAACGATACGACCGGGAACTATAACCTATCCGATAGCACCAATTGGTGTGCGCTCTATTTTGTGCAGGCCTTTTAGCTGCGAATACATCGTCCCATAGAGGTGGTATAAAATTCTGCTCGTCAGTATCGTGGGGGTGCGATATTATTGCGGTATGAGAGCTGCATTTTCACTCGTTGAATTATCGATCGTACTGGTCATTCTCGGCTTGCTCACGGGCGGCATTTTAGGCGGTCAAAGCCTCATTCGCGCGGCGGAATTGCGCAGTGTGGCCACCGAATATAGCCGCTATGTGACGGCGGTGCAGACCTTCCGCGACAAATACTTTGCCGTGCCGGGCGACATGCCGAATGCGACGCAATTCTGGGGCGACGATAACGCGGCCTGCCCGGATGGTGCCACGCCCAATGGCAGTCCCGGCACCTGCAATGGCAATGGCGATGGCTTCATTGGCACGCCCACCGCCAATGGGGTGACGGGCGAGATGTATCAGAACTGGAAGCAAATGGCGTTAGCAGGGCTGATTGAGGGTACCTACACAGGCATCGCCGACACGGTTGGGGCATGCAGCACGGGCAAAGGGGTGGTCGTTGGCACCAACGCACCGCGCAGCCGTTTATCGAATGCGGGCTGGTCGCTGGAATATTTTGGACATCCGGGTGACGCTTCTACCTACACACTGGCAGAATCGAACCTGTTCTTTATGGGGGGGCAGGTGAGTGGCTGTCCGCCGATCAATGATGTCTTCAAGCCGGAAGAGCTGTGGAATATCGATACGAAGCTTGATGATGGCAAGCCGGGTCGCGGTAAAATCATGGCCCGATCGCAATCGTCATGGGGCACGGCAACGTCGTGCGCACTTTCCGCCTCCTCAACGGATTACAATGCGGATTACCGCCTCAGCAATAGCGCCATTGCCTGTTCCATGCTGGCGCCGCGGGCGATTTAATACATCGTGCCGCCGAGGCGACGCAGGATCTCATCCAGCTGCGCCAGCGAATCGTAGGAGATCACCACATCGCCCGCTTGTGCGCCACGTGTATTCAGGCTGACGCGCAGGCCAAGATTTTCCGCCAGCATGGTCTCGATCTCACGCACTTCCTCGGTTTTCATGGCTTCCCCACCGCGGCGGGATGGTGCGGCCTTCCCTTGGCTATTGGGCGCTGTTTTGGCCGCGCCAGCGCTCATAGCGGCAGGTTCGATACCAGCGGCCAGCTGCTCAGTCTGGCGGACATTCAGCCCCTCCTCCACCACGCGCGTGGCGAGTGCTTCGGCATGTTTGGCCGTCAGCAGCGCGCGTGCATGGCCCATGCTAAGCTTGCCCGTATCCACCAGTTTTTTAATGCTCTCAGGCAATTCCAGCAGGCGCAGCAGGTTGGCCACATGGCTGCGGCTTTTTCCCACCACGCTGGCCAGTTTTTCCTGCGTGTATTTGAATTCCTGCATCAGGCGCTGGTAGCCCGCGGCTTCTTCCAGCGGGTTTAGGTCCGCGCGCTGGATGTTCTCGATCAGTGCTAACTCCAGCGCGTGGGCATCGTTTACCTCGCGGATGATGACGGGCACCGCGCTCAACTTGGCCAATTGCGCGGCACGGAAGCGGCGCTCCCCGGCGATGATCTCATAACGGTCATTGCCGATGCTGCGCACCACCAGCGGCTGCATGATGCCGTTCTTTTCGATCGAATCCGCCAGCTCGTGCAGTACTTCGGCATCGAATTGGCGGCGGGGTTGGTATTTGCCTGCCTGCAGCGCAGAAACCGGCAGGGTGGCAAGCGCACCATCGCCCGTGGGGGCAGGGGCAGAAGCGGGGCTGACGACCTCGTCGCTCATGAGGGCGGCGAGCCCTTTACCTAAGCCTTTTTTTGCTGCTGCCGTTGCCATTGAGAGAACTCCTTTTGTTGTTTCGGGCATCGGCAAGCTGCCTAGCCCTTCACGCCGCTTCGCGGGCTGATGGCGCGCGCGGTCTACTTACCGCGCCATCACCATCTTCGCCGCGTTACGCCGCTTTGGGGTTGGGGGTAGGGGTGGTGAATGTTTTTTCGCGTTGGATCAGTTCCTTCGCCAGCCGTAGATAGGCCTGGCTGCCGGGGCATTTCAGGTCATAGACGAGGGCGGGTTTGCCGTGGCTTGGCGCTTCGGAAATGCGCACATTGCGAGGAATGACGGTCTCGTACACGTCGCGGCCGAGGAAGGCGCGCACATCCGCCTCGATCTGCTCGGTCAGCTTGTTGCGGCGGTCATACATCGTCAGCACCACGCCGTGAATGGCGATCGCCGGATTCAGTTTGGTTTGAATGAGGCGAATGGTCTTCAGCAGGTGGCTTAAGCCCTCCAGCGCGTAGAATTCGCATTGCAGGGGGATCAGCACCGCATCCGACGCGGTCAGCGCATTGATAGTCAGCAGCCCCAGCGAAGGCGGGCAATCAATGATGGCATAATCCCACAGCGCGGGCATGTGGCGCAGGGCGTACTTCAGCTGGTATTCGCGGTTTTCCATGGTGACCAGCTCGATTTCCGCGCCGGTGAGGTCGATGGTGGCCGGGGCCACAAACAGGCGCGGAATGGCGGTTTTTAGGGCCGCTTGCTCTAATGTGCTCGCGCCGACCAGCACATCGTAGGAAGTATGCTGGCGCTGCGCCTGATCGATGCCGAGGCCAGTGGAAGCGTTGCCCTGCGGATCAAGGTCGATGATGAGTACTTTTTTGCCAATGGCAGCGAGTGCGGTGGCCATGTTGACGGCCGTCGTGGTTTTGCCGACGCCGCCTTTTTGGTTAACCACCGAAATGATCCGCGTCATAAATGCTGCCCTTTGTGTTTTGCTTAGGCAGGCGAAAGTTGCGTTACCGAAACAATGCCTGCTTTTTCATTGGTTTTGCTTGGTATGACCCGATGATCGAACGACCAATTGGCCCGGGCCTGTGCTAACTCTGTAGCGTATTGCTCGCCTTTTGGGAAGAGGCAAATTGCATCTACTTCACGCAGTGGATGAGCCATTGCAAACAATGTATCGAGGCTTGCAAGCGCGCGCGAGGTAATGCAGCCAAAGCGTTGCGAAACCTCTCGAACATCGCCGTGAATAATGTGGGTGTTGGTAAGGCCCAGCGTGCGCACTGCTTCGCGCAGAAAGGCGCATTTGCGCATGTCGCGCTCAATGAGGGTGCAGGCGATATCGGGCAAGGCGCAGGCCAGTACTAATCCCGGCAAACCGCCGCCAGAGCCGAGATCGGCAAGGTTGGCTGTTCCACGTGGAACAAGCGGCACCAATTGGTAGGCATCCCACAGATGGCGTTGCCAGAGATCGGCCTCGGTCGTTTTGCCAATGAGATTGATGCGGGCATTCCATTTCAACAGCAGGGTGGCATAGGCCTCCAGCTGCTGTATGACGGAAGCGGAAGGGCGGTCAACCCAATGCGGGGCAGCATGCTTCATGGTTAGGAGGCAGCACGGTCGCGCCGTTTCACATGCGACAGCACGGCAGCCAGCGCCGCCGGTGTGACGCCGGGAATGCGCCCTGCGGCGCCAAGTGTCGTCGGACGGGCTTGCTTCAGCTTGCTGCGAATCTCATTGGAAAGTGAACCGACGGTATCGTAATCCAACCAATCGGGGAGGGTGAGTTGCTCGTCTTCCTTGAAGCTGAGAATGTCCGCCTGCTGCCGCTGCAGATAGCTTTTGTAAAGCGCTTCAATCTCGATCTGCTCCCGAATATCCGCCCGCCAGCCATTGATGACCGGCCAAATGGCGGCGAGGTCATCGAACCCGATATGGGGGTAGGCAAGCAGGTCAAGAAGGCTACGGACCTGCCCATCCTGATTCACGGTCAGGCCCGCGGCGGATGCTTGTTTGGGGGTCAATGTTTCACGTGAAGCAAATTCTAAAGCCTCAGCCAGAAGCTGCTGCTTTTGCCGGAACATCGTTTCACGTGGAACAGCGACGCAACCAATGGCGATCCCACGCCCGGTCAAACGCAAATCGGCATTGTCGGGCCGAAGGCTCAGCCGGTATTCCGAGCGCGAGGTGAACATGCGGTAAGGCTCTGGCGCGCCGAGGGTAATCAGATCGTCGATCATCACGCCGATATACGCTTCCGACCGGTCGATGATAAAGGGCTCACGCTCCAGTGCCGCCAGTGCGGCATTCAGCCCTGCGACCAGCCCTTGGCCGCCCGCCTCTTCGTAGCCCGTCGTACCATTGATCTGCCCAGCGAGATAAAGGCCTGGCAGCTTCTTGGTCTCCAACGTGGGTTTGAGCTCTCGTGGGTCCACATAGTCGTATTCGATGGCATAGCCGGGGCGAATGACGCGGGCATTCTCCAAACCGGGGATGGTCTTGATCATCGCCCGCTGCACTTCCTCTGGCAGTGACGTGGAGATGCCGTTCGGGTAGACCGTATCGTCGTCCAGGCCCTCCGGCTCCAGGAAAACCTGGTGCCGTTCGCGATCGGAGAAGCGCACGACCTTGTCCTCAATTGAGGGGCAATAGCGTGGCCCGGTGGATTCGATCTGCCCGGAATACATGGGCGCACGATGCAGGTTCTCGCGGATGATGGCATGTGTCTCGGCCGTGGTATGGGTGATGTAGCAGCTGATCTGTGGCACCTCCACGCGCTCGGTGAGATACGAGAACGGAATGGGGGGGTTGTCACCCGGTTGCGGGGTGCAAGCGGCCCAGTTGATGGTGGTGCCATCCAGCCGGGCAGGGGTGCCGGTCTTCAGGCGGCCCATGGTGAACCCCACGGCGCGAATGGATTGGGCCAGCCCGATGGAAGGGGCTTCGCCTACGCGCCCGGCCGAGGTTTTGGCCTCACCGCAATGGATGAGGCCATTTAAGAACGTGCCGGTGGTGATGACCACGCGCCCCGCCTTGTATTCGGTGCCGGATGCCCCACGGATGCCCGCGAGTTTGCCTGCGGTATCGAACAACAGGTCTTCGGCTGAATCCTCATGGATTTCAAGGGTTTCGTATTCATTCAAGATGGCCTGTACGGCCTGCCGATACAGCTTGCGGTCGGCCTGCGCACGCGGCCCACGCACGGCCGGGCCTTTGCTGGCATTCAGCATGCGGTAATGGATGCCGCCACGGTCAATGGCGCGGCCCATCACCCCGTCCAGCGCGTCGATCTCGCGCACGAGCGTGCCTTTGGCAATGCCGCCGATGGCAGGGTTACAGGACATTTCGCCCACCGTGCTGCGTTTGTGCGTTAGCAGGCAGGTGTGCGCACCCAAGCGCGCCGCCGCTGCCGCGGCCTCAGTCCCGGCGTGACCGCCGCCGATTACAATCACATCGTACTGCATCGTTCTACCCTAATACCGTTCTGTTTTGCGGGCTTCAAACGCCCAGCGTGCCTTATGTTGCCGTCACTTGCCGATGCAGAAACGGCGGAAAACGAGGTCCAATAGCTCATCGACCCAGATTTTGCCAGTGATTTTGCCAAGGCTGGCCGCTGCTGCCCGCAATTCTTCGCAGGCTAGCTCGAGTGGCTTATCCATGTGCCAGCCTTGCAGCAGGGCCAATGCCTCGTGAAGCGCCTCGCGGTGGCGGGCGCGCGTGATGAGCGGTGCGGGTGCCGATTCCATCAGCGCTTCCACGCGGCCGCGCAGCGTGGCGATCAACGCATCCAGCCCGTCGCCGGTGGTGGTGGAGATGGCAAGATGGGGCTTATCAGCGATGCTGGCGGTGGCGGGTAGATCCGATTTGGTAAGCACCAGCAGGGCCGAATCATCGAGCAGCGGGGCAATGCCGGGATAGTCCGCCGTGGCACGCGTGCCATCCAGCAGCACCAGCTTGAAATCCGCCTGCGCGGCGCGGGCGCGGGCGCGGCGAATGCCTTCGGCCTCGATGCTGCCAGCAGCCTCGCGCAAGCCCGCCGTGTCGATCAGCGTGACTTCAAACCCACCCAATTCCAGATGCACTTCCACCATGTCGCGCGTGGTGCCGGCCTCGTCAGACACAATCGCCACGTCGCGCTTGGCGAGCGCATTCAGCAGGCTGGATTTGCCGGCATTGGGGGGGCCAAGAATCACGATCTCCAGCCCGTCGCGAATTTTCTCGCCCAGCCGCCCGTCATCCAGCAGGGCAGCGAGTTCGCGGCGGAGTGCATCCACCCGCGCGGTGGTCTCGGCCAGCACCGATTCGGGGATGTCTTCATCCGGGAAATCAATATAGGCCTCGAGTAGCGCCAGCGGCTCGATCACCTGTTCGCGCAACGCCGCCACGCGGCGGCTGCCTTCGCCGCCCAGCTGGCGCAAGGCTTGGGCGTGCTGTGCGCTGGTCTGCGCGTCGATCAGATCGGCGAGCCCTTCCGCTTGTGCAAGGTCGAGCTTGTTGTTCAGAAACGCGCGGCGCGTGAATTCCCCCGGCTCAGCCAGCCGCAGGCCGGGGCAGTGGGCCAGTGCCTCCAGCGCAGCGCGTATGACGGCGATGCTGCCATGCAGATGCAGCTCGACCACATCCTCGCCGGTGAAGGAATGCGGTGCTTTAAAATACAGCACCAAGGCCTGGTCGATCGGCGCGCCGCCACACGTGAGCGTTGCCAAGGTCGCCATGCGTGGCGCGGGTGTGGCGGCGATGCCCAGATGCGCCAGCGCCGCGCGCGAAGCGGGGCCCGAAATGCGCAGCACGGCGACACCAGCCTTGCCCTGGGGCGTGGCGAGTGCATAGATGGTGGTGTTGGCAATGGGTTGCATGTCATTGCGAGCGATAGCGAAGCAATCCATTCTGGCCAAGCAATAAGATGGGTTGCCATCTCGCTGGCGCTGCCCGCAATGACGACAAAAGGAGACGGACAATGGTCGTGGCAATGCAATGTGCGCAAGTGGGTGGGCCAGAGATGCTGCAGCCGGTGGAGGTAACGCTAACGGCACCCGGGCCGAATCAGATTCGCCTGCGGCACACCGCCATCGGCCTGAATTACATCGATGTGTATCACCGTAGCGGGCTCTACCCGCTACCGCTGCCCGCCACGCCGGGCATGGAAGCCGCCGGGGTGGTGGAGGCGGTGGGTGCCAGTGTAACTGGGTTGAAACCCGGCGATCGCGTAGCCTATGGGCGCGGGCCGGTGGGTGCCTACGCGCAGGCGCGGGTGATCGCAGCGCAGGAATGTGTGCTTCTGCCGGATGCGGTGAGTGATCAAATCGCCGCCAGCGCTATGCTGAAGGGCCTCACCACGTGGTATCTGCTGCATGAGACCTTCCCCGTGGCCAAGGGTGATACATTGCTGGTGCATGCCGCAGCCGGCGGGGTGGGCCAGCTGCTGGTGCAATGGGCCAAGCAGCTGGGTGCCCGCGTGATCGCGACCGCGGGGAGTGCTGCCAAAGCCGACATCGCCCGCCAATGCGGGGCCGATGCGGTGATTCTGTATCGGCAGGAAGACGTGGCGGCGCGCGTGCGTTCGCTGACCGATGGGCGCGGGGTGGATGTGGTGTATGACGCGGTGGGGCAAAGCACTTTCACCGGCTCACTCGATAGCCTGAAACCCAAAGGCATGATGGTGAGTTACGGCCAGGCCAGCGGGCCGATTCCGCCGATGGAGCTGAGTGAGCTTGGCAAGCGCGGCTCGCTTTACCTCACCCGCCCCAGCTTGATGGATTACATGCGCGACGAGGCAACCTACCAGAAAGCCGCACGTGTGCTGCTGGCTAAACTGGCGGATGGCTCGCTACGTGTGGCGGCACCCACACCCTACCCGCTCACGGAAGCGGCCGCTGCCCACACGGCGCTGGAGGCCCGCCAGACCACGGGCAGCGTCATTTTATTGCCCTGATGACTCCATGGGTGAATTGCGATATATTCGAAGCATGAAACATGCTTTCTCGCTCGTTGAACTCTCCATCGTGCTGGTCATCCTTGGCTTGCTGACGGGTGGGATTCTGGGCGGCCAGTCGCTCATTCGCGCGGCCGAGCTGCGTGCCGTCACTACCGAATATAATCGCTGGGTTACGGCAACGCGCACGTTCCAAGATAAATATTTTGCCTTGCCGGGTGATATGACGAACGCGCAGAGTTTCTGGGGCGTGGCGCATGCAACACCTTCCGTGTGCGAAGTCACGCCCAGCACCACCACGGCCACCTGCAATGGCGATGGGAACGGTCAGGTTTCGTACTACGCAGTGGGTAACAGCGCGAATGAGTCCTTCCGATTCTGGCAGCATCTCGCGAATGCCGGATTAATCGAGGGAACCTATGATGGTGTAACCCATGGCAGTAATGTGTATTCCGCGACCTCGGCCAATGTGCCCAAATCGCGTCTGGGTACCGGCCACTGGCATATCAGCTATTGGGGTTCAGTGACGGGCGATGCGTATTTGTTCGATGGTCAGTATGGCAACGCCATGGTCGTGGGCGGATTGTTGGCAAATGACTGGCCCAACACGTCGCTGTTTAAGCCAGAAGAGCTTTGGAACATCGACACAAAGCTGGACGATGGTCGTCCAGCACAAGGCAAAGTGCTTTCCGGTGGGTTGTTTGCGAATTGTACGACCGCCGCGAACAGCGCTGATCTGAACGCGGATTACCGACTGAATCAACCAGCCGTCAGTTGTTTTCTAATGTCGCGCAATAATTTTTGAGAAATACTCCAATGATGTATCAACGCCAAAAAACGCAGAATTTAGCAAGGCGATCCTTGTATCGTCGGTCGGGCTTCTCACTCGTTGAACTCTCCATTGTGCTGGTCATTCTCGGCCTGCTGACGGGTGGGATTCTGGGCGGCCAGTCGCTCATTCGTGCGGCCGAGCTGCGCAGTGTGTCGAGCGATTTTAATCGGTATCAGACCGCGATCTACACCTTCCGCGACAAATATTTTGGCCTGCCCGGGGACATCACCAACGCCACGGCTTTCTGGCAAAGCAATGGCGGCACAGGATCGGACGCTACCTGCTTCAACACACCCAGCACCACGCCAGCAACCTGCAATGGGAATGGGAATGGGAATGTCGAATCGTATAATGTTACCATAGTCTTAGGGGAGCCGCGGCGTGCGTGGCAGCATTTGGCTAATGCTGGCCTCATTGAGGGCACGTATAATGGCGATGGCGATGAAATGACAATTCCGGGCCGCAACGCACCTCGCGGCCGCATTAGCAATACTGCGTTTGATCTGGTTTATGTCACCCAAGGTGGCTCTTACGGAGAAACACACTCCACACAGAGCAATGGAAATCAGCTGCTTTTTGGTACAGAGGCGAACGTTGCGCGTCAGGTGGTATTGAAGCCTGAGGAGGCGTGGAACATCGACACCAAGATGGACGATAGCAGACCCGACCAAGGGGCGCTGCAGACGGATACGGCATACAGCGCGGCCTGTTTCACAGGGGCGTATCCCAACGCGACCTATGCTTTGAATGTTGCAACGACCGCCTGCAGCCTGCGGCTTACATTGAGGTAGTCATGAAACACGCATTCTCACTTGTTGAACTCTCCATTGTGCTGGTCATCCTTGGCCTGTTGACGGGTGGGATTCTCGGTGGCCAGTCCCTCATTCGCGCTGCGGAGTTGCGGGCCTTCCCAACCGAGGTCGGGCGTTACGTGACGGCGACCCAAACCTTCCGCGACAAATATTTCGCGCTGCCGGGCGATATGAATAATGCCGTCGCCTTTTGGGGTGCGGCGGATAGCGGGGATGGCACCGGCAATGATTGCCATATCGCCAGCAGCACAACGGTGGCGACCTGCAATGGTGATGGGAATGGCTCCATTGCGTACAGTATCACCACCATCGGCAATGAAAGTTTCCGCTACTGGCAGCATCTTGCGAATGCGGGGTTGATCGAAGGGAATTACACGGGGGTGGCAGCGGGGGCGGCCAGTGGCTCTCGCACCGTGGCGCTGGGGGTGAACACGCCGCGCAGTAAGATTAATAATATGGGCTACACCATGTATGATTGGGGAACGCTGTCGGGAACGGCCTATTCGTGGGACGGGCATTACGGTCACACGCTGCAATTTGGCACGCAGGAAGCGACGCCAGACATTTATGAAGCTGTCGTTTTCAGGCCCGAAGAAATGTGGAACATCGATACCAAGATGGATGATGGCCGCCCCGGTACGGGGAAGTTGCGCACCTATTTCCTTGGTGGCACCTGCACCAACGTGACCACTGACCCGGCGGTGGGAGAATATCTGTTGAATAACCCCAATGTTGCATGCTGGGGTACGTTCAGTATGGGCTTCTAGGCAAAACTGCTGACGTCGTTACTAACGTTCCGTGAGCGTGCTCATTAGAGCGAGCGAGGCCTTAAAGCGTTTCACCAAACGCCGCGTCCATCAGTGCCTGAGTGTAGGCCTCTTTCGGGCGGGCGAAAATATGTTGGGCCTCGCCTTCTTCCACCACCTGCCCGCGCTTAAGCACGATCACATAGCGCGCCATGGCCTTCACCACGCGCAGATCATGGCTGATGAACAAATAGCTGGTGCCATGCTCTTCCTGCAGGTCGCGTAATAGCTCGATCACCTGCCCCTGCACCGACATATCGAGTGCGCTGGTCGGCTCGTCCAGCACCACGAATTTGGGCTTGAGGATCATGGCGCGCGCAATGGCTATGCGCTGGCGCTGGCCGCCGGAGAACTCATGCGGGTAACGCTGGATCATGCTTTCGGTGAGGCCCACCTTGGCGAGGATGCTGCGCACCTCGTGGCGCACTTCTTCGCGGCTCAGATCGGGCCGGTGGAGTTTCAGCCCTTCCGAGACAATGCCGCCCACCGTCATGCGCGGGTTGAGGCTGGAGTAGGGGTCCTGGAACACCAGCTGCATGTGCGGGCGCAGCGCGCGCAATTTCTGGCCGCGAAGCCCCTCGATATGTTCGCCGAGGAACACGATCGGCCCGTCGCTTTCGATGAGTTTCAGCATCGCATAGCCCAGCGAGCTTTTGCCCGAGCCGGATTCGCCCACGATGCCGATGGTCTCGCCGCGCTGCAGCCGCACGCGCACGTTCTGCACCGCATCCACCGTGCCGACGGTGCGGCGCAGAATGGCGCTCTTGATGGGGAAGCGCACCGATAGATCCGGCGTGTAGATGATCTCTGGCGATTCTTTCGGGATGGGCGGGGCTGTGCCCTTGGGCGTCGCGGCAAGGAGCATTTTGGTGTAGGCATGCTGCGGGTTGGTGAACACCGCTTCTACCGTACCGGTTTCCACCACTTCACCGTCTTTCATCACCGCCACGCGGTCGGCCACTTTGCGCACCACGGTGAGGTCATGGGTGATAAGGATGATGCCCATGCCGCGCTTTTGCTGCAGCTCTTTCAGCAGTTGCAGCACTTGCCGTTGCAGCGTCACATCGAGTGCGGTGGTCGGCTCGTCGGCGATCAGCAAATCGGGGTCGCAGGCGGTGGCCATGCCGATCATGACGCGCTGGCGTTCGCCACCGGAGAGCTGGTGCGGATAGATGCGGCCGCGATGGTTCAGGTGCGACAGCCCAACGCTTTCCAGTAGGTCGGCGATTTTGTTCTGCGCCGGTTCGCCTTTGATTTTATGGTGCCATTTATAGGCCTCCACGATCTGGCGGCGAATGGGATGCAGCGGGTTCAATGCCGTCATCGGCTCCTGAAAGATCATGCCGATGCGGTTGCCACGCAGCTGCGCTACCTGTTGCTCGGACATGTGGGCGATGTCGCGCCCCTGAAACAGAATATCGCCGCGCATGCGCGCCTCGGGCGGCAGCAGCCGCATGATGGACAGCGCCGTGAGCGATTTACCCGAGCCGGATTCGCCGACGATGGCGAGCATCTCGCCCTTGTTCACCTGCAGCGATACGCCGCGTACCGCATGCGTGGCCGTGTCGCCGCTGCCGAAGGCGATGTCGAGGTTGCTGATGGAGAGCAGCGGCGTGGTCATACGATGGCCCTAGATTCCTGCCTGCGCAGGAATGACGGTGAAAGGATACGATGCGTAGCGCCGAAGCTGCGCGAGCCGCGAGCCTTGCGAAGCGAGGGGGTAAGCGTAGCGAAGGGGGGTTCGCCCCCTTCTATGCGAAGCATCACCATCATTTCGCCCTCGCGTAAATCTTCCGGGGGTTGAACGCATCGCGCACGCCTTCGCCAATGAACAGCCACAGCGACAGAAGGATCGCCAGCGTGAAGAACCCAACGAGTCCGAGCCAGGGCGATTGCGGGTTATTCTTGCCCTGCTGCAGCAATTCGCCAAGGCTGGGCGAGCCGGAAGGCAGGCCGAAGCCGAGGAAGTCGAGCGAGGCGAGCAGGGTGATGGCGGCGGTAATCAGGAATGGCACGTAGGTGAACACCGAGGTGAGGGCGTTGGGCAGCACATGCCGCACCATGATGGTAAGCTCCGGCACGCCGAGTGCACGGGCGGCGCGCACATAGTCGAAATTGCGGGCGCGCAGGAATTCAGCGCGCACGACATCGACCAGCGCCATCCATTTGAACATCAACATCAGCCCAAGCACCCACCAGAAGGTGGGCGTGACCATGGAGGAAAGAATGATCAGCAGGAACAGGATCGGAATGCCCTGCCAGATCTCGACGAAGCGCTGCATGAACAGGTCCAGCCTTCCGCCGAAATAGCCCTGCAATGCACCGAGCGTGATGCCAATCACCGAGGAGAGCGACACCAGCAGCAGCGCGAACAGCATGGAAAGGCGGAAGCCGTAGATCACCCGCGCGAACACATCACGCGCCTGATCGTCGGTGCCGAGCAGATTGGTCCAGCTGGGGGCAGCGGGCGCACGCTGCACATGGTAGTTGATGCTGGCATAATCGAATGGAATCAGGGGCCGGATCATCCAGCCATGGCGGCGGATCTCGGCCTGCACCCAGGGGTCGGAAAAATCGGTGCCCGATTCCATCACGCCGCCTTCAAATGTATCGCGCTCAATGTAGGTGATGGCGATGGGGAACAGATAGCGGCCCTTGTATTTCACGAGGATCGGATCATCGTTGGCGATCAGCTCAGCAAACAGCGACAGCGTGAACAGGATGACCAGCGTAAGGAACGACCAGTAGGCGCGACGGTTCGCTTTGAACACGCGCCAGCGGCGAGTGGTGATGGAGGTTTTTTTCTCCGTTGGGGGGCTTATGTTGTTGGGTTGCTCCGCAGATCGCACATCCTGTGCGATGCTACGCGCCGCGTCGCCGGCTGATGGCTCGCTCGCGCTACTGCGCTCGATATGCGCCGGATTATCTTTCGTTTTCGGGGTGATCTTGGAGAGGTCCACCATTAGTGCCTCCGCTCGAAATCAATGCGCGGATCGACCAGCATGTAGGTGATATCGCCCAGCAGTTTCAGCACCAACCCAATCAGCGTGAAGATGAACAGCGTACCGAACATGACCGGGTAATCGCGGCTGAGCGCGGCTTCGAAGCCGAGTAGTCCCAGCCCATCCAGCGAGAAGATGACTTCGATGATGAGCGAGCCGGTAAACAAAATGGAGATGAGTGCTGCGGGTAAGCCGGCAATCACGATCAGCATGGCATTGCGGAATACATGGCGGTAGAGCACGCGGCGCTCGGGCAGGCCCTTGGCGCGCGCGGTCATCACGTATTGTTTGGAGATCTCTTCGATGAAGCTGTTTTTGGTCAGCAGCGTGAGCGAGGCAAAGCCGCCAATCACCATGGAAAGCACGGGCAGGGCGATATGCCACAGGTAATCAAAGATTTTGCCGAACCAGCTCAGCTGGTCCCAATCGTCCGACGTGAGGCCGCGCAGCGGAAACCATTGCACGTAGCTGCCGCCCGCAAACAGAATGAGCAACAAAATGGCAAACAGGAAGCTGGGAATGGCCTGGCCCACCACCACAATGGCGCTCGACCAGATATCGAACGCGGAGCCGTCGCGCACGGCTTTCTTGATGCCTAGCGGAATGGAGACGAGGTAGATCAGCAGCGTGGTCCACAGCCCTAGCGTGATCGAGACGGGGAGTTTCTCCAGGATCAGATCAATCACCGCGCGGTCGCGGAAGAAGCTCGTGCCAAAATCAAACCGCGCATAATTCTTCACCATGATCCAGAACCGCTCGACGGGTGGTTTATCGAAGCCGTATTGGCGCTCCAGTTCGGCGATCAGATCGGGGTCGATGCCTTGCGCGCCGCGATAGGTGCCTTGCGCGCCTTGCTGCATGCTAGCGGCACTTGCACCCAGATCGCCACCGCCCGCCATGCGTTCGCTGGCGCCGCCTGCCCCAGGGTTGGTGAGCTTCGCCACCATCTGTTCCACCGGGCCACCGGGGGCGGCCTGAATGATGGCGAAATTAATCAGCAGAATGCCGATCAAGGTGGGGAGCATGAGTGCCAAGCGGCGAAGGATGTAGCCGGTCATGGGAGATGCTCCTGAAGGGGGGCTTGCCCCCCCTTCGCTTCGCTGACCCCTGCCGCAAGCGGCTCGCGCAGCTTCGGCGCTACGCGGGACTTTGATGCGGATGCGGCATTGAGCGGCACTGCTTTTTGCGGCTCGCTCCACCAGCATTCGAGGCAGATATTATAGGCAGGAGTTTTCTTCGGACGGCCGAACTTGTTCCAATACACCACGCGCCAGGCGCTCATGTACCAGTGCGGGATGACGTAATGGTTCCATAGCAGCACGCGATCAAGTGCGCGTGCAGCGGGGGCAAGCTGCTCCAGCGTCTGTGCGCGGTTGATGCGCTGGACCAGATCATCCACCACCGGGTTTTTGATGCCCCCCACATTCTGGCTGCCTTCTTTGTCGGCTTCCGAGGAATGCCAGAACGTATATTGCTCCGAGCCGGGGAAGTTGAGCCCCTGATTCCACCAGATGCTGACAATGTCGAAATTGCGTTTATCCAGCCGCCGCTGGTATTGCGACGCATCGACATAGCGGAAGCTTGAATCAATGCCCAGCTTGCGCAAATTCTCGCGCATGATGCCGACCACCCGCTCGAAGGTACGCTGCGTCATGAGGAATTCCACACTTAGCACCTCACCCGTCTGTGCATGGGTGCGTTTGCCGTCTTTCATGACCCAGCCAGCCTCATCCAGCAATTGCTGGGCGCGCATCAGGTTGGCACGGGCGTAACCATCGCCGGCGGTGGTGGGGTTGGCAAAGGGTTGCGCGAACAGCGGTTCGGGCAGGCATGCTGGTTGCGGTGTTTCTGCGTTGTCATGCGGAGCGCAGCGAAGCATCTCCGCTTCAGATCCTTCGCGTTGCTCAGGATGACAAGATGCGGCAGAAGGGCTTTCGCACCGCCATTGCTTTAGCAAGTCCAGCTCCGACCCCTGCGGCAGACCAGTGGCCATGAACGGTTCGTTGTTCTGGAAGAAACTGTAGTTGCGTTCGTAAGCGTTGTAGAACAGCGTTTTATTCATCCATTGGAAATCCATCGTCAGGCCGATCGCTTCGCGCACCCGCGCATCGGCGAATTTGGCGCGGCGGGTGTTGAACATGAAGGCCTGCATGCCGCGCGGGATTTTATGCGGGATCTTGGTTTTGATGAGGTCGCCGCGCTTGAGCGCTGGCAGCTGGTCGTAGGCAGTGGCCCAGTTGCGGGCGATGTATTCCTCGTAATAGTCGAACTGGCCGGATTTGATGCCCTCCAGCGCCACCACATCGTCGCGGTACACGTCGATGCGGATCGTCTCGAAATTATGCATGCCGCGCTCGGTCGGCAGGTTGGC
>Ga0075157_10001135_pt1 | contig 17382 bp, 16 predicted proteins | sample JI81BgreenDNA_FD_70967 | JGI IMG/M metagenome (GOLD analysis project Ga0075157, IMG submission 70967) | Wastewater effluent complex algal communities from Wisconsin, to seasonally profile nutrient transformation and Carbon sequestration -... | ecosystem: Engineered > WWTP > Effluent > Algae...
CCGCACGCCGCCGAGGTGGCCGTTGCCCGATTGCGCACCGGCCTGGGGCATCCCAACGTGGTGAAGACGGTGTACCGACGCGGCTACCAGTTGGTCGCCGGCCGGTTGGTTGCACCGTCCGATTCAACGGATGTCACGCCCGCAGCCGCACACGCTGCGCCGCTGGGCACCGCTCTGGGGGCGACGCCCGTCCGATTGCCTGAAAGCCTGCCCACCCCAGGCTGACCGCCGCACCGAGCCGTCCAGCCGCCGACCGCTACCCACCCCGACGGGGGCCTCCGCCCCAGCCGAGACCGTTCGACCCTCACCTGACCCCACCTCGAGGAGCCAGCCATGAACCGCTCAACCACTCTGATCGCCTGCAGCCACGGCACCCGCGCGCCCGCCGCCCAGGCGTTGGTCACGTCCCTGGTGGAGGCGGTCGGAGCGCGACGCCCGGGCACGGCGATGCGAGAGCTGTTCGTCGACGTGCAGGAGCCGGCGCTGGCCACCGCGTTGCCCGAGGTGCCGGGCGACGTTGTCGTGGTGCCGCTGTTCCTGTCCGGTGGATACCACCTCAACCACGACATTCGGCAGGCCGCAGCCAGTCATCCGCGGGCGACGGTCACCGCTCCTCTCGGGCCCGACCCCCTGCTCACCGACCTGCAGGTGCGCAGGCTCGTCGAGGTGGGTTGGCAGCCCGGGGACGTGGTGGTGCTGGCGGCGTCCGCGTCGTCGGATCACCGTGCCGTCCGTGACGTCGATCGCGCGGCGGCGCTGTTGCGCGAGCGGTTGGGCACTGAGGTCACCGTCGGAGTCGTCGGCGGCGCCGGCGTGCAGGTGGCCGAGGCAGTCGCCGCAGCCCGGCGCCCCGGACGTCGCGTGGTCGTCTCGTCCTACCTGCTGATGCCCGGCTATTTTCACGCCCAGGTGCTCGCGGCCGGTGCCGACGTCACCTCGCACCCGCTGCTCACGGGAGCGCCCCCGTCCGAGTTGATCGAGCTGGTCGAGCGTAGGTTCGACGAGGTCTCGATGAGCAGGGCGGCCTGAGCCCCGGTCGACCCTGCTGGTTGAGCTTGTCGAACCCTCCGGTCCGCTGGTTGAGCTTGTCGAAACCCTTTGGGCCGCTGGTTGAGCTTGTCGAAACCCCTCGCCATTACCCCGTCGACCAGCTCGACCGAACGGATCGCGTGACTGCTTGACCACCGATGGTTGACTAGGCGGCATGAAGGTCAACCTGGTGCTCGGCGCCGGGGGCGCTCGTGGGTACGCCCATCTGGGCGTGATCCATGCCTTGCACGAGCGCGGCCACGAGGTGGTCGGCATCGCCGGCACGTCGATGGGCGCCCTGGTCGGTGGGGTGTTCGCAGCCGGTGGCCTGGACGCGTTCACCGAGTGGGTGCGGGGCCTCACTCGCAACGACATCATACGCCTCACCGACCTCACCCTCGCGGCACCCGGCCTGATCCGCCTGCACAGGGTGATGAAAGAGCTGCAGCGGTTCATCGGCGACGTGCGCATCGAGGACCTCGGCATCCCGTACACCGCTGTCGCCACCGACATCGACCAACAGCGTGAGGTCTGGTTCCGCAGCGGTCCGCTGATCGCGGCGGTGCGCGCGTCCATCGCCATCCCGGCCGTCTTCACCCCGGTGCGGATCGGGCGGCGGCTGCTCGTGGACGGCGGCCTGCTCAACCCGTTGCCGATGGCTCCGACGATGGACATGCCGGGTGAGGTCACGGTTGGGGTGTCGCTGTTCGGCAAGCCGCCCGGGCTGCATGTCAACGCACCGAGCGAGGAGTCGTCCGACGAGGCGAACGCCGACCACACCGAGGTGGCGAGCGACGCCGACCAGCAGTCCTGGACGACCCGGATCGGCGAATCGGTGGCCGAGTCGTGGGCAGGACGTCAGGTGAGCCGGCTGCTGGCGCCGCCCGCGCCCGGCGAGAAGGCGTTCGAGGACCTTCCGTCCGACGTCAACCTGATCGACCTGCTCGGACGAACCCTTGATCTGATGCAGGGCCGGATCGAGATCGCTCGCACCGTGCTCAACGCCCCGGACGTGTTGGTCTGGGTGCCGATGGACGCCTGTTCGGTGCTCGACTTTCACCGCGGCGAGGAGTTGATGAACCTCGGCCATGGGCTGGCCGTCGCCGAGTTCGACCGAATGGGCCTGTGAGGTCTCGGCGTCCGGTTGAGGCCGCACGGCGCCGCGACCGACGGCGATCAGCAGAGTCAGCTCCGCGAGGACTTCGCCGGTGCGTCCGTGTCGGCGGTACCGGTCGAATCTCCCGGCAGGGAGTCAGCCTTGATGGCGCCGCGTTGACCCATCGGGCGCTCCGGACCCGTGGTGCTGTCCTTTCCGGTCTGCTGCTCGGATTCGGCGTGAGACCCACCAGCTCGAAGATCACCGGAAGGCCGGCGATCAAAGTGGTGGCCAGGATCATGAAGAGCACTGCCCCGATGGTGAGCCCCAGCGCGATCACCTTCCCTTTGACGAAGCCGCGGTGTCGCTCCTCGTCGTAGGCGATGTTCACGTCGGTGACCAGATTGCCGACGCCGCCGGAGGCGGTCCACAGCGCGATCAGCAGGCTGATCACCAGCCCCCAGCCAAGGCCTTGTGTCGGTGCGGAGGCGAGTTGCTGAAGTTGCGCCTCCCGAAGTGCCCGCGCCTCCGGCGGCAGTGAGCTGGTCACCTGGGCGAGTTGTCTCTGCACAGTGGAGGGGTCGGCGAACAGTCCGTACAACAAGGTCAGGGCGATCAGGCCCGGAAAGAGCGCGAGAAAGCTGAAGAACGCCACCCCCGCGCTCAGCAGAGGCACCTGATCGGCACTCGCCTCGCGCCAACCGCGGAGGGCGATCTCCTTCCAGCCTTGCGGGGGGATGTCGGTGGGCTTGTCGGCCTGTGCGCCGGCCGGTTCGGACTCCGCACGGTCGCGCTCGTTGGTCTTCGTGGTGCTCATGCCGGTCACTTACCCACACCCGACGCGCTGTCACTCGCCCTTTGGGGGGAAAGAACACCAGCCGAACGACGGCTCGGCGGCGGAGCGCCGGACATGCCCCTCGGTTCCGTCGAAAATGTCGCGAGCATCGGCAAGGATGGAGTTTTCCGAAGGGAGCCACGATGACCGTCAGGCACAACAAGGACCGCGGCAAAGAACCGTACGTGGTCGACATCGAATCGAAGACCCTGGCCAACGACAACTTTCGCACCACCCTCTGGACGGGTGCGCACCTGCAACTCACGCTGATGTCGATTCCGGTCGGCGGCGACATCGGCCTCGAGGTGCACCCGAAGAACGACCAGTTCCTGCGCGTCGAGCAGGGCAAGGGCAGGGTGCAGATGGGTCCGAAGAAGAGCGACCTGAACTTCGAACGCGACGTCGAGGACGACTGGGCGATCCTGGTGCCGGCCGGCACCTGGCACAACGTCACCAACATCGGTGACGAGCCGCTCAAGGTGTACGCGCTCTACGGCCCGGCCGACCACGTGCCCGGCACGGTGCACAAGACCCAAGCGGACGCGCTGAGCGATCCCGCAGAGGACTGACCGCCCGGCTGATTGAGCTCGTCGACTGATTGAGCCTGTCGAAATCATTCCCGGACGAGGTCTCGACAAGCTCGACCGACCAACTGGCTGATTGAGCTTGTCGAAATCACGGCCAGGCGTTGGCCTTGCAACCGCCGAGGCCGGCACCCTGCTGCAGCATCACGGGCGCCTTCTTGCCGCTGCCACCACATTTGGCTTCGCTCTTGCCGATCAGCAGCCCAGTCACATGGTTGATCAGGAACGTCCGGTAGGCACGAGCGTCGCCGGCGTAGCTGGGGGCGGCGGCCTTCCACTGGTCGGCGTTGAGCACGACGGTGTTGCCCTTGACGCAGGTGTACGACGCCACGGCGGCCGATCCGCACAGCGATTCAGCAGTCTTGGCGCTGACCACGTACAGAGTCACCGTGGCCTTGGACTTCTGCACCAAGGCGAACCGCACGTCACCGGATCCCGTCCAACTGCGCGGATCGTTCAAGACCCCTGCGATGGTGCCGGCCACGCTGTCGGCCTTCAGCTTGGCCGAGCTCTCGACGGCGACGGCGTAGCGGTACAGGGTTCCCTGAGAGCCCGACGCAGCTGCCGTGATCGTGGCCCAGTCGAACTCTCCGGACGACTTGGTGGTGCTCTTCGGGGTGCTGGACGGGTTGCCCGAGGCCGAAGCGCTGGCCGACGTGGTGGCGGTGGAGGTCCCCGACGGGCTCGCTGAGGGTGAGGGGCTGGTGAATCGCGTGCCGCTCGGCGAGGGCACCGCAATAGTGGGAGCACCGGCCCGCTCGACCGGTGCGGACAGTGCACGTACGCCGAACACCACCGCCACCAGTGCCACGACGGCACCGATGATCAGCGCGACGCGGCCCCAGTTGAGACCGCGTCGCCGAACCCCCGGATCACTCACCGGTTCACTTTAGGTGACGTCCGCGAGCCCATCCGGTTGCCCACCCGGCGTGGCCCGAATGCCGCTGAGTGGGGGCGCGCAGGTCCTTCACAGGACTGATCCAGATCGTGCACCGCTATCGGGCCCCGATCTGGATCGCTAACAGCGGTTGATTGACCTCGTCGAGAGCAAGGCCCGCGCAGGAGGACCAATGGGTCTCGTCAGGCTCGACGGCGGATTGGTTGAGCCTGTCGAAACCGCACTCGAGAGGGTCCGGGTGCTCCGGTCTCGACAACGTCGACCACCCAGGGCCCGTGCGGGCACGACAAAGGGGCGGGGTCTCGCGACCCCGCCCCTGATGCTTGCCTGGCGTCAGGCGGAAACGACGTCCACGTTGATGTGGGCGACGACACCGCTGGTCAGCTTGAGCCCGACGGTGTGCGTGCCGACGGTCTTGATCGGCTTGCCGATCTCGACGGCGCGCTTGTCGACGGCCGGGCCGCCGGCCTTCTTCACCGCGAGCACGATGTCGGCCGCGGTGACCGCGCCGAACAGCTTGCCGGCGTCACCGGCGTTGGCCGGCAGCGACACCTTGAGCTCTTCGAGCTGGATGCGGATCTCACGAGCGTGATCGACGTTGCGGATTTCGCGAGCGTCGCGTGCCCGCTTGATGCCGTCGATCTGCTTCTCGGCGCCCTTGGTCCACTTGATCGCGAAACCGCGGGGCAGCAGGTAGTTGCGGCCGTAGCCGTCCTTGACCTCGACGATTTCGCCGGGGATGCCCAGGTGGTCGACCGGGGCGGTCAGAATGAGCTTCATGTCGTTACCCCTGGTCAGCGAGCGGTCGAGGCGTAGGGCAGCAGGGCCAGCTCACGCGCGTTCTTGACGGCGATCGCAACCTTGCGCTGCTCCTGAACGGACAGACCCGTGACCCGACGAGCGCGGATCTTGCCCCGCTCGGAGATGAACTTGCGCAGGGTCGCGGTGTCTTTGTAATCGATGTGGCCGATGCGCACGGACTTGGCCGGCGCGATCTTCTTCTTGTTCACAGGCTTGCGCTGCTGTGGGGCCATTGTGGTGCTCCCTTTCAGTGAGCCCGGCCAGAGCCGGAATGACGTGAATGATGTGCGTACGCGAACGTCCGCGAGTGATCAGAACGGCGGTTCGTCGCTCTGGGCCTGGGCCCAGGGGTCGTTGCCGGCCGATCGGTTGTTGCCGCTGTTGCCCCCGTTGCCGCCGGACGACCACGCGTCGTTGCCGCCACCGGAGTTGCCGCCACCACCGGAGTAGTTGCCGCCACCACCGCCGGAGTTACCGCCGCCGGAGTAGTTGCCGCCACCGGTGTTGCGGTTGACCTTCGCCGAGGCGTACCGAAGGGACGGGCCGACTTCGTCGACCTCGACCTCGAACACGGTGCGCCGCTCGCCCTCACGGGTTTCGTACGAGCGCGACTTCAGCCGGCCCGTGACGACGACCCGCATGCCCTTGGTGAGGGACTCGGCGACGTTCTCGGCCGCCTGCCGCCACACCGAGCAGTTGAGAAACATGGCGTCGCCGTCTTTCCACTCGCTCGTCTGACGATCGAACGTGCGGGGAGTCGACGCAACGGTGAAGTTGGCCACGGCCGCCCCGGACGGGGTGAAGCGCAGCTCAGGGTCTGCCGTCAGGTTGCCGACGAGCGTGATGTTGGTTTCGCCTGCCATGAGAGTGTCTTTCGATCGGTGAATGTCACTCAGAGCCTGTCAGCCGATGCCGACAGATTCGCTCTATCGGGTATCGGGCCGGATGACCTTGGTGCGCATGATCTGCTCGTTCAGGGTGAACTGGCGATCCAGTTCCTTCACGTCGGCAGGCTCTGCGGTGATGTTGATGACGGCGTAGATGCCTTCGGACTTCTTGCGAATGTCGTAGGCGAGCCGGCGACGGCCCCAGATGTCCAGGTTGTCGACGGTGCCACCGGCCTTGGTCAGACCGGCGAGCGGCTTCTCAAGAACGCCGTTCACCTGACGGTCGTCCACGTCCGGATCGATGATCACCATAACTTCGTACTGACGCATACGCGATCCACCTCCTCTGGTCTCGAGCGGCCATGAGCATCTCTCATGGCAGGAGGGCGTGTGCAAACGGTGCCGATGACGGCACCAAGGATGAACTCTAACGCTCGGACGTCCGTCCCGACGAATCGTGGACGATCGGCCGGGCGCTTCCATGCCCTTCGTGACGAGGGACGGTTCGTGGCCGGGTCCCTCGTCCCAGGCTCCCTCGGGCAGCACCTCGCTACTCGAATAGCTCCTTGCTACTGCTGCAGCAGTAGCGAAGAGCTATCTGGGTAGCGTCGTGGTCTCGACGAGCTCGACCAACCGGACTCGACTACGCCAGCCGCAGATACTGCTCGATGGTCATCTCGGCGCCCAGGGCGCGGATCGCCCGCGCGCGCTCCACGCCCACGTAGCGCCAGTGCCACGGCTCGAACCCGATGCCGGTCACCTTCGTCAGTCCCTTGGGGTAGCGCAGCACGAACCCGTAGTTGTGGGCGTGCGCCCGCAACCATCGCCATTCCCTGGTCCGGTTGAAGCTCGTGCCCCGTCCGGACGGGCTGCGCAGGTCGACCGCCAACCCGGTCTGGTGCTCGCTGGTGCCCGGCACTGCGACGTACTTGGTGGTGTAAGCGCGTCCCATGGTCGCCAGCACATGTGCGTAGAGAGCCTTCTGGCCGGTGTGCGATCGGTACGCCGACACCACGAAGACCCGCAGACCTGCCCGCTCGATCGCCTTGCGCATCGACGTGAACGCCTTCGCAGCCTCGGGTGTCAGCGGCGCATCACCGGTCACCCTGGGCCTGAATCCTGAAGCCACCGGGTGATCGGCCGACACCACCTCGATGCCGTTCACCACGAAGGGCCGGTTGCGTTGCGCGCCGGTGCGGTCGTCCACGGGCCTCGTCGTCGGACGGAGGGTGTCAACGGCCGGCGCCGCACTGGAGCGGTTCGGTGACGGCGCACCAGAGGGGACATCACCCGACGGCGCGGACGAAGGCCCCGCGCCGAGCGGCCGTTCAATGGTCGGCGAGCACCCCGTGACGGCCAGCATCGCCGCAACCGCGACGACCGTTCCCGCACGTTGTCTGACCACGAACACCACCCTTTCAGCCCGACATCCTGGCATGGCGCGACGCCGGAATCGGTCCACGGCGCGGTCGTCGACCACCGTGTCACGAAGCGCTGATAGAACAGCAGGAGTGGTTTCCCCCGCGAAGGTGACGCGCACGGCCATGGTCGTGTGGGGGGTCGCCGTGTCCGCGTACGTGCTGACCATCTTCATTCGCAGCTCGCTGTCGGTGGCCGGGCTGCTCGCCCAGCAGCGGTTCGGCGTCAACGCGGCACAACTATCGACCTTCACCATGCTGCAGCTGCTGATCTACGCGGCGATGCAGGTGCCGGCCGGCCTGGCCATCGACCGGTTCGGTCCACGCCGCCTACTCATCACCGGCATCGCGGTGTTGAGCCTGGGTCAGGTCGCCTTCGCCCTGGCCGGAACGTACCCAGCCGCGATCGCTGCCCGAGTGCTGATCGGCGGCGGCGATTCGTTGATCTTCATGAGCGTGTTACGCCTGGTCAACTCGTGGTTTCCGACGCTACGAGTGCCCCTGGTCACCCAGGCCACCGGTTTCGTCGGTCAGCTGGGGGCGATGGCGGCCGCCGTACCGATGACGCTGATGCTGCGCGACCTGGGCTGGACCACCACCTACCTGATTCCGGCCGGCCTCGGAGCCGTGTTCGTCGTCCTGTTGTTGTTGCTCGTGCACGACAGTCCCGGCCATCGAAGCCACGACGGCACGCCGATCTCGCGCACTCACGTGAGCGGCACGCTGCGCCAGGTGTGGGGACGCGCCGGCACCCGTTTGGGGTTCTGGGTGCACTTCACCAGCCCGTTCAGCGGCAATGCGTTCGCCATGCTGTGGGGATACCCCTTTCTGGTGCAAGCCCAGGGCATGACACCACTCCTGGCCGGCGGCCTGTTGACCGTCACCACGGCTGTCTCGATGATCTCGGGGCCACTGATCGGACAGTTCATCGCGTACCGGCCGTTCCAGCGCTCCACGCTGGTGCTGGCCTCGCTGGCCGGCCAGTTCGTCAGCTGGGCGGCCGTGCTGCTCTGGCCGGGCCAGGCACCGCTGTGGCTGTTGCTGCTGCTGATGGCCAGCCTCGGAGTCGGCGGCCCCATCTCGGTGATCGCCTTCGACTACGCCAGCACCGCAAATCCACCCGCTCAGCTGGGCGCTGCGACGGGGGTGATCAACCAGGCCGGGTTCGCCACCGTTGTCACGGTTCTGTCGATCGGCTTGATCCTCGACCACCTCACCCCGGCCGGCCAACCATTCGGACGCGACGCGTTCGCCTGGGCCATGGCCTCACAAGCGGTTTTGTGGCTGATCGGCACTGCCCAGGTGATGCACTACCGGGCGCTGAGTCGCCGCGAGTTCCGCGCTCGAGACGGCGACGCCTACGAGCGGTTTCGGCACGGCGACCTGAGTGTGGATTGGAACCTCGGCGTGCACACGTCGTCCGAACCGGACGACTGACACCGCGGATTCGCCCAGCCGCCCGGAAGGGTGCCGCCCAGGGAACCTGCTGTGCGCCGTGAGATGCGTGGGCCCCGTCGAGAATCCGACTTACCCTGCAGGCACGATCCCGACGCCGCGACCGTCTGCGAGGCCACCCCATGCGTAGCTTGATCCGACCGTTCATCGCTGCTGCAGCCGCCCTGCTGGTGTTGTCGGCTCCCGTCAGCCAGGCGCGGGCAGCCAACCCCGCACCACCCAAGTCGCTGGAAACGCCGGGCATCGACGCCCACCTCGGCTACATCGCTCAGAAGACCTGCAACCCGGTCGCCAAGCCTGGCACCAAGGCTCTGTTGAAGGCATTGCTCAAGACGTGGGGCGGAACGTCCTGGGGTATCTCGCGATTCTGCAACAGCGGTGGCACGTCCGAGCACAAGGAAGGCCGTGCGATCGACTGGCACATGGACTCCCGCAAGGCCAAGGACCGCGCCAAGGTGAACGACATGATCAAGTGGATGACGGCCAACAACGGTGAGGTCGCGTATCGCCTGGGCGTCATGTACATCATCTGGAACCAGAAGATCTGGTCGATCTACTACCAGGAGCTCGGCTGGCGCACGATGGCCAACCGGGGCTCGTGGACGGCCAACCACAAGGATCACGTGCACCTGTCGCTGTCGTGGGACGGCGCCATGGCGCAGACCTCGTGGTGGACCGGCAAGGTGCTCGCGGTGCCCCAGTTGGGCGCATGCGGCACCAAGAACTTCAGCCCCTGCCTGCCCACGATTGCGCGGTCGGCGACCAAGACCTGGCCCGCTGTGGCAGTCGGGGCGTTCAGCCCGTACCCCTCGGTCGTGCCCGCAATCGCCGGTAGTGCTCGTGTCGGGTTGACCCTCCGCGCCGTGGCCGGCACCTGGATGCCGAGCGGATCGAGCGTCAGTTATCAATGGCTCCGCAACGGGTCCGCCATCACGGGCGCCACCGCCGACGCGCACACCGTCGCGGCCGCCGATCTCGGACGCGCGATCAAGGTGCGGGTCAGCGCCACGCTGGGTGCCACCACCGTCAGCAAGACCTCGGACGAGACCACCGACACCGTGCGGGGAGTGCTTGCGACACCCCGTCCGGTGGTGAGCGGTGAGTACCGCTTCGGAGCCACCCTGACCGGTGTCGCCGCCGGCAGCAACACCGAGGGCACCACCTTCGCCTACCAGTGGCAGCGGGACGGCAAGAACATCGCCAAGGCCACCGCCGCGACCTACGTGCTCGCCGCGGCGGACGTCGGACGGGCCGTGCGGCTACGTGTGACGGCCTCGAAGGCTGCACATGCCAGTGCCACGGGGTACTCCAAGGCACTCGCAGTGCAGCCGCTCACCTTCACGGCGGCCCTCGCGCCCACGATCGACGGCACGCTGCGCGTCGGCGGCGTACTGACGGCCAAGCCCGGCGGTTGGCAACCGTTACCCGCATTCAGCTACGTCTGGTACCGGGCCGGCAAGACCATCAAGGGCCAGGTCAAGGCGACCTACCAGCTGACCTCGTCCGATCTGGGCAAGAAGATCAGCGTTCGCGTGCGTGGCACGTTGCCGGGCTACCGACCGGTCAGCCTGGTCTCGCCACCGAGCGCTGCCGTACAGGCGGGGCTGGCGACCGCAAAGCCCAAACTGTCGGACGGCACCCCGCGGGTCGGTCAGCTGATCTCGGTGAACGCCGGCAGCTGGAAGCCGACCGGCGTGCAGTTCGGCTACCGCTGGTATCGCAACGGCGTGGCGGTCAGCGGAGCCACCGGCCGCACCTACACGGTCACCGCCGCCGACCATGCGAAGAAGCTGACGGCGAGGGTGGAAGGCGCACTGGAGGACTACCCGAACGCGGCCCGCACCACAGCGGCCTCCGCGAAGGTGGGAACGGGCCGGTTCACGGTCGGCACCGTCACCGTGCAGGGCACCGCGGCCGTCGGGCAGCCCCTGACGGCGAGCCCGGGCACCTGGCGGTCCCGATTCAACCCCGACCTGACACTCAACCCCACGCTCAGCTATCAGTGGTACGCCTCGGGCAAGGCGATCAAGGGCGCCACCACCGCGACCTACACACCGACGGCGGCCCAACAGGGCGCCAAGGTGCACGTCGTGGTCACGGGCAGCCTCAGCCGCTACACCAAAGCCTCGGCGACCTCGACGCCGGTGACGATCCGCTGAACACCGGACGCCGGCACGCCGCTGCCGCCTCCTCGACATCGACTCCACCGAGCAATGGGGGTGGGGGCCACTAGGCTCGCCCGCATGATCGCCATGGGGGCACACGTCGACCAAACCGACCCGATCGCCGAGGCCAGGGCGCGCGGCGCGCAGCTCAGCCAGTTCTTTCTGGGCGACCCGCAGGGCTGGAAGGGCCCGAAGGTCGCCTATGCCGGCGGAGCCGCCGCCCTCAAGTCCGACGCCGAAGCTGCCGGCATCGCGCTCTACGTACACGCCCCCTATGTGCTCAACGTGGCCAGCACCAACAACCGCATCCGCATACCCTCGCGGCAACACCTGCAGAAGCAACTCGTCGCCGCCGCCGAGATCGGGGCCGCGGGCGTGATCGTGCACGGCGGGCACCTGAACGCTGACGAAGATCCGGACGTCGGCTTCACCAACTGGTTCAAGGCCGTCGACGGGCTCGACATCGCCGTCCCACTACTCATCGAGAACACCGCCGGCGGCAACAACGCGATGACCCGCCACCTGGAACGCATCGACCGGCTCTGGGCCGCCATCGGCGCCTCCGCCAATGCCAGCCAGGTCGGTTTCTGTCTCGACACCTGCCACGCCCACGCCGGGGGCAACGAACTGCTCGGCCTGGTCGACCGGATCAAGGCGATCACCGGACGAGTCGACCTGATCCACGCCAACGACGCCCGCGATCCCTTCGACTCCGGCGCCGACCGGCACGCCAACTGGGGCACCGGCCACTGCGATCCCGACGGGGTGGCCGACGTGCTGCGCAGCGCGAACGCACCGGTCGTGATCGAAACCCCTGGCGGCGTCGACGATCACGTGCGCGACCTGACCTGGCTGGCCGACCACCTCTGATCGGTGCTGCCGAGCAACCAGGGCAGCCGAACAACCGGGTGCGCTTTCACAGCGAACCGCAGCCGTTCCCGCCCAGTCCGGGCCTTCGTCTGGCGCTCGTGGGCCCGCCTGTCGGGCGAACGGCAGACAGCCTCGTGGTCATGGGCTTAGCCTGAGCGATGTGACCCGAAGCATCTACGTCGCGGCCCCGGAGGCCCAGACCGGTAAGTCAGTCGTCGCCCTCGGCCTGCTCGACACCCTGCTGCGCGGGGTCGAATCGGTGGGCGTGTTCCGTCCACTGGTGCCTGCCGGACGCCGCGACGACATTCTCGAAATGCTGCTCAGCCAGCCCGGCATCAGCCTCGACTACGACGAGGCCGTCGGCATCACCTACGACGAGATGCGCGCCGACCCCGAGGGCGGCCTGCAGACCATCGTCGACAAGTTCGGCCGGATCAGCCCGCGGTTCGACGCCATCGTCGTGCTCGGCTCCGACTACGCCGACGTGACCAGCCCCACCGAGCTGGCCTACAACGCCGAGATCGCCGCCAACCTGAACTCCTCGCTGCTGCTGGTGGTCAGCGGTGCCGACCGCGACGTGAACGACATTCGCATCGCCGCCGAATCCGCCCTGAGCGAGTTCACGGCGCACCACGTGCAAACCATCGGCGTGATCGCGAACCGGGTGGCGCCCGACATTCTGAACGACACCGTCACGGCCCTGCGCGAACTCACCCAGCTGGTGGTCGGCGCCCTGCCGGCGGAGCCGCTGCTGATCGCGCCCACGCTGCGGGCCCAGTTCGAAGCCGTCAACGCCACCCAGGTGCTGGGCAACCCGGACCTGCTCGATCGCGAGTCACAGGACGCGCTGGTGGCCGCGATGACGCTGCCCAACGTACTGTCACGGCTGGTCACCGAGGCCACGGTGATCATGCCCGGCGACCGGTCCGACCTGCTGCCGGGGCTGATCCTCGCTCATCATTCGGGGTCGTTCCCGCAGCTCACGGGGGTGATCCTGACCGGCGGCTATCCGATTCCCGAGAATGTGGTCAAGCTGTTCGACGGCATGCACCTCGACCTGCCGATCGGAATGACCGACCAGGGCACCTATTCGACCGCCCACGACGTGTTCAACACCCGCGGGCATTTCACCTCGTCACCGCGCAAGGTCGAGACCGCCCGCCGGATCTTCGCCGAACGGATCGATTCGAGCGAGCTGATCAAGGCTCTCGAAGTGCCGCCGGCAAGCGCGGTCACCCCCCTGATGTTCGGCTACCAGCTCAACGAACTGGCCCGCAAGGACCGTCGCCGGATCGTCATGCCGGAGGCGTCGGACGATCGCATCCTCGAGTCGGCCGCCATCCTCATGCAGCGTGGCGTCGCCGACCTGGTGCTGCTCGGCGATCCGGTCGAGATCAAGACTCGCGCCTCGGCGATGGGCTGGGTGCTCGACGGGGTCGACATCGTCAACCCGACCGATCCGGCTCTGGTCGAACGCTTCTCGCAGGAGTACGCCACACTGCGAGCGCACAAGGGCGTCACAGTCGACCAGGCCCGCGAGAAGATGAAGGACCTGTCGTACTTCGGCACGATGATGGTGCACCTCGGCATGGCCGACGGCATGGTGTCGGGAGCGATCAACACCACGGCGAACACCATCCGTCCGTCGCTGGAGTTCATCAAGACCAAGCCGGGCGTCAAGGTCGTGTCCGGCTCGTTCCTGATGTGCATGGCCGACCGGGTGCACGTCTATGCCGACTGCGCGGTCAACCCCGATCCGAGCGCCGAGCAACTGGCCGACATCGCCATATCGTCCGCTGAGACCGCGCTCGCTTTCGGAGTGGAGCCACGGGTCGCGATGCTGTCGTACTCCACCGGCACCTCCGGCTCCGGCGCCGACGTCGACAAGGTGCGGCAGGCCACCGATCTGGTGCGGGAGCGGCGTCCCGATCTGGCATTGGAGGGGCCCATCCAGTTCGATGCGGCCGTCGATCCCGATGTGGCCCGCACCAAGCTGCCCGACTCTGACGTGGCCGGCAAGGCGACGGTGTTCATCTTCCCCGACCTGAACACCGGCAACAACACCTACAAGGCAGTGCAGCGGTCGTCCGGCGCAGTGGCGATCGGACCGATCCTGCAGGGCCTGAAGAAGGCGGTCAACGACCTGTCGCGCGGTGCCCTGGTCGAAGACATCGTGAACACCGTGGTGATCACCGCCATTCAGGCGCAGACCCCCACCAGCTGACCCTCGACGAGCATTTTCGCCCACCTCACGCCCTAGGAGCCCTCCGCATGAGCACGCCCATCCTGCTGCTGAACGCCGGTTCGTCCTCGATCAAGTACCAGGTCATCGACGCCGACGACGAGGACGTGCTGGCGTCCGGACTCATTCAGCGCATCGGTGACGAATCCGGCACCATCGACCACACCGTCGACGGCCAGACCCATCACCAGACCCGCGGTTTTCCCAATCACGGACGCGCGTTGACGGTGCTGGTGCAGATGTTCGAGGAGTTCGGGCCGCCACTGACGACGGTCAAGGCCGTCGGTCACCGCATCGTGCACGGCGGAGCCGCGTTCAACTCGACCACCGTGATCGACGCCGACATGCTCGAGCACCTGCGCAAGGTGTCGCCGCTGGCCCCGCTGCACAATCCGCCTGCCCTGTCCGGCGTCGAGGCCGCCCTGCGCAGCCTGCCGGACGTTCCGCACGTCGCCATCTTCGACACCGCGTTCTTCTCGACGCTGCCACCCGAGGCGTACACCTACGCCGTGCCACGGGAGCTCGCCGCCGAGCACGGCATTCGCAAGTACGGCTTCCACGGCACCTCGCACAGTTTCGTCAGCCGGGCCGTCGCCGATCTGCTGGGCAAGCCCTATGACTCGTTCAACCAGATCGTCTGCCACCTCGGCAATGGCGCTTCGGTCTCGGCCATCGATCACGGTGTGGCGGTCGAGGCGTCCATGGGGCTCACCCCGCTCGCCGGCCTGGTGATGGGCACCCGCTCGGGCGACGTCGATCCCGGCCTGCACGCGTTTCTCGCCCGCCAGCTGGGCTGGACGATCGACGAGATCGACAACGCGCTGAACAAGAAGTCCGGCATGCTCGGACTGTCGGGCGTCACCGATTTTCGGGACATCAATGAGTTGATCTCAGAGGGTGACCCGGCAGCGACACTCGCGCTCAACGTCTACACGCATCGGCTGCTGAGCTACATCGGCTCGTACATCGCCGTGCTCGGCGGGGTCGATGCGATCACCTTCACCGCTGGGGTGGGCGAGAACAATCCTGGGCTGCGGGCGGCGATCGCCGAGCGGCTCGGGTTCCTCGGCGTCACGCTCGACCGTGAGGCCAACGACACCCGCTCAAAGCAGGCACGGGTGGTCTCAACGCCCGAGTCGTCCATCGCCATCCTGGTGGTGCCCACCAACGAGGAGCTGGCCATGGCCCGCGAAACCAAGGCTGCGATCGGCGCCTGATCGACTCGACCCACGGCGCCCACTGGTCTCGACAGGCTCGACCGACCGTGACCCTCCGCTGGTTGCGCTTGTCGGAACCTCCCGAGCGGGACACCGCTGGTTGAGCTTGTCGAAACCACTCACTCAGCGCCGCATGTGGTCTCGACAAGCTCGACCGACCGGGAGCCCCACTGGTCTCGACACGCTCGACCGACCGGGAGCCCCACTGGTCTGATAGGAAGATGACTGTTGGTCCGCCTAGCTGGCCTGTTGAAGCGTGACAGTGTAGCCGAGGCGTTCGAGGTCTCCGATGGCTCGGGTTTTGACTCGGTCGGGTCGGAGGCGGGTGAAGTAGTCGCTGCCGGGATCGTTGTAAAGCTCGCCGGTTTGGGCCATGTGCCAGATCGTGGTGAGCATGTCGTGTTCAAGGGCGACGACTGCTCTGAGCTTGCCTCGGCGGGCCGCGAGGCGGCGATACTTCGCGGCCAAGTAGGTGTTCTTGGTCCGGGTCGCGGCGAACGCTGCGATCCCGAGGGCGCCTTTGAGGTGGCAGTTACCACGTCGGGTTTTGGTCGACTTGATCACCCCGGCCGACTCGTTGTTGCCCGGGCAGACCCCCGCCCACGATGCCAGATGGGCAGCGGTCGGGAACTGGTTCATGTCACCGCCGGTCTCGGCAATGATCACGTCAGCGACACGATCGCTGATGCCCGGGATGGTGCTGATCAGTTCACGGAAAGCCCGAAAGGGTTCGATGGCCGCCTCGATCTGGACGGTGATGTCGTTAATGGCCGCGTCGTGGGCGTCGATGAGTCGGAAGTGGAGCGAAACCAGGAAGCCATGATGATCGGCGAACCTCCCCGTCAGCGCCTCAACCAACTGACGAGTCTTGCCGTGCATCCGCCAGTTGGCCAACCCGGCCAGCGTGGCAGGATCACGCTCCCCCCGGACCAACGCCATCAGCATGGCCCGACACGACACGCCGGTCAGATCCGAAGCAACCACCGAAAGCTTGATCCCCGCCCCCTCCAGCAACTTCTCCAGCCGAGTCACCTCCCGGGCCCGCTCCCGAACCACCGCGGCCCGGCTCCGAGTCAGGTCCCGCAACACACGAATCTGCGGTGGCGGCACGAACGAGGCACGCACCAGACCATGCGCACCCAACTGCGCCAACCAGGTGGCGTCGTTCACATCCGACTTGCGACCCGGCACATTCTTCACGTGCCGCGCGTTGACGAGCATCACCTCGCAGCCCTCGATGTCCTCCAACAAGTGGAAGAACGGCTTCCAGTAATCACTGGTCGCCTCCATCACGACACACGTCACGCGCTGCTCCACCAAATAATCACGCAACGCAAGGATCTGATTAGTCATCGACCCCCAGGTCGTGACCACCTCACTCACCCGGTCCGCTTTGGTCCGCCCGCCCGGCCTCAGGCCCGGGACACGCACGCACACCTTGGCGTACTCCTTACCAATATCGATACCCGCGCAACGCGGATGCAACTCCTCCACGACCGCCCCCTGTCCGAACTGACCCACCGGCCGACGGGCCAGACACATGCCGGTCACGAGGAGAGCAAAACATCAGAAGTCTGAATAGTCGTGCTCGAAGCAACAATCCACGGTACTCGCGGGCTCTCCGCCCCAGGCTCGACAACAGGCTCCCAGCACCAGAGACCAACGGGGTCGACCGTGACCACACCCAAAAGCATCCACCCCACCCCAACCCCCAGCAACCCCAACCCGACCCCCTCTTCCCGCGCCACGGCGCGGCCGGCGGCCGCCGAGATGCTCGACAAGCTCGACCAACCGAACCGCTCGACGTTGCGCGGGAAAGCGCACATTGCGCGCGGACGAACCCGCGCAACGAACCCGAACCCGCGCAATGTCGACAGGCGATCGG
>Ga0075157_10001137_pt1:5000-17370 | contig 17370 bp, 14 predicted proteins | sample JI81BgreenDNA_FD_70967 | JGI IMG/M metagenome (GOLD analysis project Ga0075157, IMG submission 70967) | Wastewater effluent complex algal communities from Wisconsin, to seasonally profile nutrient transformation and Carbon sequestration -... | ecosystem: Engineered > WWTP > Effluent...
TTTTATCACCTCCACGAGTTTCTACGGCTCTACTCAACTGAGAAAGTGCAATCACAGGAATATCCAGCTCTTTGGCTATATTTTTGAGTGAACGAGAAATATATGCAATTTCTTGCTCTCTGTTTCCTTTTCCTGTATCGCCTCCAGACATTAACTGAAGGTAGTCTATCATTAATAACTGTATATTATGCTGAGCTTTGAGTCTTCGGGCTTTGGCTCTTAGCTCGAGAACAGAAAGAGCTGGTGTATCATCTATATATATAGGTGCATCTGTAAGTTTTGGAATACGATTGTGTAAGTGTTTCCATTCACCTTCCGTAAGTAATCCTTTTTTAATTTTTTCACTTTCTATTTCAGCTTCAGCGGAGATTAGACGATTGACTAATTCTACGGCTGACATTTCTAAAGAGAAAATAGCCACAGGCATTTGAAACTCCACAGCCGAATTTCGGGCTACAGAAATAATAAATGCACTTTTACCCATACCTGGACGAGCTGCTATAATAATAAGATTTGATCTTTGAAAGCCCGCTGTAACTCTATCTAAATCGTTGAAGCCTGTGGGTACTCCTGTTAAACCATCTTTTTTGTTTTTCTTTTCATCTAATTCCTTTAATGCTTTTCGCATCAAATCAGACATCTGAACATAATTTTTACGGATATTTTGCTCTGAAACTCTAAACAGCATTTGTTCAGCTGTATCTAATAAATCGAATACATCGGTGGTATCTTCATAAGCCATTGTACCTAATTTACCAACAATTTCGATAATAGATCTTTTAATATAAGCTTCTAAGACAATTCGGGCGTGGTACTCGATATTGGCTGCTGAGTTTACTTTGGAGGTAAGTTCAGCTAAATAATATGCTCCACCTGCTGTTTCGAGTTTACCCATTTTTTGCAGTCGTTGTTTGACTGTCAGGATATCAACGGGTTGAGATTCGGCAAAAAGTTCTAAAATAGCTTTGAATATATCTTGGTGTCTGGGATCATAGAAACAATCTGTATGCAGGACATCTGCCACATCCATCATTGCATTCTTTTCCAGCATCAATGCTCCTAAAATAGCTTCTTCCAGTTCTCTAGCCTGAGGCTGGACTTTTCCTAAAGTTTGTAGAGTGTTGCTCAGTGGTTTTAGTTTCTTACTACCTACGCTTGTTCTGTTTTCATTTACTTCTTGTTCCATACACCTAAATATCAATAATTAAAGAGTATCAAAGATACACTTTTTTATGGTATTTTGGACGGAAAAATTCAAATTTATTTGCTAAAAAAAACTTGCATCTTGATTATCAAAATGTTCATTCCGCAATCTTTTTTATAAGGGCTTCTGATAACAATTTTGATTTATTGATAGGCACAACTCCTTGATACTCACATACTAAACCACCTGCTAGATTAGAAAGATCTGCTACAAGCTTTAGAGGCAAGTTTAGGGCAACACACAAAGCTGCCACACTGACAACTGTATCACCTGCTCCCGAAACATCGGCTATGCTACGCAGGTGTGCAGGAATATGATGCGTTTCTTTTTCAGAATAGATGAGTACTCCTTTTTCGGAGAGAGTAGTCATTACAGATTTGGCATCTAAGGTTTCTTGAAGCTTTTTTACGGCTTCTGTAATTTCATCTATATGATGATGATTAAAATCTATTTTTAGACCTTCTTTCAATTCTTTAAGATTGGGTTTAAAAAGAGTAGCATTTTTATAGAATAAAAAATTTCTTTTCTTGGGATCTATAATAGTTGGTATATTTTTTTGATTGGCTAAATTGATTGTTCGTTCTATTAGTTCTTGAGTAATAACACCTTTATCATAATCTTCAAAAATAACAGCCTGAACATCAGACAAAAGAGTTTCTATTTTTTTCCATAGAAGTTCTTGCTCTTCCTCATCAATCAGTTTATCCATTTCCGAATCTATACGAAGTAAATGTTGGGAAGATGCTAATATTCTGTGCTTTACTGTTGTAATTCTATGATTGCTCTGTACAATTCCTGCCCTATTCAGACCATTAATTTCCATCAATCTTAATAGGTTTTCACCTTCTCCATCACTACCTACAACTGAACATAATATAGGTGTAGCTCCCAAAGCTTGTACATTAAGGGCTACATTGGCAGCTCCTCCAAGTCTTTGCTCACGTTTTTGAACATTGACAATGGGAACAGGAGCTTCAGGAGAAATTCGGCTTACATTTCCCCATAAATAAGAATCTATCATTACATCTCCAATGATTAAAACCTTTAAGTCATTGAATTGGTGAAATACTTTTTCTAACTGTATCATTAATAGTACAAGGTATTGAGTACGGAGTATTTAGATTTGATAAAAAGCAAAAAGCCTGCTTTTGGCAGGCAAAGTTATGCTTAATTTTGTATTCTAGAAATTTTTATTGATTTGCGAGATATTCTGTAATACCACCTAATAAATTTCTAACATTTTCGTAACCTTGTGTTTTTAGAAATTCTTTTGCTCTTCCACTTCTTCCTCCTGATTTACAATGAATAATAATTTCTTCGTTTTTCCATGCTTCTAATTCAGAAAAACGATTGGGCAATTCGCCTAAGGGGATTAGAAGCCCATTTAAGTTTGCTTCATCAAATTCCCATTGTTCACGAACATCTACAATATGTAGGTTTTCGCCTTTTTCAATACGTTCACGTAATTCTTGTGTTGTTATATCGTTCATAAAACAAATTTTGATTTTTACTCAAATATAAATATAAATTTAGATAGCTTATCAAATTTTTATTGGTGTTTTTTCGTAACTTTGTAGCTGATTAACATTCTTTTATAGAAAAAGGATGTTATATATTCATTTTACACATCTTTTATTGATGAAAAAGACATCGAATTACCATTCTAAAAAAGAAGTTCAATCAGGAAGCAAATTTTCCAAAGATTCAACTAAAAAGAGTTTTGACCCCAAGAAAAAATCTTCTGATTTTGACAAAAAAGAAGGCTCATCTAAAGATTACAAAAAAACTTTCTCAAAATCTGAAAAGCCTGCTTATCAAAAATACAAAAAAGAAGGTTCAGAAGACAACAGCAAAAAATCGTACACTACTGATTATAAAAAAACTGATAAGAAATTTACAGGAGGAGGAAAATCTACTTACAAAAAATACAGTTCAGAAAGCTCAGAAGAGAGACCTAAAAAAACTTATACTTCCAGAACATCTGATTTCAAGAAAACTGATAAGAAATTTGTTGGAGGAGAAAAATCTACCTACAAAAAATATAACTCAGAAAACTCAGAAGAGAGACCCAAAAAAACGTACAGTTCTAAAACTTCTGACTATAAAAAAACCTCTTTTGTTTCTAATGACAACTCTAAAGAAGATAAAAAATCTAGAAACCAAGGCGATTTTAAAAAGAAAAAATTTGATAAAAATTTTGGCACAGGAAAAAGTACACCTACTTATAATTTAAAATTCTACGAAGATAAGTATAAAAAAGAAGTAAAAGAGGAAAAAAAGGAAGTTCTGGATATTAGATTGAACAAGTTTATAGCCAATGCTGGTGTATGTTCTCGAAGAGAGGCTGACGATTTGATTACTCAAGGCTTTGTAAAAGTCAATGGAAAAACCATTACAGAAATGGGTTATCAGATAAAACCTTCTGATAAAGTAAGTTACAAAGGAAAACTTTTGCAAAGAGAGAAGTTAGTTTATATATTATTGAATAAGCCTAAAAATTGTATTACAACTACTGATGACCCAGAAGAACGTCATACAGTGATGGAAATAGTAAAAGATGCTTGTGAAGAAAGGGTGTATCCTGTGGGACGTTTGGATAGAAATACAACTGGACTTTTATTGCTTACTAATGATGGCGATTTAGCCAAAAAATTAGCCCATCCATCAAACAATATTAAAAAGATTTATCAGGTAGGTTTGGATAAACCCATATTAGAGTCAGATTTTTATAAAATTCAGGAAGGTTTGGAGCTGGAAGATGGTTTTGTGAAGCCTGATGCATTAGCATTATTGACACCTGATACTTTAGGAATAGAATTGCATAGTGGTAGAAACAGAATCGTACGTAGAATTTTTGAACATTTGGGTTATAGTGTTGAGAAACTTGACCGTACCATGTATGCAGGGCTTACCAAAAAAGACTTGCCAAGAGGTAAATGGCGTTTTTTGAATCAGAAGGAAGTTGTTTTATTGAAGTTTTCTAAAATCAAAAAAACACCTCAAAGATAAATTGACTACACACGAAAAATATATGCAAAGAGCCATTCAGTTGGCTCTTTTGGGTTTAGGCAATGTAGCTCCTAATCCGATGGTGGGTTGTGTAATTGTTCATCATGATACCATTATTGGTGAAGGCTGGCATAAAGAATATGGAAAATCTCATGCAGAAGTCAATGCTATCCAAAGTGTTGTAAATCAAGATTTACTCAAAGAAAGTACAGTCTATGTAAGCCTTGAACCTTGTTCACATTATGGTAAAACCCCTCCTTGTGCTGATTTACTCATTGAAAAACAAGTAAAAAAAGTAGTAGTTGCCAATCTCGATACTAACCCACTGGTAGCAGGCAAAGGGCTTGAAAAGCTCAAGAATGCAGGTATAGAAGTAGAAACTGGTGTTTTGGAAAAAGAAGCAAGAATTTTGAATAAACGTTTTTTCACTTTTATGAAAAAACGCAGACCTTATATTTTGCTGAAATGGGCTGAAACTTCAGATAAATTTGTAGCTCGAAAAAATTATGATTCAAAATGGATTAGCAATTCACATTCTCGAACACTTGTACACAAGTGGAGAACGGAGGAACAGTCCATTATGGTTGGAACAAATACAGCTCTATATGATAATCCCCAGCTAAATGTAAGAGATTGGTCAGGTAAAAATCCGATTCGAATAGTAATAGATAAAAGTCTAAAAATCCCTTTAAATTTTCATTTATTTGATCAAACACAAAAAACTATTTGTTATAATTTGGTCAAAGATGAAGAAAATCATAATTTGGCTTTTGTTCGTTTGGATGCTGATAATTTTTTAGAAAACCTTTTACAAGATTTGTTTGAACGAAAAGTACAATCTGTATTGGTAGAAGGTGGTAGTTTTTTAATCCATAAACTCCTAGAAAAAAATTATTGGGATGAAGCTCGAGTTTTTATAGCTTCCCAGACATTTCAAGAAGGTATTGTAGCCCCCAACTTATGCAGAAAACCTTTTCATATAGAAGATATACAAGGAGATACACTCTTTTATTACTCCAATTTTTTATAATTTCTTTGAGTACTCAGGCTCAAAAAACATTAGATATTCAACAAATACTTAGGCTTGCTGAGGATGAATCTGTAGATGGACAACAAGCTGAAAGGAAAGCTCAAATTAGTTTTTGGCAATACAAACTACATCAATCAAGTAATAAACCTCGTCTATTATTAAATGGAGAACTTCCTAATTTAAGCCGAACCATTATCCCCGTTACACAAAACGATGGTTCTGAAACATTTAGGGAAAGAAGTTTGGCTACTTCTCTATTAGAGCTTTCGTTAGTGCAAAATGTAGCCCCTACAGGAGGTACATTTTTTGCCTCTTCACAAATCAATAGAATAGATATTTTCAGTAACCCTACCACTACCTCATACCTATCTTATCCTGTATTGGTTGGATTTCGCCAGCCTATTGGCAGTTTTAATAGTTTGAAATGGGCTAACAAAATTGAACCCTTTAAATACAAAGAATCTAAAAAGAAGTTTTTAGAAGATTTAGAAATGAGCAAGGTAAAAGGGTTACAATTGTTTTTTAATCTACTTTATTCTCAAGAAAATATTTCAATAGCCAAAAGACAACTTACCAACGCTGATACATTATTTCAGTTAGCTAAAAAAAGATTGAGTGTTGGCAAAATCACAGAAAACGAATTTTTAAGAAATGAGATTAATTTTCTAGAAGCAGAACAAGATAATCAGCAGAGTATAGCCGAATTTTTATTTGCACTCAGACAATTTCAATCTTTCTTTTTTATGAAAGATTCCATCAGACTTGTCAAACCTCAGGCTCCCCCAAAAGTTGAAATAGATAAAGAGGTAGCTCTCGAACGGCTTAAACAAAACAGTACAAAATCTTTACAAATACAACGAAAACTATTAGAAGCAGATAGAGAACTTTCTCAGGCAAGAGCCAATGCTGGTCTTAAAATGGATATTACTGTTTCATTTGGTCTTTCTAAGAGTTCAACAAGTTTAGCAAACTTATATAATCGTTTACAAGATCAAGAAAATGCTCGTCTTACTTTTCAAGTTCCCATTTTAGATTGGCAAAGAGGTAAATCCGAAATTAAAATTGCTACATTAAATAAGAAAAATATTGAAAGCCAAACAAATCAAGAAATGCTTGAACTAGAAACAGAACTCATCAGGCAAATTCATATTTGGCAATTGGCTCAAAAACAACTGGCTATTGCTCAAAAAACACAAGAAAGTGCAGAAAAAAGTTATCAAATTACCTTTCAAGAATATTTAGGAGGTTTCACAGGTTTAAGTGAATTGGATAAAGCTCTTGAAGCTAAAAATTTAGCTTCTCAAAACTATCTTCGTCAGTTAGAATCTATTTGGATAGGCTACTACAAAATCCGACTATTATGTTTATATGATTTTGAAAAAAAAATATCATTAGATTGAACGAAAAAGTTTGCAACAATGTTGCTGTTTTATTATATTTGCAACATTGTTGAATAGCTACATGAGAATTCTTGAGAAATTAGGTATATCACTTTCTATGGCTTGTGCTGTACATTGTATGGCAATGCCCGTGGCATTAGCATTTTTACCAAGTTTAGGAAATTTGGTAACTGAAGAAGTAGAATTATTTATTACATTATCAAGTTTATTGATTGCTGTTTTTGTTCTTGGCAAAGACATTCGACTACATAAAAATCCCTTACCAATCATTATTTTAATATCTTCATTTGCTATTGTATTATTGAGTTTAATGAATCACAAATATATCCTTTTAGATATTTTAGGAATTGCAGGTATTCTGACTGCCTATTTATTAAATTGGTACAAACTCAAGAAAGCTAAAGCTTGTGCTTGTGCATAAGTTTTGAGCTTTATGAATATATTCTTCTAAAAAAAGTATGCAAGCCGAATTTATTTATTAAATTTGCTTTGCATACTTTCATTTTTACCCTATTTAATAATGACTTTTTCAAATACCAAGTTAAAGCCAGAAGAAAGCATAGATTATAACATTAAGTTAGCTTGGCATGCTATTTCAAGAATGTATAATGCTGAAGGCAATAAGCATGGCATTTCTGCATCTATTGGATTTATTTTACTAAACATAGATAATGAAGAAGGCACACCCGCTACCAAAATTGCCCCTCAATTTGGTTTAGAAGCTCGTAGTATCACAAGAACCCTCAAAAATATGGAAGATGATGGGTTAATTTATCGTAAACAAGGCGAAACAGACAAACGTTTTGTAAGAATTTTTCTTACAGAAAAAGGTAAAGAAAAGAAAGAAATTGCTCGCCGAGTTGTAAAAAAGTTTAATGTTTTGATGTATGAAAATATTGAAGCAGAAAAACTAAATGTCTTTTTTGAAGTCATCAAAAAAGTAAATCAATTAATTGATGAAAAAAATAAATAACGAAACTCTTTTTGCTAGACTCATAAATACAATCATATTTGTAGTTTCATTAAACCTTCTAAAATCATGATTGTATATAACGTAACAGTAAACATAGATCCAGCCATACACCAAGAATGGCTCAACTGGATGCTTTCCAAGCATATTCCTGAAGTGATGGCTACAGGTTGCTTTCTAGAAAATAAGGTTTTGAGACTGATAAAAGAGTCAGAAAACGAAGGTTATACGTATGCATTTCAGTATATGTGTGAATCTCAAGCCAAATTAGAGTACTATCAGAAAAATTATGCCCCAAAATTACAAGCAGACCATAGTTCTCGCTATAAAGATCAATTTGTAGCCTTTAGAACTGTTTTAGAGGTCATCCAATAAATAATACTTGCATTTATGATATTAGATATTACGCTATATATTATAGCGTCCGTGGTTTTTATTCAATTATTTTATCACCTTTTTTTTCATATTCGTTTTTTATTTTACAAGCCTAACACTTCATTAGATTACGATTCTCACAAACCTGTATCTATTATTGTTGCAGCAAGAAATGAAATTGAAAATCTAAAAGTTTTATTACCTCTGCTACAAAAACAAAACTATCCTACCTTTGAAATTATTATTGTGGATGATCGCTCCACAGATGGCAGCTATGAGTTTTTATATGATGAGCGTAATAAAGATAGCCGTATCAAAATTGTTCGTATAGATCATACTCCTGACCACATCAGCAACAAAAAATATGCGATTACATTGGGTATAAGAGCAGCACAATATGAACATTTATTATTTACAGATGCAGATTGCTATCCTGAGTCTTCTAATTGGATAGCTTGGATGGCAACAGAATTTGTAGATTCAAAAGATTTTGTATTGGGGGTTTCGCCTTATCAAAAGCAAAAAGGTGTATTGAATTGGATTATTCAATATGAAACTTTCATTACAGCTATTCAATATGTTTCGTATGCTTTTGCAAAAATGCCTTACATGGGAGTTGGCAGAAATCTCGCTTATCGAAAAAATATATTCATTAATAATAAAGGTTTTAATGATCATTTAAGTATTGTAGGTGGTGATGACGATTTGTTTGTCAATCAGCATAGCAATAACCAAAATACTGCAATCTGTATTCAAAAAGAATCTCATATATTTTCTTATCCTAAAATAACATGGAAAAGTTGGCTTGGGCAGAAAAACAGACATTTGAGTGTTGGAAAGTTTTATAAAAAGAAACATTTGACATTATTGGGCTTGCAAAATTTAACTCACGTATTGTTTTGGATGTTACTCCCTATTGGCATTTTAGTATCATTATTATATAGTTCAGATTTTCAGCTAAAACATTATATTTTAATTAGTTTTGCAGGGATTCGTATTTTTTCTTGGTCTTGTTTACATTTTTTTGCCAGTAAAAAAATAAAATTCCAATCTTCTTGGTTATCTTGGTGGCTGTTTGATTGTGTATATGTTTTTTTTATTATAATTTTAGGCATAAAAGCATTCTTCAGCAAACCTGAACGATGGACATAGAAGATAACAAAGAATTTTCGCAAAAAGCTCTCTACGATTTTAAACTTGTAGAACTCGCCAAAAATGGCGACCAAAATGCTTTTGCCGAACTCATGAAGCGTTATAACAGGTCTTTATATCATACTATTCTTAAAATGATACGAAATGTAGATGATGCAGAAGACCTAACAATTGAGGCTTTTGCAAAGGCATTTAAGAATTTGGATAAATTTAAAGAAGATTATACTTTTAGCACTTGGCTTTTTAGAATTGCTACCAATAACTGTATTGATTTTATCAGGAAGAAAAAAATGAATACTCTCAGTCTCAATAATATGTTTACTGGCGATGGTGGTGAAGAAGTTGGTTTGGATATTCCTGATGAATCGAATCCACAAGAAGAAGCTATTCGTTCTCAAAAAATAGCCTTGATGCAAAACTTAGTAAGCAAATTACCCACAAAATACAGAAAGCTGGTTACCATGCGTTATTTTGAGGAAATGGCTTATCAAGAAATAGCCGACGAATTAGAATTACCTATTGGGACTGTAAAAGCCCAATTACACAGAGCAAGAGAACTTTTGTACGATATGATAAAGAATCAGAAAGATCATATCTAAACTGTAAATTATATATATTTTAAACAATTAAATTAGAACAACGAATTATTGATAGTGAGCTATGAGTTCTAATAAAAAACATTTTGTAGAAGATAAACCCATTATTGGTATTACACTTGGAGACTATAATGGTATAGGTCCTGAGGTAATTCTTAAATCTCTTGCTGATAATAGATTGTTGGCATTTTGTACGCCTGTTATTTATGGTTCTTTAAAAATACTCCATAAATACAGACGCCTATTAAGTCTGGAAGAAAACTATTTCCAAGTCATCAAAGATGTTGAACAAATTAGTTATAAAAAAATCAATTTAATCAATTGCATTGAAGATGCAGAAATAGCACCAGGTCAGGTTACTCCAGAAGCTGGAAAAGCTGCCTTTGTGTGCTTGGAAAGTTGCACAAAAGATTTATTAAGAGGAGCCTTGCATGCTGTAGTTACTGCCCCTATTAATAAGGCTAATATCCAAAATGAGTTTTTTAACTTTGTAGGTCATACAGAATATTTTACAGAAAACTTCAATGCTCCCAATACCTTAATGTGTATGGTGAGCGGGAAGCTTCGAGTAGCCTTACTTACAGGGCATTTAGCTCTCAAAGATGTGAGTCAGTCTATTTCTAAAGAAAAGCTACAAAATAAAATATTAGTACTTCAACAATCTCTACAAAAAGATTTTGGCATACAAAAACCGAAAATTGCTGTATTAGGACTCAATCCACATGCTGGAGAAGAAGGTTTGTTGGGTAATGAAGAAAAAGACATTATAGAGCCTGTTTTGAAGGAATTTAGAAAGCAAGGGCATTTGGTTTACGGACCTTTCCCTGCTGATGGTTTTTTTGGCAGTAAAAAATATACTTCTTATGATGCAACATTAGCCATGTATCATGATCAAGGACTTACAGCCTTTAAAACCCTTGCCTTTGAAGATGGTGTAAATTTTACAGCTGGTTTACCTATAGTTCGTACATCACCAGACCATGGAACAGCTTATAATATTGCAGGGAAAAATCTTGCTGATGCTAACTCTATGTTACAAGCTATTTATCTTGCTTGTGATGTAATTAAACACAGACAAGCAGGGTTTCTTGCTTTACCTTAATATTTTTTATAAGTTCTTTTGAGAATTCAAAATATATTCCTAATTTTGCGTCCTTAATCTATTGTGTTGCTTTGGAAAGGTTAAATGAATATAAAGTAGGCATTGCAAAACTTCAAAATAAAGATTATTATTTTGAGTGGCAAGTGGGTACAGATTTTTTTACCTCCTTTGAAGAAGCATTTGTAGAGAATGGAAATTGCAAGGTAAAAATGACCTTACGAAAATCAGAAGCATTATTGCATCTTACTTTTGATATACAAGGTACATTAGAATTAACTTGTGATAGAAGCCTTGAAAAATTTGATTATCCTATTCATACAGAAGGAACTCAAATTCTACGGTTTTCAGATCATTCAGAACAAATAACTGATGAAATGGAGTTGATTCCAAGAGGAATTGCTGAAATAGATGTAACTCAATATATCTATGAACTGATAAGTTTAGCCGTTCCGATGAAGAAACTTCATCCTCGTTTTCAAGAAGAAAAAGATAGTAACGAAGAATTAACATTGGTTTATACAAGTGAAAAGAAAGCAAAAGAGGAAAAAGCAGAAGACACAGACCCTCGTTGGGAAGAACTCAAGAAAATTTTTAATAAATAATACTCAATTACAATTAAATATTTACAACCATGGCACATCCTAAAAGGAAAATATCGAAGACTCGCAGGGATAAAAGAAGAACTCATTACAAGGCTACTCCTAAGCCATTAGGCACTTGCCAAACAACTGGTGAGGTTCATGTATTACACAGAGCCTATACTTTTGAAGGCAATTTGTATTACAATGGCAAATTAATGATTGAGGGTTACGAGAAGATAGCTTAATTCATTCTCTAAATTAAATCATCAACCTTATGAAAATAGCTCTGGACGCTATGGGTGGGGATTTTGCCCCAAAAGCTACCGTAGAAGGGGCAGTAATAGCTGCCAAAGAATTTTCATCAGATGTTCAAATTTTACTGATTGGACAAGAGTCTGTTTTGACTCCTCTACTCAGTTCATATGGGAGTATTCCGAACATTCATATCATTCATGCAGATGAAGTGATTGAAATGAGCGAACACCCTACCAAAGCCTTACAACAAAAGCAGCGTTCAAGCATTGCTATTGGTTATTATTTACTCAAAGAGGAAAAAGTGCAAGCTTTTTGCGGAGCAGGTAATACAGGAGCAATGCTTGTTGGTGCTTTATTTAGTGTTAAAACCATTGAAGGTATATTAAGATCTCCTATTGTAAGTCATGTTCCACAATTAGATGGCTCTATTAGCCTTTTGTTGGATGTTGGAGCAAATACTGACTGCAAGCCAGAGGTTCTTCACCAGTTTGCTTCATTAGGCAAAGTTTATGCAGAAAACGTTTTAGGTATTCAAAATCCTAGAATTTCGCTCATGAATGTAGGTGAAGAAGAAGGTAAAGGCAATCTTCAGGCACAAGCAACTTATTCTCTATTAAAGAATGACTCTCTTCTTAATTTTGTTGGAAATGTAGAAGGTCGAGATATATTTGCTGCCAAATCAGATGTAATGGTTTG
>Ga0075157_10001138_pt1 | contig 17349 bp, 8 predicted proteins | sample JI81BgreenDNA_FD_70967 | JGI IMG/M metagenome (GOLD analysis project Ga0075157, IMG submission 70967) | Wastewater effluent complex algal communities from Wisconsin, to seasonally profile nutrient transformation and Carbon sequestration -... | ecosystem: Engineered > WWTP > Effluent > Algae...
GATATCGATGGCTCACCCGTGATCGATCGTGGCCGGGTGTTTGCCGTGGGCCATGGCGGCCGCATGGTGTCGCTGGAACTGGCGACCGGCCAGCGTGTGTGGGAACGCAACTTCGCCGGCGTGTGGACGCCGTGGGCCGCTGGCGAGTTTCTCTATCTCGTGACGGTGGATGGCGAAGTGCTGTGCATCACCCGCAGCGAAGGCAAGTTGCGCTGGGTCAGCCGCCTCGCCCGCTTCAAGAAGGACAAGCCGGGCAAGAACGGCAAGCCGGGCGTGCAGAAGGGGCCGATCCTGTGGGCCGGGCCTGTCCTGGCCAGCGAACGGCTGTGGGTGGCCAGTTCCAACCGCGAACTGGTGGCGCTTGATGCCTATGAAGGCAAGCGCGTCGCCAGCATCAAGCTGAAGGCCGAAGCCTATCTGCCGCCGGTGGTGGCAGGCGGCATGATGTACATGCTCACCGACGATGGTTCGCTGACAGCCTATCGTTAATGGCCGCGCGCTGCTAAAGCGCGCGGCATGTCCTCTGCCAACATTCTTGATTTCGACGCCGACGCGCCGCGGGTGGCCATCGTCGGCCGCCCCAACGTGGGCAAATCCACCCTGTTCAACCGGCTGGTCGGCCGCCGCCTGGCGCTGGTTGACGATCAGCCCGGCGTCACCCGTGACCGCCGCGAAGGCAGCGCCAGCCTGTTCGATCTGAACTTTGTTGCGGTTGATACCGCCGGCTTTGAAGACGGCAGCGAGGAAAGCCTGTCGGGCCGCATGCGCGCCCAGACCGAGGCTGCGGTGGGCCGCGCCACCGTCGCCCTGCTGGTCTATGACGCCCGCGCCGGGGTGACACCGATGGATCGGCATTTCGCCGCCTGGCTGCGGCGCAGCGGCGTACCGATGGTGCTGGTGGCCAATAAGGCCGAAGGGATGCAGGCCGAAACCGGCATCAATGAAGGCCATGAACTGGGCTTCGGCGAACCTATCGGACTTTCGGCTGAACATGGCCTGGGCCTGGCTGATCTTTATCAGGCACTGGCGCCGTTTCTGGTCGAAAAGCTGGCGGCAGAGAGCGAAGACGACGATGCGCCGCCTGCCGATGAAGACAATGAACTGCCCGAGCCGCCGCCCGGCCCGCTGAAGCTCGCCATCGTCGGCCGGCCCAACGCGGGCAAGTCGACCCTGATCAACAAGCTGCTGGGTGAACAGCGCCTCGTCACCGGGCCGGAAGCCGGCATCACCCGCGATTCCATCGCCATCGATTGGGACTGGGTGGACCGTAACGGCAATGTGCAGCACGTTCGCCTGATCGATACTGCGGGCCTCAGGAAACGCGCCAAGGTCACCGACAAGCTGGAAAAGCTGTCGGCCGCCGATACCAAGCTGGCCATCGATTTCGCCGAAGTCGTCGTGCTGCTGCTCGATTCAACGCTGGGCCTCGAAGCGCAGGATCTGCGCATTGCCGACAAGGTGCTCTCCGAAGGCCGGGCGCTGATCATCGCGCTCAACAAATGGGATGCCGCCCATGATCAGAGCCGGCTGTTCCAGGGCGTGCGCAAGGCGCTGGACGACGGGCTGAGCCAAGTGAAGGGCGTGCCGCTGCTTACCTGTTCGGGCGCCACCGGCAAGGGGCTCGACACGCTGATCGAAGTGGCGATGACGACTCGCAGTCGCTGGTCGCGGCGGGTGCCGACTTCCGCGCTCAACCGCTGGTTCGAAACCGCCACGGATCGCAACCCGCCGCCGGCGCCGGGCGGCGTCCGCATCAAGCTGCGCTATGTCACGCAAGTCGCGACTCGGCCGCCAACGTTTGTGGTGTTTGGCAATCGCACCGAAGGCCTGCCGGCCAGCTACACACGCTATCTCACCAACAGCCTTTCGACCGATCTCGATTTCGGTGGACTGCCGATCCGGCTGTCCTTCCGCGGCGGGCGCAACCCGTATCACAAGAAATAGCGCCATGATCCTGCACGGATACTGGCGTTCATCGGCGGCCTGGCGGGTGCGGCTGGCGCTGGGTATCAAGGGCCTCGGCTTTGAACAGGTGGCCGTGAATCTGGTGCAGGGCGATCAGCGCAGCGCTGCCCATCTGGCGCTGAACCCGCAAGGCCTGGTGCCGGTGCTCGAAGTGGATGGCGCCGCGCTTAGCCAAAGCCTGGCCATCATCGAATATCTGGATGAACGCTTCCCTGATCCGCCCCTGCTGCCGGCCGACGCGCTGGGCCGGGCGCGCGTGCGGGCCGCCGCGCTGACCATCGCCGCTGAAGTGCACCCGCTCGGGAATCTGCGCGTCCAGCGCTGGCTGAAGGGTGAACTGCAGGCCGACGATGCAGCCGTCACCCGCTGGCTACACCACTGGATGCACGATGGCCTGTCCAGTCTGGAACAGTTTGCCGCCCATCATGGCGGCAGTTTTCTGTATGGGAACACACCCGGCCTGGCCGATCTCTGCCTGGTGCCGCAACTCTACAACGCGCGCCGTTTTGGGCTGCTGTTGAACGCATTTCCCCGTCTGCTGGAGATCGAGTCGCGGCTTGCCGTGACCGATTGGGCACAGGCTGCACACCCCGACGCGCAACCGGATTCACCGTAAATTACCAATGATTCCTGTGGACAGCTTGCAACGCGGGGCATTGCAAAAGCGTAGAATTGGGGTAAATGTCGGCCAGTTTGGAAATCTACGTCATTCTCCGGGGGTAATATGTCTGCAATCAACCAACTCGACCTGAACGCCAATGGCTTCACGGGCGGCCGCGCCGCGCGCCGCATCGGTTTTTCGGTTGCCGCCCTGATGATGGCGGGCACGGCGCTGGCTCCGGCCTTCGCGCAAACGGCTGATCTTGGCGGGCTGACGGTTTCCCGCAACGACTTCGTGAACTTCAACCCGCCCGGCATCGGTATCGAGCCGACTGAGATCACCAACGGCACCCTGCGCCTCACGGCGTTGACGCCGCAAAGCTTTGCCGGCGATCTGACCGACAGTGGTGGCATCTTTACCCTGTTCAAGCTCGGTGTCAGCGATCTCACCCTCGCAGGGGTCAACACCCACAGCGGCCAGACGGTCGTACAGGGAGGCCGCCTGATCGCTGGGTCGGCGACGGCCCTTTCGGCCAGCTCGCGCCTGGGCGCTCAGGGTTCGGTGACCACGCTGGCCACGGTTGATCTGAACGGTTTCAACCAGACGGTTAACGGCCTGGTGGGCAACGGCACCGGCGTGGTGACCAGCACCACCGGCCCGGCCGTGCTCACCATCGACACTGCCACCAGCCTCACCTTCAACGGTGCACTGCAGGGCCAGGTTGGCATCACCAAGCGCGGCACCAGCACGCAGACCTTCACCAACCTCAACCCTGGCCTTGCTCCCACCAACGCCACCGGCCCGATCCGGCTTGAAGCCGGCACGTTGCGCATTGGTTCCAGCAATGCGTTGGGCAGTGGCGCGATGACGGTTGCCGGCGCTGGAACGCTGAGCACCGCCGGGCTGACGCCGCTGGCGTTCAACAATGCGATCGATCTGCAAGCCGCGTTGACTGTTTCCACGCCAGGCGGGCACAGCTTGAGCCTTGGGGGCACCATTACCGGTTCGGCCACATTGACCAAGCTTGGCGTGGGCCAGCTCGCCATCACTGGCGATAATAGCCACTCCGGCGGCACTACGCTGTCCGGCGGTCGCCTGCTGCTGGGCAATGAGAACGCGCTGGGCACGGGCACCGTGACCCAGACGCAGACCAGCTTCATCGGCCTCGTCAACACTGCGGCCGATTTCACGCTGGCCAACAATTTCCAGCTCAACGGGTCGTCGCTGCAGATCGAAACCCCGGATGTCGGCGTCGTCTTCACCTTGTCGGGCAACATCGCCGGTTTTCCGAACGTTGACCTGAACGCTGGCAACGGCGGCACTGTGGTGCTCACCGGCAACAACAGCTTCCCAGGTCTGATTCGTGTGCGTTCGGGCACGCTGGGTATTGCCAATGCGTCCGGCGTTAATTCGGCGGGCGCCATTCGCGCCGAAGGCGGTGATCGCAACATCGTGATCCTGGCCGCAGATCAGCTGGTGACCACCCGCCTTGTCAGCAATGTGGGTGATGGCGCCTTGACGATGAATGTCAATACCGGTGCCAACAACGTCGAATTCAGCAATTCGCTGCGCGATGGTTCCACCGGCACGGGCGACACGCTGGCCATCGTGAAGACCGGTACGGGCATCTTCACGGCCTCCAATACGCTGGACTCGGCGTTGGGCCGTAACGAATTGACCGGCGGCTTCTCCGTCGCCGAAGGCACGCTGAACCTCACGGGCCGTATGGCCAACGATATCAACGTGGCGAGCGGCGCCACGCTGGCCGGTACCGGCATCCAGGATGTTGGCACCACTACCATCGGCAATGGCGCCACGCTGTCGGCGGGTGATGCCCGCAACGCCGCGCCGTCCATCGGCACGCTCACGCTGAACAACCTCACCCTCGGCGCCACCGCCAGCACCATTTTCGATCTGGGCGCGCCCAGCATCGATACGGTTGCCCCGATCAACGATCTGATCGTCGTGTCCGGCAATCTGGATCTGGGCGGCAGCACGCTCAACTTCAACATCCTGCCCGGCTTCACCCAGGGCACCTATCGCCTGATGACCTATGCTGGTGCGCTGTCGGGCACGGCCAATCTCGGCCTGCTGCCAGTTGGCTTCACCTACACGCTGAACACCGCGGGCGGGAATGTCGATCTGGATGTCCAGCTGATCGATTTCTACTGGGACGGCAATGGTCCGTTCGGCAACACCGTGGTCGAAGGCGGCCCCGGGACCTGGAACACCGGCAACACCAATTGGACCGACGTGGGCGGCAATGTCACCGTCGCCTGGCAGAACAACGCCCGTGCCTTCTTCACCAATGTTGGCGGCGAAGTCACGGTTGACGGCAACTTCACCTATTCCACCATGTTCTTCACGGCGGACGGCTATGTGCTGGCTCCGGCCGCCGGCGCCACGCTGGGCGCCGATGCCGGCACCATCGACGTGGCAGCCGCTTCGACGGCCACCATCAATGTTGATCTGGTTGGCACGAACGGCCTGACCAAGGCCGGCGCCGGCACGCTGGTGCTGTCGGGCAGCAACAGCTTCACCGGCGGCTTGTCGATCAATGGCGGCACGCTGGCCGTCACTCAGGCGGCGGCGCTTGGCGCAGATGCCGTCACCATTAACGGCGGCGCGCAGACCCTGCGCTTTGATGCCGACATGACGGTGACCAACAATATCAACGGCGTCGGCATCGGATACAATGTCGACACCGGCGCCAATACGGTGACGCTGGAAGGTTCGCTGTCGGGTGGCGGGGCGGACAAGCTGGGCACCGGCACGCTGGTGCTCAACAATGCGATCAATGACCAGCCGAACGCGCTGGCAGTCTTCAACGGCTCGTTGATCGTCAATGGCGGCGTGCAGGGTGGCGTCGGCGGTGCCTCGGCCAGCCTGATCGGCGGCACCGGGACTGTCACTGGTCTGGTGTCAACAGCCGGCACATTGTCGCCCGGTGTTGGGCCTGGCCAGGTTGGTACGCTGACGGCCGGCAGCCTGACCCTTGGGGCGAACGCAATCTCGCTGTTCGATCTGGGCGTGGTCGGTGTTGTTGGCGGCACCAACGATCTGGTCATCGTCAACGGCAACCTCAATCTCGACGGCGCGCTCAACGTCAATCCGCTGGCTGGCTGGCACATCGGTACCGGCAGCTTCCGCCTGTTCAACTATGCCGGCGCGCTGACTGACAATGGCCTTGATCTGGGCGGCGCGCTGCTCACCCCGCCGGCGGATGTGACCTACACGGTCAACACCACGGTCGCCAATCAAGTCACGCTCGACATCGGCTACACCGGCGAATTCAACTGGGACGGCAATGGCGCGCCGGTTGATGGCATCATCGAGGGTGGTGCCGGCACCTGGAACGCCGGCAACACCAACTGGACCAACAGCGACGCGCTCTTCAACCTGGCCTGGGTAGACAGCACCGCCACCGTCGCCAATTTCGGCGGCGCTTCGGGCGGCGGCTTGGTGACCGTTGAAGGCACCCGCACGTTCGGCACGCTGAACTTTACCGCCAACGGCTACACGCTGGGCGGCTCTGGCGATCTCGCCATGAACGGCGGCATCGTCAACGTGACTGCTGATCTTGCCACCATCAACGTGGCGATCAACGGCGTCGGCGGCCTCACCAAGAATGGCGCTGGCGAACTCGTGCTTGGCACCGCCAATGGTTACACTGATGGCACCACCGTCAATGCCGGCGTGCTGACCATGGCCGCCAACGGCGCCACCGGCACCGGCACCGTCACGCTGGCCGATGGCACCACGCTGCGCAGCACCGTGGACATCACCCACGCCAACGCGGTGAACATGCTTGGCACCGGCACCTTCGACATTCTGGGCGCTGAATTCACGCAGAATGGCCTGGTTTCGGGCGGACTGCTGTTGAAGTCGGGCGCTGGCCGTCTGACACTTGCCAATGGCGCCAATGATTATGCTGGCGGCACCGACATCACCAACGGCACTGTCGCCGTCGCCACCGATGGCGCACTGGGCACCGGCAACATCCGCTTCTCGGGCCTCGGTGGCACGCTGGAAACGCTGGGCAGCTTCACCACCGCCAAGGATGTGACGCTCGATGCGGCGGGTGTGATCAACACCAACGCCAACACCAACCGCTTCGACGGTTTGGTGTCGGGCCCGTCGACGCTGACCAAGGTCGGCAGCGGCACCCTGATCCTGACCAACACCAACAGCTATGCTGGCGGCACCTTCCTCACCGAAGGCACCATCCAGATCAGCAATGACAGCGCCATGGGCTCCGGCACGCTCACCGCGGCTGGCGGTACCACGCTGATCGCCGGTCTGGCCATCAACACCCCGCCGATGACGCTGGCGCAGGACATCGTCCTGACCGGTGGCAACCTCACGATCAACCTGCTCGGTTCCAACTATGGCGTGAACGTCACAACGGGTGCGCTGCTGACCAACGGCACCGCGCTGACGCTGAACGGCACCATCAGCGGCGCCGGCGGCATCGACACGCTCGGCTTCCTGGACAATGGCGGCGGCAGCATCGCCTTCAACAGCACCAACAGCTATGAAGGCGGCACCAACCTGGGCAGCGTCATCGCCTATATCGGCGCTGATGGCGCCCTGGGTACTGGCGCTGTCAACCTCAACGCCTTTGGCGCCGGCATCCAGAACACGGGTGCTGGTACCAGCTTCACGTTGGGCAACGCCATCAACGTGAACGATGCCCAGCACAGCCTGGGCGGCGCCGGTAACCTGGTGCTTTCGGGCACGATCGGCGGCAATGGTGAACTGTTCAAGGTCAACAGCGGCACCGTCACCTTCACCGGTGTCGGCAGCACCTTCGGCGGCGCCTTCGCTGTCAACGGTGGCACCGTCGAAATCAATGGCAGCTTTGACAATGCTGCGGCCACGATGGTGGTCGCCGGTGGATCAATTCTGTCGGGCAACGGCAGCTTTGCCGGCAGCGTGACGCTGGACAACGGCGGCGTCCTCAGCGCTGGTGCAGGCGGCGGCGTGGGTGTGCTCACCCTGGGCAATCTGTCGCTCAGCGGCCTCTCCAACATCAACTTCCAGCTTGGCGCGGCCAACACGCTGGGTGGCCCGCTGAACGATCGCGTGATCGTCGGCGGCAACCTGGTGCTCGATGGCTTGCTGAACGTCACCGAAACGGTCGGCGGCAGCTTCGGCCTCGGCATCTACAACCTGTTCAGCTACGGCACGCTCACCAACAATGGTCTGCTGGTCAACGGCGGTCTGCCGAACGGCCTGACCGGTTCGGTGCAGATCAATACGGCGGCGCAGCAGGTCAACCTGGTCGTCGCTGGGCCTGACAGCATCGTCATGAACTGGGACGGCACCGATTTCACTGCGGCTGTGCCCGGTGGCCAGGGCGGAAATGGCGTGTGGAACGCCACCAACACCAACTGGACCGGCGAAGCCCCCGGCGAGATCAACGCCGCCTGGCAGAACAACGCTGTCGGCATCTTCGGCGGCACCGGTGGTTCGGTCGATGTGGCCGATGCCTTCAACTTCGCCGGCCTTGGCTTCCAGGCTGATGGCTATGTGCTGAATGATGCCGGCGGCAGCATCAACACCAACAGCACGCTGGGTAGCTTCATCTCGGTCGATGACGGCCTGACGGCGACCATCAACGCCACCATCGGCGGCACCGGCCAGTTGTTCAAGCAGGGTGGCGGCACACTGGTGCTGGGCGGCAACAACACGCTCACGGGCAACGTCAACCTAGCCAACGGCACCCTCGCCGTCACCAGCAATGGCGCGCTTGGCCTTGGCTCGCTGATCTTCACCAGCGGCACCACGCTGCGCGCCGATGCCTCGGTGACGCTGGCCAACAGCATGACGCTGAACGGCCAGAGCAACATCGACAGCAACGGCAATGTGCTTACCCTTGATGGCGTGCTGTCGGGCACCGGTGGGCTGATCAAACTGGGCGCCGGCACCCTGGTGCTGAACGCCGCCAACAGCTATGCCGGCGGCACTTCGGTTGATGCCGGTACGGTGCAGGTTGGCAACAATCTGGCGCTGAGCACGGGCGGTGTCACCTTCCAAGATGCAACCACGCTGCTGGCGGGCGTCGATGGCCTCACCCTTGCCAACCAGATCACCCTGGCGGGCGGCACCACGGTGGATACGCAGGCGTTTGCCTTCACCCTGTCCGGCGTCGTCGGCGGCACTGGTCCGCTTACCAAGGTGGGCAGTGGCAATCTTATCCTCAACGGCAACAACGCCTACAGCGGCGGCTCTGTGCTGCTCGACGGCTCGGTCACGCTGGGCACCAGCTCGGCGCTGGGCAGCGGCCAGGTCGATGTGAACGGCCAGGTGAACATCGTTTCGGGCGCTGATGGCCTCAGCGTCGCCAATGCTTTCGTGCTCAACGATATCGGCACCGTCGATGTGGCTGGCTTCACCACCACATACAGCGGCGTGATCAGCGGTGCGTCGGTGCTCAACAAGATTGGTGCAGGCAATCTGATCCTCACCAACGCCAATCTGTATAGCGGCGGTACCACGTTGAACGAGGGCACCATAACGGTGACCAACAGCGAGGCGCTGGGCACCGGCACGCTCACCATGGCGGGCGGCACCACGCTGGCCGCGGGCGCTGACTTGCTGGCTGTGGGCAACGCGGTGGTGACCAACGGGGTGGGTACGGTTGATACCGGCGCCAACCTCTTCACCATCTCGGGCGTGATCAGTGGCCCGGGTTCGATCACCAAGATCGGCAGCGGCAACCTGGTGCTGACCAATGCCAACACCTACGCTGGCGGTACCGCGCTCAACGCCGGTCGCATCACGCTGACCAACGGCGCCGGGCTGGGTACCGGCACGCTCACCATGGCGGACGGCACCACGCTGGCCGCGCGTGCGTCCAGCTTCACCACCAGCAACGCTATCGTCACCAACGGGGTGGGCACGGTCGATACGGGGGTCAACGCCTTCACGTTGTCGGGCGTCATCTCGGGCGCTGGTTCGATCACCAAGGTCGGCACTGGCAACCTGATCCTGAACGGCACCAACAGCTATGCCGGTGGCACCTCGCTGAATGTAGGCACCATCACTGTGGGCACGAACAGCGCGCTGGGCACTGGCACGCTGACCATGGCGGATGGCACCTTCCTGGTTGCCGGCGTCGATGGCCTGAATGTCGGCAACGCTGTCGTCACGTTGGGCAACGGCACGATCGATACCGGTGCCAATGTCTTCACCCTGTCGGGCATCCTGTCGGGCGCCGGCAGCTTCACCAAGGTGGGCAGCGGCAACCTGATCTTGACCAACACCAATACCTTCGCGGGTGGCACCGCGCTGAATGTCGGCACCATCACGGTGGCAAACAACAGCGCGCTGGGCACCGGCCGCCTCACCCTGGCGGGCGGCACCACGCTGGCATCGGGTGCGGCGGATCTGGTGCTGGCCAATGCCATCACCACGCTGGGCGCCGGCACCGTTGATACGGCTGGCAACACGTTCACTCTGAACGGTGTCATCGATGGCGATGGCTCGCTCACCAAGGTCAACGCCGGCAACCTCATCGTGAACGGCGCCAACCTCTACTCGGGCGGCACCACCATCAACGGCGGCACTGTCACCGTGGGCACCAACTCGGCGCTCGGCACCGGTGGTGTCGTGATGGCCGATGGCACCATGCTGCGCGCCGGTGTGGACGGGCTGGCTTTGGCCAACCTGATCACCATCAACGGCACCAGCACGATGAACACGCAAGGGTTCACCTTCACGCTGAACGGCGTGATCGGTGGCGACGGCACGCTGGCCAAGATCGGCACCGGCACGCTGGTGCTCAACGGCGCCAACACCTACTCGGGCGGCACCAGCCTGACCGCTGGCACCATCCGCGTTGGCAACAACGCCGCCCTGGGCACCGGCACGCTGAGCATGTCGGCCGGCACCATCCTGCAGGCCGGCGCGCCAACCCTGTCGGTGGGCAATGCCATCGCCATGCTTGGCGGCGCCACGGTTGACGTGGCCGGCCAGACCCTCACGCTGGGCGGTGTCATCTCGGGCACCGGTCCGCTGTCGGTAATCGACAGCGCCACGGTACCGGCGGCAGCGCTGGTGCTGAGCGGTGTCAACACCTACACTGGCGGCACGGTGGTCACCGGCACCACGGTACAGGTCAGCCAGGATGCCAACCTCGGCAATGCCGCTGGCGGCGTCACCCTGGTGGGCGGCACGCTGCGCACCACGGCCAGCTTCGCCACCGCCCGCACCGTTGCCCTTGGCACCGGCGGCGGCACGGCGGATGTGGCCACCGGCACCACCCTCACCACCACTGGCATCGCCAGCGGCACCAGCCTCACCAAGATCGGTGGCGGCACGCTGGCGCTGAACGCGGCCAACACCTACGCGGGCGGCACGGCGCTGAATGCCGGCACCATTTCGGTGGGCAACAACGCGGCGCTCGGCACCGGTGCGCTGGCCATGGCCGGCGGCACCACGCTGCTGGCTGGCGCCAACAACCTCGTGCTGGCCAACGCGGTGAGCACGGCGGGTGTGGGCACGGTTGATACCGGCACCAACACACTCACCCTTGCTGGTGTCGTGTCAGGTGCGGGTTCGATCGCCAAGGTCGGCACTGGTACCCTGGTCCTGAACGGTGCCAATACCTACGCTGGTGGCACCGCGCTGAACGCCGGCACCATCACCGTGGGCAACAACGCAGGCCTCGGCACCGGTGTGTTGACCATGGCCGATGCAACGACCCTCAGCGCTGGCGTGACCGGCCTCTCCGTGGCGAACAACATCGTTACGCTGGGCGCGGCCACCATCAACAGCGGTGCCTCGCCGTCCGCCTTCACGCTTTCGGGTGTGATCAGCGGTGCGGGCAGCGTCAGCAAGACGGGCACCGGCATCCTGACCCTGGCGGGTGCCAGTACCTACACCGGCGCCACCACCGTGGCGGCGGGTACGCTGAACGTGACGGGCAGTGTGGTTTCGGCGGTCACCGTGAACAGCGGTGCAGCCCTGACCGGTACTGGCACGGTTGGCGCACTGAACGTGCTGGCCGGCGGCTCGGTCAATCCGGGCGCTCCGGGCACCACCAACACCGCGACCCTCACTGTCGCCGGTGCGGCGACGCTGGGCGGCACCTACACCGCCAACATCGCGGTGGCTGCCAACGATCGCATCACGGCGGGTGGCGCGCTCAACTTGGGCGGCACGCTGGCGGTGGCTCCGGTGGTTCCGGGTGGCTTCAACCAGTTCAACGCGGTGTACACAGTGGCCAGCGGCGCAACCCGCACGGGCACCTTTGCCACCACAACGGGCCTGGATCAGTTCGGCATCGCCTTCAACCCGCTGGTGGAATACACCGCCACGCAGGCGAACATCCGTCTGGCCCCGCAAAGCCTGGTGACGCTGGGCAACCGCTTCGGCGGCATCACCGGCAACGCGCTGGAAGTGGCGCAGGCCTTCGATCGTGCGGTTGCCGGCGGTTACAACCCGCAGGCCTTCTTCGCGGTCTATGCCAACGCCGGTTCCAACCTGCCGCGCACCCTGCGTGAAATGTCGGGCGAACAGCGTGCCACCGAACGGCGCGTGGTGCTGGATACCAACCGCGTGTTCCGCGAAACCGCGCTGGATCGCCTGAACCTGGGCATGGCCTCCATGGCCGGCCAGCAGGTCAGCACCAGCGATGGCGACCGCTCGCTCACCTTCTGGCTGCGCGGTGCGGGTTCGTGGGGCAAGGCACAGACGGGCGAAGCGGCCACGACCTTCCAGACCGAGCAGCTGGGCCTGCTCACCGGTCTCGACTGGTCGCGTGACGCCATCACCGTTGGCGGTATGTTCCACTACACCACCACCGATGTGGAGTTCGGCTTCCTGGGTGGCAGCAGCCGGGTCGAAACGGTCGGCGGCACCATCTATGGCGGCTATCGCAAGGATGGTGGCCTGGTGGCCAACGCCGGTGTGAGCTTGGCTGGCGCTCGCACGAACGGCAGCCGTGCCATCACCCTGGCCGGCTTCAGCCAGTCGCTGGCGGGCCGCACCACGGGCACCACCTATCAGGCGTTTGGTGAATTGGCCTGGGATCTGGCGGCTTCGGCCGACACCCGGATCGAACCGTTCGCTCGCGTCACGCTGGTTCGGGCCGACATGAGCGGCCTGACGGAAACCGGTGGCATCGCGGCGCTGTCGGCGGCCAAGCAGAACTATGACGTGACCGTGACCAACCTTGGCATGCGCTTTGGCGCCAATGTCGCGGAAGGCAAGGTGGCGCTGAATGCCAGCGCTGCCTGGCAGGGCACCACCGGTGATCGCGATGCGGCGACCATCATCGGCATCCCGGCGGTGGGCCAGAACGGCAATATCCGTTCGGTGCTGATCGATCGCTCGGCGCTGCTGTTGCAGGGCGGTGTCGGTGTGAACCTCTCGGACAAGATCCGCTTCAACCTTGATTACTCGGGTCTGATCGGCAAGCGTAACGACGATCACGGCGCGCGCGCCACCCTGAACTTCGCGTTCTGATCGCGAAGCCCACAGGGCTGAAACCAGGAACGGCGGTCCCTTAGGGGCCGCCGTTTCGCTTTGGGCCCGGCGCCCCTGCTTCGACCTGCCACACAGGGGAGGGGCCGTTTGCCCTACTCTGTGCCATTGACCAGAAACCACTTGCCTTCCTATCGGAACGCCCATGACCTTCGCTGCCAACTTCATGTCCGACAACGCCGCCGCGCCCTGCCCAGAGGTGTTGGCTGGGCTTGCCGCCGCCGCACCGGCCCAGAATGCCGGTTATGACGGCGATGATTGGTCCCGCCGGCTTGATGGGCTGTTCACCGCGCTTTTCGGGCGCGAATGCATGGCGCTGCCGGTCAGCACTGGCACGGCCGCCAATGCGCTGGCGCTGGCCTGCCTGGTGCCGCCATGGGGCGCCGTGGCCTGCCACACCGAAGCGCATATCCATGTTGATGAATGCGGCGCGCCGGAATTCTACACTGGTGGCGCCAAGCTGATGCTGTGCCCCGGCGATCACGGCAAGCTGACGCCCGCCGGGTTGGATGCCGCGTTGGCCAGCCACCGCAACGATGTGCACCAGGTTCAGCTGAGCGCGCTTTCGATCACCCAGGCCACAGAATGCGGCACGGTCTACACGCCCGCCGAACTCGCCGCGCTCACCGCCCATGCCGCTGCAAAAGGTTGGCGCGTCCATCTGGACGGCGCGCGTTTTGCCAATGCCGTGGCCACGCTCGGCTGCGCGCCAGCCGAAATGGCGGTCGGCGTCGATGCGCTCAGCTTTGGCTGCATCAAGAATGGTGGGCTTTCAGCTGAAGCGCTCGTGCTGTTCGATCTCGGCCTTGCCGATCAACTGCGCTGGCGCCGCAAGCGGGCCGGGCAGATGCCCTCCAAAGGCCGGTTCAACGCGGCGCAGATCATCGCCATGCTGGAAAATGATGTGTGGCTGCGCAATGCCCGCGCCGCCAATACCGGCGCGCAGGCGCTCGCCGCCGCCGCGAAGGATCGCCTGCTCCACCCGGTGCAGGCCAATGAAGTCTTCGTGCAACTGGCTCCCGGTGAACCCGATCGGCTGCGCGCGCAGGGTTTCAATTTCTACGATTGGGGCGCTGCTGGCTCCAATGAAGCCCGCCTGGTGGTGAGCTGGGACACGCCTGCCGCACATGTGGAAGCGCTGGCCCGCGCGCTGGCATCAGGCTGATGGCAACGACTGAAGGCCGCTTCACGCCGCTGGCCTGGTTCGCCTTCATCGTCTGCACCCTGATCTGGGGCAGCACCTGGTTCGTGATCCGCACCCAGTTGGGCGAGGTGCCGCCCAGCTGGTCGGTCACCTGGCGCTTTGCGCTGGGAGCCGCCGTGATGTTCGGCCTGTGCCTGGTGCGGGGCAAATCCCTGGTTCTCACCGGCCGCCAGCACGGCTTTGCCCTGCTCGTCGCGGTCAGCCAGTTCGTGCTCAACTTCAATCTCGTCTACCGGTCCGAACAATATCTCGCCTCTGGCCTGGTCAGTCTCACCTTCGCCTTTCTTCTGGTCACCAACACGGCGCTGTCGGCGGTCTTCCTCGGCCAGCGCGTCACCGGCCGCTTCATGATCGGCAGCGCCATCGGGCTGGCTGGCGTCGCCCTGCTGTTCGCGCCCGATTTGGGCAAGCCGGGCGGTGAACAGATGGGCCTTGGGTTGGCGCTGGCCTTTGGCGGCGTCATTTCCGCCAGCGTTGCCAATGTGCTGCAGGCCACGCCGCAGGGCCGCGCCATGCCGCTGGAAGCTGGCATCGCCTGGGCGATGGCCTGGGGCGCACTGATCGATGGCGCCGTGGCGTGGGCCGTGTCTGGCCCGCCGGTCATTTCCACCGCGCCGGTCTATCTGGCGGGCCTCGCCTATCTGGGCATCGCGGCTTCGGCGGTGGCCTTCAACCTCTATTACATCCTGATCCGCACCGTGGGGGCGGGGCCGGCGGCGTGGAACGGTGTGGCGGTGCCGGTGGTGGCGATGGCGCTTTCCACCCTGCTGGAAGGCTATCAATGGACCCTCACCGCCGTTACCGGCATTGCGCTGGCGCTCATCGGCCTCACCATCGCGCTGAAGGCCAAGGCCAGCCAATCGTAAAAGTCCCTAGGTAGCCATCCCGATTCCCCAAAGCGCCCCAGATGCCAATATCGGGGTGGGAGACAGGATGATGGTGTTCAGCAACAGCTGCGGGCAATGCAAGGTGCGGGATCAAGCCCTGTGCGGGGTCTTGTCCGATATCGAGCTGGCGCCGTTGGCGGCCTGTGGTGTGCAGCGCAAGCTGGCACGTGGAGAGACATTGGTGCGCGCCGGCGATTCAGCCCCGGTTTGTGCCAATATCCAGCGCGGCCTGATGAAGATCAGCCACATCAACCCGGCCGGGCAGGAAGTGATCGTGGGTCTGTTGTGGCCGGGGGATTTCGTTGGCACGCCGTTCCGCACAGAACAGCCCGCCCTGCATGACGTGGTGGCGCTGTCGCCGGTGAGCCTGTGCGTGTTTCCGCAGCGCCACATGGAGCGCGCCCTGATCGAGAATCCAAGCATGGAGCGTGCCCTGCTGAGCCGCACGCTGGCCGAACTGGAAATGGCCCGTACCCATTGTTCAAAGCTGGCGCGGGCAACCGCCTTGGCCCGGGTTGCCGGCTTCATCGTTGAATCAGCCCGCCGCACTGAGCGTGACGGCGAAACCGTGACGACCATCGAATTGCCCTTGAGCCGTAGTGAAATGGCCGATCTGCTTGGCCTGACCATCGAAACCGTGAGCCGCCAGATGACGCGGCTGAAAAGCGCCGGGGTGATCGGCCTGCCCGGCGGCCGCCACGTGGTGATACATGATCCGGATGCGCTGGCCGAAGCCGCCGAAGAATTGAATTGAGGGGAGAGACGCGATGAAAACGATCCTTGTGCATATCGAAGGCGATGACGGCCAGGAGGCCAGGCTGAATGCCGCCTTCGATCTCGCCCGCGCGTGCGGCGGCCATCTCGTCTGCCTGTCGGTGATGCCCTATGCGGCCTATGCGCTGGGCGATCCGGCGATGGGCGCCTTTCCGGTGACCACCCTGATCGATGCGGTGGAAGCCCGCCGCAAGGAAGAACGCATCGCCGTCGAAGCGCGGCTTGCCCAGGAAGGCGTCAGCTGGGAATGGCAGGCGGCCGATGGCGATTCCAGCGATCGGCTGGTTGAATATGCCCGCCTGGCCGATGTGGTGGTGATGAGCGCCGGGCCGTTTGCGCGGCAGGCCGCGCTGCAACTGGGAATTACCGGCGATGTCGCCATCCGTGCCCCGGCGCCGGTGCTGGCAGTACCGCCGGGCGCGCGCGGCATCATGGTGGCCGGCCCGGCACTGGTGTGCTGGGATGGCGGGCAGGAAGCAGCGCGGGCGCTGCGCGCGGCGCTGCCGCTGCTGGCGTTGAGCGAGGCGGTGACCCTGCTGACCGTGGAGGAAAAGGACACGCCGTTTGGCGTGCGCGCCGCAGCGGCCTTCCTGTCCCGCCACGGCATCCATGCCGATGTGGTGGAACGCGCCCAGGGCAGTTCCAGCATCGAACAGGTGATCCGATCGGTGGCAGCAGAACGGCAGGCGGCGTGGATCGTGCAAGGCGCCTATGGCCACAGCCGCATGCGCCAAATGCTGTTTGGCGGGGTGACGCGCGGGTTGCTGGCCGATGCGCCGGTGCCAGTCCTGATCGCCCATTGATCTGGATCAAGGCAAGGGCCGGACAGCCTTGTCAGTTTCGCAAGTGACGCCCGCAGCGGGGCGCGGCTTGGGAGAAAGGCAATGAAATTCGAATTCCGCGAAGAACATGGCGTGGCGATCGAAGGCGCCAAAAGGGTCGCTCCGGCACCTGAACAAGGTGTAAGGCGGCTGGATTTTGACTTGCCAAACAAGCTGTTGGCCGGGCTGGTGGCAACTGGGGCGGCTTATCTTTCCATCATGTATGTTGCGTTTCAGGCCGGCACCGGGCTTGGTCTGATCTTCGTGGTGTTCGGTCTGGTGCTGGTGGCCTATTACGGGTTGCCCTTGATGATGCAGCAGGCGTCGGGCCCCAACAAGGATGACATCCCGCGCAAGGGCGCGTGGGGAATTGATACCGCCAGCGGCTATCTTACAGGCCGTGCCGCTTATGCTCAGGTGATGACGGTGCCGTTGCTGATGGTGGCTTGGGCCATTTTCGTGGCGGCGATTACCTGATTACCCCGTTCAAGGGGTTGGTTGTCGACCGGACTGCACCCTCCGTCTCCCACCCATCCTGCGGGGGGTGACGCCGGGCCGATCAACCAACGGAAGGCCGTCGACCCGGGCAGGGACGGCGGCCTTCCT
>Ga0075157_10001139_pt1 | contig 17347 bp, 17 predicted proteins | sample JI81BgreenDNA_FD_70967 | JGI IMG/M metagenome (GOLD analysis project Ga0075157, IMG submission 70967) | Wastewater effluent complex algal communities from Wisconsin, to seasonally profile nutrient transformation and Carbon sequestration -... | ecosystem: Engineered > WWTP > Effluent > Algae...
TGGCCCAGGGCTCGTCGACGTTCGCGATGTCCCAGCCGGTCTTGGCGACCCACCCGAGGTGGGTCTCCAGCACCTGGCCGATGTTCATCCGGCTCGGCACGCCCAGCGGGTTGAGCACGATGTCGACGGGGGTGCCGTCCTCCATGAACGGCATGTCCTCGACCGGCAGGATCTTCGAGATGACGCCCTTGTTGCCGTGCCGGCCGGCGAGCTTGTCGCCGTCGGAGATCTTGCGCTTCTGGGCCACGTAGACGCGAACCAACTGGTTCACACCCGGAGGCAGCTCGTCGCCCTCCTCGCGGTCGAAGACGCGCACGCCGATGACGGTGCCGCTTTCTCCGTGCGGAACCTTCATCGAGGTGTCGCGCACCTCGCGGGCCTTCTCACCGAAGATGGCGCGCAGCAGGCGCTCCTCCGGGGTGAGCTCGGTTTCGCCCTTGGGCGTCACCTTGCCGACCAGGACGTCGCCGGTGCCGACCTCGGCGCCGATCCGGATGATGCCCCGGTCGTCGAGGTTGGCGAGCATGTCCTCACCGATGTTGGGGATGTCGCGGGTGATCTCTTCGGCGCCCAGCTTGGTGTCGCGGGCATCGATCTCGTGCTCTTCGATGTGGATCGAGGTGAGCACATCGTCCTGCACCAGACGCTGGGACAGGATGATCGCGTCCTCGTAGTTGTGACCCTCCCACGGCATGAAAGCGACCAGCAGGTTGCGGCCCAGGGCCATTTCACCGGCGTCGGTGCAGGCACCGTCGGCCAGCGGCGAGCCCACCTCGACCCGGTCACCCTCGGTGACCAGCGGACGCTGGTTGATGCAGGTGGCCTGGTTCGACCGGGTGAACTTCTCCAGCCGGTAGCTGCGGTAGCTGCCGTCGTCGTTGGCAACGTCGATGATGTCGGCGCTGACCGAGGTCACGACGCCGGCCTTCTCGGCCACCGTCACGTCACCGGCGTCGACCGCACCGCGGTATTCCATGCCGGTACCGACGAAGGGGGCCTCGTTGCGGATCAGCGGAACGGCCTGCCGCTGCATGTTGGCGCCCATCAGCGCGCGGGACGCGTCGTCGTGCTCCAGGAACGGGATCAGCGCGGTTGCCACCGACACCATCTGGCGCGGGGAGACGTCCATGTACTGCACGTCGGCCGGCACGACCTCATCGGCATCGCCGTGCTTGGTGCGCACCAGCACTCGGGCCTCGTTTAAGTTGCCCTTCTCGTCGAGCTGCGCGTTGGCCTGCGCGATGACGTACCGGTCCTCCTCGTCGGCGGTCAGGTAGTCGATCTGGTCGGTGACCCGGCCGTCGACGGCCTTGCGGTACGGCGTCTCGATGAAGCCGAAGGCGTTCACCCGGGCGAAGGAGGCCAGCGAGCCGATCAGGCCGATGTTCGGACCTTCCGGGGTCTCGATCGGGCACATCCGGCCGTAGTGGCTGTGGTGGACGTCGCGCACCTCCATGCCGGCGCGGTCACGGGACAGACCACCCGGGCCCAGCGCCGAGAGCCGGCGCTTGTGGGTCAGGCCGGAGACGGGGTTGGTCTGGTCCATGAACTGCGAGAGCTGCGAGGTGCCGAAGAACTCCTTCAGCGCAGCCGAGACCGGACGGATGTTGATCAGCGTCTGCGGTGTGATCGCCTCGATGTCCTGGGTGGTCATCCGGTCGCGGACGGTGCGCTCGAGCCGACCCAGGCCGATCCTCAGCTGGTTCTGGATCAGCTCGCCGACGGTACGCAGGCGACGGTTGCCGAAGTGGTCGATGTCGTCGGTCTCGGCCAGGATGTCGCCGACGGTCTCGCGACCCTCGTGCAGGGCAACGATGTAGCGGATGGCCGAGACGATGTCTTCGACGGTCAGCACCTGCTTGTCGAACGGCTGGCTGAGGCCGAGCTTCTTGTTGATCTTGTACCGGCCGACCTTGGCCAGGTCGTAGCGCTTCGGGTTGAAGTAGTAGTTCTCCAACATCGCCTGCGCGGCCTCACGGGTCGGCGGCTCGCCCGGACGCAGCTTGCGGTACAGGTCGAGCAGCGCCTCGTCGGTGTTGGCGGTGTGATCCTTCTCGAGGGTGAGCCGGATCGACTCGAACTCGCCGAACTCCTCCAGGATCTGCTCGTTGGTCCAGCCCAGGGCCTTGAGCAGCACGGTCACGTTCTGCTTGCGCTTGCGATCGACGCGCACGCCCACCATGTCGCGCTTGTCGACCTCGAACTCCAGCCACGCGCCGCGCGAAGGAATCATCCGACAGGTGAAGACGTCCTTGTCGGACGTCTTGTCGGGGGTCTGCTCGAAGTACACGCCCGGCGAGCGGACCAGCTGCGACACCACGACGCGCTCGGTGCCGTTGATGACGAAGGTGCCCTTGTCGGTCATCAGCGGGAAGTCGCCCATGAAGACCGTCTGGCTCTTGATCTCGCCGGTGTCGTTGTTCATGAACTCGGCGGTGACGAAGAGCGGCGCGGCGTAGGTGACGTCGCGGTCCTTGCACTCCTCGACCGAATGCTTGGGGTCCTCGAACCGATTGTCGCGGAACGACAGCGACATGGTCTGGGAGAGGTCCTCGATCGGCGAGATCTCTTCGAAGATCTCTTCCAGTCCGGACTTGGTGTTGATGTCCGTGCGACCCTCGGCCAGAGCGGCGGCCACTCGGGCGCGCCAGGCGGCGTTGCCGATCAGCCAGTCGAACGACTCGGTCTGTAGGTCGAGCAGGTTGGGAACTTCGAGAGGTTCGGCGATCTTGGCGAACGAGATCCGTCCGGAAGCGGAAACGACGTTGGTGTTCTTCGACGCAGAGCGCGAGACGGCCAAGGTGATGGTCCTTCCAAGAAACCCGGCGGCAGCCGGTTCTTTGCACGCAGAACGGCCCGCGTCAAGTCACGGGTCGTTGGTGAGCGATGGGCAAAAAGCTACGTTACTCGGTTCTGGACAGGATGCCAAATCGGGAGGAGTACGCGGGGCGCTCCGGATGTGCCCACCGCTGCGCCGCTCTGCGTCTCGCCCGGGCTGGCCTGCCCCGGTGCCCGCGATCCTACCCCGCAGGCGTCATGATGCCGAGGACTTCGGCGAACCGAACTGAGGTTGTTTCGGCTCCCCATGGTCGAGCGGGCACTGCTGGTCGAGCTCGTCGAGACCATCAGTAGGCACGCTTTGGACCGAACGGACTCCTTCGCACGGAGATCGTTGGTTTCGACAAGCTCAACCACCTGGCCTGACCGCGCTCACATGCTGGACGGGTGGCTGTAGCTGTCAAGTCAACTATGTCGCGTTTGTCGCGTTCGACGCGGCTGCGGGGAGTTCGACGAGAGCTACGGAGCGCCTTGTAAAGGGGCGAATCGGCTGAAATTGGGAGGAGCCATCGTCAGTGACGATGGCTCAAACTCCTGGGGCCGGGGGGACCCCACACACTGAATCGGTGCTCGCCTCGGGCAACGGGAGGAAACTCACAAGGCGAGCACCGATCAGCAGTGCCTATCAACGACATAATCGGGGGGTTGTGCCGTCGACAGGAACAACTAAATCATTTGTTGACAGGACTGTCAACTATGGCCTGCGATACTGTCCACATTGTGGACGGGGAGCGCTTCGAGGTCGGCCGCCCGCTGCCAGCACTGGGTCGCCTGCCGGAATTGCTCCTGCTTTCCGTACAGACCCGCCGCCCGCACGAAGGCCGCACGCGCCAACTGCCGGTTGCCCAGGTCGAGTTCGATGTCGGCCAGCAGCTCTTCGGCGCGGCCGTTGGTCGTCACGGCCGGGCGCATCACCGGATCGGCGATCAACGCACGGACCATGTCGCCGGCGTGTTTCGGCTGACCTTCGAGGAAGACCAGCTTCGCCTCGGCGTGCCGCAACTCGAAGACATCGAAGACGCTGCCGATCAGGTTGAGCCCACCGCGTGCGACGTCGAGCAACTCCTGCACGTCGTCGGTGATGCCCACGTCGAGTCGGCACGTGGCCGCCGAGCGGTTGAGGCGCAACCACATGCGCAGATCGCGGCGAGGGCTGAGCAGTTCCATTGCCAGATCGTGCAGTTCGAGACCCTTGGTGACGTTTCCCGACTTGAACGAAGCGGTACCGAGCGCCCAGTAGATGACTCCCCTGGCGTGCCCGGATTCGACGTGCAGAGACACGTCTTCGAGCCAGCGGCAGAGCCGATCGGACTCGGCCGTCGGCCGTCCGGACTCCAACGCGGCGCTGATCAGGCACATCAAGGCGTCGGCCAGCACGATCGGGGGCGCTTCCTTGGCCAGCTCGACCGCTTGACCGGCGTGGACGAGTGCCATCGGCAACTCGTCTCCGACGCGGTGGGCGGTGGCCGACAGGCACAGCGCCTGCGCGCGCAGGGTGGGCGAGGCGCTCGCCACCTTGTGTGAGGCCAGTTGCTCGGCGAAGTGGATCGCGTCGGCGTAGTCGCCGTCGGCGAGTGCCGCCTGCGTCTGTACGTAGAGTGCCTGCCAATGCCGTTCGGGCTGGCCCGCCTGCAGCGCGGACGCCGCGGCCCGGGTGGCCAGCTCGCCGGCGGTCGCCCAGTCGCGATCGTGCCAGGCGCGCTCGGCGACCAGAAGGTGCTCAAGCGCATGAGTGTTGTCGAGAGTGTCTGCCGGCACGTGCAGCACGGGCTCCATGCCCAACTCGTCAGAACTGATGCCCAGCCGCATGGCCAGGAACTCGATCACATCGGCAGATGCCGCTCGGCGCCCACTCTCGAGATGAGAGATGTAGCTGCCGGTGTAGCGGTCTCCACCCAGTTCTGCTTGCGACATACCGAGACGCTTGCGGGTCTCGCGCAGCCGAGCGCCGAACCCGTCGTGGGTTAGCGAAGCCGTCAAGACACACCTCCTCCGGAGTTTCAGGACAATCTGACCACTTAGTTGACACGTCCGTCAAGTCTGGGTACCTTTTGTCAATAGAAACACCAAGAAAACCGGGGGAACCATGAGGAAGACTTTCCGCAGGGCCGTAGTGGCTGTCGCGGCTTTGCTCGCAGTCGCTGTAGTTCCCATCGGTGCAGCCACCCAGGATCACGCCTGGGGCGGCTTCGGCGAATGGCCGGTCAGCAAGATCATCCGGAAGTAAGCAGTACCAAACCAAGCCAGCCCAATCCCACCCCCGTAGGCGAATCGGCGGTGGCACCTGTAGAAGGGTGCCGCCGCCGATTAGTGCGTTATGGCCCTTTTGGTCAGCCCCGCGTGACTCTTTTCGCAGAACCGACCTGATGACGACGACAGCGGCGGAACCCCAAAGGGTTCCGCCGCTGCTGCGACCTGATTAATCAGTTCACTTGACGCTGACGGCAGCGCCGGCGGCCTCGAGGGCCTCCTTCGCCTTGGCCGCAGCCTCGCGGGTGACCTTCTCCAGAACAGCCTTGGGGGCGGCCTCGACGAGGTCCTTGGCCTCCTTGAGGCCCAGGCTGGTGAGGGCGCGCACCTCCTTGATGACCTGGATCTTCTTGTCGCCGGCCGACTCGAGGATCACGTCGACCTCGTTGCTGACCTCTTCTTCTTCGGCAGGCTCGCCGGCGCCGCCGGCGGCGGCCGGCGCTGCGGCCGCAACCGGAGCGGCAGCGGTGACGCCGAAGGTGTCCTCGAACTGCTTCACGAACTCGGAGAGCTCGATCAGGGTCATCTCCTTGAACGCCTCGAGGAGGTCGTCAGAGCTGATCTTCGCCATGATGGTGTTCCTTTCGTTACTTCTCGGATGCAGCGTCAGCCGCGTCTTCAGTGGCCTCCGCAGCGGGCGCTGCATCGGTTGCCGGGGTCTCCCCGGCCTGCTTCTGGTCGGCCAGGGCGGCCAACACGCGTGCGGCCTGGCTGAGCGGCGCGGCGAACAGGCCCACGGCCTTTGCCAGATTGCCGTTCATGGCACCCGCGAGCTTCGCGAGCAGAACCTCGCGCGACTCGAGGTCGGCCAGCTTCTTGACCGCGTCGGCGTCGAGGACGCGACCGTCCATGACGCCGCCCTTGATGACCAGATGCGGGTGAGCCTTCGCGAAGTCACGCAGTCCTTTGGCGACGGTTGCAACGTCGCCCGAGATGAACGCGATCGCAGTGGGGCCGGAGAGTTGCGTCTCCAAGCCCTGGATGCCCGCTTCGCGAGCAGCGATCGTCGTCAGCGTGTTCTTCGCGACGGCGTAGGTGGCGTTCTCACCGAAAGACCTGCGCAACTCCCGCAGGTTCTTCACAGTGAGACCGCGGTACTCGGTCAGTACAGCGGCAGACGCGCTGGTGAAGCTGTCCTTCAGCTCCGCCACAGCAGCGGCCTTGTCGGGCCTCGCCATGAGTCTCCTTCCCACTTCCGTCGATGCCTCCGACCACATGGAAAAACCCCGGGCGCGCAAGGCACTCCGGGGCACGCACTCTGACGAGCTGTTCAGGAATACCTGCGCGGGCGATCTTTTGATCCTTAGGACACCAGGAGGTGTCACCAGCGGTCTTCGGCTGGGTCTCAGTTTAGGGGACGCGCTCGGTGCCGACCAAATCGCCAGTGCGGAAGCGATCGACGCCTCTGTCGACCCGGATGCGAAACGGCCCGGCTCCCCCAATCGGGAGCCGGGCCGTCGTGACTTTCGCGCGTGCTGCGGGGTGCTCAGACCTCGGCGGGCTTCACCCGGGTGGGATCGACGCTGACGCCGGGACCCATCGTGGACGAGACGGTGACCTTCTTCAGATAGCGACCCTTGGAGGCGGACGGCTTGAGCCGCAGCACCTCGTCCAGCGCAGCGAAGTAGTTCTGGCTGAGCTGCTCGGGGCCGAACGAGGCCTTGCCGACCACGAAGCACAGGTTGCCGTGCCGGTCGACCCGGAACTCGATCTTGCCGCCCTTGATCTCGGTGACGGCCTTGGCCACGTCCATGGTGACGGTGCCGGTCTTGGGGTTCGGCATCAGGCCACGCGGGCCGAGCACGCGGCCCAGGCGACCGACCTTGCCCATCATGTCGGGGGTGGCCACCACCGCGTCGAAGTCGAGGTACCCGCCGCTGATCTTGTCGATCAGTTCGTCGGCGCCCACCTCGTCGGCGCCCGCCGCGACCGCGTCCGCGGCCTTCTCACCGGTGGCGAAGACGAGGACCCTTGCCGTCTTGCCGGTGCCGTTGGGAAGGTTCACGGTGCCGCGGACCATCTGGTCCGCCTTCCGCGGGTCGACGCCGAGTCGCATCGCAACCTCGACGGTCTCGTCGAACTTGGCGCTCGCGTTGCCCTTGACGATGGTCAGGGCCTCTTCGGCGGTGTAGAGCTGGGTCGCGTCGCGGTTCTCCGCGGCGGCCCGGTAAGCCTTGCTTCGCTTCATTCTGGTCTCCTTGTGATGCCGGCCCCGTATGGCCGGCTGCCAGGTGCGGTACGGACGGACGTCCTGCCGCGGGTGTGTGGTCGGAGGGTCAGCCCTCGACCGTGATGCCCATGGAACGGGCGGTGCCTTCGACGATCTTGGCCGCAGCTTCGAGGTCGTTGGCGTTGAGGTCGGGCAGCTTGGTGGTGGCGATCTCACGCACCTGGGCGGCGGTGATCTTGCCGACCTTGTCGGTGTGCGGACGAGCCGAGCCGCTCTTGATGCCGGCGGCCTTCTTGATCAGTTCCGCGGCCGGCGGCGTCTTGGTGATGAACGTGAACGTGCGGTCTTCGTAGATGGTGATCTCGACCGGCACGATCGTGCCCCGCATGGCTTCGGTTTCTGCGTTGTAGCGCTTGCAGAACTCCATGATGTTGACGCCGTGCGGGCCGAGGGCGGTGCCGACCGGCGGCGCCGGAGTGGCAGCACCCGCGTTCAGGGCGACCTTGACGATCGCCGCTACCTTCTTCTTGGGAGGCATTGCGTTGGGTCCTTACTGGTTGTGTTTCGGTTGCGCGAACTAGACCTTGGCGATCTGCTGGAACGTCAGGTCGACCGGGGTCTCGCGACCCAGGATCTCCACCAGCGCCTTGAGCCGCTGGCTGTTCGCATTGATCTCGGTGATCGTCGCGTGCACCCCTGAGAAGGGGCCGTTGACGACCATCACGGAGTCGCCCACCTTGAAGTCGGCGACCTCGACCTTGCGGGTGCGCTTCTTGGGACCAGTGGCGAGTGCCGCCGCCTTGGCCAGTGCGGCCGGGGCGAGCATCTTCTCCACCTCGTCCAGCGACAGCGGCACGGGCGCGTTGGCATGGGCGACGAAGCCGGTCACCGAGGGTGTGTGCCGCACGGCCGACCACGACGCGTCGGTGAGCTCCATGCGCACCAGCACGTAGCCGGGCAGCACGGTGCGGGTGACGGTCTTGCGGGTGCCGCTGCGGGTCTCGACGACCTCTTCGGTGGGCACGACGGACTCGAAGATGAGCTCGTCCATGCCCAGGGTCTTCACCCGGGAGTCGAGGTTCTGCTTCACCCGGTTCTCCATACCCGAGTAGGTGTGGATCACGTACCAGTCACCGAACTGGCCACGGAGGGTTTCGCGCAACTCGGCCAACACGGCCTCGTCGCTGGCGTCGGCCTCGGCGTCCTCGTCGTCGGGCTCGGGTTCGGGCTCGCTCAGGTCGATCGACAGGCCGTCGTCCGGCTCGTCGAGGTCGCCTCCGAAGCCCAGGTCGACCTCGAAGTCGTCCGCGGGCGCGGGAATGTCGGCAGGGCCGAGGTCGATCTCGAACTCGGTCTCGTTGCTTGTGGCATGCGTATCAGACACAGTTGCTTCTCTCGTATTGACTTCGGTCAGCCGAAGATCTTCAGCAGGCCCCAGCCGAAGAGCAGGTCCAGGGCGCTGACATAGGCGATCACCAGCAGAACGAACACGAGGACCACGATGAAGTACTGACGCAGCTGGGAGGCCGTCGGCCACACCACCTTGCGAAGCTCGCCCGCCGACTCTCGGACGAAGGAGACCGGCGTGGTGCGCTTCCGGGCGCGGACGCTACCGCCCGCGCGCTGCTTGGGAGTCGCGTGGTCCTTCTTGGTGGCCGGAGACTCCTCCGGCAGCGACTTGCGGACGGGTCGGCTACTGGCCGCCGCCCGCGCTACCTCCTGCGCCTGATCCTGGGCAGCCGGAACGCCGTTGTCGCCTTCGGCATCGTCCTTCTCCTGCGCCACAAATGATCCTTCGCACTCGGTTAGTCCCAGCAGGGCAAGAGGGACTTGAACCCCCAACCTGCGGTTTTGGAGACCGCTGCTCTGCCAATTGAGCTATTGCCCTTGGTGGTGTTCACCCCGGCCGGTTTGCCCTGAGGGCATGGGCCAACAGAGGTGAGGTCACCAAGACAAGGAGTGTATCCGCCTTGCTGAGTCGAGTCGAACCGAGCCCGGCTCAGGCGCCCCGCACGGCTGCGATCGCGCGGCAGACGTAGTCGACATTGCCATCGTTCAGCGCTGCGACGCAGATTCGGCCCTTGTCGGTGCCGTAGACGCCGTGCTGCTCGCGCAGGGCGAGCATCTGGGGCTGGCTCAGGCCCGAGTAGCTGAACATGCCCACCTGGGTAGCGATGAAACCCATGTCGGCCACCCCGGCCGCCTCGAGGCCGGCGACCAGTCGCAGCCGCATCGCCTTGATGCGGTCGCGCATGGCGCCCAGTTCGTCGACCCAAAGGGTTCGCAACTCGGGGTCGGTCAGCACGGTCGCCGCCAGCTTGGCCCCGTGGGTCGGCGGGTTGGAGAAGTTGGTACGAATCGCGATCTTGCCTTGAGAGAGGACCCGCGCTGCCTCGTCGGCATCCGCGCAGACCAGCGACAGCGCCCCCACCCGTTCGCCGTACAGGCCCAGGCTCTTGCTGAACGAGGTGGAGACCAGCACGGCCAATCCGCTCTCGGCGAACCGGCGGACGATGCGCCCATCGGCCTCAAGTGATTCGGAGAAGCCCTGGTAAGCCATGTCGAGGAACGGGACCAGCCCGGCCGACTGCACGGTCTCTAGCACCTGGTTCCACTGACCTTCGGTCAGGTCGTAGCCGGTGGGGTTGTGACAGCAGGCGTGCAGCACCACGATCGTGCCGGACGGGGCTGCGGCGAGGTCGGCCAGCATGCCGTCGAAGTCGACACCCCGGGCCTCCGGGTCGTAGTAGCGATAGGTGCCGACGGTGAAACCCGCCCGGGTGAACAGCGCCTCGTGGTTCTCCCACGACGGGTCCGAGATCAGCACGGTGGCATCGGGATCGCTGCGGCGCAGGAAATCGGCGCCGACCTTGAGTGCACCGGTGCCGCCGAGCGCCTGCACGGTCACCACCCGGTCGAGCAGCGGCGAATCGGCACCGAAGACCAGTTGCTTCACGGCCGCGTCATAGCCGGCCAACCCGTCGATCGGCAGGTAGCCGCGCGGCTTGGGATCGGCGGCCAGCCGCTGGTCGGCCTGCCGGATGCATTCCAGCAGGGGCAACCTACCCGACGAGTCCTGGTAGACCCCGACGCCCAGGTTCACCTTGGCCGGATTCGGATCGGCCGCGTAGGCCTCGGTCAGGCCGAGGATCGGGTCGCGCGGGGCCAGCGGAACGGCGGAGAAGACGGACATGGCGCTCAGTCTAGGGTGACCCCGACCAGCACCGGCTCGGGGACCAACGCGACGCCGAACCGGTCGCGCACCCCGTCGCGCACCCGGCGAGCGAGCACCAGCAGATCCTCGGCCGCGGCGCCGCCGCGGTTGGTGATCGCGAGGGTGTGCTTGGTGGAGAGCGTCGCCGGCGGGTCACCGAAACCCTTGGCGAAACCGGCCGCTTCGATCAGCCAGGCGGCACTCGACTTCACCGTTCCGTCCCGTTGCGGATACTGCGGGGCGCCGTCCGGCAGCGTGGCGGCCTGCTCGGGGCTGAGCAGTGGATTGGTGAAGAACGACCCGGCACTCCAGGTGTCGTGGTCGGCGGCATCCAGCACCATCCCTTTGCCCCGGCGCAGGCCGAGGACGGCCTCGCGCACCTCTGTCATCGGTGCCCGGCGACCGGCGTCCAGGTCGAGCCGGTTGGCCAACTCGGCGTACTTCACCGGCATCGACAGCCCGCCCTGGCGGAACTGGAACGTGACCGTGAGGACGACATAGCGGCCCGGCTCGGCCTTGAACCGAGAGGTGCGGTAGCCGAACCCGCACTCGGAGACCGCGAAGGTGCGGAACTTATTCTGTTGCCGGTCCCAGGTACGCACCGCCCACAGAGACTCTGCAACCTCCTGGCCGTACGCGCCGACGTTCTGGATGGGGGTGGCCCCCACCGAACCGGGAATGCCCGATAAGGCCTCGATGCCACGCCACTCGTTGGCGACCGCAGTGGCCACGAAGTCGTCCCAGTTCTCGCCGGCGGCGACCTCGATCACGGCGCCACCACACTGGGCGGCACCTGGCTCGTCGATGGTGCACGATCCGCCTGCAAGTTCGATGCCCTTGGTGGCGACATGCACCACGGTGCCGTCGAAGCCCTCGTCCGAGACAAGGAGGTTCGACCCTCCGCCGAGCACCAGCAGCGGTTCGCCCGCCTCGTCGGCCGTGCGGACGACGTGCACCAGTTCGGCAACGGAGGTGACCTCGACGAAGCGACGCGCGGCCCCCCCGACCCGCAGGGTGGTGTGGTCCGCGAGCAACGTGCGGGTGCCGGTGACCAGCTCAGTCAAGACGCACCTCCGCAGTCGCAGCCCCGAGCACCTTGGTGTCGTCGAATCGGGCTTCGACGCTGATCGTGGCGACCCCGTTCTCGACCTTGGTGACGGTGCCGCCGAAGGTGACCGTCGAGCCCTCGTCGGTGTCGTCGACGGTGACCGGCTTGGTGAACCGCACGTAGTAGCTGAGCACCCGGCCGGGGTCGCCGCACCAGTCGGTGACCACTCGCAACGCGGTGCCCATGGTGAGCATGCCGTGGGCGATCACCGTGGGCAGGCCGAGTTGATGGGCCATCCGCTCCGACCAGTGGATCGGGTTCAGGTCGGTGGACGCACCGGCGTAGCGCACCAGGGTGGCGCGGGTGAAGGCCACGGAGAGCGCGGGCAACACGGTGCCGGGCTCGACGGTGCTCATGCGACGTCCTCGGCCGGCCAGGTGTGCAGCAAGGTGGAGGTGGCGTCGCAAACGCGCTCACCACCGGCGTCCAGGGCAACCGTCAAGGTGATGAAGGCACTCGTGCCGCGGGCGCGGACCTTGTCGATGCGAAGGGTGGCGGTCACCTCGTCGCCGACTCGGAGCGGTCGCCGCCAGCTGAACCGTTGGTCGGTGTGCACCGTGCGGCTCAGCGACAGGCCCAGTTCGTGGTCGTCGAACATCGCACCCCAGGCGGTCGAGGACAGAACGACCGCGAACGTGGGCGGTGCGACTGCGTCCGGGCCGCCGTACGCGGGATTGTCGCCGTCGCCCAGGGCGGCCGCGAACTCTGCCACCTTGGCGGCGCTGACCGCGTACGGGGCGGTCGGCGGATACGTCCGGCCGATGTGGGACTCGCTGATCATGGGTTCAGGCTAACGGCAGCGCACGCAAAAAAGCCGCCCGTAGAACGGGCGGCTTCTGCTGGTGCGCTCAGCGAGTTTCGCGGTGCGCGGTGTGCAGGTGGCACTTGGGGCAGAACTTCTTCAACTCAAGACGATCCGGGTCGTTACGCCGGTTCTTCTTGGTGATGTAGTTGCGCTCCTTGCACTCCGTGCACGCCAAGGTGATCTTCGGACGGATCTCCGACTGCTTCTTGGCCATCGCCTTGCTCTCTCTCGTCTTACAGGTTGTCGCTTCGGTAGCGGGAGCGGGACTCGAACCCGCGACACAGCGATTATGAGCCGCTTGCTCTACCGCCTGAGCTATCCCGCCCCCGTTCGGAGTACCCAACAGGCACGACGGGCGGTTTGTTCCATCGACCTACCCCAAACGCAGAGCCCCCATGCGGAATCGAACCGCAGACCTTCTCCTTACCATGGAGACGCTCTGCCGACTGAGCTATAGGGGCCGGACCGCAAGAAACACTACACGCGGATTGCGCCGGCCCACAAATCGACTCGCGCCTGCCGAGACGAGCCCAGGACGGTCAGCCCTCGACCGCCCCGACCGGGGTGATTTCGGCGAAGCCCAGGGCGCGGTACAGGTGGGTCGCCTCCCTGGCCGTCTCCTCCTGGACGTTGATCGCGATGCTCTGCCAGCCCTGCTGCACGCAGGCTTCAGCGGCCATCAATAGCAATGCGGTGCCCAGGCCGCCGCGGCGATGGCCGGGGTGCACGAACAGCTCGATCACGAACGGAACGGCCGGGATGCCCTCCCACGGCGGGCTGGTCACTGTTTGGACACAGCCGACGAGCGTGCCGTCCGACATCTCGGCGACCAGGGACGCCGACTCGACCGGGGTGCCGTACTCACCCTCGAAAACGCCCTCCATCTCTTCGATGGCGTCCTCGAGGTCGACCGCGGCCACCCCCTTGGGATACGAGTCCCAATACAGGGCACCCAAGGCGTCGCTGTCGCCCGGCACCTGGGGTCGGACCACGACGCCTGTCGGCCTTGCCGGCGCTGGCAAGGGAAGCGCACGCTGCATGAGCATGGCGTCAGTCTAGGTGAAATGCTCTCGCGAACCCTGAGGCGCGGACGAAAATTCCCACCTGCGGGTTCGACTGGCGACGGGCGGCAGCCTCCCTGGCGGTGATCATGGCGGGCGCACGAATGGCTCGCGGAGCCCGGCGCCCGGCTCGGCCCGGCTGGGGACACCCCGGCTGCCGCATCGTCGGATGAAGGGCTCGGACTCGTCCACGTCGACCTGCTCGCGAGGGCGACGGACAAGGCAGAACCCCCAGTGAACGAGCTTGTCACTGAGGGTCTGGCGTGGTGGCAGGTGTAGGATTCGAACCTACGTAGGCGTTGCCGACGGTTTTACAGACCGCTCCCTTTGGCCGCTCGGGCAACCTGCCGTGGTTTGGGCCGAGGACCAAGATAGCAACATCACCCCGACGCGGACCAATCCGCCGCACAGACAAGTGAGGAAGCGACGATGGCTGGGGATAGTTCGTTCGACGTGGTCAGCAAGTTCGACCAGCAGGAGCTCGAGAATGCGGTCAACATGACCGCCAAAGAGATCCGCAATCGCTACGACTTCAAGGGCACCGAGGCCTCGATCAAGGTTGCCGCGGAGGTCATCGAACTGGAGGCCAGTGGCGAGGAACGCGTCAAGGCCGTGCTGGACGTGCTGCAGACCATGCTGGTGCGCCGCAAGATCGACCTGAAGGCGCTGAAGCCGGGCGAACCGCGGCTCAGCGGCAAGATCTGGAAGCTGACCGCCACCATGCAGCAGGGCATCTCGGGCGACGATGCGCGCAAGATCGCGAAGCTCATTCGCGACGAAGGCCCCAAGGGGGTCAGAACTCAAGTGCAGGGCGACGAGTTGCGCGTGTTCAGCAAGAAGCGGGACGACCTGCAGGTGTGCCAGCAGTTGATCAAGGGCGCCGAATACGAGTTCGCGGTGCAGTTCGACAACTACCGCTGATGGTGTCGCAGGACGACTTCGAGCTGTATCCCAGGGAGATCACCGACCTTCGGGTGAGCGCCTCGCAGAGCTACCCGATCGAACTGTCCAACGGCCGAGCGCTGTCGGCCAAGCGCCGCGTCGAGGTGAAGGCGGCGGTGAACACCGAAACCGGTGAGGTGCGGTTCTACATCGACCCCGACGACGTCGCCAGGCTGCACCGGGCCCAGAACGAGCCCAAGCCGGCCCAGGAGTTTCCGCCCAAGCCGTCGGGTTCGTAGCGAGTCGACGCTCGGTAGGAGTTGCGACGACGTCCGTTACGTTGGACGTCGTGACCACCCTGCGGATCGCGACCGTGAACGTGAACGGCATCCGAGCCTCGGTCCGCCGCGGTTTCGGGCAGTGGTTGCAGCGCTGCCAGGCAGATGTCATCGCCGTCCAAGAGGTGCGCTGCCCGGCTGAGGCCGTGCCGGCTGAGGCATGGCCCGAGCACGGGTTCAGCTACGATCCTGGATCCCGTGCCGGTCGCAATGGCGTCGGCGTGCTGTCGAGGTGGGCGCCGTCGGCCGTTCGCTCCGGGTTCGGCAACCGCACCTTCGACAGTGAGGGCCGCTACCTGGAGGTCGATCTCGAGCCACCGGACGCGCCGCCGATCACCGTCGGATCGCTGTACCTGCCCAAGGGTGGCAACGCCGACTACGGCCCCGAGTACGCGGACAAGCAACGGCGCAAGTTGCGGTTCATGGCCTCTTTCGGACGCTATCTGACGGCGGCCCGGCGGACCGCCCAACGAACCGGACGCGAGTTCGTGGTGCTGGGTGACTTCAACATCGCTCACACCAGGAACGACCTGGCCAACCCGTCCGCGAACACCCGGCAACCCGGCTTCATGCCGCCGGAGCGGGAATGGTTCGGCAACCTGCTGGGACCGCGCACGTTGGTGGACGTGGTGCGCGCCCTTCATCCGGATGCGCGCGGGCCCTTCTCGTGGTGGACGTGGCGCGGCCAGGCCTGGGGCAACGACACCGGCTGGCGGATCGATTACCACCTGGCGACGCCGGCACTCGCGTCCGCGGCAGTGAGTGGCGGTACGGATCGGGAGCCCAGCTATGAGGAGCGGATCAGCGACCACTCGCCCGTGCTGGTCGACTACACATTCTGAGCGTGAGCCCCGCTCCGTGGTCGAGCTGTCGCGCCGGTCGAGACCACAGACCCCTGACCACGCACGGTTTCGACAAGCTCAACCAGCCGAGTGGCACGGTTTCGACAAGCTCAATCAGCCGAGAGGTTGGTCGGTCGAGGTCCACCTCACTCGAGCCCGACGTACCAATGAAGCGGAGTGGGGGCGCCCCTGGCCGGGTGGGTCGGGCGTTGGCGGGATCGTCGGCCCGCCTGGGAACTGAAAGCGTCGGCGAGTCTGCCGACGATCTTCGGCATGGGCGGGACAGGGGCGCCCCCACTGCGCGGCAACACGCAGGTCGAGAGGTGGTTCCACAGGCTCAGGTTTCGACGGGCTCAACCGGCGCGAGGGGTCAGAGGTCGACGAACAGCGCCGCCACCTCGAAGGCGTCGACGTCCTCCAACCGCGAGGGCACCCAGTTCGGATTGCGATCCTTGTCGATCAACTGCGCGCGGACGCCTTCGGCGAAGTCCGGACGTTGGACCATCGGCACCGCCACGGTGAGGTCCTGGGCGAGCACCGAGATGACGTCGGGCAGCCCGGCTGCCCGACGGATCGCGGCCAGGCTGACCGCGACTCCGAAGGGGCAGCGCCGGCGCAGCACCTCGGCCGTGGCGCGCGCGTCCGCGTTCTGGTGTACCTCGAGCCGCTGGACGATCGCCAGCGGGTCGTCGCCGGCATAGCACTCATCGATCCAGGCGCGCTGCCCGGCCAGCTCACCCGCCGGCACCTCGCCCTCGAGACGATCGGCCAGCCCGACCAGCACCGCGTCCGCCGCACCGATGCCGTCGCCGGTCAGCGCCAGGTGCGTGCCGAGCTCGCCCGGAGCCCGGGACAACTCGTACAGCACTCCGACGTCCGGGAAGAGGCCGATGATCGTCTCGGGCATGGCGAGCCGACTGTCCGCCCTGACGACCCGATCAGAACTGTGCGCACTCAGCCCCAAACCGCCGCCCATGGTGAGGCCGAACAGGTCGGCCCGAACCGGCTTGGGGTAGGTGGCGATCAGGGCGTCCACGGCGTATTCGACGCTGAAGAACACCTCGGCGGCGACCTCGCCGCGCTCGGCCACTGCTGCGCTGAGCAGCCGTACATCGGCTCCGGAGCAGAGCCCGCGCTCCCCCGCCCCGGCAAGGTGCACCCGCTCGATCGAGGCATCGTCGCGCCAGTCGGTGAGTTGCTCACCGATGTCGGCGAGCATGGCGGTGGTCAAGGCGTTGATGGCGCGCGGTCGGTTCAGGGTGATGCTGCCGACCCCGTCGCGCGCCTCGAAGATCACGTCGTTCATCGGCCCTCCCCCGGGTGCACACGGTGTTCGTCGAAGTAGCGGACCAGCAGCGTGATGATCAGTGCCAATCCGGCCAGTCCGATGGCGATGCCAGTGTCGTTCCTCCAGGCCAGGTTGCCGGCGCCGTAGCCGAGCAGCACGCTCGTCACTGCAACCGCGACCTTCTGGACGCGTTCGGTGGGCCTGGTCAAGGGCAGCAGCAGGCCGCCCCAGAGCAGGTACCACGAATGCATGGCGGGGCCGAGCAACGCGATCACCAGGTACGACCAACTCAGAAACGTGACCGGACGACGTCGCGCCACGGTGACCGCCAAATAGGCCACGATCACAGCGGAGGCTGCGACTCCCGCCACCAGCAGGGCACCAGCGACCTGGGTGCCCAGTGCCGGCCGGCCGGCCGCGACGAAGAGCAACCGGATTGCCTCGCCGAGTAGCGACAGGGGCGCGAGGGTGACCACGCGGCCGGGTACGTCGATGGCGTTCAGCCAGCCGAAGTTGAACCCGGTGGCAATCGAGATCGAGACGAACGTGGC
>Ga0075157_10001143_pt1 | contig 17263 bp, 32 predicted proteins | sample JI81BgreenDNA_FD_70967 | JGI IMG/M metagenome (GOLD analysis project Ga0075157, IMG submission 70967) | Wastewater effluent complex algal communities from Wisconsin, to seasonally profile nutrient transformation and Carbon sequestration -... | ecosystem: Engineered > WWTP > Effluent > Algae...
CTCAAAATTTGATCTTCTGTTAGAAACACTCCTAAATTAAGTTCTTGTAATGCTTTTAAAGTAAAATCTACAAAAAATTGTGTGTATTCATTCCTAAGTTCTGGTATGCCAAAATGCACCAAAGGACTTGTGTTATTTTGACCAACAAAGTCTTGTGCCGTTCTTGCAACAAATTCACTTGGTTTATTTTCTACTGCATACTTTTTCCAGTTTTCTTCTTGTTGTACTGAAGGTACAACGCCTATATATGCAGAAATTACTTTTACAAAATTTACAGGAAAATTGTTGTATGCTGTTATCTTGGCTTGTTCTTGCCTCTGAGCTTCTTCTAGTTTTGCTTGTGCTTGTGCTTGTTGGGCTGCTGCATCAGCTTCTTTTTTACAAGGGCTTGCCCCTGAAAATGCGTTTTGAATAAGGCAATTCGTATCTTTTCCAGCTACTACACCTACTACATTTCCAGCCACAGAACCTACAACTGTTCCTACATCATGTACTTTCTCGCCTACCCAGTTTGTGAACTGTTTTAAAAATCCTAATTCATAACCTTCTGTACCATTCAAAGCTCCGTACAACATCATGTCATGCAATTCTGCATTAGGTGCTTGTTTGAAAACTATACCCCTTTGATTAGGTAATCCGTTTAATAATTCTAACTCCATTATAGGTTTTCTTTGTTAATATACCAGTAAGCTCCTAATGTGAGAGAAACAACGGCAAGTGTACCAAGCAAATAACTTACGCCAAAACTCCTTTCTTCTGGAAGTCCAGATAGGTTTGTCTTATTTTTAATTAGGTAAGTCATATCGTGTAATATAAAATCAGAAGGTGTTACTTCTGCATCAAATCCGTTGTCATTCACGAAATCTATCGTGAAATACTTTTTTTTTGTTTTTGGGCAAATTCTTGTACCATTTTCTGCCCAAACAATTACGTAAATGTGTGAGTAATTTTTACTTGTACCGTATCGTGTAATTTTCAGGGCATGTGGTATGCCTAAATTAACGAGTGTACTAGATTTAAACACACTTCCGCAGTCGCAATCTACCCCGACAAATCTATCAGTCCAGCTTCTTGATGGTCTTCTTATTTGTTCAACACCTTCTTTATCTTTTTCATATTGAAAGTGGTTTCTTACAAAAGAATCTAAGTTAGCTGCTGTATCTCTAATACTTCTGCCTAAAACTATTTTAGAAAAAGGTTTTGTATCTCCAAGTGTGGAGGCAATTACTCTTTTGATAAGATTAACAGAGTCGTTTAAACTTGCATCTCTTTTAATCAATAGATTTTTACCTTGACTTTTTGGAAAAAGATTGTCGTATTGTTTTCCGTTTTGTATTCTTCTTTTTCCTGCAATCATAGAAAGTTACACTAATTGAAATGAAGGCAATAAATTCAGCAAATACGAAGGTACTTGCAAGTCCTTTTTAATAGTTTGCCTGAGTATTACAGGGGGTAAAAACGACCATTTCAGATACACAGGTATCTCCACATCTGCAATGATGTTTAGGACAATTCTTGTATCTACATCTTCACCTTTTTGCTGTTTTTCCTCTATTTCTTTCTTTTTAGCTGCTATCGCATCTTTGATAAGCGAATAAGCATTTCTAATATTTACAGGTATAGAAATTTTACGTAATCGGGTTTGTCCCATTGCTGCAATGGGCGTTTTATTGGCATCAGGAGTAGAAACTCCTAATTTTTTACCTTCTTTTCTTTGTTGTTCTGAAGCATAGAGCTTCACAAAAGGGTGTCCTACCTCAACTACTTGAGCCGTAGGGTTATTGACTATTGGTTCTACTTCAGCAAGCAAAGCACTGGATAATCCTTGCAAATTAAATCCAACACTGAAATTGGAGTCTATCTCCATCCTTTTGCCAGCTCTTGCAAGGGAATAAACATAAAGCCCTGTCCCTACAATTCCTGCTGCTGCAATGATTGAACCTATCTTTACCTGCTTTTCATTGATGTTCATTATTTACATAATTTTTAATTTATTTCTCAAAACCCTTACATTATAAAGTAAAATAAAAAGCATTTTTTCCAACAAACGTGATAGTATGATATAGATATGTATAATTTTTTATGACAGTAGATATTTTGAAATTCATATTTTCTATATTTTTGTAGTATAATCAATCAAAATTATGGAATATACAGCGTGTGTAAGAAAAGATGATCTATTGCCGTATGTGGGAAATATCGAACCCAATGCGTTTAATAACCGTATTATGCGTGCAAAAAAAGCCAATGTTATTACAGACAGTGATTTACCCAAGTTTAGATTAATACTCACCAAGGAAATGGTGATAAAAGTCCTTACCAAAGTGTTTGAATTTGCCTTTGACACGGCAGTAGATACCTACAATAAAATAGCCCAGAAATACGAAAAAAATAGGTGAGTAATGAAGAACTCAAATCGAAACTTGCAGAATTAGTGCAAGAAAGCAAGGTTTTTGCTTTAAAAGTTGCCAAATTAAAAGAAGATGCTGAGGATGCACTCCATGATGCGTTCTTATACTGTTACGAAAATCAAGATATTTTCGAGAACAAAAACTTAAAAGAAACTTTCCACGCCACACTTCTTAAATTTTTAAGGCAATCCAATTACCAACATAAGAAAAATCAGAAAAACGTAGCTTTTGCAGAAAAGCACGAAGAAGAGCTGAGAAATTGGGCTTTAGAAGATCAGTACATTTCTGATGAAACCATGATCGCTTTTATCAAACAAGTAATTCAAAACGAAATAGAACCGACTCAAAAGGTGTTTCAGTTGTGTTTTGTTGATGGATTTACCAAAGATGAAGCTGCTACTGTACTTCAATGCTCTGTTAGTACGATCTACAACTCACTCAACCACATTGAAAAGCTACTAAAGAACCGTTTAAAAAGCATTAAACCGTAATTTTTTATAGTAAAAAGTACGAAAATCATTGTTTCCTGCTTGCTACCAAAGATTTTTGCATACTTGTTTTTTGCCAAAGTGCCAAATTTTAACGTATTGGCACTTTGTTTTGGGACTTGTTTGGACTTGTGGGGTACTTGTTGGGTACTTGTGGGGTACTTGTGGGGTACTTGTGGGGTACTTGTTGGATTTTTCGGGGTACTTGTGCTATACTTGTTGGGTACTTGTTTGGAGATGTTTTGTTTTTGTTCAGATTTTCGGGGTACTTGTCAGAACTTGTTTGGACTTGTGCTATACTTGTTTAAACTTGTTGGGTACTTGTCAGAGTTTGTTTGACTTTTCAGCAAACTTGTGGGGTACTTGTTTGAATTTTCGTGGTACTTGTGCCATACTTGTTCAAACTTGTGAGGTACTTGTTCAAAGATGTTGCATAGATGTTTAAAGTTTCGGGTATCTTACTCAAAAGATACCCGAACTTGTTATAAAAAAGGCAGTAGTTTCTGGGCGATCTGATGATGTTCTGAGATGATTTCACGTCTATTCAGGCTGATTGCCTGAGCAATCGACAAGGTTATGGATTTTGGAGGGTAGTTTGGGTTATACTTCTGCATCTTTGTTTTCCAAAACTCTAATAAAACAGCTTTCACAAGGGCATCATGCTCTACACTTCTGCCTTCGACAAGCTCTATCAAGTGGTCGTTGATACGTACCCACTCTTTAGGCATTACTTTTATCTTTATTTTCTCCATTTTCAAGGTTTCTTTTGATTGTTTCATATCCTACAACAGTGTGGTTGAGGATTTTTATATCCGTTTTTTCCAAATTTGCCTTTTTGGTATGCACACTTTTCTTTAGTTGCTCATCTAAGCCTAATGCTATTTTAAATCTTGGAACATTCTCAATCATGTGATGCCTGAGTAATACCATATCATCTGTATTACAGATATTTTCATACACGATCAATGGAATACGTATATAACATTTTTCTATTTCACTTTTAAGTGTAAGGTTGTATGTGTTCGGTTTGAAAATTTCTATCACATACTGATAATAAATTGCTAATTTTACTATTTCCATGTTATTTAAAAGATACGTTGAAATGTATAGTGTAGGTTTCATTGTCTAATTCGTAAGGTTCACAATGATAACCATAGCCAAAATTTTTGGCTTTATCTAAAATCCAACCTTTAAAATCTTCACTTTCTAAATGCTGTATTGGAAAGTTATGAGGGTGTATATACTCAAAAGTTACAGAAACCGTAACTTGCTCACTAAATGATTTACCTTTCAGTATATCATCTAATTTTGGAGGAATTTCAATAGGTGTTGGCATAGTTTTATTTGGAGGCTGATATAATATTTTATACTGTAAAAACTGTGATTTTTCGGGTGTTTTCCAAACATGAAAGCCTATACCCAAATATTTTCCTGTTTCTGTATAAATCACTTTTGCTGTTCCTACATAGTTTTTATCGGATTGGGTATCATTTTCCTCTCGTTTTGTGTATTTACAAATAGACTCATATCCATCAAGCCTATCTTTTACTAAAATCACACTATTATCTGGAATAGGTGTCTCGTCCACGTTAAGCCATTCCTGCATATTTCATCAAGTGGGGATAAAGTTGCTCATTTACAAGTTTTCCATTTTTCTCTGCTATCTCAAGCAAAGTTTTTTCAATTTCTTCATTGGTTTTGGTTCTCATGTTGTCTCCATGAGAATTGAAAAACTCAGTAACCTTTACTGGTGATCCTAATACAGACCATGCTAACTCTACAATATCAGCCCACCAATCATGCTGTTTATCAAAAAAAGCTCTCAGCTCATCATTAGATAAATAAGTATCAAAGTTATTACCCATACTTGAGCCAAAAACCAAGTATTGTTCAATGTTGCCCTGATTTTTACATTCGCTATAAGAGCTTGTCAATATGTCTAAATGATGCAATACACCATTTTTTGTTGCAAACATAGTAATACCTTGTCTGCACCCCATACATTTTGTTACATCTATCATATTAGTATTCGGGTTTATCATGTGCGTTTTGATATTCTTTAAAACCTATTTATTTACCAATGAACAAGATACATTTCTGAACATCTCTGTACCTACCGTATATTTCTATTTTATCTTTCGTTACTTCTATCATTACATTTGTTTGACTTTCAAGCTCCTTTACTAAATCTGTGTTTTCAATAAAAAAATTATCAAAATAATTTTCTGAATTAACTTCAAATTGATTTTTAAACAGATTTTCAAGGCAATGTATTCTAATATAAAACGCATAGCTCAAATATTTGCCCAATAGCCTTGGGTAAAGATCCTCTATTTTGCCTTTGTTTGCTTCTATATAATCTTCTATATCACTAATACATTCTAAGTCTGGAGCAACTTTTCTAAGATCCTCCATGATTTGTTTTTCTGTATAGCCAAACTCTAAAAGCAAGCTCAATAAATCTTCATAGGGCTTTTTGCCTTTATTTGTTTTCACATTTCTTGTTAAGAGTTCGTATAATTCTGATACCCTATGATATTTTTCTCTAAGATTTTCCATTACAAAAAAAGTGGGTGTTTTTTATGAAATTGGTTTTTAAATATAAGAGCTGTGCTATCTTTATGATATTTAGACAGTCCAATATCTAAGTTTTTGTATATAGAAGGCTTGTTCTTTCTGGAGGTATAGCTATTTAAAATTAAAGGCAAAGGCAACCATTCTACGGATGTTTGAGGGTTATATATCCTTGCATTGATACAGCAAAAAGTATCGTATTTTAAATCATAATCTACAATTAAAAATGAATGTAAGCCTCTCACATAGCCTAAAAAGTCTATGTAGTTACCAGACAAAAGATGATGCCTGATCCACTTTTCAAAATCTGCAATACTTTTACCTGAAAACTTTTCCCTTTTGATACCAAGCATTTTTTCGAGTATATCCGTTTTTTCTACCATCAGACCACGCTCAAAATCCTCATAGCCTCCACAGTATTCTTTGATAAATTCTCTATAATGTGGCGTATTATAATCTAATACAGAAGAACCAAACTTATTTACATTGGCATTGAGCAAGGTTATTACCCTGCATGTAGAATCTTCACCTTGCTTGATATACTTTGGAGCTATTATATACAAATGTCCTTCTTTGTTGTGAATATCTCTAAGTAAGGGGTTTACATTCCGTTCCCTCCTTTTGGTTAAATCCACAACTGAGTGTCTTTTGCCATAACCCATATACACTACTTTTGCCTGAGATGCTAATAAAGGCATATAGCCAAATATATCTTTGTTCTGAGTAATGAGATGATAATTGACAAGTTTTGGTGTTGAAAGCTCAACACCATTCTTGTCTTTTAACAACACGGCTTTATCATTAAGAAATCTGTATTGGTCTAATAAACTAAAGGCACATTCCCTTTCTTTTAGTAGTTTGAATGTATCATCAAAAATGCTCATGTTGATAGATTTTCGTATATTCTTTTGACTGTATTACCTGATATTTTCAGTTGTCTGCCAATTTCCCTGAAGCTGAGACCTAACATAAGTAAATCACTAATTTTAGCCTTTGTTTCTGGGTTTACAACTTTCTCTTTATTTTGATTTTTCAGTTCTTTGGTGCTTGTTTTTAGAATATCATTGCGTAAATTCTTTGTTTGAAGCAACAAAGTTTTGTTTTGTTCCTGAATAGACTCTAAATAAAGTTTATAAAAATTCTTCACCTGAAAACTTGTGATAAAGGCATTAGGATCTGTAATTTTTGATCCATATTCTTGCTCAAAACCTTTCAAAGTATCATTAAACTTTGGAACACCTTGAAATGTCTCGTGTACCTGCCTCATGTGGTGCAAATAAGTTCCCGTAAGCATATCTTTTCAATTTACAAGGTTTACATTTTTGATTTTTCGGTTTTCTGTTTTTGCAGCCTATACAACCTAAGTTACTAAACCCAAATTTCCAATTTAAGTCTTTAGGTTTTTCATTCATGCACTTATAGAGCATACCCAATTTCATGCAATGAACATTTAAAGATTTTGCATAATCAGGCAAATAATTAGAGCATGATGCTTTATAGCTACTTACGATATGAGGCACTCCTAATATATCTATAATCATTTTATGTATGCTTTTAAGAATTTCTTGGTTGCCTGAGCTTTGAGGATATATCTTAATCCTAAAATTTTATACATCTCTGCTATATCTTTTTGTGTTTTCACATAATTCTTCTGTTTATGGTTTATCATGTGCATTTCGAGGATTTTAACAAAAATCTTTGCTACTTTTACATACCTTTTAATTTTCTTGATAGCTATAACAGGATTTTTAAAAAGCTCTCCTTTGACTAAAACCATCATCACTTCTTAATTTTATCCATAATTTTCTTGATGTCTTCTATGTCCTTGGCTGTGATCACAGTCAGTCTATTGACTGGTTTGGTAAAAGACAAAGGCACGGTAGAGACTACATATTTCATGTTATGTTCGATATAAATATCTTCAGGAGTGAACCCGAACACACCATCACCATTGGTACCATAGCTACCATCTTCTGCTGGTGAGGGCAACACTTCGTGGCTCCATTTATCACTTGATGTATTAGGATCATTATAAGTTACGATTTGCTCTGGATTGGTAAGCTGAGAATTAACCGAAGAAACCTTGTTTACTTGATAATAGCCAATAGGATCGGCAACTCCTTCAATGAAAATATACATATAAAACATCACCGAACGATCATTTTGGAGCTTGAAACGTTTGATTAGATTATCTCGCTCTAAACTCCATGAAATTTTTGGAGGCGGTTGAACTTTTAAAAGGTTTTCTTGATTGATTTCCGTTTCTCTTTGTTCCTTGAGTGCTGTTTTGTTTTCTACTTTAGAATCACATGCAAAAAGGGTAAATACTGTAATAATAGCTAAGATTAGATTTTTCATTTTGATTTTGGGTTGTAAAGTTGGATATAGATTTTTATATCCAACTTTGGGTTCAAAAATTAGTTGTTACAAGAAAATTGTTGTTGTGTGAGCTGGTGAGGAAGTTCTTTAGATTTCCAAAGGTCTCTACCCCACATTTTAGATTTGGCGTTATATTCCTCAATCCATCTGTTTAGATTGGTTTTGATGCTCAATATCCTTTGCTCCTTAGAGAATTGCTCAAACATCTTATCATTCTCATTCAAAGCCTTCATATTACACAAGTCTGTGTTGAGCTTCTGACAGGTATTGTATATCTCCTGAAATTCCTCATAGACAATCGTAGGGTGGTCAAGGTGTGTTGCCTTGGTAGCTGTGTGTGCCAAAAAAGATACAACAGATACTACTGAGACTATCACAATAAACCAAATGATAAAACTTTTTACTTCTCTGGTGGTTTCGTCCTGATACTTTGACATATTTAGTTAAATTTAGGGTTTACAACGATTGGATCACTTGCTTCCATTCCCCAAGCTGTTACAATCAACTCATATTTTTGACCTTCATAATAAACAGACTGAAATACTACTGGATCTAATGTTGGAGGTATTGGTGCATCTTGAATTTGATAATTCTCGATTTTCTTGCCTCTCATATCAAAATCGTGCATAGGAGCTGCTATTTGTAATGGGCAAGGTTTAGAAGTATCTACTTGTTTGCTCCAAGTTTCAAATTTTTGACTTGGATAAGCATGATATTGTACGTATGTAGAACTACGTTGCATTTTATAGCACAAATCCTCATCTTTGATCACTCCAAAAAAGGCTTCTATTTCTTGCAAATTCTTTTCAGGAACAAAACCCCTATAATCTGTTACTTCTCCATATACAAGATTATATTTTTGGCATAATTCCTTGATTTTTTCTTCTGTAATGAGCTTGTAATTAGGGTATTTGGTTTGAAAATAATGGTAGGCATCCATATAGGCTTTTTCTTCTCTAATTTTTTGCTTAATAGGCTCATTGATCTGACTGTCCAACAAAACATCTTTTGATTGTCTAAAACCAAAACGCTTCAATCTATTGGCTTTTTCGTCCAATGTCTTATTTACGTTATCTTTCTCTACAATCTCTTGAGCTTGTTTGAATAACTGATCCCCTGCATTGTTAAATTCTGCATGAATTTGGTCTATAAGAGCCTGCATTTGCTCAATATCTAATTTTGTTGGCTGTATTTCAGGTATGCCATGCCAAATATCATCATCAATACCCTCAGTTGCTAATCCTGATAACTTTTGTTTCGCTGTTATCATACCTATCGCAGCACCTAATCCTAATCCTCTGAAATGACCAAACTCATCAAACGCATCATAAAAATCTGTGCCAACACTTCTTCCTAAATCTTCAAGAGTTGCTACTTTGGGGTTCTGATTTTGTTCATTTATTTGCTTGAGTCGCCCCAAAAAAGCATTTTTTTGTGCTTCATCTACTGCTCTTTGTTTTTGTTGAGCTTCTTGGAGTGCATTAGTAAACATTTCTTGTGCTTTTACTGCATCTGATTTTTGTTTTTTCTTAAATACATCTAAAAGGGACATAATTTTAAAATTTAAAGGTTAAACATTGATTTTATGTATTTTATAAAATTTTACATTTCCATTTGAGCAATATAGCTTTCCCAACCTTGTTTGGACACAAATCTTACATGACTCAAGCAAGTCCCCATCATTGCACCAGTTGCTCCAAATTTCATTTCATTTGCTTTGTCATTCATCACCTGACAAATGGCTCTTAGGTCTTCTTTTTCATCAAAAATAGTTTTCCATTCATTAGGCTTTGCTTCAGGGTGATTGTCTAACCATTCTAAGCCTGCGATAACCATTGCCTTGCAAACAGCTTCATATTCACCTCCAAAACCTGAAATTTCTCTGCATTTATCTGTGTACTTATACATTGATTAAATCTTTATATTGAGGGATTTGCGAAATATTTTCGATTGTGATTTTTCCTTCTTTGCCTATCAGATTGAGTAAATCCTCTATTTTATAGTAGAGATATTCGTTGTCAAATTCTGCTTCTATTTTGAGCCTTACGTAAATTGGAGTAGAAATTTCAAAAGTCTCTATGTGTGGTGTATAGGTTCTGAGGAACAAGTTAATATCGTGGCTGCTGCAATCATCTATCAAAATATCCGAGTTCTTTTGAAGCTCTTGGATTAGTTTGATATAGTTTTTTGCCATTTCCTCAAAGGCTTTTGAAAACACACCTAAAAGGCTTTTTAGATAATTTACTTTCGTTTCGTGCTGTAATTCATTCATGTTATTCAGGTTTTTTGTTGATTTTTTGATGATATTCAAGATATTCTTTAAATCTTTTCCTATGTATTGCATATTCAAAAATGATCCAAAGGGAATGATAATGCCTTGCGAATAAATTAAGAATTGCATAAATCCATAAGGCTAATATGATCAGGGTTGCCAAAACTGCCATAACCCAGAACACTACAAAACCTATCCAGTAATAAAAATCAGGGCGTACCATACTGTTTTTGATATAAATGTTGATGAGACTCTTTAAAAGTCCATTGCATGGTGTTGGTATCAAATACACCTATCTGTGGACGTTTATTTTCTGTATCTAAATTATCATAGAGCCAAGCCTTTACGAATTTTCCATTGCGTATGGTTTCTTTAACAATATGATTGGCTCTCTCCATTCCATACACTTCGCAAGGATTTTCTTTAGATTTTTCACAACCTAAATAATAGCTTACAAACTCATATCTGTCATTTTGCTTCACCATGAGCTTCAGGGGTGAAAGATTTTTAGTTTCGTTGCTGCGTTTCATAGGGGTAAGATTGAAATATTCTTGAAACAAGTAGATTATATGCCTCTGTAACCTCTGGTATGTTGAGAACTTTCACACGGTTATTGTAGTGTGCATGTATTTCTGTGATGTTACGTTCTTTACGATTAACTTTTAGAGTAATAAATGCGTTCTCAGCCTGCCTTACAAGGTTTTTGGCTACGTATTTTTTATGATTTTCTTTTCTGGCTTTGAGTAAATTCAAATACATTTTTCTGGTACCAATAAAACCTTGGCTATTTAAAACATCAAAATATTTGACAGGAGGGGGGACATACCTATTTGGATGTCTTGAAAGGTATTTGGCAGCGATATTGATACGAGTACAAAGTTCTTGATAGTATTGTTCTCTGGATTTAAGTTTACAAACAGGCAACCATTCTTGGGCAATTAATTTGGCTATACACGGCAAAACAGTTGTTTCTTCATAATCACCCATCTTTTTAAAACTAGGGAATATCATTCTTTTTGCGTAATCCCAAAATTTTACGGTTAGTTCTTTAACTTGCTCAATTTGAGTGTTTTGTGTGTTTTTACTTTGGTTTTCAAAGTGCGGGGAATCCTTTTTTAAATTGTCAGCCAACCCCCCTCCTTCCTTATTGGTTTGTGCCTTGTCCGTTTTTTCAAACGGACTATTATCTTCTAGTGTGGGAGATTTTTCCTCTCCGTTTGAAAAAACGTTTACATGTATTCCTTTTTTCTCGGAGGGAGTTTGTTCACAATTAACATTACTATTATTATTTATTTTTTTATTTAATAGTATTCTTTGCGGTAAACTTTGCAAAAAACTATCAAAATTTTTGAACTGAATGTGATTTTGATTTTTTAAAGAAATCCTGTCTTCGGACTTATTCACATAGTTATCCACATCTAAATCATCAAAATTTTCAAAGAAAAGTATCTGGGGATTGAAGATAATATCGAAGCCTAATTTTCTGCCTCTATCTATTTTGCAAAGGAAGCCTGCTTCTTGTAAAGCCATTATAGCGTTGTAAATGGTCTTTTCACACAATTTCACACTAAACTTTTTACTCTTCTCCAAGAAGGCTAAAATACGTTTTCTATTGGCTCTTAAAACAAACATTTCTTTGAGCCTGTTGCCTTCTGTTTTTTTCTGAAGCTCAATAGCTTCTATACAATATAAGTACAATAAGCCCTGCAATACGTTATTTCTCAGGCACCTGATTTGCTTGTGCAAAGGAGCTTTGATATTGTAAGCATTTTTGGCTTTAGTCATGTTCTTATTGATTCTATCTATATCAAATTTTGGGTAGTTCATAGCTCTATAAATCGTAAGTTTTGCCTTGGTACTGATACTTTGCTCCAGCTCTTGTATAGAGCTTGTCTATGGCTATAAAAGTGTTTGTTTTCCATGGAAAACAGTTAAAATCTATGTTTGCGTAATCTATTGCTTCCATAAGGGTTTGGCAGGGTGTATAATCTACATCAAGTGTGATATACTTGCTTTTATGTTGTTCTCTGAGAAGTATTTGCTTGAGCTTTGTTCTAAAATATTGTATTTTCTGTGGGGTGAGGTCTTCCCGTGCTATCTGAGATACTTTATTAGCAAGTAAAAACATCATAGCATTTTCATCACCGTTGTTTTTATTGAGTGGAGTCAGAAATGCTTTTTCTACCCAAAAGTCAATCACTCTCTCGCATGCTTCTTCGTAACTTTCTATAACTTTATAGCCTTCTACATTCTGCAATTCCGTAGGATTTAGCATAACCATTCTAATCCCTATGCCATCATCTGTATAATCCCAGTCAGGAAGTAAGTGAGGCATAAAATCTGCTAATTTGGAGTATTCCTTAAAATAACATTGATACTCTACACCATCATTCATTACATAGTAAGGCTTCGTTTCAAAAAAGCGATAGAAGTTAATTAGAGCCTTTTTATCTAAAGACCACGCTACCATGACAGGCTCACCTTCAGGATCGCTGTGCTTTTTTAGATAGAGTTGATATATTTTGAGTTGTTCCATAATTAGCTACTGAAAAAGTATTTGACCACCTTATATGTGTGTCGAAGGAATATGAATAATATTACCAAAATAAAGCTCTCTTTAGCGTCTGGAGACCAGTTCCAGAAAGCTATATTTTCGTCTGAAATTGAGACTATTAGATATATAAAACCTATTTGTGCTGAAATCCAGAAACTTGTATATGCTTCTAATGCCTGTTCTTTTCGTTTTTCCACAATTAGTCTATTTCTTCTGCACTCAATACTTTGACATCTAAACCCTGAACATCAATCGGTTCATCTTCTGTTTTTACATACTCAAAGGGTTCTTCATCTACCAGTGCTATTGCAACTTTTTTAGAAGGAGCTTCTACTATTACTTCATAGGTTTGCTCCACAGTGTGCTTAAATTGTACTTTGAATTTTGGCATATATGTAAATGTTTTAATTTTTTAAAAAATAAGGTCGGGAAAACAGGCTTCACACCATTTGGGGCAAAGCCTGCCCCCCTTCCTTATTGGTTTGCCTTTTAGGGTTAGGGCAAAGTCCTACTTGTCTCACTTTTTTTAAAAGTGTGATATTCAAAATTTTACACTAATCCTATTTTTAATTTACCTTTAAGTTACCATCATTATCATTTCTCCCTCCATATTTCGACCAGTACACAATTCCGATCATAAACCCAACAAGCCCTGAAGCCATCAAATGTGGTAGCATATCTATACAAATTTTCATTTATGATGTAAATAAATCAGCTTGTTTTGGCAGTTCTGTATGCTCTCTATAACATTCCTCTAAAGTAGCCTTGGTTACTGTAAATGAATAGTGATCAAATGCTTTAAAATTCTCTGGTTTTTGCTCAGAAAGTATAATGTTGCTTTCTCCAGTTTCCTTAAATCCTACGATATACAAGATCTTATTATCTAAAATTCTTTTGTATGCTTTTCCTATTTCCATATTTTTAAATGAATTTGTGCTTGCTTAAACAACTATCACAGATGAAACCTACAAACTTTTCCATATCATGCTCACTACCCCACCCCACTACTCCACGTATTCGTACACCCTCAATCCAAGGACTTTCTACTGACTTTTGAGAAGACTCGTTTTTCAGGCTTCTTACATCATATTGATTAGATGCCTGAAGCTCCGTATCACAAATATTACAGACTACAATGCGTTTGGTCTCAGCCATGATCTGCACGATTCCTGAAAAGGCATGTTCTAATTGCTCTACCTGTTCTATGTGCATCTCCAATCCAAGTGGCTGCTTTGCCCTGTACTCCAAAACAGCTTTCTTTAAAGAGCTGATTTTGTTTAATATTTCTTTAGGTAATTTTGTCATGTGTCCTTGGTTGTATTATCTGGCAACGTCCATCATGCTATTAGAAAAAACAATACTGTACTTTACCAGCTCTTTTAGTTTATTGATACCATACTCCACAGCTCCTATCCAGTTCTCAAATTTTAAGGCATTTACAGGTATCTTGTAAGCATTGCTTACGTAAATCGTTTTTTTGTCCTCAGACACCCAGACAAATGAATTACTATGAAAATTAATTATAAAAGGTGTAAGCATAACTTTACATTTTTGAGCGAAAAGTGGGACTCGAACCCACAACTTGCAGCTTGGAAGGCTACCACTCTAACCAGTTGAGCTATTTTCGCATAGGAGGTTAATCCTTTTTCTTCTTCTTTGACTTCTCTTCTGTAATTTCAATAGTTGATTTTTTCTCAGTACGCTTATTTCGTGTTTTATTGAGTATTTTATCGGTATTATCATAAATGAAATTCCGAGTTTCCTGTAATACTTCTATCAGTTTTCCGATTTTATACAAAGCATTGTCTATGTCTTCTTGGTTAGAAAGTTCTCCATGTAGTCTGACTTTATTATTACAGTCTGTTATATCTACTTGAAAACTATCGCTGTTTTCATAAGACATTCTTTTATGCTTGTAAACAGAAACTTCTGTTTTAATTCTTGCTCCAGCATCATAGTCGAGCTTATTCACAAAAGCCCTTGCATGAAAATCTGTTCGTTTAGAGCGTCCTTTATCTTCTTCTATAATTAGTGTTTCCATTACTTCATCCAGCTTATAAGATCATCTAACTTTTTTGAAAAATTCTCTTTTTGGCAGTCTATGATGATCAGCCTACCAAAGTTTTGATACTTGTTTTGTAGCATCTTTTCTAAAGATGCCTTTGCCTTCATTTCGCTAAAAAAGTCTTCAGGATCTTTGGCTGAAACCTTTATTTTGCCACTATGGATATACTTATCATCTTTATCCAAGCATACATAGGCAATCAGATACTTTTCTTTTAAATTGAGCATCACATTGTTTTTTAAAGAACATTTTGCCTTCTCAGGCTTTGCATAAAGTAAGCTGATTAGCTTACTCTATTGGTTTTTACTTTTTATAAGGCTAAAAATTGCAGATACTCTGCGAAAATGTGGAGGGACTCGAACCCTCAAAGCCTTTCAGTCGGCTCTGGGCTTCCGCTATGAAGCAGAGAAGCCCTGCATTACCATTTTGCTACACATTTTGACCATTCATCAAGGAAATTCGTACACCAAATACTTTGGTGTTTCTTTTGGAAATAAATGATTACCTTGGATTAGCTCTAATAATTTTTCTTTTGAACCCATGAAAGGCAATATAATCTCATTCAGATTAAAAATATTCTCCAAGAGTTTCCTGAAAAAGCCTGCATTTTCTTCTGTATAAGGGATTTCTCCAGAATTTTTAGATTTTGCGGGATATGCAATGTGCAGAACAGAAGTTAAAAAATGAAGATTAGGACTTTCTTGCATACTTACTTCATTACAAGAAACACTCTCATATTCTATCAATGTTCTACCACTTGCATATACGTAATTCATTTTCCAGAATACTTCAGCATACACAAAAATTCCATAGGGTAGCATTTGTTCTCGGTTTGTAAGACTTTCAGGATTTAACGAGCCTTTTCTCCATTCATAATCTTTCTGGTCTTCAAATCCATATCCATTTGGATAGGTTTTTCCTTCTTTATTGACACCATAAATACAAGAAGTATCTATGGCATATTTGATCACCATTTCTTTATGGTCTATTGTCCTACAAACAGCATCTTTGCATGCTATTTGTATAGCATCAACTACTTTATCCATAGTGGAACCATAGAAATAGCCCCTCTTGCCTTTTTTGTCTGTCCATGAAGTTAGATTTACCTTGGCATCATCTAATTTTTTCAAATGCTCGTCCTTGAGATAAGCATAGAAAGTGCCTTTGGCATTGACACACATATCTATTTCTATATGCCAATCATCTTTGCGATTATTGCTATTGCTTCGTATGTGGATATATTGCTTTTTTACCTTTGCCATAGCTTTATGCGTTTTCTTTATATGCCTCTCTAATTCTCTCAAAAGCGTATTTCGTTGCTCTTTCTACATAGTCAATAGTTGTGTCTTCGGGGTACATTTCTTCTCTCTTTGCTAAAGGGAACTTCTCAGCACTTTCTGCCAGAATAGCCATGATCATAGTAAATTCTTCTTCCTCTGTTGGTAACTCCTGCATTAAAACAGCATATGTCATAGGATAAGGTATATCGTTAAATTTATAATATTTCATTGCTATCAATCCGTAAAAGATAGGCAAGCTGTTACTGATAAATTTCTCAGGGACATCTGAACATTCGATTAGTTCAGCTTCACACAATATACCCTCAAAATACATTGCTACTGCATCATTGTTATCTTTCAGTAGTGTAAGATATGTTGTAATTTTAGGTTCTTCTTGCGGTTTGGTTTCTGATTTCTGACTCATAATTTTTAGATTTGGTTTGGCTGTTTATAAATTCTCTGAAGCTGTGGATAGTTAGAAAAGCACATTTTTTCTATGGTCTCGTACATTTCTACATCTTTGTTTGCTTCTGTTACTTCGTCCAACATCTCAAATGTTATCTCATTCGTTGATAAAAGTATTCTCAAAAGGTTGTTTGGGAAACCTCTTTCTATCTGATTGAACAAGAAACCTTTGCAAAGGCTACCGTTTCTTTTGTGGCAATCAAACACATCTCCTAACCCATATTGTGCATTTTCAGATTTTAGTACCTTTGCAAACTCTGAAATATGCCATTTTTTGATGGGAGCGTCTTTCCTGTACGGACAATCGCCACACGCTTGAGGGTTTCCTATCTTAATCATTCCAGATTTTAATGTAGTTTTGGGACTGATCCACAGCTCTATTGAACATGATGTCTGAACCAAAATTCAGCTCTAAGTGTGTGATCATTAAAAGAGGCTTGTGTCTGTGGGTAACTTTGTTACCTACATTGATATACCTGATACCTTTTCGTAGAATATCATACTCTGAAACGGCATTGGCTTTTCCTGTACCTGTTACAATATCGTAGGCATGAGTAATGTAGCAACCCAAAACACATTCAGGCTTATATTTTTCAATCGCTTCACTTGCTTCTAAGCGTTCAATGTCGTCAGGATAGGTAATAGGGATTTGCTTTAGCATTTTGAAATGCTCTATTATCTGTGGCTGCTCCTGTTCTCTGCTATCTGTGGTGGGAATGTTTAAGGCTCTACCAATAGAACCGATACCAGAACCTATTTCAATGGTTTTCGAGGG
>Ga0075157_10001145_pt1 | contig 17259 bp, 15 predicted proteins | sample JI81BgreenDNA_FD_70967 | JGI IMG/M metagenome (GOLD analysis project Ga0075157, IMG submission 70967) | Wastewater effluent complex algal communities from Wisconsin, to seasonally profile nutrient transformation and Carbon sequestration -... | ecosystem: Engineered > WWTP > Effluent > Algae...
TATGCGCAGGGAATCTGTGCCGCGTGCGCCGGCGTGCAGGTAGAGGTTTCGGTCGCGCCCGATGTCGGTGGGCGTCCAGCGGAAATGTTCGGCGGTATCGCGGCGTTCGAGGACGCCGGTGGCGGCATCGCGGAGTTCCCAGTGCGAGGAGTCGGGGTGCAGTTTTTCGCTCCGATCACGAAATTCGTGGCTCTGGCCTTCGCGCAGGCGGCCGTCCGGCATTGTTTTTTCAAATTCGGGCGGCGGCAGCGGGGTTGACGCTGGCGGGCGGAAAACAAACCAGGCCGCTATACCTAAGAGCAGCAATGCGGCGGCGGCGAGCAGCCATTGCCCGTAGTTGCGGCGGGGCGGATTTATGGGTTGCGGCTCGGCAGGCGGCGGTGGTTCGGGCGCGGCGGCGCTCCATTGGGCGGCTTCCGCTTCGCATTCAGCCCAAAACTGTTCAAAAATTAAGTAAAAACGCTCTTGCTCTCTGGCGTTGGTGGCCACGAAGGGGGCGAGGCGCTGGGCCAGGGTGGCGGCGGAGAATTGGCCGATGTTCGGGGCGCTGTATTGTTCAAATGCCTTCAATAGCCGCAGCTTACGCCCGGTGTCCATGCGGAAACCGGCGTCTTTGAGCTGGGCGAAGAGTTGCTCCAGCGGCAAAGGATGGTGTGCTTGCGGTGGCATTGTGTTTTTCTCTTGGCTTTGTTCTTTTTTGCCTTGATGCAAAAAAGAACCAAAAAAAATCAAGGCTGTATTCAAATCCAGCGATTTTTTTGGAATCTACGGGGGCGCGAAAAAAACTCACCCCTCCTTCGTCGGGGCTCAAACAGTTTTTCGCTTCTCCCCCCTCCGATTCCAAAAAATCGGGATTTGAATAAGGCCGTTATTATTTTTCAGGCAAAATCTGTTTTAAAACTTTATGCACGGCGTCGAGGTCGTCTTTGGTTTTGATGAGGAAGGAAAGGTTATCTTCTTTAAGTTGGCGTTGGGTGGCGGGGTCGGCGCTCCAGAAACCTTTGATTTGCAGGAGTTTGAGCCAGGCGATCAGTTCGGCGGTGGCGGGCGATTTTCGCACCGAGGCGCCGCGTATTTTTTCAAAAAAGCCGATCAGGTCGTCGTAGCCCGCTTGGGTTTGCTCGGTGATGCCGCCGAGGTGCAGTGCGACAATTTTGCGCAAATCCTCGCGCTGCGGAAATTCGATATGAAAAAAGGCGCAGCGGCGCAGGAAGGCGTCGGGCAGGTTTTTTTCGGAGTTGGAGGTCAGGATGACCACAATATCGGCTGCCGGATTTTTCTGCGCCTTAAAACCGGGCAACTCGCGGATGTCGAAGCGGTAGTTCAGGATTTCATCGAGCAGGTCGTTGGTGAAATCGCGCGGGGCCTTGTCCACCTCGTCTATGAGCACCACGCTGCTCAGGGGCTGCTCAGGCATTTCGATGCCGAAGGTTTGCAGGCGCGCCGGGTCGAGTCCTTCGGGCCGCGAGTAGGCCACCGCTTTGCCAAAAGCGTTGAGGCTGATGAAGTTTTCGGGAGGCAGGATGCGTTCGGCATTGCGCAGGTTGGCGGCCTGGAAATGCGAAAGCGCATCGTAGGTATAGAACAAATCGGTGGCTTTTGATACTGTTTTGGTATTAAAAACCAACACTTCGTCGTGAAAACGCCCGGGGTGTTTGTCCCGCAGGTACTGAAGCGCCCACTGGGCCATTTCGGTTTTGCCGGTGCCCGGCTCGCCGGTGAGCAGGAGGGGCTGTTTCATCAGCACGGCGGTCTCAAAGGCATTTTGCAGGGCTGTGCTTGCTTCGTATTTGATCGGCATAAGCGCTTATTTTTTTGAGTTGATGCGGGCAAGGCGTTTGTTGTGTTCGATGATGCGCTCGCGGAGTATGCGCTCCACGGCTTCCATATCCAAGTGGTTGATGTTGCCAAAAAGCTGATCCACCATTTGATTTTCATTTTTGTCCATATCCACCATCAGGCGGCGGTAGCGGCTGAACCATTCGACAATATCGGCCCGGCCAACGGAGCGGAGTTCTTCAAGGACTTCCTGCGGGGCGGTGGCGGCATGTTCGCGGATGACGGCGTCTACTTCAGCGCCTTTTTCGCTGTTTCCCTGCGTGTATTCGATACCAAAAAAGAAGAAGAATTGCGGGGCGTTTTCGGGCAAGCCGGCGGCGAGAAAAGTACTGACAAAATCGCGGACAAACACCGGGGTGACGGCCTTGTTCCAGTTGGCGTCGTCCATGGTGATGAGCACAAAAACCATGTCCTCCGGGCCGTAGCCGCTCAATTCGGGACTGTGCAGCAGCTCGCCGATATTTTTTTGTAAAATCGGTTCTTTTTCGTTGATTTTATCAAAAAAATTGGCCAAAAGCGACTTGATGACCTCGATTTTGTAGAGCATCGGCGCCGAGCGCACGCTGGGTTTGAGGTATTTGAACAGCACTTTGGCGCCTGGTTCGTAGTTGCCTTTTTCCCAGTTGAGCAGTTGGCCGCCGCGTTCGCGGCCGAGGCGTTCGTGCAGGCTTTCATGGGCCTGCGCGGCATCGCCGTAGAGGTAAAATTTATGTACCTTTTTCCCTTGTCCGTCGGTGTAGTAATAGAGTTCAAAAGCGTCGCGCTGGGCCACGCGGTCGCAGGTCAGGGCGTGGTATTCGGGCAGGCAAAAATGGTCTTTGCAATTAGCCTGCCAGGCTTCGCTGAGGTCTTCAAAATGAATGCGATCAACAAACCAGAGCAGGGCATCGGCAACGCTGTTGAAAGTTTTGGATTGGTCCTGAAAATCTACTTGTCCGAAATGCCCGGCAGCGCGGGCGTTGTTGTAGCGCGACTGGAGGAGGATGAGTTCGTTGTAGCGCGGGCCATCGGGACGGAGTTTTTCCTTAATATCGGACAAGACCTCGTCGTAGCGGGCTTCGCCGACGAGGTTTTTCCAATTGTATTTAAGGGTTGCCTCCAACATGGATTTTCAAGAAGATTGAGGGGCAAATATATTAAAATTAATAAGAGTATTGCAGCATAGCCCCGCTTGTCGGTTTATTACGCTGAAATGCCGGCAGGCACAACTTTGATGGCCGACAGGATTAGTAAACGGTAAAAACAATGTAGCTTTGGCCTGCGACAGTACACAAACGCCAAAGCCAACGCTAATGAGCGACAAGACACCAGCAAACGAGCCCCGCTGTGCCAACTGCGATGCGCCGCTGACAGGCAAATTCTGCCAGGAATGTGGTGAAAAACGCCTGAGCCGTAAGGATTTTGCCCTCTCGCATTTTCTGAAAGAGGCTTTTGAAAAATTTACCCACCTCGACTCCAAACTGCTGCGCTCCTTGTGGCTGCTCGTCGCCAAACCTGGCTTTTTGAGTGTGGAATACCTGCGCGGCAAGCGAAAACCTTACGAAAAACCGCTGGCGCTGTTCCTCATTGTCAACCTGATTTATTTCGTGACCATACAATGGAACAACCTGCGCACCTATGAGAGTCCGCTGGCCATTCAATTGCGCAATCCCTATCACAAACTTGTCAGGCAGATGATTCAGGTGCGTTTTGGCGACAACAATGCTGCGCTGCAGGCGTTTACGCCGCTTTTTGATGCGCAAATGCACCTGTTGTCCAAGTCCTTATTGGTATTGATGGTACCGATGTATGCCCTTGTCTTTGCTTTATTATTCCGGAAAAAGAAAATGTATTTCGGCGAGCATCTGGTAGCGGCCTTTCACTTTCACGCCCTGATGCTGAGCGCAAATATTTTATTGGGCATCATCCTGCGCGGCTCCATTATCGGGTATTTACTTCAGCCTTCCGGATGGCGCATGTTCGTACTTGAAATTTTGGAACCCATTCTTATCAGTATCCTATTGGCCTGGCTGAGCTTCCGGACCGTTTACCCGGATACCTGGCCCCGAACCTTGCTCAAAGCCCTCGCCTTATCCCTCCTCTGGATGCCCTGTCTGATTCTTTACCGCTTGCTCGTTTTCTTTGCAACCTGGTATTCTTTGTAAGGAAGATTTTTTTTGTGTTTAAGTGTTTTCGTGTTTAAGTGTTTGGGTAAATAGCGACTTTCTCCCCCCAAAAAGAGACAGTTCAAATTTCTGTGTCTTTGTGGTAACTTGACCACGTAAAGTTTCACACAGATGTTACGCGGATCACCTGCACAGATGTTACACATATTTTACATTTATTTGATAATCAAAATTTTGTGTAACATCTGTGCTGGTGATCCGCGTAACATCTGTGTGAAATTCTACGTGGCCCAGAAAATAAGCAAGACACAGTTAAATGGACTATCCCCCAAAAAAACCAAAACACTCATCGTTCATAGTTCATCGTTCATCGTTCATCGTTCACCGTTATAAAACATTCATCGTTCATAGTTCATCGTTCATCGTTATTCCGAACCGTTCCTTCCAGAAAAGGTACAAACCTGAAGGTATCGTAACCCTCTTCCTGCCAGGTTTCGGCGCCGGTACGCACGATGCGGAACATACGCTGCACGGTGTCGCCCACCGGAACAACCAACACGCCGCCGGGGTGGCGCAATTGCATTTTGAGTTTATCGGGTACCACAGGCGCGCCGGCGGTCACGATAATTTTATCAAAAGGCGCAAAATGTGGCAGCCCCCTGGCGCCATCGCCAAAAAAACAACGCACGCTCACAAATCCCAGATCGGACAGCAGTTTTTGCGCCCTGAGATAGAGGGCTTCCTGTCGCTCAATGGTATACACCTGTGCGCCCAAAGCGGCAAGTACCGCAGCCTGATACCCCGATCCGGTACCGATTTCAAGCACCCGATCGCCGTTTTTGACGTTTAACAGCGTAGTTTGGTACGCAACGGTATAGGGCTGGGATATGGTTTGCTCATTGCCGATGGGAAAGGCTTTGTCCTCATAGGCGTGTTCTTCAAAATCCTTTTGAAAGAAAAAATGGCGCGGTATGGCGCCCATTGCAGCCAAAATGGCCTCGTCGGAAATGCCTTTTTTCCGCAGATCTTCCACCAATCGGCGGCGCTGTCCCTTGTGTCTGTAAGAATCTGTCACGATTTTTCCTGTATTGCAGCAAAAGTACGCTTTGAGTCAATATTTTTGCCGGCGTATTAAAAGCATTTCACTTAAATCTTAACGCAAGCGACATCATGGCAACACCCATCAAGTTTGGTACCGACGGCTGGCGCGCGATCATCGCCGATGATTACACGGTCGACAACGTAAAACGCGTAGCCGAAGCAACGGCCCTTTTTATGAAAGCCCGCAAAATGAAAAAGGCTGTCATCGGCCACGATTGCCGCTTCGCCGGGCCACTGTTCGTTGAAACTACCGCCCGCGTACTGGGCGCCTACGGCATCAAATGCCATATCGGAACGGGCTTCGTCTCTACCCCGATGGTCAGCCTCGGCGTGGTAAAACTCAAAGCCGACCTCGGCATCGTTATCACGGCCAGCCACAACCCGCCCTCTTACAACGGCTACAAACTCAAAGCAGCCTACGGCGGCCCCATGATCCCATCCGAAATCGCCGAAGTAGAAGCCCTTATCCCCGACACCTGTACCCTCGGCAGCCTGCCTACCATGGAGGCCATGCGCGATAAAAAACTGCTCGTGGACAGCGACCTGGAAACCCTTTACCTGCGCCACGCCCGCAAAAACTTCGACCTCAAAAGCATCAAGCAAAACGCCGGTCGCATCGCTTACGACGCCATGTACGGCGCCGGTCAACGCGCCGTGCGCGCCCTGCTGCCCAAATGCGTGTTCCTGCATTGCGACTACAACCCCGGCATGCACGGCCAGGCGCCCGAACCCATTCACCGCAACCTGCTCCAACTGAGCGAAACCATCCGCAAAAACCCGAAAATCACCGCCGGTCTGGCCAACGACGGCGACGCCGACCGCATCGGCATGTACGACGAAGACGGCAACTTCGTAGACAGCCACCACCTGCTCCTCATCCTGCTGCTCTACCTCCACAAGTACAAAGGCATGAGCGGCAAAGTTGTGTTTACCTTCTCGGTGACCGATAAAATGAAAAAAATGGCCGAAAAATTCGGCCTGCCCTACGAAATCACCAAAGTAGGTTTCAAATACATCGCCGAAATTATGACCAAAGAGGACGTGCTCGTCGGCGGCGAAGAATCCGGCGGCCTGGCCGTAAAAGGCCATATCCCCGAACGCGACGGCGTGTGGATGGGGCTGCTCGTCTTTGAATTTATGGCCGTAACCGGCAAAACCCTCAAGGGCTTGGTGGAAGAAGTATACAAAGAAGTAGGCCGTTTTGCTTTTGATCGCGACGACCTGCACATCACTGAAGCACAAAAACAAGCCGTCATCGAAGCCTGTAAAGCCCGTTCGTACAAGGCCTTCGGCAAATACAAAGTAGAAGGCGTGGACGACCTCGACGGCTGGAAATTCATCTTCGGCAACGACCAATGGGTGATGATCCGCGCTTCCGGCACCGAACCCGTACTCCGCGTATACGCCCAGGCCGATTCGCTGGCCACCTGCCGCGAAATTCTGGATGCCGCGAAGGGAACGATTTTGTAAAAGAAATGATTAAAGTGTTTTAGGGTTTGGGTGTTTTAGTGTTTAGGTTTCCTTTTAGCGAGGAGGAGACTGTTCAATTTACTGTGTCAGGCTTGTTTTCCGGGCCACGTAAAATTTCACACAGATGTTACACAGATCACCTGCACAGATGTCACACAGAATATTGATTATCAGGCAAATGCAAAATCTGCGTAACATCTGTGCAGGTGATCTGTGTAACATCTGTGTGAAATTTTACGTGGCCAAGTTACCTCAAAGACACAGAAATTTGAACACCCTCGCGAGGAGAAACCAAAACACTAAAACACCCAAACACTAAAACACTTTAATACCAAAACACCCAAACACTCAAACACATATACATGACCTCTTTCATTGACGAACTCCGCTGGCGTGGCCTGATACACGACGTGACGCCCGGTATTGAAGAACATTTTAACAGCGGAACCATCCGCGCGTATATTGGCTTTGACCCGACAGCGCCCTCGCTGACGATCGGCAACTATGTACAAATTATGCTGCTCACCTTCCTGCAGCGCGCCGGCCACCAGCCGGTGGTGCTCATGGGCGGCGCAACAGGCCGTATCGGCGACCCATCCGGCAAAGACAAGGAGCGCGACCTGAAAAGTTACGACGAACTCGACCGCAACACAGCCCATCAGGAACAACAAATGCGGCGTTTCCTGAACTTCGACACCGCTGCGCCAAACCACGCGCTGTTGGTGAACAACTATGATTTTTACAAAGACATGGATGTGCTGACTTTCCTGCGCGATGTGGGGAAATACCTCACGGTCAACTACATGATGTCGAAGGAAAGCGTAAAACGCCGTATTGAAGGCGAAACGGGTATTTCGTTCACGGAGTTCAGCTATCAGTTGTTGCAAGGCTACGACGCGGTGCTGCTGCGCCGCAACCTCGGCGTGACGGTTCAAATGGGCGGCTCCGACCAATACGGCAATATCACCTCAGGCGTAGAACTCAACCGCAAAATTGACGACGCCAAGGTGTATGCCGTCACCACGCCCCTGCTGACCAAGGCCGACGGTACCAAATTTGGCAAAAGTGAAGGCGGCAATATCTGGTTAGACGCTACTCTGACCAGTCCGTACAAGTTCTACCAATTCTGGCTGAACGCCGACGACCGCGACCTGCCGAAGTTTCTGCGCTATTTCTCGCTGCGCACGCAAACCGAAATTGAAGCGCTCGAAGCCAACGAAAACCCGCAAAATATCAAACGACTGCTGGCCGAAGAACTGACCATCCGCATTCACGGCGAAGGGGAGTTCGAGGCCGTTCAGGCCGTTTCGCAATTGCTTTTTGACGCTAAAGCCGATGCAAATACCCTGCGCAGCCTCGACGCGCGCACGCTCGAGCAGGTGGCCGAGGAAATTCCGGCGCCCGCAGTCGGGCGCAGCGTATTGGAAGCTCAGGTAAACATTCTGGATTTACTCAGCGAACACACGGGTATTCTGGGCAGCCGCAGCGAAGCCAAAAAGGCCATTCAGAACAATGCCATTTCCGTAAATAAAGTAAAAATCAGCAGCCCAGACCACAACGTCGGCTTGTCAGACCTGTTGCACGATCAGTTTGTGATGGTGGAAAACGGGAAAAAGAATAAGTATTTGATAAAAGTTGGATAAAAAAAGCGGGCCGGCACTCAAATTACTTCGAGACCGGCCCTTTCAACAACTTGGTGAGCAACAGGTGCCTAAAAACACCTGTTTTTTTTATGCTGAGGTTAAAAATTTACTCGTTTCCGAGTTGCCGCCACGCATTACCTGCTGCATTCAGCTTTTTCAGCAAACCCGACAAACGTAAAAGCTGATACAAGACTACCCCACAGAAGAGCGCAGTAAGCGCCATCGGATAGGGCAAATAATAAAAAAGCGCGGCCAATCCGGCGCTGAAAAGGGCAAGTAAAATATTGCGGCGCAACAACTGTATATCCTCGCGGTCGATACTGAGCCGATCAAGGATACGCAGGTATAGGTTTACGAGGCCCGCCAAGGTCCAGAGGCTGAAAAAAGCTGCAAAAAAGAGAAAAAGCAATTGGGTATATTGTGTGAGATTGGAAAACATATTCTTGAAAATGAGTGTGTTATGCGCCGGTAACAGCTATAACGAAGCGCTGTTTCCGGAGCATTCCAGATGACGAAAAAGAAAAAAATAAAATGGTGAATTGGCGCCTGGAGCGCCGGCAAATCAGGCTATACGCGCCGCGGGCGGCCTGAAAACAGCGCTTAATACCGCATTGCTGACGGGCGCTTTGTAGGGTGGAAGCGTCTGGAGCGCCCACCGTTTTTCCGGTGTCAATTCCGGAAGTTCAATAAAATAATCAAGACAGTAAGCAGGCTCTTTCACTTCTGTCAGACCCTTCGGAAAACTTTTTTGCGCGTCGTCTTCCGTGCCGGCAACTTCAACCAACACGCATTTACCGCTACAAGTCGTTTCAATTTTGTAGCGATTGACACAGCGATTTTCAGCCAGATAAGGTTGGTGAAAGGCAAAAAGGCATATCAGAACCACTTTGCTGAATGCTTGCAGCAAAATGAGGCTGAGTAAAACGATATTTAATGCCTTTTTCAGATGGGTATTCTTTGCAGCAAAAGTATGTATTTCATTTAATCTTTTATTGCCAAATGCTGCAAATTCTCACGGACATTTCCCGCTTCAAACCAGCGCGCAAATGCCACCAACACGCCAATCCAGCGGCCAGGGTTTGAAATACGCCGGCTCAAACCAGCCACTTTTTCATCTAAACCTCTGATATATTGCGCCTGATCGGAATGTGCTGCCAGCGCCACCGTATTTGCCCAGGCAATATCCCGCGCCACCACCATACTGAAGCCTGCAAACTGCTCATCGCGTTTTTTCGTGAGCGTATCCAACAAGCCGAGTAAAGGAGAAACCTTGCTCAGGTGCTGTTGCACCTCGTCAATTTCTCCTAATAAAATATTATTAATGCGTTTAAAATCTGTCTCCAAAGTATCCATCGTCTGCGGGGTACTGACTGCTGCTGCCGCAATACACAAATCCAGACTGATATGCGCATTCATACCCAACAAAAGGTGTTGGATAATCAGTAAATTACCCGATTGCGCCGCCTCAAATGCAACCCGCCACGACTGTGTAATCGCCCTACCCTCCTTAAAATCGGCATACGCCTGCAAATAACGATTGGCAAAAATGACATCAAGGCGTTCCATCCTTCCATTGTCTGCAAAATCGCCGGCGGCAATACCTTGCGCTACTAATTCCGTTACGCGCAGGTACAATTGTGGAAAATACCCCAACACATCGCCGCGTTGTGTACAGTCGGCAACAATGGCGCGCAATTGAGCGATGACCTCTTGAATGGTGGTTGGAAGTATCATTTTTTTTAGTGTTTTGGGGTTTTAGTGTTTGAGTGTTTTATACCCAGATTTGGGTGGATTTTAAGATTGATGGATTCTTTCATCCTGATTTTCAAAGGATTGCAAGAGTATAGTTTTCACAGCCACTTCGCGGTGCCTATAGATATAATGATCTACTAAAACACTCAAACACCAAAACACCAAAACACTAATAAAATCAAGCTACTGCACAAATGATCCCGCCCATCAGGGCAAAAGTAATGACCCAGTAGCCGAGGTGAATGGCGGTGTAACGCCAGCCGCGGCGCTCAAACAGGGCATTGATACCAATTACTGGCCAGGCGCCAAACAAAGCAGCAAGGACGCCATGCAATGCGCCATGCCCGAAAGTGCGGTAGTTTTTGCCGTATTTTTCATAAAATGCCATCAAATCGCGGTAAACCTCGCTGTTCGGATCCAACTCCTGCCCGCCCTTGGGCGCCACCAGGGAAAACAAATGCGACACGTGTAATACTACCGGAATTAAAAACAGGGAAAGCAACACGCTGAACAAAAGCGTAAAGCCGAATATTTTCAGCATATTAGCTTTTTTCAGGTATTCAGGATCAAGGCCGGTTGCTTTCATCCAGGCCCGCCCCATTACTTTTTCATTGTAATAAATAAATCCCACTAACAGCGGGACGATAGCGCTGGAAAGGGCATAAAGAATGTTCAGATACTGCATGTTGGTTTTGATTTAGAAGATGAACAAGAAAAGTTGCTTTTATTCAAAGACAAGCGGCGCTCCTACCGAGATGCGTGCAGGCGCATCGCCCGTCCAGATTACATTTTGACCGAACAGTATTTTATTGCCTTGCTTGCGGTAAGTGGCCAGGGTTCGCAGCGGCTCGACGCCGCGCGCACCGCTTTCCTGATCGGTAGTAGTCACCACGCATCGGGCGCAGGGCTTAACGCCCCGAAACGGAACGTCGCCAATACGAAAGTCCGACCATTCGTCTTCGGCATGTGGCTGTGCGCCGCGCACCACAAAATTTGGCCGAAAACGGTTCATCGGCAGCGGCGACTCCAATCGTTCATTCAAAGCAGCCAGCGATGCCTCCGTGATAAGCAGGTAGGGGAAGCCGTCGGAAAGGCTAACGTGCTGACCCTCAGGCGCATAACGGGGATCGGTGATGCGGCGGGCAGCCTCCGGAATTTTTACCAAAGTAAGCGCTGCGCCTAATTGTAAAGAAAACCAGTCGTTGAAAACCTGGGGATAGGCAAGCGCTTCGAGGGTATCGTCCCAGATGGAAACCTGCATTGGAACCAATTCGGATTCCGGCGCTTGGAGTGGAATACGGAGGCGCTGCTGCGGCATTTTTTTATGAAAAACCTCTAAATGCGTCGCCGTCAGCGAGCAGGCGAGCTGGGTCATCGCCGGAAATTCACGCTGCGACACAAAGCGGCCGCTCTCGTCGACAAGCATCCAGCGGCGATCGTGTTCAAGGCCGCGCATTTCTACACGGGCGTCGGACAAGGCGATCCCACCGAGCGACTTGATGGGATAAACCCAAATCTCAGCTAAATAAATCACAGATTGGACAATTTGTAGGCGACGCGAAGTGATTGTGAAAATCGTATTCTTGCAATCCTTTGAAAATCAGAATGAAAGAATCCATCAATCTTCAAATCCATTCAAATCCTGGTATAATCCAAAATGCAAATATAGACTTTTTAATAATAAACCAGCTTTACTGAACCTCGCGCTTACATAGCAGCCATAACCCCCGCACAAATGGCCAGAGAATGGGTCTGTGCCGGTCGCTCGCCGATACCTTGTTTGCTGATAGCACGGCGATAACTTGGCTCTACAAAAATAGAGAACTGGCGATTGAGCTTAACCAATCCGCGCAAGCCTACATCCGCCGTTGCGTAAACGTTTCCATCCAAACCGCCGCCTTCCAGAATACCTTTGCCTTCACGGCGCAGTTGAGGTGTGGCGCTTGGGTTGGGCTGTGTGCTGGGCGCCAAACCGGGAAAATACTGGGTTTTATATTCGTAAGCTTTACTCAGCGCAAAATTCATGGAAAGACCAGCCAGGGCTTGTACCGACAAACGGCGACCTTCCGCTAATTGGCGGGTGAGACGCAGGGGAACTGACAAAAACTCGCCCGATACCTCTTTATTATAGGAACCAAAATAACCATCGCTGAGGTTGCCACTGTAAATTTCGAGCACACGTTTTGGCTCGTACGACTTTTCGCTGTACGCCATGCCGCCTTCTACACCCCATTTTCCACGGCGGAAACCGAGACCAATACCTGCGCTAAATCCCCGACGGCGGGATGTTTTCCCTTCTGAAACGGTTGTATTATCGTCGGTAGAAGCAAAATTGCTGACATACCAGGCGCTTGTTGTGCTTGTTTTAACGGGTACGGCTACATTATTCAATGCAGGAATGGCTGCCGGCGGAATCGACAAGCCGGATCGTGCAGGCGTTTGCAGCAATGCAACTGCCGAGAGGATGGCCTGGGCTTTATACACGTCGTTACCCTCGATTGAAGTTTGAGCAGGCTGTGCGGTGGCGCCGACATTTTCAGGCACAACATTTATACCGGCTAAGGGTTCGAGTGCAGCGGCGTTGGGCAACAGCGCAGAAGCGAAATTGCCTTTCATATTTTCAACCGGAGTGGCTGTGGAAGGCGCGTCATTTGTAACGTTTGCCGGATTGATCCGTGCGTTTGCACCAGTCGTATTTTTGGGGCTGCTGATCGCAACACCTGATTGCGTTGCAGGCGTCTTCAGTTTTCCGGCAACAGCCTGGCTGCCCGAATCTTTTGAATTATTGGGTTGCTGATTGACGAAGTACAGGGCTAAATTGGCAAAAAGCAGCAGAAAAACCGCAGCTTCAGCCAGTTTCATATACAAAATACGGCGCTTCCGTTGTTCTGCGACTTGTATTTCCCCGCGCATTCTTTCCCAGTGCGCCATTTGAAAAGGCGCTTCCACATTGCCTAATATTTGGCGGAATTGTGCGTCGCCGGGCATCGTTTCGGAGGGATCAGGAAAAGCGGCGTCCAATTTTTTACTGAAAATATCCCATGCAAATGGGTCGGCGGGCGCTTCAATGCCGGTAAGCGCCGTTGCAAAAGGCGCGTCGAAAGGCAGGAGTTCGTCATCGCCGGATTGTTCGGGCAGGCCGTCGAGTTTTTGGGCAAAACTTTGCCATGTGGAAGCATCATACGGCACTTCCAGGTTTTCTAAGGAGTCTTTAAAGATTTGGTCGAATGCTGTCGGATTATTCATCGGTATTGGTGGATTGCCCCTGGTGATCAAAATCAATTTTACGCGCGGCGAAGTATTCCTGGAGCTTGATCCGGGCCTTTACGAGGTTGCTGCGCGAGGTACTTTCGGTGATTTGAAGGGCATCGGCAATTTCGCGGTGCGAATAACCTTCTACAACAAAAAGGTTAAAAACAGCGCGATATGCGGGTGAAAGTGATTGCACGGCTTCAAGAATTTCCTTTTCCGTCAGGCCGCTCAGCACATCCGGCGCATCGTCGGAGAGCTGGTAGGCATCGCTGATTTCTTCGGTGCGCCGACGGGTATTTTTCCGATAATAGTCGATGCAGGTATTTACAATAATGGTGCGAATCCAGGCAGGGAGCGAAGTACCGGGCTTGAAGCGGCCGATGTTTTGAAACACCTTGATAAACCCTTCGTGCAGGAGGTCGAGGGCTTCATCGCGGGAACCGGCATAACGCAGGCAAATACCCATCATTTTACCATAATAGTTTTCGTAAACCTGTTGCTGGGCCCAGCGTTCACGCCGGACGAGCGCCTCCACAAGGAGCGTATCGGTGTTGTTGATGGCGATGGATAAGTCCATAATCGTTCTTCGTTGTATTGAGGCACGGGGCTGCCGCACTGAGATGAATAACGCGCAGCATTTAAAAACGCTGCTATACAAGGATGCCTTTTTTGGAAAAAGCGTTGCCAACGAAAGTATTGCCATCGCAAAATGGTTGTGAAAATCATATTCCTGCAATACTTTGAAAATCAGAATGAACGCATCCATCAATCTTCAAATCCACCCAAATCCGGGTATTATTAACATCGTTGTTAATAATTTAAAACAAAAAATATCAAACAATATTTGGATTTTTTGTTTTAAGTGTTTTAAATTTGCATCACTTTGTTTTAAAAGTGAAAATACAATAACGCAGCAACACCGGCCTAAAAGCCGATCAATCAATCACTTAATGCAAGAACGCTTGTTTAAACCGCTACTGCCATGAGCAACAAACACTGGTACACCGCGCCCGAAACAGCAATGCAGGAGGAATTTGTCCAACAAAAGGCGAAACAAAAAAAGAGTACTTCAGAGTTTGCCCCGGGTCGCATCGTCGATCAGGCCCGAAGGGAAAGCCCCGAAAGTATTCCGTTTGAAGCCTGGGTAAAATATCTGCAAAGGCTTCGCCTGTATGCCATGCATCGTTTTGGCAGCGCCGGCGAATTTTTTACCCGCAAAAGCACACTGATGCAACTTAGCGTCGTTGTCGGCCTGGTCATATATATTGCGCTTCCTTCTTCTGACGGGGAGAACGCCGAAATGAGCGCCGGACGTTCTATCAAACAACTGATGGGCACGACGCAGACGGCTGTCAAATCTTCAAAACCAGAGAAAAAAGCGGCAAAAGCAGAAAAACCCAGTGCCAAAACGCCTGCAAAAGCTTCAAAAAATGAAGCAGCGCCGGTAGCGGCATCCGAAATGCCCAAGTTTGACGCCAAGGCTTATATCAATAAATTTAAAGATATTGCCAGAACAGAAATGTATAAATACGGCGTACCAGCCAGTATCAGTCTAGCACAAGGCCTGATTGAAAGCCGCGCTGGCACCAGTAAATTGGCCGTAGAAAACAACAACCATTTCGGCATGAAATGCTTCTCGAAAAAATGCGGGAAAGGGCATTGCACCAACTTCACCGATGATACCCACAAAGACTTTTTTCTGAAATTTAAAAACCCGGGCGACAGTTGGCGTCAGCATTCCGTAATGATTTCAAGTGGCCGATATGCTTACCTGAAAAAATACGGACGCGATTACCGGCGTTGGGCCTTCGGCCTCAAAGCGGTCGGTTATGCAACTGATAGAACTTATGCCGAAAAGCTGATTGGTGTAATTCAGCGATACGACCTGGATCGCTACGATCACTAAACGACCCGACGCCTGTTCAGAATTGGGGCCTGAGACGAATAAAATCAATCGTTCAGGCCCTAAATTTCGATGTTTTTGCGGCGCAACTCGAAGTGTTTGCCGAGGTAAACCCTGCGAACCACCTCATCTGCGGCCAGTTCTTCCGCGGTGCCATCTTTCAGGATTTTCCCTTCAAACATCAGATAAGCCCGATCTGTAATGCTCAGGGTTTCCTGCACATTATGGTCGGTAATGAGAATACCGATGTTTTTGGTTTTAAGCTTGGCGACGATATACTGAATATCCTCGACTGCAATCGGGTCAATGCCCGCGAAAGGTTCATCGAGCAGGATGAAGCTTGGGTCTGTGGCCAAAGCACGGGCGATTTCCGTCCGGCGGCGTTCTCCGCCTGAAAGGGTATCGCCCATGCCTTTTCGCACGCGATGCAGGTTGAATTCATCGAGCAGCGACTCTAATTTTTCTTCCTGCTGGATTTTACTGAGTTTGGTCATTTCGAGCACAGCCCGGATGTTGTCTTCCACGCTGAGTTTGCGGAAAACGCTGGGTTCCTGCGGCAGATAGCCCACGCCTTTTTGGGCGCGCCGGTACATGGGCAAATCAGTCACTTCTTCATCGTTGAGGTAAACGTTACCCGAGGTTGGACGGATAAAACCGACTACCATATAGAAAGAAGTGGTTTTGCCGGCGCCATTTGGGCCAAGCAAACCAACAATTTCACCCTGTTTTACGTGAAAGGACACGTCGTTGACGACGGTGCGTTTGCCGTAAGTTTTGATCAGATTCGACCCGCGCAGGATCATGCCGTGCTGCTGCTCGCTCATGCTATGCCAGAAGTTTCTTCACAATTTCGGAGATGGCCCTGCCTTCAGCCTTACCGGCCAGGGCTTTGTTGGCAGCGCCCATTACTTTGCCCATATCTTTGGCAGAAGTGGCGCCGACCTCGGCGATAATGGCTTTGAGTGCATCTTCTAATTCCTGTCCTTCCATCATTTGGGGCAGGTACACTTTGATGACACTGATCTCTTCCAGCTCGGTTTTCGCGAGGTCTTCGCGGCCGTTTTTGGTGTAAATATCGTAGGATTCCTGGCGGGTTTTGACGAGCTTTTGCAGCAGCTGCACTTCGCGTGCCTCGTCAATGGCCTGACCGGAACCATCGGTTTTGAGCAAAAGAATGGCGCTTTTGATAGCGCGGATACCACGCAGGCGCGCTTCATCCTTGGCGCGCATGGCGTCTTTGAGGTCTTGATTTACACGTTCTTCTAAAGTCATGATATGGATGCTTGTTCGGACGAATTTTGGAAACCAAACAGGTTCTGGCTTTTGATCAGCCGTGCCACGCGGGTGGGCACCTGTTCTTCCCAGCCACTTTGTCCGGATTGAATGAGTTTTAAAACATTTTTATGCGAAACGTGGAGGATTTCAGGTTTAAAATGCTGAATATCAACCAGATTTCTATTGGCTTTCAGGTAAACGTACAGGAAGTGTATTTCCTCCGGGACGGGTATGGTATCCACCGTCAGCAAGGTATTGTCATGTTCTTCCCGTGCAGGGTAGACGTAGAAACGAACATTGCGCAAAAATAGTTCCCCGAAAGCGCCGAGCAGATTATCGGGGTTGTGCTCCCAGGTTTCCCGTATGATATTGCTCAATTTGCGCGCACCCATCGCCAGGCCGATTCGATGTACCTTGTAATCAGAAAAATAGGCAATTAATCGTTTGTGTTGCAGGCAATTGGAAATGATGACGGTTTGTCCGAGTGCGCAGAGCAAATCGGCGCGATCCAGAAAATCCTTTTCATTCAGGCCGCCGTCGCTACAAAGGTTGTCGAGGGTAATTTCAGTAAGGAAAAATGTTTTTGCAGCATCTATGTCCGGTTCTGCCTGGAACTGGATATACGCTTTCTGAATCATATCCTGTTGCACTTTGGTTGGCGGGCGAAAACTGCCGCGGGCTATCAGAATAGATTTTTTATACAAAAACTCGCCTGCGTGCAGGCTTTTTTTGTCTGGCCCGAAAATGGCTACATTGGTTAATTGATGCTTTACGGCCCAAAGGCAAACCAGACGGTTGTCGACCTCCAGGAAATCATCTCCGCTGATTCGCACCAGATCAATCATTATACGTCCGTGCAGGTTATCCATCAGGCTTTGAACCAGCAACTCAGGGTTATTGGCAAAGCGGAAGCAAGCGT
>Ga0075157_10001147_pt1 | contig 17240 bp, 7 predicted proteins | sample JI81BgreenDNA_FD_70967 | JGI IMG/M metagenome (GOLD analysis project Ga0075157, IMG submission 70967) | Wastewater effluent complex algal communities from Wisconsin, to seasonally profile nutrient transformation and Carbon sequestration -... | ecosystem: Engineered > WWTP > Effluent > Algae...
CCTGCTGGCCTGCCAGCAGCCCATCGCGGCAATTGACCCGGAACACCAGCCTCGACGGTCCCGAAAGCCGTCCTCGCATCAGTCCCATTCTCTCTGGGGTCGTGGTTTGCGTCACGAAAGCGACGGTCGCCGCTGCCTGCTGCTGCATCGTAGAAAGATCGAGACCTTGGTCGCCCAGCCAAGCCGGAGGCGACGTCACGACAGAAGGCACCACCGCGAAGATGAAAAGCTCGAATCCGAGGCGGCTCCCCGCCGCTTCACCGCTCGTGACCGGGTCGAGAGTCGCATCGATCATCCGTTCGCGGTGCAGCACACGCAGCTCGCCATAGCGCGGGATGTTCCGTTCCAGGTGCCGTTCCAGGGCAAGGGCACGGCTGGGATCATTCAGGGCGTCTGCAAACCCGTCTGGCCCGGCGTTCTGAACCAGCGACCCTGCCAGCGCCGAAACTCTATCGAGCAGCGAAGTCAGTTGGCCATTGAGTATCGATTGTTGGTCTTGTGCCCAGAGTGCGCGCGCCAAAGCCATCAAGTCAGGGTCGAGGGCATAAGGACCGATGTAGATCGCCTGATCCGCGGGAAGCGATCGAAGCGGCAGGAACGACAAATAGCGCTTGCGCCTGACGCTTTTCTGAAAGCACTCGGCAAAAACCTTGAACCGCCTGCGATCAACCGCTTCGGGGCCGTCTCCTTCGTCCGACTTCGCCTCCTGGATCCTTTGGCGCAACCTGCGACGCGCGGCCGTGTGCGGCAGCCCGGCCAGGGCCTCGGTGACGGCCATCGGCTGCGTCAGGGTCACCGTCCTCCCCGACCCTGGTGGCGGCTCCTCGCCCGTGAGCGGATCGTAGGCCAGTTCGGGCACCAGCGGCACGGCATCCGGGAGCGGTGGCAGATTGGGGATAGCGAGGGTTTCCTCGAGCAGATGCTGAGGATGGAACTCCACGGCAAGCCGGGGCCTGAGATCGGTTGTCGTCGCTCGGGGCCCCAGGCAGGTCTGGCTCAGCGCGACAAGTTCCGGCGCTCCTTGCGAACGCAAGGCCAGCATCATGTCCGCGAAACGGAACCCCAGGCTGAGGACGCCAGGATCATCACGCACTGTAAGCCGCGCCCCGTCGAGATCGAAGCGCGCCGTCAGATCGGACGGGCCTTGCCCCAGCCTGACAAAGGTCGGGGGAAGGTCCGCCAGCGGGGCCACTGGATCGTGGATCAGCCAGCAATCCCCACCCGGAAAGACCCAGGAGTTGAATGCTGCGTCGTCGACGGCAATATCGATCGACCGCAGTCGTAGCACCAGTTCCACCCTGCGGGCGGGCGGGCGAGGGCGCGCGCGCGCACCAGACCAGCCAAAGCGGGCGCGCAAAGCCGCTCCCTCAACCGCCAGGAAGGGATTTCTAGACAGTCTGTCCAGACGACCGGCCTCTTCGTCGGGCGTCAGTTGCAGCGCAGGCTCTGCGGTAAGGCTTGCCGACGGCGTTACAATCAGCGGAGGCGAGACACCGACAGACCACCCTTCGACGGCCAGCAACCCGGCCTGATTGGCTGGGTCGGCCGACGTCGGCACCGTCGGAGAGCGGATCGTTTCGGTCAACCTCAACAGATACCGCCCCAATGGTCCTGTCGCGGTCTCAGGCGGCCCGATGATCTGCACCGCCGCAGAAACCACGCCGACCGAGCGCACCTCGTACTCGTTTGCTGCCGCCTGACTGCCAGAGTCTACGGGCACAAAGCGCGCCTCGAGTGCAAAGTTATGGGGCGCCTGCTCGGTCGGAGCAATTCGCAGGGCTGCGACCGCCGATCCCAGATCGAAAGGCCCGTCATGGTCCGAGGGGTTGCCGCACAGCCGAAGCCGTGCCTCGCTTTCGTTGGTCGATTCGTCACGTAACCATCCGAATTTCACGGATTGCAACGCGATCCGGGAGGAAAGCCCGGTCATGCGGGCGCGGGGATTGGCGTCGACTTGCCAGTCCAGATTGTGGTCCAGAGCTAGACGGACATGCGCCTCCCGCGAACCGCCCGTGAAAGCCACCGCCCCGTTGAAAAGAAGCCGAAATGTCGAACTGACACGCTCGGCGTTAACAACTTGGTGGAAGGATTCGTTTCCCTGGCAAAGATCGCGGAGCATCACCAGCGACGCCGGGCGATCCGGATTGCCGCCGGCGGGATCCGATCCCATCGTAAACGGAGCCACCGTCAGCGGATTGGCTGACGCCGACCAGAATCCGCTGTCGGCATAGACGCGGAACCTGTTGTCGCGGTTGCGGTGCTTGATGAACCGGAACAGCAGAGGCCGCCCTGTCAGTCGGCCCCAAGAGGCGCGGGTCACCCGGATTTCATAATCCTTTTCGTGGTCATCCGTTGCGCCGTTATTGCGCAGTGCAAGACCCGCCCTGGGCCCGAATTTCCATAACGGCAGTTTCCATTCGAAGATCTGGCCTGCTGCTTGCGGCGTTGTGCCGACCGCGGCTTTCAGTCGGATCAGGATCGTCAGTTCGGTACGGTCTTGATTCCACGAGAAATCCAGATCGTCGTCGTCCCATTCACCAAGCGTTTGCGCCAGTGCAGACCCTGCCACAGGCAAGGCAACGGCAGAGCCGATGAATCCTCGGCGTGAAAGGGAATAATCCTGACGATTGGAGGAGGATTCCAGAGACGATACATCATTTCCGCCGCGGCGTTTCATGTGTCCCCCAGAATGAACTCCGAGAGGCGAGCACCCGGACTGGAAAATACTAATGCGTTTTCTTTGATGATTGCGCCAACATTCGTGTTTGTCAATCATCAGCTCGATCCGGAGGATCCGGCGTTTTCCGCTTCATCGAAAGCAAGGAATCCCGCCTCTTCAAGGGCCTGCCGTTTTTGCTCCTGGACTGCAGTGAAACCTTGTAACGAAAGACCGTCGGGAATCGCTTATCGCGACTGGTCCTCCTTCGCCACGCCGAAGCCTCCTGACCGCGACCTGGTCACCCTGCGATCGGCCGCGATAGGCATTGCGTCGGTTAACGTGGCGCTGGTTGCCCCTTGAACCTGCTGGCTCACGGCACCGTCTTCACGCCCAAAGCATAATTTAAGCAACAGTGACGAGGCTGTCCCGCCAGCCGGCCTGTAGCCTTGAAGGGACCCGGGCATCCGAATTGCTTACCGAGATTTCAAGGCAGTTCAATGTCTACTCGATCGTGACTTTGAGTCAGCCGACATGATCATTTGTTCGATCGTACCCGTGGTCCGAAACACATCTCCTGAACTTCGTCGAAAGGCATGTTTGAGATTCTTGAATCGAATTCTTCCAGTCTCTCAAATCGCCACTTGTCATAATGTGCGACATGGGCGCTGGGGTCGTTGCTGCGGATCCGGCGCAATCTCGGATCGGTTGGGGTCCCAAGGATGAGGTGGCCCATGCGCAGATAAGCCGCAATCAGGGATGATTCGCGAATTGCCTCATACTTCGCACCTGGCGCTGGAAAGAGAAGGTCATTCAACAGTTTTACAGCCTGGTGCAGGTCCTGAAGGGAAACCGGCAGAGGCACGGCTTCGGTACGGCCCTCCGATTGCCGGTAGGCGCGAATGACACAGGTTTGAATGATGTTCACGCACAGATTCGAAACCGATATGCGCCCCATGACCCTTCGGAAGTTCGCGGACTCGGATGAAAACGGTGCCCCGAGTCTGACCTCATTCTCGATACCCTCCATGATTATTCGAAGCTTGGAGAACACCTCCTGCGCTTCCTTATCGCAAAACTTCAGGTCCGGCCTTTGCTCACGCCCTCTTTCAGCACTCCAGCGCGCGAAATAATAGGCACCCAACTCGATCGCCAGTGCTTCGCACATGAACCGGATGCGTGTCGTTCGACCCTGAAGGTTCTTCTCCTGCTCGATTTTGAGCGCGGTTTTCGCGTCTTCCAGAAAACCTCTTGAGCGCTCAAAGTCTCTCGGACTCGCGGCCGAAATGCGCGACGCACTGGCTGCCAGAAAATACGCTTCGCGGCCCGACATCATCGTCATGTCCGTACCATCAGGGCGCTTGCGAACAGCAATTTTATCGCCCGGTCGTCGCGATCTCTCGATCACCGAAATAGCGTGTTGCGCCTGTGCAAGCGCCACGCCCCATTTGTTTGCCGCCCCAAACGCGGCGCCCATGACGAGGAATTTCAGGTAGATCAGTTGTCGATCGTCGCCATCGGGATCTTCCTGGTCAGGGCCGGGAAAGCAATCTTCGCGGATGCTCTCAAGGTCTTTCTTGAAGGCCTCTTGCGGATAGGGTTGCTTTGACGCAAGCCGCTTGAAGATCTCGTTCGTGTACGGCATGTCATCGAGCGAAAGGTCTGGCGGATTGCGTTCCCCAAAATGCGCGCCCTGAACCACAGCCAGAACGCCGGATTCCGACAACTCGACAAAAGCACGGTCTCGGGTTCGCTTGAATTGTTCGCGGACGTCCTCAATGAATTTCGCAAGGTTGTTGCTTTGGTATTTCTTCAGAATCTTGTCTCGAAGCGCTTCTGCCGCCAAACGATCCAGACCCAACCGTTCAATACGATCACGACTGACCGCCCCTTTGGCAGTCTTCTCCCAGCGATCGAAATCGTTCTCGGTAATCTGATTTTTCAGGAATGAAGGATCTTTCGGGGATAACCCACCTGAGCGCTCACTTCGCACGATTTGAGTGAGCTTCTTTTCCTGAAATTTCGTCTTGTCCGCCGCTTCACCCAACAGCCCGTCGAGCCATCCAATGAACGTATCACGTTCTTCCGGCGCCAGGAGTGCTTCGGTGACATAGGCGTTCAGGTGCCTGACGGCCCGTTGCGAAAACTCACCGGCAAGAGTGGGGTCGATTCCGTCGATAGCGGACAACCTAGGCAAGGGCTTCCCATCCTTGCCGGTTTCGCCGTCGAATTCATAACAGGCTTCGGTCAACCGTTTTGCACCCGTAATCAGCACAGCCCGCCATGGATGATCGTTCCACGGTGACCTCTGCGAAAGTTCTTTCAGGCGAGCATTGATCAGATACAGGCTCGCTATTGCTTTCGCGTCCTTTTCGTCCGATTGCGGATTCGATTCGTTCGGCACAGAATTGATCCGGCCCATCATCACAGAGATGATTTTCGATTCAATATCCTGTTCATCGCGCGTGAGGGTTCTGTTCTCTCCCTCGCGCAAGACATCGAAGCAATTGCCCAATTCGGGGTTTTGGGGAAACAGCCGTCGCAGGTGATCGCCTGCATGGCCCGCTGTGAAAACCCCGCCAGTTTCGGTGTTGAGCCGGACAAAACGCTCCCAGGATTGGATGCGTTGTTCGTTCTGGTTGGTCGGTAGACCGACAGGCGACAATTGCTCGAGCATGAGGATTAGGTCTGAAAGAAGGCTCTTCCCGGTGACTGCTGGCGCGTTGGCATTGTAGAGAAACAAGGCGGCGGCGCCGCGGAGGCGCTGTTTCTGCCTGATGTCGGAAGTGACTGGGCGCAGCTCGGCATTCAAGGCGAAATGGCGCGCGTTCTGCTCGAAGTTCTGCTTGGTTTCCTGATAGTGCGAATGAAGCTGATAGACAGGAAGGTTGCTGGGGCGGACTTTCGTCAAGACATAGCGCCCCAGGATTTCGCCAACCCAGTGCCGCCATTCTTCCCTTGCTGAAGGCTCCGCGCTCGGTGCCCGTGGGAATATCTGTCCGTACCGGACCGCCGTCTCATTCCAAGGTTCACAGTACAAGTGGATCAAGTCGGTGTCGAACAGATAGATCGTTCTGCTCCGGATTTCCTGCAGTCGCTCCGAGTCCGATTCGAAATTCCCACGCGAGTTTTCCGCGCTGACAAACTCGCGCCTCAGGAAGGCGGCCGACTTGATGAAGGCAACCTGGTCGATCTCAAGCGGCATTGCGGCGATATTCCGAAGCGTATTCCTGAAGCATTGATCTTGTTCCGCGGAGCCAAGTGATCATTTCCGGCGCTGCCGGCACTTCGGCGATGGCGAGGCCAAGAACATCCAGGGTTTCAGCAAGAACCTGCACGCTGTGATCGGCCTGGGTCCGTGTGGTCAGCGCTTCGGAGAGTTGACGGGCCCAGTCGTTGAGGATCGCTATCGATTCGTCGGACAGCTCGTAACCCTCCATGTCCCCGGCTTGGTCACGGGCCTCGTCAATCCAGTTTTGGTTCAGATTTTCTGCAAGTTCATTGGCAGAACCGAAAGTCATGAAGGCCTCTCTCAGGAAGAGGGCCTGTGGGTGGATTTGGGACTCACCAGTGTCAACGGCAAGATCGCGCATGAACGGAATGAAGAGAGCGCGGATCATGGAGAGCACGCCTGGGGCTTCGGGATTTCTCACGCACAAGCGCATCAAGGCTTCCCTGAAAGCGGCGGGTTGGCTGCCGACTTCGGGGTAGGCCGCCGGAGATACCCGGTATAGCCTGACAGGAAACGGCGTGTCCGATCCGGCTTCGAAAGAGAGCCGACCCAGGACGTGCTCCCACTGCAAGGCCCTCGTGCCTGCCGCAAAGCCTGTCGGTGGGTCCATCAGGAACAGCAGTTCGAAAAGAAGGGATATGTACGTTGGCAAACTCGCCGAGCGCCGGAACTCCACCCATTTCTCGCGCATGATATCGTCGATGACGATCACCAAGGCCTCGGCTACGATCTTTTTCGCGCCTGCGCCATTCAGCGTGAGGTGCCCGAAATTCTTCTCGACCATGTTCAAGAAGGAATGGACAAATTCGCGGTCGTTCAGGAAGTGACCATCCAGTGGCGCAAAGGATCTTGTGTCGAACGTCATGAGCCAGCGCTTGACCGCGCTGACGGTCCAGGCGCTGAGGCACTCGCGATGCGTCGACGGCACTCGGTCCTCGACGATCGCTGCGAGGCGATCCAGAAGCAGCGTGTCGGTGGGGGTCAGGGCGGTCATGCGGTGGCGTTTCCGATCTTTCCGAGGATTTCGCTTCTGTCACGCCCGCAACGGATCGCATCAAGAAAGGCTGTATCGGACGCGTCCGCGCCCGAGTTCACGTCGTCGTAAGCCTTCGAGTCTGGATGCAGGATCCCGAGATAGCCGACGGTCAGTCTAACAGGAAAATTCGAGAAAGTCTTGTTTTCTGTCACGAACTCGCGCGCACCGACCAAGGACGCATTCGGCGTCAGGATTGCGCTGAGATCGGCCGTCCGGCCATAGGCGCCGCGCGTGCCGTTCCTTGCGCCATAGCGACCCATGAAGCGTCCGAGCGACGTTTCATCGAAGACAGTAGGGCGGTATGCGCGGTAGACGGACGTATCCAGCGCAAATGCGATGAAACCAAGAACCGTCAGTGACGCGTTCCAAACATGGCCCAGATGGTCAAGGCCCAGCATGTCGCGGATGCGCTGACCACCAAATTCCTCCGTGCGGGCTGCCGAAAGACGCGCCGGCAGATCACAGGCTTCGACCAGCGGCGCGAGGAAGACTGTCTCCGTGCTCGCCTCGCGCATCTTCAAAGCGATGGAGTCCTTGGTGAGCACCGCAGGTGCGACCACCGCGTCCTGCATCGCAACCGGCAACGACAGCGTGGGCTGGAGCTGGAGGTTCCGCGGCCGCAATTTGGCCCTGACGGATCGCTCCTGTCTTCGCAACGCTTCGAGAGCAGGCCCACGATCCGGATCGCGATGATCAGGATACCGAAGCTTGCTCAGTTCCCTCAACGCGCCCTTCGCGTCTTCGGTTCGCTGAATGTCTGGCTCGCCCTTCTCGTTCGTCAGAGTCAAATGCTCCAGCAACGCCCGCATGGGCGCTACCCTGATCACACGGATTTCCCTATCCGGCGTGATCTCGGGTCCTGCAAGGTTGGGCAAAGACCTAAGGAACGACCAGAGGTCGCTACCAGTTGCTGGGGAGCTTGCCAAAGCTTTCAACTTGTCCAGGAAATCGCGGCGCAAAGCATCCGATACGACGCCTACGTCAATCTGGCTGGCAAGGTTCATCAGGAGGCACTGGTTCTCCCAGCACATATCCCAGAATTCTTCGAGAGTCGGCACTCGCAACCCCAAAAAAGAAAACAAGACACGCACGCTTCCTTAGACTGTATCAGCACAACCTCGGATGGCAACTTCTTTCCTTTGCCTTTCAAGAGCCATGCGGCTCTCCGAATAGTGATGTTTCGGGCAGGTGCGCTTGACACGGCACCAGGCCTTGGTCATCCTGGATATGCTTCAGGTTCAATGTTGTCCGACTCTTTCGACTTTGTTGCGCGAGGAAGCTTTGAATCGCTAGGGGGTTCCATTTCCTGAAAGATCGGAACGCGATTCTGTGACGGGCGGTAATCTGCGCAACTCGTCAGCGCAAGGACTTGAGGGTCGTGTGGCGAGCCGAGACCAAGGCAATGTCAACGTGCCGAAACCGGCATGGTCAAGATCTGACAACGTCGATCGACGTTTCGCAACGAAGGGGAGAATTCGATGGGAAATATCAGCATTTCCGGCAAGGACGCCAATGGTGTCGACGTAGGTACCTATTGGCTCAATCTCTATGAGTCGGGGGCGCGTTGGGAAGGGAAAAGCACCGACGGCCTGTTTTCCGCCACCAGCGGCACTTGGCACTTCAAAACGAGCCCGGATCTCGGTGTCTACGTCATGGACTCGGCAGGCATACTTATTCTGCTGCTTCGTGGCCTTAAACCCGGCGAGGCGAAAGTCGGGGACAAAGGGTTCGGAAATACTGAAGTTTCCGGGCGGACAGTAAGTTGGAAGGTCGACAGCCTTTGATCGGGTTCTGATCCAAGGTCACGACCCATCTTGACCTGCCACTGAACTGTGAACCAGCCGCGACCGGAGTCTGCCGGTTGCCTACGCCCTTCGGCGTGAGGAGCACTCATGTTGCGCAGCGGGACGGTTGCGTTGCGGCCGGCTCCGTGCCCCCCGCGCCTTCGTGATCCGCCCTCTGTTGCGGCGGACTCTCGCCGCTGTTGGAGGAAATACCCCGTGGCAGGTCAGATCGGCATCTTGTCCGTCTTGAGGCTGCCAACCTCGCTGCGCGCGGTGATTTCCATCAAGAGGCTGGAAGCCCGGTTTTCCTCCAGAGCATAGCGCAGCCGCCGCGCCAGTTTCAGGCTGTCCTCGGCCATGCTGCGCGCGGCTGTTATCTCGCCTCGAACGAGCAGTGTTCTTGCATACAGGGTTATTGCACCGTTGAGACGCAACATCATGCGGTGGCGTTGAGCAATGGCCATCGCGCGGACCAGAAGCTGCCCGGCCGAGGCGGATTCGCCAAAACTCAGCAGTCGCTCTGCCCGCAAGCGGAGAGCATCGACCTGCAGCGACCAGATCCCCATGCGCTGGCCGTAGGTTTCGACCGCTATCAGGCGTCGCGACCAATCGGTATCAGGCCGGTTGCCAAGACGCCACGCGAATGCAACGCGCGACAATTCGACCCGATTGCGAAGATCCTCATGCCCCCCAGCGCTCGCCAGGGAATGCGCCTTCTCGATCAGCCGCGACCCCTCGGTCGGATCGATGCGATAGGTCGCGCGCGCAAGATGGAGCAGGAACAATGCCTGCGCACGCGTTTCGCCCAGGGTCTCCAGCCCGGCAATGGCTTTGGCAAAACCCTCGCGCACCCCTGTCGTCCGGCCTCGCAGATCGTCGATCAGACACAGATAGCCGTCAGCCAGCAAGGCAAGGAGCGATCCATCCGCTGCATCTGCCCTCAGCCGCCGGATATGCCGCGCGGCTGGTTCCACACGCCCACGCTCGATCTGCACGGCGGCATAGTTCAGCGCCAGCCTGTCGCCCATCGGTCCACGTCGCGCCGGACCTTCGATGCCCTCATTGAACTCGCGACCCAGCCGAAGATAGCCGAGGGCCTCGGTCAGATTGCCCTGCGCCAGCGAGATGACCCCCAATTCATTGTAAAGCCAAACGATCTCGTCCCGATACAAGGCATTCAGATGGGGGAAGTTCTCGGCTTCATGGGGTTTGATCGTGCCTGTCACCTCATGATGGATCGATTCCCAGGCGAAGCGGATCAACCAGCGCAGGCGCACCTTGTAGGTGTCCAGAAAGCCGCGCTTTGCCTGTCCCTGCAAGGTACGCGTCTGGCCGTCGAGAGCGGCAAAAACTGGCAAGGACAAGGTCGAGCGCGCCAGCGACAGGGCCAGTCGAAGGGCCTGGATCCGGATATTGGCCTGACTGGTGGTGAACAACCACGGCCTCAGGCGATCATCGCCCCGCGGGATGTCAGGGTATTGGCTGAGGCCGACGATCAGCGCGCGGATGAAGTTGTATCCCTCGGTTGACAGCCCCTCGCCCGGTGAAGGCAGCGCGGCATAGAGCGAGGGCGCAAAGCTGCCCGCGGCAATGGCATCGCGCGTGCCCACCTGAAGGCGCGAAAGGACATGCCGCTGAACGACCCGGTGCAGCACATAGCGATACTTTTCCTGGACCGGCCAGTCCTGATCCGGAAGGTTCCTTTCCAGAATGACCTGCCTCGGTTGCGGGCTGAGGCGGAACACCAACCCGCGGTGCATCATCGCCGTCAGAGCCCGCGCCAGAAACCGGCGGCGACTGGTGGGCAGGTCGGTTTTCAGCCGGTCGAAGTAATCGCGGAACTCGGGGAGGCGCACCAGGACATCCACCTGCACCGGGGCGCCGATCACACCGAGATGGCGCAGGATCAATCCGTGCAATTCGGTGTCGCGGTCGGGGTCACCGATCCGGTGGCGCGAGCGGTAGGAATCAAGGACGGCCCGGATGACCACCTCGTCGACTTCGTCGGCACCGGCGTTGCGCACCCGGTCGATGGTGGCATCGATGAACCGCCGCGCCGACCGCGCGCCTTCGACCGGATCGCTGGCCAGCACGATGCCATTCTGCGCGGCGGCCAGGAGGATCGTCATCAGAAAGCGGTTTTCGTGCAGGTGATGGCGAATGGCGCGCAGCCAGGACCGCATTTCTTGCGCCGTCGATCCTGACGAGCGGTTTCCCAGCGGATCGGCAACTTCCTGCTTGAATACCCACCCCGCAGCGAGGGATTCCCTTTCGACCGAGGCCCACACAGCTCGACGAGCCAGCTTCAGGCGTTGCGTTCCCGGCAATTGCGCCCTTCGCCAAAGCCAATCCGTCAAACGGTCGGAACGCTTCAATCCCCGCCTGACACCATTGTTGAACCATGACCCTGGCGCGGCACTCCTGCCGTCCCAGCCCAACCACAGCCCGGTCGCCAGAATCTGGAAATTGTCCAGCAGCAGCCCTACGGCGTTGAAGGGCCGGACGACATGGATGAAATTCGTTGTTGACCGCTTCAGCACCGTTCCCGGCACGAGGCCGCCGCCGATCAAGATCCGCGCGCGTTGGGCGGAGTGCGGCGCGTCCTCATCCAGCTTCAACCGCCCCCCCTCAAGCCGCTTTCGGATATAGACGTCGCCTTCGGGCTTCAGGGGGAAACGGTCCAGCCGCAAACGCCAGGGGGCCTCGCCACCCTTGCCCGGATCGAGGCTGAAGGGCGCGCCCAGCCCGGCTTCGCTGCTCAGGAAGACCAGATCCACCGGCATGGCGGCCATCTCGGGACCGGTCAGCCAGACGAGAAAGGCCTCGATTTCGGGGTTCTTGATGCGCCTGTTCGCATCATAAAGCACCTCCAGCGAAGACAGGGTGATCAGGACGCGCGGAAGGCCATCGCGCGATCGGCATTTGCCGGCAGCCTTCGAAAACTCCCGCATCACCTCGCGCAGGGCTTCGAGTCGGGGCAGGTTGGCGATCTTCAAGGTGATCGGATCGCGGAATGCAGCAATCTTCTTATCGGTCCTTTTCCAGTTTCGGTTCGTTGGCGAACGCATACGAAGGCGTTGAAGTCGCCGCAATCTGGTGCGCAATGCGTCTCTGCTTTTCCCCGCGAGCTGGTCGATCACCGCCGCGGCATCCACCAGCGCATCCAGCAGCATGTCATAGGTCGAGGCGATTTCGGTGGCGAAGCTGAAATTGATAAAGATCGAGGTCAGGAGGAACGCCGATTTGGCGCGCAAGGGTCCCGGCGACGGCGCCCAAAGGGCGGCTTCATACAGCGACAGGCCGCGATTGCTGGAAAATGCCGAAACAAACGTGCCCTTGCCCAACCCGCGATGGGCCAGCACGGTGAACATCACGCGCCCCATGTCAGGATTTGCCATGGTCCAGGTGCGGTTGCTGACGATGGCGGCGATGAACGTGTCGAAACTTCGCACACGGGTTGCCTGCGATGCATCCAGACTGCCCTTCGGGGTGAGCGTGACGGGCGCCGTGACCGGCTTTGCCCAGTCATCGTTGGCAGGCCCCAGGACATTGTCGACCGGGTGACGCACGAACAGGACCGGCACCTTGGTCTTTCCCTGATCGACATGCTCGAACCGCGCCACGCGATGCGGCGGGCTGTCTTGCCATTTCTGCCACCAGACCTGCCAGCCCCTCTGCAACCCTTCGAGCGCCGCATTCATCGCCCCGGTCAGGATCGCACCCTGAAGCCCGTCCAGCATGAGCCGGAGCGCCGCAAGCTGGCGGCGGTCGGCGTTGCTCCAGGGTGCGGCGCGCCGGATCAGCAGGTGGAACACCTCGGACAACAGATCGACAGGGGTTTGCAGATACCGGGAGGCATCGATGCCGACCTCATCCGAGAAATGCCGCGAGCGTTGATTCTCGGGGTGGCGCCGGACGGGGGTGAAAATGCAAAGCTGGAGCGAGGGTTTGTTTGGCGTGGACAAAAAAGCCATGGCCCCTGGCGAGTCTGACACCTTGATCTGATCCGTCCCGAACAAGACCATCAACGCCGACGTGTCAGGTGGATAGCCGTCCAGATCGGGGCCGATCTTGCCGACGCGAACCATCAGATCGCCAAGCGGAGAACCTCGAAAGGTCCCGAACTTGCGTGGCTTGAGCCAGCCTTCGATTTCCTCTACATGCGCCTTCAACCCCTCGATCAACAACTTCACGCGGTGCAGCCAGTCGATGCTGCGCAGTCCGGTGTCCTTCGGATCGGTGGGTTCAGGACCAACCCCGACCTCGACCTTGTCCTTATGATCGGTGGAGTTCCCGCGAACGCTGTCCCGGCCTTTGTCCTGCGGATCGGTGGGTTTAGGACCAACCCTGACCTCGCCGCCGCCATAAAACACCGTATGCACGCCGTAACGGCGATAGGCCGACGTGGCGAATTGCGTGCGGTCCTCGAGCGGCTTGTCCGCCGGCATCAGCGCCACGGCGTTGAAGCCCAGCGTGCGGTCATGATTGGCCATGAACTGCCGAAGCGGACGCAGGATCTCGTCCTCGGTCAGGCCCAGCCCGACAAACAGCAGCGGACTGCCCGAAAACGCCATGGAGACACCGTCCCGCACTGTCTCGCGGTGGGCATCCTCCATCAGATACAGATCCATGTAATCGCGCTCGGCGATGACCATCGGGTCAGTGCGCGTGGCGCGGCCATGCAGATGAAAGACCGACGCCTCGTCCCGCGGATCGCCGATGCTGAAACCGATCAGATCGGACGCCCGGTCGCGGGCAAAGCTCTGGTCACGCAGCAGGCTGCCAACAGCATCAGCGGCAAAATCCGCCGGGCGCGGCGGCGGAGCTTCCGCCCGCACGGCCGCCGGATCGTGCCGCGGAAAGCGGCGAAAGCCACGATCCAGAAACGCGCGCTCGATCTCGAAATCATAGTTGAGAGTCAGAAAACGGCGCACCTCCAGCCCGCTGATGATGCGTTCGATCGGGTCCAGACCTTCGTCGATCAGCGACCTTCGGGAGGTGAAATGCGCGTGCTTGATCGGCGCAAACGCCTGCGGGTTCAGGGTGCTGCCCTGCAACAGCCAGTTCTGTGGTTGATCCTGCAGGGACAGGATCGTGCCGACCAGAAAGCGCATGGAAGGGGTCAGGAAGCGGTCCTTGTCATCGCCGGTGGCCGTGAACCTGTTCGTCAGCAATTGCTCGATGCGGCTCCAATCCGGGGGAAAGGCATTCTGCGCCTTTGTCGTCGCAAGCAGGCCCACAAAGGATTGGCGCAGGAATGGCGCCAGGGCGCGGTATTTCTCTGGCTCGTCACGGATGCCGGGAAACGCGCGTTTCAGATCGTCCAGTTCAGGAAAGGAAAGCGCGGACTCGATCAATTCGAAGGAAACAAGCCCCGGGGGCTTGCGGGAGGCATCCTGGATCAACCCCGCCTTCAGGATCGACAGCGCATGCGCGCATTCGCTGGACAAAAGCCGCTTGGCCTGCTCCTCAATCGAATTGCGCGCGAGAGGGCGCGACATGGCCCTCTGAAAGGAAACCAAAGCATCTTCATATGGCAGAAGGGCTCGCCAGAACCCGTGGTGCAGGACCAGAACGTCCAGCACCTTCTGCGCCGCTGTCGGCACAGCGCCGGGATTATCCTCGACATGCGCCCCGGGCCAGAACTTCGGACGGTGCAAGAAAAGGAACGGTTCATGCGCGCCCTTGCCTAGAAACAGCGCGCTGTGTAGCTCGACCGCATCATGAAGCTGATTCGCCAGCTCAAACAGCATCGTAGACGGCTCGCCACCGACAAAGCCCTTGGCATCCGACTTGCACAGAAGAAACGCCTCGAACAAACTGCCGACATGCTGTTCGGCGGACAGGACCGCCATGCGCATGCTACCCACCCAACGCCACATCGCATGGCGGTGTGATTGTCCAATTCGGGAAAGATGGTATTGAGGCAATCTGTGAGAATGGGCCGTTTTGGTATAACCGATCATTTCCTCGACAGCGACCAGACGCGCCAGCGACGCCTTCGCCAGATCCAGAAACGCCCCGGCATTGCGTTCGACGATCCCCAGATGCGTGTTGCGCCACTCTGTCCAGCCCATCCGCCCATAGGCTGCCGACAGGCCCGAACCCGCGAAGACCGTCAGATTGCGGGCGTTCAGCGCCTGATAGACGATCTGACGGCCCTTGCCCTCGATCAGGCCGATGTCCAGCGTGTCCTCGATCTGGTGAAGCGTGTGCGGCCAGTATCGCAACTGTTCGCGCACGCGGGCAAAGAACGCGGTCTTATCGTCTTGTCCGGCGGTCATCGCGGATCCTGTCTGTCAAGATCAGGGGTCAGCAACTGCTCGGGCTTTCTCAGGTGTAGCGCCAGCAGGCCGCGGTCGGGCAGGTCCGAACCGCCAAAGATCGGCCGCGGCCCGCGCAAGGCGCCGGCCTGAATGATCTTCTCCATCGATCGTGCGCCGTGGGTGTAGGACTCGGTCCGCAAGAGCGCATCAAGCAAGCCGTCCTCGATGCACAGTTCGTCGGGCCCTGGCCCGGCAATGTCTTTGCGGTGCTGTTCGAGTTGGCTTCGCAGCACCACCGCCCTGCGCAGCAGATAGTTTATGTCCGGGCCTTGCCCTTTCGTGTCCTCGACCGGGTTGATGCCTCGAATATCGATGATCCCCGCCAGTCGCGAGACAAAATCGGGGATCTTCAGTCGCCGGGCTTCGTCGGTATCACGCATGAAGTTAGCGGCGGTTGCAGCAGTTCCCCCGGCAAAAACCAGGATCCCGCGGCCGATGGGATGGATCCGGTGTCCGTCGCGAACCTTCGCATCCTGCATGGGCGCCAGAAACCGCGAAACCAATTCGCACCCGCGCGAATCGAATTCGTCAAAGAACCAGAGGGGAATCTTTCCCTGCAGGTTCACGTCCCGCATTTCATGAAAATAGCCCGGAAGCGCCTCGACCGAGGCCTCGGACAAGTTGTATTCCCGAAACTCGATCTCTGCCCGGCTCTTGGCCAGTTGCTTGATACCAAAGGACTTCCCTGATCCAGGAGGCCCAAAGACCGCCAGAGATAGCGGTTTTTTCTGGTTGGGCGCATCGACATATCCGTCGATAATCGTCTTGATAGCCCGGAAGCCTTCGATCTCGAACTTGTCGACGGTATAGAAATCGCCGATGCGCACATGATCCATGTCGCGCAGCCTCGAGGCGCCGAATCTGACGATCTCCCTGGCTTTGGCCAGCGTCTCATTGAAGGTGGGTTGCGGGGCCTGATCCGACAATGCCTCCTGTCGGCGGCGCAGATTGTCCGGGCTGCTCAATGCGGTGACGGGCGGCAAGCGGGGTTCGATTCTGCTGTCGAGCGCCGTGACGGTCAGACAGCGCGAGGAATAGTCGCGCATCGTGTTCAGAGCGCGCGCCAGGGCCGTCGTGGTCAGCGTGCGCGACCCCTCCTCCTGCAGCGATGCGACAAGGGCACAGGTAAAGACATTCGTCTTGCCATAGACATCGCCCGGATAGCGCGCGTCATGGTCACCTTCGGCAGCGCCGGCATCATAGGCCATCAACAAGGTCTTGCTCGCGACCTCGAGGGCGAAGACACCATCCTCGCCAACCAGAATGGCGACATGCGAATACTGTTGCGCGGCTTCGGCAAGAAACCCGTCCTTGAAGGCCGCGCGGAGGTCTTCAAGAAACATGTCCCACGACAGCGACGCGCGCAACCGCAGGCCATCGGCCCGGAGATCGCTGGCAGAAACAACCAGAATCTTCCTGCCCGCGCCGGATTGCGCCACAGCGTCATGGATCGGGGTGCCGGCCTTCAGCGGCAAGTGCATCTTGTGCAGCAGGATCGTCTCGGACGTGCACGCCCGCCTGACTCTGTCGCAGGCCAGAACCGAACGACGCATCGCGCAACCGGCATCGTTCAGAAAGACGATTGGAAAGGTTCCTTCAGGCGGCTCCTGCGGTTCAACCTGGCCGGAAGGGGCGCGAAAATAGCCTTCGGCATGCAGGACACGCAGATGAAGCGGTTTCTTGCCCGTTCTGTCAGGTTCGGCATCCTGGTCATTCGAAAGTAGGCCTTTGCTATGGCCTGCGTCGTCAACCTTGGCAACCGCCAAGCGCGACAGGGTCTTGAGGGTCTGGCCGTGGATGGAAATCGGAAGGGACCGGGTGGCAAACCCAAGGGACGTGAGCACCATTTCACTCAGGGCAACGCCGCCGGGCAACTCCCACAGCCAGTATCGGGAATGCCGCTGCCAATCATATTCGGTGTCTCCTGACACCCTCGGCTGACGAAGAACCAATTGGTCAACCGCCTGATCACCGATCAGAAGAACGCTCACCACATCGCTCACAATCCACCTCACCAAACTCAGACCACGGATCCCGGGGGCAATAAACTTAACGGATTAACTTTGATAATGAAGCCGCACCTCGCGATTGCAAGTGATTCGGCAGTATTCAGCAGCCCGCTACTTACGGAGGATCGACACCCGGGATCCCAAAATTAAATGCATCCGTCCTTCGATGGTCAAACGGATGCGGTTGTTACATAAGA
>Ga0075157_10001149_pt1 | contig 17223 bp, 20 predicted proteins | sample JI81BgreenDNA_FD_70967 | JGI IMG/M metagenome (GOLD analysis project Ga0075157, IMG submission 70967) | Wastewater effluent complex algal communities from Wisconsin, to seasonally profile nutrient transformation and Carbon sequestration -... | ecosystem: Engineered > WWTP > Effluent > Algae...
GTCAACACCCAGCCCGCCCGTCAACGTGTCCTCGCCCACACCCCCCGCCAGCGTGTCATTGCCCGCACCGCCGTCCAGGCTGTCGTTGCCAGAGCCGCCTAGAAGCAGGTTGGCTGCCGTATCGCCCATCAGGCTGTCATTGCCAGAGCCGCCCTCCAGACCCTCGATCCCCGACAGACTGTCGGTGCCGAAGCCCGTCACCGAAATAGATCCGGTTGCGACCAGGTTGATCACAAGGTCCGCCGTCGCAGCGGCATAGCTTGCGACGTCCAGGCCCCCCCCCCCAACGAGCGTGTCGTTGCCAAGGCCGCCTGACAGGACGTCGTTGCCCAACCCGCCGATGACGCTATCATTGCCCGCCCCGCCCGTTAGGCGATTGGAGCCAGCATTGCCGATCATCGTGATGCCCCTGGTCAGCGCCGAACCATTGACGTCGATTGCCGCTGTCCCGGTAGCGACCGCCGCCGCCGCCGTCCCGGTCCCGATCACCACTCGCTCGACGGAGACACTAGAGGTCAGGACCAGCGTTCCGGCCACTGTGCCGCTGTAGCGCAGTTCGTCGATTCCGGCTTCGCCGACGATTGCCTCGCCAGAACCATGGTCGGCGAAGGCATCCACAAAGAAAAGGTCGTTCCCCTCGCCACCCTGAAGATCGTCCGTGCCCTCCCCGCCCGTCAGCGTGTCGTTGCCCGCCCCACCGACAAGCGTATCGTTGCCCGCGCCGCCGAGAAGCAGGTTCGCCCCTGCTTCGCCCGAAAGGCTGTCGTTGCCTGAGCCGCCCTCCAGGCCCTCAATCCCCGAGAGGCTGTCGGTCCCGAAGCCCACGACCACCAGGGGACCGTTGACCAGGGTCAGCGTCAGATTGCCAGATGCCTGTGCATAGCTTGCCACGTCGGCCCCAAGGCCGCCCGTCAGCATGTCGTCGCCCACACCACCTGCGAGGATGTCGTTGCCCGATCCCCCGTCAAGGCTGTCATTGCCAGACCCGCCCGTCAGCCGGTTCGCGCCCGCGTTGCCGGTCATCGCCACCGCGCCCAGGAGGGCCGAGCCGTCGACGTTGATCGCCGCTGTCCCGGTCGTCACCGCCGCAGCCGCCGTGCCGGTGCCGATCACCACCCGCTCGACCGAAACGCCCGAACTCAGCACCAGCGTCCCCGCCGCCGTCCCAGTATAGCGCAACTCGTCCATGCCGCTGTCGCCTGTGATCACGTCTTCGGCGTGGTCCGCAAAGGCAGCGATCAGGAAGATATCGTTACCGTCACCCCCCAACAGATAGTCCGCCCCTGCGCCGCCGATGATCACGTCACTGCCAACCCCGCCCTCGATCCGGTTCGCGCCCACGCTGCCCGTCAGCACGTCGTTGAAGCTGGAGCCGACGAGGTTCTCGATCCCGCCCAGCACGTCCGACCCCGCCCCTCCCGTGGCCTGCGCCGTGACATGGCCCAGTTTCACCGTCACGCCCGCCGTCGCGCTGGAATAGTCGGCCGTGTCCGTGCCCTCCCCGCCCATCAGCGTGTCGTTGCCCGCCCCACCGACAAGCGTATCGTTGCCCGCGCCGCCGAGAAGCAGGTTCGCCCCTGCATCGCCCGACAGGCTGTCGTTGCCCGACCCACCCTCTAGCCCCTCGATCCCCGACAGGCTGTCGGTCCCGAAGCCCACAACGGACAAGACGCCATTCGCAACAAGATTGATGCTCAAGTCTGTCGTTGCACCTGAAAAGCTCGAGACATCTATTCCCACCCCACCGGAAAGACTATCGTCGCCCTCTCCACCGAACAGCGTGTCGTTCCCAACGCCGCCAGTCAGTGTGTCGTTACCTGAGCCTCCATAGAGCAGGTCCGAGTCACCTTCACCGTTGAGAGAATCGTCATCAGTTCCACCAAAAATATAGTCAACCCCCAACCCACCAATCAGCCGATCAGAACCTTCGTCACCATACAACTTGTCCGCGCCGTCGCCGCCCACGACGGAGTCATTGGCCTCTCCGCCATAAATAAGATCGTTCCCAACTCCTCCTTCGAGCCAATCGTCTTCACCAGCGCCGAAAACCGTATCATTTCCCCCTGCGCCGATGAGTGTTTCTGCAAATGGGGACCCTTCCATCCATTCTGGCGATGACGACCCGTTTACCGAACCCGGCGCGTACTGCAGGACAACATCACCCTCGACATTCTCCAGATAAAACCTGGTGATGTCGTAGTCACCCTCAAGATAAACTACCGTGTCTTCAGTACCGTCGCGATCCGAGTCGATATTCAGGATCGCCGAGCCTTTGACAATTCTCATCCAATCCGTAGAAAATAATGTATCGAGGAAAACCAGTTTATCCCCAAAACCAAAGCCACGGATCGTGTCACGATCTGCTCCATCTGCAGTCGCAAAGACAGTGTTGCCGCCACCTTGAAGGGCGGCCCTGTCGGTGGACTGGCCAAGAACGTACATGCTTTCTGCACCGGATTGCAGAATTGATCCTTCATTCTGTGCGACCAGGATAGCGCTTCCGCTATGCTGAATTGAACCGGACACGTCCTTGAGGACGCCACCCAGCTCTGATTTCAGCCAACCTCCTATGCCGTTCACCTTGTCAAGAAGGCCGGTGTAACTTGCATCGGCAAAATCGACAACTGCGGCATCCACGGAGTCCCGCATCTGGCGGGCAGTCTCAACAAAATCGGCGCCATATCTCACCAGAACGCGGAACTTCTCCTCTGTCCATGCAATCGACTCTTGCCAGGTATCGACGGTCCAATTCTTCACCGAACCCCATGTATCGGCAGTCCAGAGGCGAACACGATCCCACTGCGTGGTCCAGGTTCCAATTCCCTCTATTGCCGTCGCCGTCCAGTCCTGAACTGCATGCCAGGTCTCCGCTGCGAAGTGAGCGGAAATTCCGGTCCAGGTTTCAATGCCCCAAGTTGTAACCAGACGAGCATCCTGGCCCCAGGCCGCTGCCGTTTCACGCGCCTCACGGATGAGCCTACCGTCATCGGTGGCGACGGCGGCAAGGATGAGGGCAGGCAGAAAGGTGAAGCCCACAGTGTCTCTAAGCTCTTCCGTCGTTTCACGGAACACGAGGTCAAAGGCAATCTGTGGCAGCTTTGCGGCACCTGGATATCCCGCGTAGACTCCCACCGCTGCGGCAACGGACGTGACTGAGGCGATGCCAACAAGAAGACTGAAGTACTCGGAATCGAATTCGCCGCCCGCTGTCAGATAGGAAAAATATGGATTGCTGAGAGCAGCGGTCGTCAACTCTGAAACAAACTCGAAGCCTGCGCCAATACCAACCAAGGGATTTCCAAGCGTGCCGAGCGCACTATGGCCGGAATGGGCAGCGCCGAAGAGTGTAAAGGGATTGTACCAATTCGGAATACCGGTGATGTCGTAGAGGAGAACCTCTCCCGCGACGTATTGGTCACCGGCCATGCTGACCACATCGCCGGAACTGATGAAGTGCTTGACCTCACCAGCAAGTGCGGCATTGAAAGCCCCTGCATCTGCTGCCGCAATTCCCGGCGAGTTGAAGGTGTAGACATCTCCGATCCTGTATCCCGCTTCAGTTGCCCAGGATGCAAAGATCTGCGCCTGAGCACCACCCTGGCTGTGACCGACAATGTGTGTTCCCGGATTGCATGAAAGCCAGCCCAAAACTTCGTTCCGTGCCTGTAAAGCCTCTACATATCCAGGGGCCCGAGGATCTGAGTTTTGCAGCCAGTCTGCTGCGCTTTGGATGTTCAATGTGGGCGGCAAGGTTCCACGAATGGCGAGAATCTTCTCACCTCCGTCAGAAGCCAGGATGACGGCGTGAAACGTACCGAACGTAATGGTCTGCTCAACATTGAAGCCGGGAAGCTGGTTCGGAGGGAGACCCAGATAGGCAACATGCTTTGCGGCAAATTCAAGGTCAGCCTCCATGAGTGGCGCTGGAGCTGAACCCGTAATGACCATCTGGTCAATGTATCTGTAATGGCCAGTGTTCCAGCCGTAGCTGTTGAGGTCAAAACCGGTAAACTGTGCACCAACAAATCGTTCATCTGTGAAGGAGAACTCGTTAAGGTTGTCGCCGTCTATGTCAACGGCAAAATGACCGGATGCACCTTGGAACGTGATACGCGTGCTTATCCAGGTGTCTACATAGGTCGACGTAAGAACGGACCCATACTCAGTCCGCGAATTGGGTGTTGCCGAGTCGTAATAAGTGATGACCTGCGGCGTATAGTCTTGGTCATAGGTAGTATCCACCATCCGCACATTGGCAAAGATTTCCTGACCCGACGAGTCGATGAAGAAGAGTCTAGTATCAGCAAGGAAATTTTCATTGGCGGCGTGAAACAATTGCGTCAGAGTTACACTGAAGTCCCCCAAAGGAGAGGGGAGAACAAACATTGCCTCGCCACCATTGTCGGTCTGGTCGGTCTGAATATCCAGGTAGCCATCATGCTCGGACACCGAGACGTCCGCCGGCTCACCCCGTCGCCGTTCATAGCTCCAGCCATCGCCGTTCAGCACTCCATCGTTGAAGTCGTCGCGGTAAAGGTACACTGGCATTCTGGAACTCCCCCGCCAATCGCTACCAACTTACCTTAGCCGAGGGCAGTTACGAAACAAGCCCAAGCTGATTGACTAGGGTCAGGACCCATTGATCTGCTTGAGACCGCCGTCGCTGCGTGATTCAAGGCCCCGAAGTTACAGGGGTCATGATGAGCAATCTTTTCTGTCTGACGGACGAGCAGATGGAGCTGCTGAAGCCGTTCTTCCCGAGGACAATAGCAAACCGCGTGTTGATGATCGGCGGGTGTTGAGTGGCATAATATTCTTCAATCGCAATGGCTTGCGTTGGCGCGACGCCCCGCGCGAGTATGGCCCGCCGAAGACACTCTACAACCGTTGGAAGCGATGGGGTGACATGGGGGTCTTCGCCAGGATGATGGAGGGACTGGCCTCCGAGGGTGGCGAGCAGAAGACCATCATGCTCAACGCGACGTATCTCAAGGCACATCGAACGCCTTCGAGCCTGCGGGCGAAAAAGGGGGGCCCGACGACCAGCGCGGGCGTCTGATCGGGCGGACGAAGGGCGGCTTGAACACGAAGCTGCACGCCGTCACCGACGCCAAGGGACGGCCTCTGAAGTTCTTCATGACCGCTGGCCAAGTCAGTGATTACACCGGGGCCGCCGCCCTACTGAGCAGTCTGCCCGGTGCCGAGTGGATGATCGCAGACCGGGGTTACGACGCAGACTGGTTCCGAGATGCGTCGAAAGACAAGGGGATACGTCCCTGCATCCCCGGTCGGAAGTCGCGCAGCAAAGCTGTCCGATACGACAAGAGGCGCTACCGCCGCCGCAACCGCGTAGAGATCATGTTCGGTCGCCTGAAAGACTGGCGCAGGGTCGCAACCGGCTATGACAGATGCGCCAGGACCTTCCTGTCTGCTGTCGCCCTCGCCGCTACCGTCATGTTCTGGCTTTGACGATCGATGAGTCTGGAGCCTAATGGCTCCTATCGCACGGAACTGTTTCCTACCGCTCCTTCAACTGATGCGGCGGGCTCGGGCATTTTATCACGGCTCCAAGCTCGTTCGCGGTCAAAAACCAGACCATGAAGAACGTCGAGAGCTTGCCGTCGGAGAGGAAGATCTACATGCGTCCATCCTTGCCGGTGACGACGAATTCACGTCTTAAATGCTATGGAACTAATGGCGGTTCTGTTTCGGCGCCTGCGTCGCCGCCTTTCATGCTTGATGTGCTAGTCGCATGACTGACAGTTCTTCAACTGCCTGACATTCCCTACACCCCACTTGCCACCCCTCCGCGTCCTGATCCCCCGAGCGGTGAGTTCTGCCGCGATAGCGCGAAGTGAGGTGTGCCCCGCCGTTCGGATATCCTCCAGCACCGGCGCCAGGTCGGCCGCGAATGCAGCCGCGTTCGCCGACACCGCCGCCCGAAGCGCGGAACCGCCCTTGCCAGCCCGCAGCAGGCTTTCCGCCCCGTTCGGATTGCCCAGCTTCACCCCGCGCGCCTTGGCGACCGCCAACGCCTCCTTGGTCCGTCGTGAGATCGCCTCCCGCTCGGCCTGGGCTACCAGCGCCATGATCCCGACGGTCAGATCATTCGCCTCAGGCATGTCGACGGCGACAAACCGGACGCCGCTGTCCCGCAACGCCAGGAGAAAGGCCGCGTTCCGACTGAGCCTGTCCAGCTTGGCAATCACCAAGGTCGCGCCCGTGACCTTCGCCAGGTGCAGCGCCTTCGCCAGTTCCGGTCGGTCGGCCTTGCGCCCGCTCTCGACCTCGGTGAACCGCGCCAGGACCTCGGCCCCCCGCGATGCTGCGAAGTCCTCGATCACCTTGCGCTGTGCCTCGAGCCCAAGCCCGCTGGCGCCCTGCCGGGCTGTGGAGACCCGCTCGTAGGCTACCAGGCGCTGTCCTGCCGCCAATTCCGCCTCCTGTACACAACTGCCTAACGTTCGTTGCGCAGGTGTGTACACCGAACGGCGCGGAGGTCGTAGCGCGAAGTGGCGATTGCGGTCGAAAATACCAGCAGGAACAATGATCTACTGAGTTGATAGGTGCCTGGAGTAGAGCGAAGCTGATCGCACGGCAACTCACCAGCCCGGAGGATCGGACGATGGCCCGCAAGACCGCAGCGACGAACGAACAGGCCCTGGACGCCTTCCTCGCTGCGAAGGCCGAGATCGACCGGCTGCTGGCCGAACTTGCCACGCTCAGCGCCGACCACTTCCACGCCGACCCGAAGGGGATCAACTGGAGCCACGTCGGCACCGCGAACCAGATCCGGGAGCGACTGCAAGAGGTTGCCAACTTCGCCACCGGCAAAGGCTGACCGCAGACACGGCCTACAGAGAGCCCACGCAGCCCCACAGCCCGCCCCACTCGGGCCTTGGCCTCGTAGAAGAGTCGGCATTCCGCTGACCCGGACAAGGAGGCCACAATGGCACGTTCCGCGAAGACCAAGACGACTGACGACACCGCCACCGCTGGTGCCCAGACGGAAGCGGAGGTTCCTCAGGCCGAGCCCGCAAAGCGCACGCCCCGGCCCGGCAGCAAACTCGCACAGGTGGTCGCACTCCTAGAGGGTGCTGACGGCGTCACCATCGCCGAGATGATGACTGCGACTGGCTGGCAGCAGCACACAGTGCGCGGCGCGCTTGCGGGCTCGATCACGAAGAAGCTCGGACGCACGCTCACCTCGGAGAAGATCGAGGGCCGAGGGCGAGTCTATCGGGTGCAACTCCCAAGCTACTGAGGCTTTGGCACCTCATGCGCGCGACGCACTGTCCAGAACTGGACAGTGCGTCTCTCAGAGCTTGTCCGGGATCCCCGGCAGCGCAAGGGTTCTCGCTTCGGCTTCATCGATGGGATTGCCTTGCCTATCGGTCAGCGTCCCGTCCGTATCCTGGTAGATGATCCGGATGGTCAATGGCTCGACCTCCGGCTCACTCCTGAGAGCAACGATCCGCGACCGCGACGCAGGCGTCAGCCCGATCTCGGCCATGTAGCGTCCCATGAGCTCCATTTGACGGTTGGCGATCCCGAGCCAGGGCGACTGCTGTACGTAGCCCGAGGGCGTCTTGATCAGGGGCGGCGTCTCCTTGAGCCTCTCCTCGGCTTCGACCCAACGGCCATAGGCCTGACAATAGGCCGCGAGCACCGCGCGATCGACGACGGTGATGACACCCATACTGACAAGTGTCTCGACGAGACGGTGCCATTCAGCCTGAGCCTCTTCGCTCAGATGCTCCGGGCAGTCAGGGACACCCTTGGGCGGGACGGGCTCGGCGTGGTTCCAGGCCTTCTTGCCACGGTTGCCTTCCATCCGGCGCCAGGCGGTGGGTTTGCGAGGCGGACCGCTCACGGCAACTGGTCTCGCAGCGCGTTGAAGGTCCTGCGCACGACATAGCCGCGCAGGAGCGACACTCCGGTGAAGACGGAGGCCACGACCATGTTCTCGGTCAGGGCGAGGTCGTGGCCCAGGGCAGGGAACAGAAGCCGCTGCACCCAGATCGAGAGCAGGAAGCCCAGGACCGTGCTCGTCAGCGTCTTGAAGGCGGAGGCGCTACGTGACTGTCCAGCCGCCATCCGTGCCTCCCTTGCGGGCATCGATCAGTGCCTGCCGGGCGCGTTCGACCTTCTCCCCGTAGGAGGCGAGCGCCCGGATCTCGTCGTTGGTCAGCATGGACAGGTCGATCTCCAGCGTCTCGGTCTCCTTGACCGCAACGTCGACGGACTCGCGCCAGCCGCCTTGGGTCTTCAGGAAGAAGATCATGGCCGTCACGTTCCCCGCCCGGGCCTTGGTGACGAGGCTCTGCGCCACAGCGCCGATGGCTCGGGCCTTTCCTCGTTTATAGCGTTCAGCCAAATCCTCGTCGCGGTTCAGAAGCGCGAAGAAGGTCGTGCGCCCGAAGCCGAGGAAGTCGGCAATCTGCTCGGCATTCAGCACCGCCGTGAGCGTCTCGACCTCGGCCCGCTGCGCATCGGTGAGAGTGATGTGCGGACGGCTCATGCGCCTTCCTCCTGCCGCTCGGCCTGAACGTCGCGGAAACTGCGACCGTCCCCGTCCAGCACCGCCGCCCGCCTGGTGAAGGCCTGCCAGCGCAGGACCGCCACGTCGACATAGGCCGGGTCGAGCTCCACCGCATGGCACTGCCGCCCGCAGGTCTCAGCACTGATGATGCTCGTCCCGGATCCGGAGAAGGGCTCGTAGACCGCCTTGCCGGGGCTGGAGTTGTTCAGCATCGGGCGCCGCATGCATTCGACCGGCTTCTGCGTGCCGTGCACCGTGGCCGCGTCCTGGTCCCGGCTCGGGATCTGCCAGAGCGTCGTCTGCTTGCGATCGCCGGACCAGTGGCCCGTGGCCTTCTCTCGGACGGCGTACCAGGCGGGTTCGTGCTGCCAATGATAGTCGCCGCGGGAGAGGACCAGCCGCTCCTTGGCCCAGATGATCTGGCTGCGGATCGCAAAGCCGCAGGCGATGAGGCTCTCGGCCACCGTGGTCGCATGCAGGGCGCCATGCCAGACATAAGCCACGTCTCCAGGGAAGAGCGCCCAAGCCTCGCGCCAGTCGGCCCGGTGGTCGTTCAGGACCTTGCCGGTGCGACGCGTCTTTGCCGCCCCCACCTCGTTGCGCCAGTTTGGGTCGTAGGCCACGCCATAGGGCGGATCGGTCACCATCAGATGTGGCTGCACGTCAGCGAGCACCTTGGCCACCGTCCCGGCATCCGTGGCATCGCCGCAGATCAGCCGGTGGTTCCCGAGACGCCAGAGGTCGCCCGGACGCGAGACAGGCACTGCCGGGGCAGGCGGCACCTCATCTTCGCGGGGATCGGCCTCGCCTGCTCGGCATCGGCGCGGGGCAGAAGCTCCGCCCGACGGCGGGACGTCGCGGCTTCGGTCAGGGCGGCTCGTGCCTCGTGCTGCCGGGCCTGACCTTCGCTCTCCACCTGGTTCGATTGTTCTCGCAGAAGGCGGCAATATCCTGACAGCAGCGATGGCAGTCTGGCGTCGTGGGCGAAGATCGCCACAAGCCGCCGTCGCTCGGCCACCGCACCGGGCGGCCCGAAGGTGCCCGCGCCCGTCAGGGCCAGATGCTCGGGCTTCGCGTCGGCATCAAGGGGCAGGCCCTTGAGGATTGCGCTGGCCTGTTGCGTCGTAACCGGCCCGGCCAGGGCGAGGCGAAGGGCCTGCCGGGGGCGGCTCGTGTCGCGGCCAGCCTTCACAACGGCGGCCACCCGCCGCCGCTCGGCCTCGGCCTCTGCCCGCGCCGTCTCTGCCAAGGCGGCGGAGGCTTCCTCTGCCTCGATCTGGCGCACCATCACGCGGCGCGCGGCGGGCCGGTCGGAAGCAGCCACATTCAGGGCGGCAAGGCGCGCATCGGCGGCCTGAATGCGGCGGATTTCATCAGCGTCGTGGGCCATGGGATTTTCCGTAAGATTTCAGGGTTTCAGAGGTCGGTGGGGAGGGGCGCAGAAAGAATGAAATCGGTTCGCGCGCGGCCTCGAAATATGCAGCCGTTGGGCCGTCCTTGCGCCGCGTCCCAGGGGGCGGGGATACGGTCCCTAGCCGCCCCCCCCCATCCATGCCTCGGGCTGTCGGGGTGGTAGGTTGCCCTGCCTGCCGCAGGGACGGCAGGCAGGGCCGCTCACGCCCGGCGGCGACAGGCGGAGCTTGCGGGAGGGGCGCGACGGCAGAAAGGAGAACCACATCGCGTTTCGGGTTAACCAGGCCCGCCCCCCCGCATTCGATTAGCCCGCGAGCTTGGCGAGGGTTCGGTCGGAGGCCAACACCGCTGCCGGGCTGGCGTCGGGACGGCGAGAGACCTGGACGCCCACCGCTTCGAGGTCGCGCACCAGACGTTCTTCGAGCAGCTCGGCTTCTGCAAGCTCGCCTTGCGCACGGGCGAGCGCCTTCGCCCTGCTGGGTTCGTCCATCGTTTCGACTCCGAATGTGAGGTCTTCGACCTGCCCTTGGATCAGATCGAGGAAGGCTTGCCGGTTGGCCGCGAGGAGCAGACCGAAGACCACGGATGCGTCGCGGTTCGTCGCCGGGACATTCGGCAGGTCCAGCCCTTGCCCGGCCCTGCCGGGGGCGAGCAGACGCTCTACGCGCAGGGCATCGATGGCATCGGTCGCCACTCGGTCGGCCCATTCGCCGAGGCCCTTCATCACTTCGGCCACCGGGGCCGGAGCGGTATCGATGCGAGCAATCTCGGCCCGCTTGGCCGCAAGGCCTTCCCGGACCTGGTCGAGGACGTCGAGCGCTTCGGCGGTTGCTGAGCGAGCGGCGGAGAACATCTTGAAGGGGTTCTTCACGACGCGCCCCCCGGCATAGCCATCGGCATCTGGATGCGGTTCAGGGTGGCGGCATCGGCAGCGAGACTGGGCGGGATCGGCAGGCCCTGGTCGACCGCGAAGCTCAAGCAGGCACGGTAGAGCTGACCCGCTTCCTGAGCCTCGCCGCTGGTAGCGTCCGTCTCAGCCTGGATTTCCGCGAGCCGGTCGGTCAGCTCCCGTTCTTCGGCCACAAGCGCGGCAATCTGGTTGTCCGCCTCGACGCGCTGGAAGCCGTGATACATCTCGGCGTTCTGCCGGGCGACGGCCAGTCGGCGCTGCACGTCCGCCCTGTGGGCGCGGGTGTCCTGATACTTTTCGCTGAGCTGCTTGACGTAGGCCCGGCGGGTATCGCGGGCCTTGGCCAGGGCAGAAAGGCGGGACGGGTCAAGTTCGTGATCGGGCATAAGCGATACCTCCTCCCCGAGCTTTCGCTCATCCGAATATGCCCGCGCCAGACGGGGGGCGCGGGCATATGGTCAACGATCCTCGGCGATCATGCGCGCAAGGTCGCGCTCCTTCGGCATCCCACCTGGTGGTAGGGCAAGGCGGCAGATCAGCCAGAAGGTCTCGTCCTGGCCGGTCGGGCGCTTCCCGCGCTTTCTGTCCGCTGCGAGGCGGTTCGCCTCGTAATCCGAGAAGGCCGCGCGGATGCCCTTTGCGGCAGTCCTCGGTTTCATCTTTGCCCAAGGATCACGCTTGGCGAGGTCGAGGACCAGGCGGTCCCGCTCGGCCCGCCTTGCGATGAGCGCGAGGTCCGGTGCCCCGTTCCGAGGGACGAGACCAAGATCGAGCGAGAAGCGGTCGTGCAGCAGGCCATCGCCGAAGTGTTCCAGCAGCAAGGCGGCCGCCAGGCGGGCGCGCGGGTTGATGCTGAAACGCCCATCGAGCGCCAGGTCGATGAACGCCTCGCCAACCGCGCGAGGCCCAGCAGCCCGCAACAGTTCCGGATCATCGTTGTGCCAGTTTGCGCTGTCGACGATCAGCTCGCGGGTGGCCTTCCGGTAGAAGGCGGGAAGGCGAACCTCCGGCAGATCGTCGGATCGGATCGTGATCGAAAGCGGCAGGTCGTCCTCGGCGGGCGCGCTGACCGAGACCGCCTGATCGTCGCGGTCGTCAGGCATCGTCGCCGCCCTCCTGCTTCCACAGGATCGAAGCCGACCGCAGCCCCGAAGTTGCCTTCTGACCTTCCACGTCCCAGTGGACCAGCCATGATTGCAAACCGTCCTTCTTGCGGACGTATTGCTCGACCGCGACGACAACCGCGCGCTTGCCCTGGATCATCAGTTCGGTCCCGATGGCGGGCGGCTCATCGAAGCTGACGGCGTAGCGAGCGGCTGCTTTCTCTTTCTTCCGCCGCGATGCGTGAAGGGCGCGGACCTTCTGGAAGTGATCAGCCAGGATCGCGCGGACGACTTCCTCAGCCATGCCGCGATCCACAAGTGCTTTGCCCAGCACCTCGACATGGGCCTGCCAGAAGTCCTTCCGAGCCTGATCCCCCATCGTCGCCATGATCCCTTCGATCAGGGCGTGGTCGATTTCCGCCATGAGGACATGCGGCAGAGGATGGACCTTGGCGGGTTGATCCCGCCCCGGTCCCGGCTTCCGACCGAGCGGCTTTGTCTTCGTCCGAAGGACGCGAAGCTCAGCCGCCATGATGGGCCTCGCTGCCACAGGCGGTCAGCAACGCAACAGGCAACCCCCTCCTATAGAGGGGAGTTGCCGTGTGTTGCCGGGTATGCTCGTCGGCAACAGGCGGCGGCAACACACGCTCAAATCGCGCATGTTGCCGTGTGTTGCAGAAGTTGCCGAGGCGGCAACACACCCTGGCAACACACCCCTTTTTCGAGCAGCGTGTGTTGCCGGAAAATCGAAGGCTGCGAGGCCATCATGCCGACCCCTCCACGACCCGAAACTTCCCACCGTTCACGGCGACCACTTCCCCCGCGTCGACAAGTTTCGAAGCATCCGCCTCGTCATCTCGGTCGCGGACTTCGAGTTGTCGGTCACGATCAGCTTGGCCTCCGTAAGCAAGGGCGCGACCTCGGCGGCAGAGAATTCGCAGCTGCTCGGGAGAAGGCGGCGGGCCGCGACGGCGCGGCCCTCCGCCTGCTTCTTGCGTTCTGGGTTGTGCGCGATGGCTCCTGCCTTGGCGATCTCCGGCGCGGCGGACTGCACGACGACAGCGCTGGTCACCGGATCGCCGTCCTCGTCGCGACCGACTTCTACCCGGCGCAGGACGACGTGGATTGCCTCTCCAAATTCGAGGTCGCGCTGCTTGCGCGTCGTCACGGTCGTAACCTTCGACGCCTCGTCGCGGACCAATTCGATCTCGCTGTCCAATGCGGCGCGCAGCGAAGAGTGACCTCGCATCCCGCGCGCCTCGTTCTTCCCGGAGTGATGGATCAGCATCACATGCGCCCCGAGGCGGGCCTGCATAAGGCTGGCGTTTCCGACTAGCGCCGCCATGTCTGGTCCGCTGTTCTCGTCCCCGCTGCCCATGCTCCGGGCCAGAGTATCGACGACGACCAAAGAAGGACGGGCCTCGGCCCGATCCAGGATCAGCTCGACAAGCGCAGCTGCGTCGTCCGGCTGGCAGAGGTCCAGCGGAACGGGCAGGATCAACATGCCAGAAGCCTCTGCACTGCGGACCAGATCAGGACGGGCGGCCCGAAGGGCGGCGACGCGAAGCCCGAAGCCCGCGTTCCCTTCCGCGCAAACGTAGAGGGCAGGCCCGACACCTTTCGCGATCCGGTGACCGAACCATGCTTCTCCCGCGCTGACATGGACGGCCAGGTCGAGCGCGAGGAAGGACTTCCCAACGTTGGATGCTCCGAACAGGCAGGAGAACGCTCCCCGGTCGAGGAAGTTCTTCACCAGGTAGCGGCCCGCAAGCGACGGCTTCACCTTTGCAAGAGGCGTCAGTCCGTGGACTAGGCGCGCGGCACGCGCCTCGTCGCCGGTCGCGCGGACGGGGGCACTCATGCCCGCCCCTCCCGGTGAAAGCCGTCCGTTTCGCGCGCAATGACCACTTCCGGGTGGGTAGGCCCATCAGAAGGCGAGGCGCGCCTATCCTTCGAGCGGTCGGCCCGATTTTGGGCGAAGTAGGCCCGAGCTGACGCTGCGCGATCAAGCCGCTGTTGCCACGTTGCCGCCGGTCCCGCGATGGGCATGGGCAGCCCACGCATCGAAGACCGATCCTTCACGCCTGGTCGTGAACAGGGTCTCCGGCGGAAGACCACGCGACAAGAGCGTGTGAGTTGCTTGGTTCAACGGCTCAGGCGAGGCCACGACGATCAACTCACCGTCTTCTGTCAGCACATCCCAAGTCAGAGAAAAGCTCTCCCGATTGGGTCGCTGCACCAAAGAAGGCCACGGCACCCGACGCAGGATCACCCGAACGACTTCACCAGCCGCAGATTGCCGCAGCTCCGTTGCTGCGCTATCGTTGCAATACCTGTTCGTCTTCTCTTGGACCCCGGCAGCGGCCCCCGCCGTGCCGGGGTTCTTCGTTTCCATTTCCATCGCAGCGCCCTCCTGTGGCGCGCGCCTCCCGGCGCAAATGGTGTCGGTCGCACCGCCCGTCAGGGCGGCATCGGTGGCGGGTATCTCCAATCAATCCGGGGTGGCCGTGCGCGGGCCGGGCGGGGGCGGCGGATGCGCCGCCCCGAGGCCGTCAGGCGGCGGCGCTTTCGGCGATGTAGCGGGCGATCTCGTCGTCGCTGATGAAGGTCCGCGCGCCGATCTTCGTGACCTTCAGCTCGCCCGCGTTGATCAGGTTGTAAATGAGCGAGCGACCGGAGTTCCCGAGCTTTGCACGGGCGGCGTCGATGTCGTTCAGCACCGGGATTTTCGGTCCGTCCAGGTCGGGGAAGCCGCGAATGCTCGCCGCATTCGGGTTCGCCAGGTCCTTCGATTGAATAGGGTCTTTCACGTTTGCCTCCGTAGGATTTTGCGCGCGTCCTTTCTTGCGCTCCCCCGTTTTGCGGTGGCCGAAACTGATTTTGAAGCGAAAGCTAGGCCCCATAATTCCCCGGAATTGGGGCCTATTATTGGGTGCCAATCTCTGTTGACAGGCGCGCTCGCGCCTCGGTCAGCGCCTTCTTTGCTGCCTTCTCGCCTAACAACCCAGCAACAAAGCGGTCGATGCCGTCACCGTCCTCGCCACCGGCCAAGGACAGCCCGTGCGCTTTCCATGCACGACACAGCGCAAGCACCAATGCCTCGTCCGGCGGACCTTCGCGCAGCGCGCCCACAATGCCAGCAGCACCGCGCGCACCGGCAGGCATCAATGACAGAGACTGGTCGGCAATCTCTTGGGCGAACCGCAGTGCAGGGAGTGCTTCGGCAAGGCAACTTGCCGCCACCTGGGCCTTGCCTGAAATCTCCCGCCCGTCTTCGGTCACCCCCTCGTAGCGCAGCGCCTCGGACAGAAGCGCAAGATGCTGCCGCAGCTCCTCAACTTCGTCGGCCAAGGAAGCGACCCGTTCGGTCGCCGCTCGCGCCTTTTGTTGCCACGACGGTTCCTTCTTCGATTTGGCTTTCGGCATGCCTTCGGCTCGTGCCTTTGCGCTAAGCCACTGCGCGACGATGTTCACCAGCAGACTTCGCTTCCCGAGACGGCTAAGCCGCCTAGCCCGAGAGACGCGCTTGGCGTGGACCTTCGGGTTGTTCGGGTAGCCGTGCTCGATCTGCTCCCAAGCCGTCGCTACGAGTTCGGCGGCTTCTGCCTCCCTTCCGATCTCGTGCGTGGTGATGAATTCCCACTCGTCCTGCATGTTCTGCATCATCCGGCCACGACGCGGAGAGACACCACGTTGTCACCGTCCAGGCTGCCGCCCGCGACAAAGTCGGCCCAACGGTCCATGAGCGCCCTGCGCCGCTCGAAAAAGGTCGTCCGCATGTAAGCCGCAACCGTTCCATCGGCGACGACATGCGCGAGACTTGCCTCTAGCACCTCGTGCGGCGCGACGTTGTTCTCGGCACCCCAAGTCCGGAAAGCGCTTCGGAAGCCGTGGACGGTCGCGTCCTCTACTCCCATCCTGCGCAAAACAGCGCCCAAGGTCATGTCGCTCATCTGCCCGCGCGAACCCGGAAACACCAGTGCCGATTGCCAATCCGAGCGAGGTCGAAGAGGCATCATGCTCTCGACGATATCGACCGCTCGGTCGCTCAATGGAACCTCGTGCTTGCGCGCCGCTTTCATCCGTGCGGCGGGGATAGTCCAAACCTGCGCGTCGAAATCAAATTCCGACCAAACCGCCCCTCTAACCTCGCCTGATCGTGCGGCGGACAGAACAAGGAATTCGACTGCTCTGGCGGCAATGCCATCTCTCTCGCGAAGGTCAGCAACGAAGCCCGGCACCCGCTTCCAAGCCATGGCGGCATGGTGCCCCTTCGATCTCTTTCCGTGCGGCGGAAGGATCAACGCCAAGTGTCCGGCCCAGGCCGCCGGGTTCTGCCCAGAGCGCTTACCCTCGACCTTGGCCGCGTCGAGGATTGCCTCGATCCGCTGCCGGATGCGGTTGGCGGTCTCTCGCTTTTCGCCCCACAGCGGGCGGATGACCGACAAGACATCTTCGGTCGAAACTTCGGCCAACGGGCGCCTGCGCAGCTCGCGGCAATAGTCGACCTGCCGGGCCTTCATCCGGGCGGTCGTCGCGGGCGGTGGCCCGAGGATCGTCATCTTCCACTGAGCGACGTGCTTATCGTTCCGCCATTCCTTTTCGTGCAGCTCGATGTAGGACCGGGCGTAGGTCCCGAAGTCGAGCTTTGCGGCTTCGGCGGCGACCTCCGCTGCCTCCGCCGCGCGCCGAGCTTCGAGCGGATTGCCGCCTGATGCCAAGACGCGGCGGGCCTCCGCCGCTGCGTCGCGGGCCTGCGCCAAGGTCACGCCGCCCGGCCTGGCGCTACCGAGGCCTATCTCCTTCTGCTTGCCGTTGCGCTTGTAGAAGAAGACCCATGACCGCGCGCCGGTCTTCGATATGCTGAGGTAGAGGCCGCCGCCGTCGCTGTGCCTCCCCGGCGCGGTGATCGCTTCCGCGCCCTTGGCCGTCATTTTGTGAAGCATGTTCGCCATGTCGATCCGCCGTCCGTCCCTGGTCGCCCCGAGGCTTCCCTAGCGGCTACCCTGGCAAAAGTCGTGGATTCAGGCAAATACAACCGGACAAGAACAACTTAGGAAGAACGCAAAAGCCCAGGTTTTCCTAGGCTTTTCCGGAAGTTGGCGGATTGTGCGGGATTTCCACGGACAAGGAATTGGCGGAGAGGGTGGGATTCGAACCCACGGTAGGCGCAAACCTACAACGGTTTTCGAGACCGCCACGATCGACCACTCCGTCACCTCTCCGCGCTTCAGGGGTCGTCTATGTGGGGCGGT
>Ga0075157_10001150_pt1 | contig 17222 bp, 11 predicted proteins | sample JI81BgreenDNA_FD_70967 | JGI IMG/M metagenome (GOLD analysis project Ga0075157, IMG submission 70967) | Wastewater effluent complex algal communities from Wisconsin, to seasonally profile nutrient transformation and Carbon sequestration -... | ecosystem: Engineered > WWTP > Effluent > Algae...
TTCGGTTCGTGACTCCCAATCCGCTTGCCTTCGCCATCGTACACCTGCATCGGGATTTTGGCGTTTTCGGCGATCGCCTCCAAAGCTTTTTGCAACGTTTGAACGTGGTTTTCTACAGCTTGGCGAGTCTTCACAGCATTGTTGTTGTTTGCTTGAATGAAAGTTTGTTGCAGTTTCTGCACGTAACCTGGAGTCATCTGCACCGCAATCAAATCTTTGCTAACAGTATAGTCGCAAATCTTGGGGTTGCCTTTGCAAGTTCTATCTAAATCCGTGCGGGCTTTTTGCAGGTTCCTTTCTTCCTGCAACTTTACTTCTGCTTGCTGCAATGAAGCTGTGTAGGAAGCGATCAGCGGTTGGGCTTTCTGAGAATAGGCAGTTGCCGCCGGCACTTGCTCCGCGTAACTCAAAGCTCTTCGCCAGGATTCTGATGCTTTAAACCAGGCGTTTTTGCCCTCAAAAATTTGAGCTTCCGCTGCTAAAGTCACAGCTTGAGTATAGGCATTTTCCGAAATTCCTTCGACATTTTTGCGCTCGCGAGCTTCGGAAAGTTTGGTTTCGTATTTGGGAACTAACAGTTTAGCTTGTTGGTAAGATGTCGTGTTCGTGGGAATTTCTGATAGGATTACGAGGGCTTCTTCCCAACCTGATTGCACTTGATCCCAAGTCTCGGCTGTCTGAGCTACGGCTTCGCGAGCTTCTGCTATTTGGGCTGTATTTTTGGCGGCGAGCAGCGTTTTTTCCGCTGTTTTCTCTGTGCTTAACTGCCGATTTCCAGTTGCTACATTCTTCCGGTACTCCTGCTTTTTTTTCTGAGCAAACGGATAAACTGGACTGTCTGCGGGGATTTCTCCGAGTTCGGCGATCGCACTTTGCCACAGAGCTTGCGCTTCCTGCCCCTTCTCGGCAGAATAAGGCGGATTTTGGGTTTTCTGGGCTGCTGACTGTGCGAGCCGCGCTGCATCGATCGCAGAGTTTAAATTCTGATTTTGCGAACGATAGCTTTCCAAGGCGCTTTGAGCTTCACCGCGATGAATTGACCAGGAGGGAATCGGTTCCAAAAGGGCGATCGCCTGTTTTAACTGTTTCTGCGCTTCTTGGGGGCTGTTGGCAACTTTTGAGGTTTTCAGCGTCTTCGTCGAATTCTCGCTCAACTGTTTGGCCTTAGCTAAAGCACTACATTCTCCGATGACGCAGGGGCGGCTCAGCATATAATAACCGCCTGCCAAAACTAGCGCGGCGACACTGATGATTCCTACTGCAGCCAGCATCGCAAACGGTGACTGCTTGGGTTTTTGGGCAACTGTTACCGCTTCCATATCCAGCGGATTGAAGGGATTGTCTGCAATATCTGCCGGGATTGCTTGCACGCTGAAGGCGATCGGATCGGAATTGCTGGAACTCTCAGAAAAATTGGGGAAATATTCTTCATCCCACGCATCTTTCTCATCTGTTTCTAACGGTATCTCCTCCTCTACATCCGCCGTCTGTACCACATTTTCTGTTAAGACTATCCCCGTTTCTTCAGCAGGGGGATTCTCGGTTTTTTTGAACAACAGCACTGTTTTTGGTTTTGACAAAACAGGGTTGTGCATGGTAAAAGAATGGAAAGCATAAGGCTGTTTTTGCCCGGTAATTTTTAGGCAAAGTCCAATCTGTTGAATAGATTCTGGTTTTATTTCGAGAATTGCTGCTTCTAGCACCGCAAAAGTCGGTTTGGCTTTGAGAACTAAACTGCGCGGGTGTTCTCCCACAACCGTTAAAGATTCATCTCGAAAATCGCAACTAATATAAAGCGGTAAGTTTTTAAATCCGGCTGCTTGCAAGTGTTGCTGCAATTTTACTTCTAGAAGTTGGGCGTTGCTTTGGATCGTTGCTGCTGTCATATTTTCTCCTCTGTCTTATCTCACAAGTTTCGATTTTAGATTTTGAATTTTAGATTTTAGATTGCAGAACAGTCGGGTTTTTTGATTAGGTTGAACTTGGGCATCGATTCATTCCAAATCTTAACTCGGAAAATTCAAGTTGCCACAAAATCTTAACTCTCAAATCTCAGCTTGCAAAGCCTGTCCATAACTTTCGCTGTAATAAACTTGAGTCACGTCAAAACGCCCGCCATATTGTTTGAAAGGTGCGGCTGCATAACCAAGCGGCAGCAAACAGCAAACATCTACTTCTTCGGGGATTTGAAAGGCTTCTTTCACCTTAGCGCTGACAAAACCTTCCATCGGACAACTGTCTACCCCAAAACTTTTAGCCACAATCATTAAGTGGGCTACTGCAAGCATTGTATGTCTGTTTGTCCAAGCTTCTAGGGAGTCGAAGCAGGGACGGTTCTCGAACAATTGCGGGATTGCTTGTCGCATATAACCTGCTAAATTGTCATTCATTGCGCCTGTGGTTTTGCCCAATTCGATGACGGCTTCGGTGTTTTCGGGGCTGCCGGCGCGCCGATCGCCACAACAGATTAATACTACTGGGGCTTCTACCACTTGGCGCTGATCGAAGGCGCAAGTTTTTAATTTTTCTTTGCTGGCTGCGTTTTGAAGTACGATAAACCGCCAAGGCTGCAAGTTGTAACCAGAGGGCGATCGCACTCCCAATCGCAAAATCTCTGCCAAGATTGCTGGGGGAATCGGATCGGGTTGGAAGCTGCGCGCGGCCCGCCGGCTTTCGATCGCCGTTTTAACATTAATTGAAGGTTGGATTTCAATTGTCATGGATAATTGGTAATTGGTAATTGGTAATTGGTAGTTGGGAATTGGGTATCCGGTATCGGGTACTGGAAGTTGAAAGTTACAAGTTCAGTCCTGGACGAATAACCTAATTATTTAGGGTGCGCCGTGGGCAGCTTACGCCCATTAGGAATTGGGAATTATACCAGTTCCCAAAAGGATGCAACTCTAAAGAATATCCCAACCATTATGCAGTCATTCCCAATTTTTTAATCGAAAATCGAAAATCGAAAATCTAAAATGGTATCATCCCAAGCCCAACTCGCGCTTGAGCAAATTAATCGACTTAGATCCGATGTAATTTTCGGAGCATATCAGTTGCGGGGGACGAATAATATCTTCTCTAGCCGCATTGATGGCAGCTTTTACTGTAGCAAAACTCGGTTGGTCGCAAAAAATTGTTCTGGCCGATCGCACGATCGAGTTAATCTTGTACTCGTCTGAAACCAAGGCCGTCATCACCAGCAAATCCTCTCCCCGGATGCTGTGGATGATGACTTCGGTCGATCGTAGCATTCCCGGACTCAGGCTAACGAGACCCAAATAACTGTCTTTCGGCAAACCCCCGACTAGCTGGATTTCCTGGCTGTAGTCATAGATGTCTACGGGAATAACTCGCACTGAACGCGGTGCCGAAATCGATTCTGCTTCTCCGATAAAATATCGACTCGTGATCACAGTTCCCGAAGAGATTTGATCCAAAAAAGTACCTAGCTGTTCCATCGGCACTAACTGTATGGGAATACGGAGAGCTTGTTCGAGTTCTTTCGCCATCAGTTCACCCACGCCGATGTCTTCTGTGGGGGCTGTGACGACCACGCGGGCGCTGCACCTGAGCCGCCAGTCAATTTCGGTCAAAAATAATTCCCTCGCTTGGTTGAGCGTACAGCCCTGTTCCAGCAGTTGATCGATACTTCCTTGTACTATTTTGTTAGCCAGGGGATATTCTTCGAGGATCGGAGATTTGAGTTTGTTGCCTACAACTTCGTTGCCTTGAGCGCGGACGTAAATGCCCGATCCTGCTTGGGCTTCTACGAGTCCGGTATTTTCGAGCTGGCGGTATACTTTGCTGATGGTGTTGCGGTGCAAACCCGTCTGCATGGCTAGCTGTCTGGTGCTGGGCAAGCGGTGTCCGGGCGGAAATTGTCGCGAGGCGATCGCAAACCTGATTTGATTGAATAGTTGGGTGGATGCTGGAATATCGCTATCGGTTTGAATATGAAATTGAACCATTATTAAAGGCTCCGACGACTTCAACTTAGTATTTTTATAAGGTCGAGTACCGCGCCTAGGATTGCTGCGATATCTCTGTCTATAGCATAATCTTATTTGGTTGATCTGCAGCAGCCGTTCTGCAGGCTGCGATCGCGCCTTCGAGGCAATCGATCGCAGCCTGCAGAGTTTCCTCAACAATCAGGTACTTTCAACTCTTAGCTTTATTTACTCTACAATTTTGAGATCGCTTACTGTTTTTCTACCCGTCAGCAAATAAGTTTGCATTTGCCCTTTACCTTTAATCTCGATCTCGCCACGATCTTCAAATTCATATTTATCCTGCAGTAAGTCATAAGTATAGTGGCTGACTTGAATGCGGCCTGTTATGCCGTGAGATTCCATGCGGCTGGCTGTATTTACCGCATTTCCCCACAAATCGTAAATGAATTTTTTAGTGCCGATTACCCCCGCTACCACCGGGCCGCTATTAATCCCGATGCGGAGGTCAAATTTCGCGTCTAGCTTCACATTTAATTTCTCAATTGCTACTAGCATATCCAGCGCCATTTCGGCGATCGCCTCTGCGTGGTCTGGACGTTCAATGGGAATACCTGCTGCTACCATGTAAGCATCCCCGATCGTCTTAATTTTTTCTAAGCCGTGCTTCTCACTCAGTCCGTCAAAAGCTGAGAAAATTTCATTCAGCAAGTACACTAATTTAGTGGCAGACATGGTAGTAGAAATTTGGGTGAAATTCACCAAGTCAGCAAAAAGAATTGTTGCTTTTTCAAACTTGTCTGCAATTACCCCCGGTTCGTGCTTCAACCGAGTGACAATCGGTTCTGGCAAAATATTTAGCAGTAAACTTTCTGTTTTTTTCTGTTCTTTCATGAGTGCAGACTCCATCTGCCTGCGCTTAGTTATGTCATGAAAAAACACAGAAATGCCGTCGTGAGAAGGAAAAACTCGGACTTCCAGCCACACTTTTAAGGGACGATAATATTTTTCAAATGCCACCCCAATTTGTTTGGCGACAGCTTCATGATACTCTTTATAAAAATCCGAATTCACGAATTCTGGAAACTCTTCCCAAAAATTTTTACCATAAAGTTCTTCCTGCGAGCGCTTCAAAAATTGCGAGCCTTTGTAATTGACGTAAGTAAATCGCCAATGGGTGTCGAAAGCAAAAAAAGCATCGCTCATTCCTTCTAAAAAATTGACAATTTGCTCGTCTGTAGAACGGAGTTTTTCTTCTACTTGTTTGTTCTTGATCTGTGCGCGCTTTAATTTAGTCAGATTTATTCGCAACTCCATCTGGTGAATAATTTGCCTTCCTAAAGTCCGCAGCGCTTCTAGCTGTTCTGGGGTGAGATTACGAGGAACTGTATCTATCGCGCACAAAGTGCCGATCGGATAACCATCAGGAGTTACTAGCGGGGCTCCAGCATAAAACCGAATATTTGGATCGGAAGTTACTAGCGGATTGCCGACAAAGCGATTGTCATCTAGAGTATTGGGTACAACTAGCAATTCGTTGGGATTTAAAATAGCGTGGGCGCAAAAAGCTAACTCTCTCGGAGTTTCTGGCGCTTCCAGACCGACTTTGGATTTAAACCACTGTCGGTTAGAATCTATTAAGCTAACTAAAGCAATCGGAGTGCCGCAAATATAAGATGCTAAAGCTGTTAGATCGTCAAAAGCTGCTTCGGCTTCTGTGTCGAGAATGTTGTAGCGGTGAAGTGCTTCTAGCCTCTCTTCTTCGTTGCTGGGCAAAGGTGCAGCTTGCATCGGAGGCCGCGAGGTTATAGGTTGGCGAACAATGCGTGGAAGTATTAGTGCTACGATTTTTCTGACTTGCGAAACCAGTTTTTTAACTAATATCGAAAGATTTCTTGGCCAACCTTTATTCATTTTTATCTTTTTTCACACCTGATAAAACTGCGTATGTGCGATCTAACTCGGCTCAACTTACGTATTTACCGCAACTAACTCCTCAATCTCTGGAGCTGTTGTGGGCAATTTCCCTGTCAATACTTCTCTACCCTCATCGAGGACAAGTATATCATCTTCTATGCGTATTCCGCGCACATCGGCAAATTTTTCCAACTCCTCCCAGTTCACAAAATCTTCATATTTAGCGCGATTTTCTGGGTGATTTAAGATTGCCGGAACTTGATAAAATCCCGGTTCGATCGATACTAGCATTCCCGGACGCAAAACTCGATTCAACCGCAAAAACCCCAACCCAAACCGACTGCTTCTGGTTCTTCCTTCTTCATAGCCAGCCAAATCGCCTAAATCTTCCATATCGTGAACATCCAAACCGATTAAATGTCCGATACCGTGCACAAAAAATAGCGCATGAGCATCCATGTCTACCAAATCTTCAACATTACCCCGCAAAATACCTAAATCAACTAATCCTTCCGCCATAATCCGAGCAGCTAACAGATGAATGTCTTGATATTCCACCCCCGGACTAATTTTATCAATACAAGCATCGTGCGCTGCCAAAACCACATCATAAATCGCTCTTTGAGTCGGAGAAAACTTGCCAGAAACCGGCCAAGTGCGAGTCACATCAGCCGCCCATCCCGTTGATGTTTCCGCGCCGACATCTGCTAACAGCAAATCTCCTGTTTGTAGGGGATTGTGATAATGTTCGCTGTGCAGCACTTCTCCATGCACAGTCACGATACTGGGATAGGCATAGGTCATGTTTTTGGAGATGATGACACTTTCCATTGCAGCGCGCACCCCCGCTTCAATTTGAGCATTTCGGGTTGCCACCATTCCCGCTTTGTGAGCTTCTACAGTAACAGCGGCAGCTTGACGCAATTCGGCCAAACTGGCTGCATCGTGGCTCAGGCGCAGAGATATAATTGCCTTGGTTAATTCTAGGTCAATTCCGGTTGGCGATTTGGGCGGTGCGAGAGGGCGATCGAGAATTTCACGCTGTTGCAACTGAGTCCAAGAATCCTGAATTGCGATCGTTGCTGCATTTGTAGATCGCGCTTTCAATTCGGCCATTGGGAAAGCAGCATCAGCGCCAATTAGTGCGGCAATTTCTGCTCTTTTCGGCATTTCTCCGTGCCAAAGGGTGCTGCTAGCAGGTGCGTCATCTAAGAACAATTCTAATTTGCCCGATTCTAAGCGAATGGCAGCATTTTCTAAGGGCAAACCAGCAAAATATAGAAAGTGACTGCTGGCACGAAAGGGATAAGTAAGTGCCGGATAATTGCGAGGAATGCTGCGCCCCGACCATAAAATTACCGGAAAATTAATTAAACTGGCCAGTTTTTGCCGCCGTTGGTGTAGAATATTAGTTAACAAATCATCACCTTGTGTAATTGTCATGGGTAAAAACCTATAATTTTGAGTTGGGTTTACAGTCAGCCACAAGTTTTTGCATTCTCAGCATTAAAGCCCTAAAATTCTGACGGTCAATTTGGCAGCCATTTTTGAGAAAATTCTCATCTGTCACTTATTTTTTGCTAGCATTTATAGGCTGTCTTTTTTATAGTCTTTGTCGTCATCGCCCGGATGATGTGGTTAAGCAGTAAGCCTGAGCCACAGGCAGGAAAACCGGCTGAAAGTGCTACTTTGTAGGAAATTAGCATAATTATCACAACACCCGCAATGAGTCAAATTCCTTGGTCTGGTTTTTGTTGATAGGGTGACGTGAGCGATATCCTCTATTGACTGTTTTATAATTTAGACTTTAAAGTATAAGTAAAATTCACTGAAAAAACATGAAAATTTCTCATAAAGCTCCTCAAACTTCTGTGCAAGTACGCGACTGGCCGATCGCACATTTACCGGGATTGAGCAAGGAAAACCAATCTCAACTGGAAGAGTGCAGTATCACCACAACCGGACAACTAATTCGCCTGACGAAAACGCAAGCGGCGAAAGTGTTGCTAGCCAATCAATTACAGATTAACATTCAATATGTTAATAAATGGGTAGCGATGGCAAATTTGGCTGGAATTCCAAGTGTAGGGTGTCAGTATTGCGGGCTGTTACTGCACGCCGGCGTTGCTTCTCCGGCTCAATTGGCTCAAATGCCCGTGGAGAGATTGCACCAACAAGTTTTAAGGCTGCACGTAGCGACAATGCAGCGCAATGACTTGACTCCTTCAGTCGATCGCGTGCAAAAATGGGTTCAACAAGCTAGATTAGTCAGTAGTCATTAGTCATTAGTCATTAGTTAGTAGTCATTATTATGTCAATTCAAGTTTACGGAATCCCCAACTGCGGAACCTGCAAAAAAGCTTTCCAGTGGCTCAAAGATAGCGATGTTAATTACGAGTTCATTAACACAAAAGAACAGCCGCCGACTCGCGAAACAATCCAAAGCTGGGTAGCTGCTTTAGGTTTTGAACCCATGCGAAATACTTCCGGTCAATCTTACCGCGCTTTGGGCGATGACAAGAAAAATTGGACTAGCGAACAGTGGGTAGATGCTTTTGCTAAGGATGCGATGCTGCTGAAACGTCCTCTTTTCGTTAAAGATGGAACGGCTGTTTTAGTAGGTTTCAAAGAAGACGTAATTCGAGAAAAATTGGAGCTTTCAAGGGGCTAAGTTCAGCCAGTTGTTCGCCGCAAAAACTTAAGTTCGCCCACATCATCCGAGAAACCCCAACGCTCGTAAAACGGCATCATGTTCGGCAAACAATTAAGATAAAAATGCTCGACAGCTTGCAATTTGGGATGAGTTAAAACTGCATCCATCAACTTCGCACCCAGTCCCATCTTTCTGTGTGTCGGCTTGATGATGACATCAAAAATCATGGCTCTGTAGACAAAATCGGTAATGACGCGGGTAATGCCAATTAGTCGATCGGTCTCATCGACAAAACCAATGGTAACATCAGTTGCCTCCAGCATTTTCACAACATCCTCCCGCGTCCGCTTGTCGCTCCAAAACTCGTTTTTGTACAAATCCATCAAGTCGGAAACCTGGCTTTCGGTCAAAGTTTCGACAATTCGGTAGTTATCCATATCTTCCCTCATAAAAATTAGAAGACTAAAGTCCTCACCACCCACCAAGTTATTATTGTTTTACTGTTACCAAGCTAGACATTGCTTCACCCCATAGCATGAAGTTTACTGCTGCACTTCCGTTTCCGGGCTTTCAAATACCACTTTTGCATAAATCTCGCTCATCGACATTTGCACTCCCAAGGAAGCAAAAGAAACTGTTGCTGTCTCTCCCTCATATTCCCGAAATAACCATTCATTTGGTTCGGTTTTAATATATTGTGCGACTAAAAACTCAGATTGATTGACTAACACATATTCACAGAATTCAGGGATAGATCGATAAAACCGAAACTTATCCTCTCGATCGAAATCCTTGGTAGACTTAGAAAGCACTTCCACGATGAGCATCGGATTGAGGATCTCATCACTGCGTCCCTCGGTAAAAACTGGCTCCCCTTCAATCACCATCACATCCGGGTAAGTTCCCCGTCGATACCGAGGAATCCACAACCGCAAATCGTTGTGAAAAAGCTCATAGGGCTGCCCCTCAAGCAAATTTCCCAAGACTCTACTCAAATTTCGGATAATCCGGCTGTGATTAATACTACCACCACTCATTTGTACAATTTCTCCATCGCGGTATTCATTTCTAAACTCAGCAGTTTCCTCTAACTCCCGGTACTCATCTGGAGTATAAAACTTTGCCTTACTTTGTACTAACATTGTTGCCTCTGTACTAACTTTTATCTGCGTTAATCTGCCTACATCTGCGGTTAAAAATCATAATTAACAGTATATCACAACAAAAAAGAAACGCCCAACTGCAAAGAGTCAGGCGTTTTCCACTATTTCAAAAACAGGAAAAATTAATCCCGGCTAGACACCAAATTAGAGTCAATTTTCGCACCCACAACAGGTTGCACCTGACTCAAAGCCGACTGCAACATGGGAGTTTTGGTAATAGCATCATTGGCCAAATTAAACAAAGGATTCGACAAAATTCCCGCCAATGTTGTCGCCACCAAAGTGAGTACAACGCTGACTTGCAAAGGCCGCATTCCCTGAAGGTTCCAGCGAACTTCGGGATAATTTTTCACCGCGTCTGACATTTCTTGAGGTTCTTTTACTACCATCATCTTGACCACGCGGATGTAGTAGTAAATCGAAACTACGCTGGTAATTAATCCCAGAATAACTAAGCCGTAAAGTCCTGCTTGCCAGCCGGCCCAGAACAGATAGATTTTGCCGAAAAATCCAGCCAGGGGCGGAATTCCACCGAGAGAAAGCAGGCAAATACTTAAGGCTAAAGTTAACAGCGGGTCTTTTTGGTACAAACCGGAGTATTCGCTAATTTGGTCGGTTCCAGTCCGCAGCGAGAACAGGATGATGCAAGCGAAAGCGCCCAAGTTCATAAACAGGTAAACCAACAGATAAAATATCATGCTGGAGTAACCGGCTTCTGTTCCTGCAATCAAACCCAGCATCACAAAACCGGCTTGGGCGATCGACGAATAAGCCAAAAGCCGCTTCATGCTAGTCTGGGCGAGGGCAACCACATTTCCTAACACCATGCTGAGAATGGCTAAGGCCGTGAACACGAAGTGCCACTGTTCGATAAGTGCGGGGAAAGCAGTTGTTAACAAGCGGATTGCTAGGGCAAAACCGGCTGCTTTGGAACCGACAGAAAGAAAGGCAACAACGGGTGTAGGAGAACCTTCGTAAACGTCTGGAGTCCATTGGTGGAAGGGAACCGCAGAGATTTTGAAGGCGATGCCGGCGATCGCAAAAACTAAAGCAATCACCAAACCGAGAGATTGACCTTCGTTCACAGTAGAAAGGTTAGCAGCGATCGCACTTAACTGAGTTTCGCCCCCCGACAATCCGTACAGCAGCGAAATCCCGTAGAGAAACACCGCCGAAGAAGAAGCCCCAATTAACAAATATTTCAAAGCAGCTTCATTGGAACGCGGGTCGCGTTTTGTGTAACCCGTCAGCAAATAAGACGAGATACTCAGAGTTTCCAACGAAATAAAAATCATCACCAATTCATCAGCGCCGCTGAGGAACATTCCCCCCAAAGTAGCGGTGAGTAAAATGCCGATGAATTCCGCTAAAGCAGTACCAGTTTGCAGTACATAGCGGACGGATATCAAAATAGTGACAGCCGCAGTCAAAGCGATAATTCCGCGAAACACTAAACTCAAGGCATCGCTGTTAAAACCGCCTAGAAACGAGATGGTATCAACGTTATCCCACTGCAAACACAAGGCAGCGACGGCGGCTAGCAAACCCGCAACGGCAACGTAGGGAGTCCAACCAGATGAACTGCGGCCTACGATTAAATCGCCGACGAGAACCACCAAGAGGGTGATGATGACAATTCCCTCTGGCAAGATAGTTCCAGCATTTAGCTGGGCAGCAAGAGTAGCAAAATCCATATTTTCAGGCAGGTTGGGTAGTACAAGCCGCAAAGGCTGTAATGGGCTGTGAACTTGTAAAAATTCTTTACCAAACACAGATTGTAGCGGATTACAGCTTCGCGATCCCAATTGGGCGGGTGTTTGTTGCCGGAGAGTTGATACTCGGTAGCGGTTTTGCATACATGGGCGGGCATTGTAGAGATTGCTGACAATTCCCGCATCCAGGATACCCGCCACGCGATCGATCCCTCCAGAAATAAAAAACCTGTATCCGATCGAGGAACCCCCGAATTTATCTGGCGCAAGTCAATTCTTCAATTCTTCAATTCTTCAATTTTTTAATTCTTCAAATCTAAAATCTAAAATCTAAAATCGCGCAATCGATTGACTGACTCGCTAAGTGCCGAAAAACGGCAGATTCTCAATGACTTCAACAACCGCCCCGACTACGAGAATTTCACAAACAGGCTGCAACTCGGTTAGGAGCGCGAATTAAATAACTTACAATTTTAATTGTTATTGTGGGATGGGCCTGAAAGCCCGTCCACTCATGACGGGCTTTCAGGCCCATCCCACTTTCTAGAGTGGAAGTTATTTAATTCTCATTCCTTAGTAGAATTGACAAAAGTGCGATCTGGCCAGCTTGTTCTAAATATCGCCACCGGAACAGGTTTAGGGGCGATGGCGGCTGCGGAGGTTGACGGATAGAGCGGGCAAAGCAGTTGTTAAAACAAAAAGAGCGATCGAAACAGGCTTTATTTGCAGCAAATACGTCACTGTTGGCTGGCAGCCAGTACCCAAATCTATAAGATATACCTGTTCTCAAAGCTGATAACGCAGAGCGTAAATGTCGTTAAAGGTTGGTTAGCCGATCGTTGTCTCAGTCCCCCAGTTAAGGGATGCCCAATAATAAAAATGTAGGCACACTATATATTAACCTTCATCTATCTTGCGTTTTTTTAGGTAGCTACTTAGAAGCTGGTTTGGGAACTGCAACGGTGGTAACACGGACATTCGGATCGATGGCGTCACCTTGAGAGTAAATATAATCAAATGCCGATCGATCTTTAAGCATATGTGCCCGCAAAAATAGCGCGCTCCAACGGGCGATCGTTTCAATACCCACGGCTCGCTCTAAGGTAGCAGTATTGCGATCGGGCATCGCACCAGCGGGGTTATTAACATCGGTAATGCCGAAGTGATTTGCACCCATAACAGTAATCAAAGCTTTGGGTGGTGTTTGAATTTGGTCAAAAGTGCTTTGAGCTCGATCGGGCAGGGCGACACCATCGATAGATCCTTGAATCAACGCCACTGCAATGCCATCATTAGCGATGGGTACAAATTCATTAGCAATAGGATTCCGCAAGTTAGCTCCAAAAAATGCAGCAGCTAATAGTTCTTTCGGGCGCGTAAATGGCTCTTGACACAAATACAATTCTGGGAGACATTTGTTAGCAATCACCGATAACCCCACTGCACCACCAAAAGAATGACCCAATAAACCAAGGCGCTGCGTATCGATAACAGACGCGATCGGAGATGTGGGCTTTGTATTTTCGATCGCCATTTGAGACAAAACCGCCCCAATTTGGGAAGTTTCCGACGCCAAATTAGGCGGTGAAGTGGGATTGAAGGGCGAAGGCCGCAAATGGTTCGGAACAACCACCACAAAGCCGTACCGTGCCACATGGCTAGCGTAATCTGAATAAAATGATTTATCTACAAGCGCACCTTGCAATAAAAGCACAATGGGAAAAGAGTAATTACCAGAATTAAGATCGGATGGTTTAGGATAATAAATATCAACTAAATCGTTATTACCCGATATAGTCGTACTGTAAAAGCTAGTCTCTTTAAATGGCGGTCTATCATCGATTATTGTCGCAAAAACTTTGCCACCAATGACAACAAACGCAGCAATTACACAAATAATTGCTAGAGTTTTTACTGAAAAAAAATCATGGTTTAAATTCATCATTATTTTGGGTTTGAGAGTGCGTGCATCAGCTACTAAAAAAAAGCAAGTTGGCGACTTGCCATTAAGGGAAATTTGTGTAAAAATTGCCAATCAAATGATATCATGTCCCCTCGATCGCAATTTGTGTAGGGGCGGGTTCACCCACAATACCTGCCAATAATTGACAATCTCAAAAACCCGCCCCGACCGGGATAGTATGGTTAATCGATCGAACATGATATGACTCCTAAATAAACACGATTCCCGATCTTACACCATTTTTGAATACTTGAAGTTTAGTGTGGCTTATAGCCCGACCAAATCCTCTTTATAAAAACCTTTTCTAGAGTGGTAAATCGGAATTTCGATTGCCAATGTCGCCCCTTGATCCGGTATCGAAAAACAACTCAGTTGTCCCCCGTGGTCGTCCACTACAATAGTATAGCTAATCGATAACCCCAAACCCTTCCCTGTTCCCACTGTCTTCGTTGTAAAAAATGGCTCAAATATGCGTTGTTGAATCTCTTCGGTTATGCCGGGGCCATTATCAGTAATATAAATACCCACTTGAAAGTCGGAGAGTAACTTCGTGCAAATAGTAATAGTAGGGATCGAGCTGCTATCATCTACATCATTTGCCCAACGTTTTGGGGATTGCAACGCTTCAATCGCATTAGTCAGAACATTCATAAAAACCTGATTCATTTGCCCCGCGTAGCATTCTATCTTTGGCAGATTATCATACTCTTTTACCACTTTAATTATCGTTTGCTGTGCTTCATCTTTCAGCCGATGCTGCAAAATCATCAGCGTACTCTCAATTCCTTCATGGATATCCACCGCTTTTAACTCAGCTTCATCGAGTCGGGAAAAATTCCGCAGCGATTGCACTATTTCTCCAATTCGATCAGCTCCTATGCTCATAGAAGCAATTAGCTTCGGCAAGTCATTCCTGAGAAAAGCGAAATCGATTGCCTCCAGTTGTTCCTGGATAGCTGCTGTGGGATTGGGGAAATCTTCTGTGTAAAGTTGCACCAGCCTCAGCAAATCTTCAGTGTACTCCCTTACGGGCGAGAGGTTCCCTTTAATGAAACTAATCGGATTGTTAATTTCGTGAGCTACCCCCGCTACGACATTCCCTAAACTTGACATTTTCTCGCTTTGGATGAGCTGAGCTTGTGCATTTTGTAACTGTTGTAGAGCCAGCTCTAGTTGTTGGGATTTATTCCGCTCTTTAGCCTCAGACTCCTGCAATCGCGCATTTTGCTCGTGCATTTTTTTTTGCAAACGCTGAATAGTTAGTTGATTTTCGACACGAGCTAAAACTTCTTCTAAATGAAATGGCTTGGTGATGTAGTCTACTCCTCCTACAGCAAATGCTTTGACTTTATCCAACACTCGATCTAGGGCGCTCAAGAAAATAACTGGAATACCCGAAGTTCTGGCATCCGCTTTTAAATGTTGGCAAACTTCGTAGCCGTTCATCTGGGGCATAGAGATGTCGAGCAAAATCAAATCTGGTGGGGTAGAACGCGCTGCTTTTAATGCCATTTCCCCGTTTATTACGCCCCTAACTTTATATCCTTTGTCCCTCAGCATAGTCGATAAAAGACGCAGGTTGTCGGGGGTATCGTCAACCACTAAAAGATTGGCAACATGAGATGCTAATGGCTGGCTGTTCATGGGATAATTTGTTCGGTTAAGTCAGTAATTTTATCAAATCGAAAGTTGTTAGCCCAATCAGCGATGGTCTCCGGGAAAGACTTATTATATTCGGGGATTGTGGCGACTAAACTTAAAATCAGGTCGGCATCAGCATCGATAGCTGCTTGATGTAACTGTATCACCCACTCAGCAGGCATTTTCGCCAAAGTTGTCCTTAAATTTTCAGTTTTTTCCTCTGCTTTTACACTCAGGTCTTGACCCTCAAGCTGAGATAATGTAAAGTTCGGTAAATCTTCATAAATATACTGTACCCCTAAATGTTCAGCCATTTTGGCAAAAATCACTTCTTCTTGAAAAGGCTTGCTCACAAAATCGTCACAGCCTGATGATAAAACAATGGCTCGCTCTTCCTCAAAAGCGCTAGCGGTCAACGCAACAATCGGGGTAGCCTCATCTTGAATCTTGGCTTTAATTTGTCTGGTAGCCTCATACCCGTCTATCACAGGCATTTGCATATCCATCCAAATTAGGTGAGGTTTCCAAGTTTCCCAGATTCTAATAGCTTCTTGACCATTTACTGCTTCGCGCACCTCCAAGCCAAGCGGTTCGAGAAGATGAACCAATAGCAAACGGCTTTCCCATTTATCATCAACCACCAAGATGCGATATGAGGGTTGGTTGGGTTGTAAACCAATTACCCGCCTTCTTGATTGTCGAGGTTGAACTTCAGCCATCTCTGGGGAACTAATTTGGATATCAAAACTAAAAATTGTTCCTCGATGCAAGGTACTGCTGACGGTAATGTCTCCTCCCATCAGTTGTACGAATTGTCGGCTGATTGGTAAACCCAAGCCTGTTCCTTCTTGAGATTTCCGACCTGCGTCAGTTTGCACAAAAGCCTTAAATAAAGAATCTAGCTCAGTAGGAGCAATGCCGTAACCAGTGTCTTCCACTTCAAACGTAATAGTCCGTGGTTCGTTGTCTGTTGGGGACTTTTGTTTCGCACTAATTGCTGCTACCCTAAGCGTCACACTTCCCTTGCTCGTAAACTTTATCGCATTTCCTAGCAGATTAATCAATACTTGACGCAATTTACTTTCGTCAGTTTTTACATACTGAGGAATGTTAGAATCGATGTGCCAACTGAGCTGTAAATCTTTAGAATCCGCTTTAATTTTGAGCATTTCTTCGAGAGAATGGAGCAAATGATACAGGTCAAAGCTAGTAGGATTTAAGGTAATCCGACCTGCCTCTATTTTAGACATTTCCAGCACGTCATTAATCAGCGTCAGCAAATGCTCGCCAGAACGACTAATGATGCCTATCTGTCCCTGCTGTATCTGAGAAAGGGATGAGTCGCGCGCCAGCACTTGGGTAAAGCCGAGAATTGCATTGAGGGGAGTTCGCAATTCGTGACTCATTTTTGATAAAAATTCGCTTTTAGCCTTGTTAGCCGCATCTGCAACTTCTTTGGATTTTTGTAAGGCTGCCTCTGCTTTTTTACTTTCCGTAATATCGCTAGCTGTGCCAGTTATTCCGAGAATTTTTCCCTCGGAATCCCGCAATACAAGTGAATTAAACCGGAGATTGATAGGTCTACTATCTTTAGCTAATTGTATAGTTTCATACTGAAATACAGACTCTCCATTCAGCATACGTTGGAATATCTTTTTATCTTTTGGAAGTTGTTCAGGTAGCTGAAAATCACTAAATTTTCGCCCTATCATTTCTTTAGGCAAGTAGCCAAATATATGTTTTACAGCAGCGTTGACGAAGGTATAACGCCCTTCGATATCAAGTGACCAAATCATATCCTGCGATGTTTCAACTAAGTCACGGTATTTAGCCTCGCTTTCTTTGAGCGCTTCTTCTACCCTTTGACGCTCGGTAATGTCGTTAGTGACTAACAGAATACACGCTTCTCCACCCAGCTCAATAATATCTGCTGATACCAGCATCTTCCTCACCTCGCCTGATGAAGTACGACAATCGAATTCCTGATTGCGAACCACTCCTGATTCTTGCAAGAGCTGTCTGTATCTGTCACATTCTTCTAAATTACCCCAAAAATTCAAATCAATTGCTGTAAAACCAATTACCTGTTCGCGAGAGTAGCTAAAAGTGCTGAGGAAACTGTCGTTCACTTCGATGTAGCGTCCATCTGCAAATCGGGCGATCGCGATCGGGTTAGGACTGGAACGAAAGGCTTTAGAAAACTTTTCCTCAGACTTGCCCAAGGCT
>Ga0075157_10001151_pt1 | contig 17217 bp, 14 predicted proteins | sample JI81BgreenDNA_FD_70967 | JGI IMG/M metagenome (GOLD analysis project Ga0075157, IMG submission 70967) | Wastewater effluent complex algal communities from Wisconsin, to seasonally profile nutrient transformation and Carbon sequestration -... | ecosystem: Engineered > WWTP > Effluent > Algae...
GTCGAGTACGGCCAGATACTCTCGAACGGAATGGCTGGTGGCCGCATCAGGCAAGGCGTCAGCGCTATCGACGGCATATTGGCGGCTTACATCGGCGCGCACGAGACTGCCGTCGACCGCGAAGCCTTCGCCATGCTCTCGATTTGCAGAGCATCGGCCTGTGCATTAGATCACAGGTAAGCGCAGCATTGCATCGTAGCGTTTGGCGGCTCATTTATGAGTCGGCCTTGTGCTTCGACCCGTTGACCAAGGCTTGCCCCGCCAAGGGGTCCAGCCGCTAGCCTGGGCCCCTTGGCAACTGCGCCTTCATCATTCTATGTCAACGTCAGGCCGATGCACGGCCCGATGCAATGCGCCCGCGTCGAAGGCTCTGCCATGCAACTGGGGCTGGTGTCGTTCCCAATCACGGTGCCAGCCCCTCGCGCATCTGCGCTGCCGGGAAACCGGATGTTAACCTTAATGGATTATCGGTTTAGGTGCCTCAGTGAAAGGCGCCGCCGACTGGTCTAGACCTCCAGATGGCGCACACAATGAGGGCCGGAACCACCAACCTTTCGCCCCCCTGCGGTCCGGCCCTCAACACTGCTCCGATGTGGTGGCAGTCTCTTTTGCCTAAGCGTGCCCTATGCCCTATGATCCTTGCCTGCATGGCTCTGCAGTAAGGGAATAGGCTTTGGCCTGGGTGGGCATCGGCACCAATCGGTTTGTTCTGCTCATAGGTCCGTGGGCCATTAAGTTCGCGCGATCTGCAAAGGGGCGCAGAGCCTGCCGGCATGAACGGGCTGTATGGAAACAATACGGGGGCAAGCCAGGTAACGGCGATCTGCTGTGCCCGATCCTTGCCAGCGACCCGGTCGGTTTGGTGGTGGTCATGCGCAAGGCACAGCGGACGCCACGGCCATACTGGTCAACGTGGTTGGAGAGGCAGCCGCGGTGGGAATATTGGCCTGGGCAGCATGACATGCCCGACCCTGGCGAACCCAAGCCCAAGGACTGGGGCGTTCTCGATGGCCGCTTCGTAATGGTGGACTATGGCAACGTCCCATAAACCCTCCACGGAATGAGCCCCACTAAGCGCCACCGCCGCGCGTTCGGTGGGTTAACGGCTTCTCGGCCTCTCGACGCTCTGTGCGCCCTCTCCGTGCCAAATTCAGGGCATATTCGTGGGTCCTAGGTCTGGCAAGCGGGTTGCTTAAGCGCATGGGAACCGCGTTTTCTCACTCAAATGTCATACGCGGGCCTTCGCATAGTTTGAACTTCCACTTCGATCGCTCCACAATAAAGGGCTGATTGCAGGCTGATCGACGAGCAATAGGATTGCTGCTTACCGTTTGCTCGAAAGTTTTCAGAGCTTTGCCGCCTTTTGGGCAGCTATCCCTGCGGATCTGCCATTCACTACCCAGCCAAACCAGCATCGCCTACCGACCCACAATGCGCCGTTCAGCGGAAAGGGCGCGGATGGCTGCTTCTCCCGAAACCTGCCACTCTGTCAGCGCGCATCCATTAAGCGTGTTTGTGCCCCAGACACTGTGATTGGTCGGACAACACCGCAAGCAGGACAGCCGACCCAAAAATGCGCAGATTACAGGTACAATAGACTTGCAAACAACCACAGGTGCCCGGAACGGGCAGCCGACCTTCAATCTCTGCGCGACATGTAAAATGCATCTTTGCCCGCAGGTCTTTTTCGCAGGTTGGTGTCAGTCTTCGCCTTATTCGTTGGCCTGCGGATATTGTCTGCCAGTTCATGAGTATTGTGTTGCAGATTGCAACTGCGCATTCCAATTATTGGAACATGCGCGAATCGTGGGCTGCGCGGTGCCTATCGAAAGGGTCAGGGTGCAGGCATCGGCGGGGTGGCAGCGAAAATGGGCCTGCCTCCGGAGTTTCAGTTGCATGGCTGAATAATCATCGACGGGCTTTGGGCGGGGACAAGCAACATGAATGAATGGCAGGAAATGTTTGTCGGACGCGACGCCGAGTTTGAGCAGCTCAAGCAAAGCTGGGCCAATGCGCAGGCTGGTACGCCGCAGCTTGCTGTTCTGCTCGCTCCTCCCGGAATGGGCAAAACCCGGCTCGTTCAAGAGTTTTACCACCATGTGTCGCAGACGCATGACGGGGCGGGAGAACAGGGATACTGGCCCGACCGGCTTGGCCGGGACCGTGATCGGTTTGCGCTGTCGTGCCAACCGGATCAATGTAATCCGGCCAATCCGATGTCGATGCTGTGGTGGGCGATCAAATGCATTGATACCGGCAGCAACAATGCCGCATCCAGCGATTTGCTGCTGGCCTACAACCAGTTCCTGAAGCCTCACCTCGATATCCGGCGCACCGACGAGCAATTGGCACTCCTGCGCAAGGAACAGTTGAAGGAAGGCGCAAAGGGCCTGGGTGAAATCGGAATTGCGGTGGTTGAAAAGGGCGCAGAACTGATCCCTGTCGTCGGCCCATTTATTGGGCTAGCAAAGGCGGTCGGTACCGCCATCGTCGGAAAATCGCTGCGGTTGCGGGAGTTGGAGCAACAGCGAAACCAATTGCAGGCCGACCGGCTCGATCTATCGGGCAAGGCTGTCGCGATTCAGGAAGATTTCGAAGAACAATTGATGCTCGCGCTCGGCAATTTCGCCAAGCCGCGCGCTGCCGATATTCCGCCTTGCCCGCTGATCATCACTATTGATGATGCGCAATTTGCTGACCAAGATCCTGCGCTGCGTTCGTTCCTGCGCCGATTCATTGATACGGCCTGGGCCGAAAGCTGGCCGGTGCTGGTGATCATGACGCACTGGACCTACGAGTGGAACCTGCACGCCGAGGATGTGGAGCACATTTCCGGGCTGATCCAGACCACGGTGTCGCGCGGGCTGATGGATGCCGCGATATTGCGGCTGGGGCGGATTGCGGAGCTGTCATCGGTTCTGGAGGCAGCCATTCCCGGCCTTCCTGCTAGTCAGCATGCGGCGATTCTGCGCAAGGCAGACGGGAATGCCCGGTATCTCGATCGACTGGTCCAACTTCTGTTAAGCAGCCCCGTGATGTTCGAAGCGGGTTCGCCACAAGGTCCGCTGCACGATGATGCATTGGGCGAAATCCTCAAGGAGGGATTCGATCTTCATGAAGTGACGCGCCGCCTGTTTGACCTTGCACCAGACGATGCCCGCCGCGCGGCGGCGCTGGCCAGCGTGCAAGGCGAGCGGTTTCTCAGTTCGCTGGTGGGCGAAGTGGCATCGGCATTGTCTCTGCCTGCGCCGGAACAAGGCCTGCTCTATTGCGCAAACCCGATGGCTGTGGTCTCCGCAAGTGGCTCGGGCGTGGGCGAATTTGCGCAAGGCATCTTCCGCGAAGTGGCACGGTCGCTGGTATCGCGCACGGTTGCCCGCGAAAGCGCCGTGCGCAGTGCCATGGCAACGCTATTTCGGCAACGCCTCGATAATTGGGAAATCGATCGTCTTGTAAAGCACGCCGATAAGGTGAACGACCTGCTTCTCCTCGATCTCATTATCGGACTTCCCTTGACAGTAGTGGGTGATGACCGGGTTGACCTTGCGCAACTCCGGGCAGCCTTGCGCAAGGCCGAGCTTTTGGTGGATCAAGGTGATCTCAACGGCGCGGCATTGTTGTTCGACCCCATCGATGTCAACAATTTGTTAGAACAGGTTCAAACTGGGGCGGTCATGCTGGCCGAAGCCATCTTGCTGGCCGATTGGCAAGCGCTTTGGGGGCATCTCCAAGCGGCTAAACGCTTGCTCGAAGCGCTGACGAAAATTACTGCGGATATCGCCGAAGAACTGGGCACCCCACACGCGCGGCGAGACCTTGGCATGGCGGAGGCCAGGCTTGGCGATGTGATGCTGGCCATCAAGGGCCCCGCTGCGGCCCGCGGGCATTATGAATGTTTTGCCGACATCTCGCGTGCACTGGCTGAGGAGCTGGGCACCCCGCAGGCGCGGCGAGACCTTGGCGCGGCGGAGAGCAATCTGGGCGATGTGATGCTGGCCATCGAAGGCCCCGCTGCAGCGCGCGGGCATTACGAACGTTTTGCCGACATTTTGCGGGCGCTGGTGGAGGAACTGGGCACCCCACAGGCGCGGCAAGACCTCGGCATTGCGGAGTGCAGGCTGGGCGATGTGATGCAGGCCCTCAAAGGCCCGGCTGCGGCGCGCGAGCATTATGCACGTTATGCCGACATCTCGCGGGCTCTGTCTGCGGAACTGGGATCCCCGGACGCGCGCCGAGACCTTTGCGTGGCGGAGAGCAAGCTAGGCGATGTGGTGCTGGCCATCGAAGGCCCGGCAGCGGCGCGCGAGCATTATGCACGTGATGCCGACATTTCGCGGGCTCTGGCAGAGGAACTGGGCACCCCGGACGCGCGCCGAAACCTCGGCGTGGCGGAGAGCAAGCTGGGCGATGTGATGCTGGCCATCGAAGGCCCCGCTGCGGCACGTGGGCATTATGAGCGTTGTGCCGAAATCATGCGATTCTTGGCTCAGGAATTGGGCACCCCGCAGGCGCGAGGAGACCTTGGCGTGGCGGAGAGCAGGCTGGGCAATGTGATGCTGGCGATTGAAGGCCCCGCTGCGGCGCGTGGGCATTTTGAACGTTGTGCCGACATCTTGCGCGCTCTGGCGGAGGAGCTGGGCATCCCGCGGGCGCGGCGAGAGCTTGGCATTGCGGAGAGCAAGCTGGGCGATGTGATGCTGGCCATCGAAGGCCCGGGGGCGGCGCGCACGCATTATGAACGTTGTGCCGACATTGCGCGCGCTCTGGCGGAGGAACTGGGCACCCCGCAGGCCCGGCAAGACCTTGGCTCGGCGGAGGTCAGGCTGGGCGATTTGATGCTAGCTATCAAAGGTCCCGCTGTGGCGCGCACGCATTATGAACGTTATGCCGACATTTCGCTCGCGCTGGCGGAGGAACTGGGCACTCCGCAGGCGCGGCGAGAGCTTGGCGTGGCGGAGGGCAGACTGGGCGATGTGTTGCTGGCCATCGAAGGCCCGGCAGCGGCGCGCGGGCATTATGAGAAAGCGATGGAAATTCTGGAACTGGTGAACACTGTTGTAAATACTCAAGCGAGTGCAGCTGAACTGGCGATGATCGTCGATCGTTTCGCCGGCACTGCAGACGAGGAGGTAGTCGAATTTGTGTCGCCTGCGTCGCGCAATGATCCATGTCCATGCGGGTCGACCATGAGGTACAAACATTGCCATGGCAGCGTGGCATGACTGACACCCCCTCCATCACCGCCGTACGCCTGTCCGCTGCGCTCGTTGCGCGGGCCAAGGCGGAAGGAGCAGCGCAGAATCGGTCGATCTCGGGCCAGGTGGAGCATTGGGCGCGGTTGGGGATGGCGCTGGAGGCGGCACCGGAGGCTCGGATGGCGTTGCTCAACGAACTCCTGGTCGAGGGGCGGAGCATGCTGGCTGCGGAGACCGACCGACCAGCGCCCACCCGCGCGCGGCGGGGTTTTGCGGCGGCGGATCGGACGTCCGCGACTATACGCAGCCGCAAGCCCGCGATGGGGCCAAAGCCGCCGCGTTAGGCGCAGACATAGCCGGGGGGCGATACGTGGCAATCAGGGCATTCGGGGCGATCAAAACAATCGGCACAATCGCAGGGGCCGTACGCACCGCATGGCGGCGCGTGGTGCCTGCGCGATGGCGGGGGCATGACTGGTCGGCCCCGCCGCTGATCCCCGGCCAGTGGCGCACCGTCCCGCCCGATGCAGCGGTGACGCTGATGATCCGGCTGTGCGCCGAGGTGCCCGCCGCTGCCGCTATCTGTGCGGCGCATGACATCACCGCGCTGCGCCAGCGGCGGCTGATCTCCATCCCCGACGGTCTGCTGATCGAGTTTCAGGCGGTGCCGCACGATGGCAGCGCGCCCGGCATTGGTGCGGTCATTTATCGCCCCGGCCTGTTCGACCTGATCGATGGCGAAGCGGCGGTGCTGCATCATCTGTGCTGGGATGGCGCGGTCATGCTGGATACCGCAGAAAAGGCGCTCGAATATACGCAGCTGTTTTGCGGCGCGGTTCAAGGCGAGCATGGCTGCTTCTTCCCTGTGCGACCCAGCATGGCCAACCGGGTGAACCGGCAGCATCCGAAGCTGTGGTCGTCGATCAAGCGGCTGGCGAGCCCGGTTGCGGTGCGCCGCGATGACGAAGACTGGGCGATCGACATGGCCATTGCCTTTGGCGATGGCTTCTACGGCAGCAGCTTTACCCTTGAGCCATCGGGCATGATCGAGATGCTAGAAGACGATCATCTGTGCGGCATCGCCCCAGCGACGGCGCAGGGTTGGCTCGATGGGCTGCGCTTCAACTTTCCCGTTGCGCCAGAGGCTACCAACCACCCCTGCCCGGGATGTTCCGATGCGGCTCGTAACGAAAGACCAGACCATGCCCAGTGACCAGGCCCCGCGTTCCACTTTTCCCTCCACTGGCGCTGCGACAACCGGGGGTGGCGAACACTCTCAACACCCGTTCACCGCGATGCGCCTTCCCGATGACCTGCCCAGCCCCGGTCTGCTGGTCGGCTGGTCGCTGGAACTGGAACATCGCCGCCAGCCGATCGGCTTTGGCTTTGGCGATCCGGAGCTTACCCCGGACAAGGGCTGGCTGGATCCGGTGCTGCTGGAGGGCGAGGGTCACATCATCACCATCGCGCCGACCGGCACCGGCAAGGGGCGCAGCTGCATCATCCCCGCGCTGCTGCGCCACGAAGGGCCGGTGATCGTGATCGACCCCAAGGGCGAGAATGTTGCCGTCACCGCGCGGCGCAGGCGAGAGATGGGGCATCAGGTGGTGGTGCTCGATCCCATGGGCATCACCGACGAAGCGGCTGGCGCGTTCAACCCGCTCGACCTGATCGATCCGGGCAGTGCCGATGCGGTGGACATCGCGGCCAATTACGCCGCTGCGATGGTCCAGGCGCAGGAAGACCCGCGCAACAGCTATTGGTATCAGCGCGCCCAGTCGCTGCTGTCGGCGCTGATGCTGCATGTCAGCACGCAGGCTGCGTCCGAGCAGCGCAACTTTGCCGCCTTGCGCAACATGCTGGCGCAGCTGGCACCGGCTGCGCCCGGAGTGCCGCTTCACCCCGAATCTGCCCACGCCGCGCTGCTGTCCTCACCGCATCCCGAGGCCAGGCTCGCCGGCCAATCGCTCAGCAACGCGGCGGCAGAAACCATCGGCTCGATCCTGTCGATGACGCAGGACGGCGTGGATTTTTTGCGCGGGCCGATGATCGATGCCGCCACATCGCACACCAGTTTCGATCTGGATGCGGTGACGCGCGGCGATCCGCTGTCGATCTACATCGTGCTTCCGCCGCACATGATGGAAAGCCACGGGCGGCTGCTGCGGCTGTGGGTGATGGCGCTGATGGCGTTGGTCACCCGGCGGCGTGGCAAGCCTGCCCACTCCACGCTGTTCATCATCGATGAAGCCGCGCAGCTCGGCGCATTGCCTCAGCTGCGCCAGGCAGTGACGCTGCTGCGCGGATACGGCCTGCAATGCTGGAGCCTGTGGCAGGACGTCAGCCAGCTGCGCTTGCTCTATCCGCGCGACTGGGAGACGATGGTCAACAATTGCCGCGTGGTGCAGTGCTTCGGCGCGCTCAACCTGATGGCGGCAGACGCAATGGCCAAGCTCACCGGCTTTGGCAGCCCTGAGGCGGTGCTCGATCTGGACGAGACCGAAATGCTGCTGCAGATCGCTGGAGCCCCTGCCCAGCGCGCGCGCAAGCCCGATTATCTAGCCGACCCCGCCTTTGCCGGTCAATTTGACCTCAACCCCTATCACGACCCCGACCAGCCCGTAATGCCCGAGGCAGCGCCCAGGGTGACGCTGCTCGACCCAGCGACACGCTCAGAAGAGCCTATGGGACCGGACGAGAGCGTCGAGGACTATGTTCGGAGGGTAACGGGGCGGGAAGCATCGTTCCGCAGACAGATGCGCAAACCGCGGCCCGATCCATTGCATGACCGGTTGAAGGGGGAATAGACGATGGAACACAGCGCAGATCGTAACGCCCTGACAGATCAGCGGATCGGACGTCGCAAGGCCTTCAAGCGCTACAGTGTGCCGACTGTGTGCATACTCCTGGCGGTCGCAGGCGCAATAATGGGATTTGACCTGACGGATATAGCTAAGGCAATCCGCGGCGCAATCGTTGCAGCTTTCGACTGGGCGGATATCCGAGCCTGGCTGAACGAGATCGGCTTTCTGGCCTGGGCCGAAACCCTCGGTATTGATTTGGCCATGGTTAGGCGCATTCTGGCCAATGCAGTGGTCGGAATCACTTTTGGGGGCGCGCTCAATTGGCTGCTGAATTGGATGGGGCTGTTCGACCGGCTATTCCCCGATCCCCCCAGTTTCGTGTTCTGCGACCTTGCGCGAGAACGCGCGGAAACCCTGCTGGAGGTCGAGCTTGGTGCGCCACCGGTGCTAGTCGGGCGTGACAGCGAAATGCAGGATCTGTGCGCCATGCTGGCCCTGCCAGTGCGGGAGCGATTCATGATCCAGATTATCACCGGGCCTACCGGCGTCGGCAAATCGCGTCTCGCCATCGAGTGGCTGGCGCAGGCCGAGGCCGAAAAGTGGGACTTTGGCGTGATCGATCCCACCCGCCTAGAACGGATTAAAGGGTGGAAAGCCCGTCGGCGTACTGCGCTGGTGCTGGATGAGGCGGACACGCCCGGGTTGCTGTTGCAAACCGGTACCGCCAGCCCGTTGGAAGGTTTGCTGCTCAACCTGCTTGCCGCGAGCAGCAAGGAAAAGCCGGTGCGCATCCTGCTGGTTGGACAGGCTGCGCCATGGGCTTCGGGCCAAGTGCCGGAAAAGCTGCGCACCTATGTGGCAAAAGATCCGGTTGCTTTGGTTTTGCTGGAAGGCGAGCCGTTGCAGCAGCTGGCCAAGGAACTGGCCACCCGCAACGGTGCCGACCTCGCCACAATCATCCGCGAGAGTTCGGGTAACCCCCGCCACGCGATCCTTATGGCGCAGGTACCCGATGCCATCACGCTCGAAAGCGCGCTTAAGGACTGGACCAACCGCGCCATTCCAGAGCTTGCGCGCGATAGCGTGGCGGTGGACCCTTCGCTGGCGCTCGGCTTGATTGCATCGGCGATGATCGGGCCTGTTCCGGCAAGCAGGATCGCCCAAACGTTCAAAGGCTTTGACGTAGGTCCCCTGCTGCGGTTCTTCCCGCGCGGCGGCCGTATGCGACTGGAACAGGGAATCCCGGCGTTGCGGCCCGATGACTGGGCGCAAATCCTGGCGCTGCGCTTGCTGGATCGACTGCCGATGGCATTGCGCGACGAAGACGTTGTGCCGCTGCTGCTCGACCATCCAGAAGCGCTAGAACGACGCCTTGGCGAAATCTGGCGGGACGATCCACATTGGGTGGAAGGTCACCGGGATTATCCGGCTGAAGGAAGCTGGCAGGCCAGCCTGGCGCTACGGCTGCGCACCTTGCAAGCCGCATTCGATGCACGCTGGCCGGACAGGGTTGCCGCGTTGCGCCAACGTATGTCGGCAGCGGTTGATGATATGGGTGAAGGGGCGGCGCTGGGCGTTGTGCACCGTGGCGCGCAGTTGGCTGCGGCGATTGCTGATTATCGCCCGTTCGATGAGGCCATTCGGCTGGAAGAGGCCAAGGCAGCGGTCAGAGCGATTTACCACTATTCCAGAGCCGGGTCCGCAGGGCGGGATATAGCGGTTGATGCTCTCGAACGCTGGGGGCAACGGCTTGATGCAATAGTTGACATAGCTGGCTTCGCCGCCGATTCTGCCATCCGGTTGCGAGAGGCTAAGGCAGCGGTCCATGCGATCAGCCACTATGGCGCGGTCGGGGCGGTAGGACAGGACGGAGCCTTTGTCGCGCTGGAGCGCTGGGGCGAGCGCCTTGCCGCGATTTACCGGGATGTTCCAGCGCTAGTCGCTGATCCCACCATCCGGTTGCTTGAGGCCTATGCAGCGGTCAATGCGATGTTCCACTATGGCAAGGCTCTGGTAGCGGAGCAGGAGGGGGCCTTGGTCGCGATAGAGCGCTGGGGCGAGCGCTTTGCTGCGATGTACCAAGCAGTTCCAGCGCTAGTCGCCGATCCTGCCATCCGGTTGCTTGAGGCCAAGGCAGCAGACAATGCGATCAGTGACTATGGCAAAGCCGGGGCAGCGGGGCAGAGCGGGGCATTTGCCGCGCTAGAGCGCTGGGGAGAGCGCTTTGCCGCTATCTATCGGGATGTTCCAGCGCTAGCCGCCGATCCTACCATCCGGTTGCATGAGGCCAATGCAGCGGTCAATGCGATCAGTTACTATGGCACAGCCGGGGCAGCGGAGCAGAGTGGGGCATTTGCCGCGCTAGAGCGGTGGGGCGAGCGCTTTGCCGCTATTTACCGAGATGTTCCAGCGCTAGCCGCCGATCCCGCCATCCGGCTGGACGAGGCCAAGGCAGCGTTCAATGCGATCCATCACTATGGCACAGCCGGGGCGGCGGGTCAGGACGGGGCCTTTTCCGCGCTGGAGCGCTGGGGCAAGCGCTTTGCTGAGATGTACCGGGATGTTCCAGCTCTAGCCGCCGATCCTGCCATCCGGCTGGAAGAAGCCAAGGCTGTAGTCCTTGCAATGCACCGCTATGGCGCTGCTGGTTCGGTGGCAGGGCAGGACAGGGCCTTTGTCGCGTTGGAGCGCTGGGGCGAGCGCTTTGCCGCGATGTACAGGGATGTTCCAGTGCTAGCCGCTGATCCTTCCATCCGATTGCATGAGGCCAAGGCAGTGCTCAATGCGGCCCACCATTATGGCACAGCCGGGGAAGCGGGGCAGCAGGGGGCCTTTGCCGCGCTGGAGCGCTGGGGCAAGCGCTTTGCCGCGATGTACCAGGATGTTCCAGCACTTGCCGCTGACACCTCCATCCGGTTAACTGAGGCCAAGGTAGCGGGCAATGCGACCTATTATTATGGCAAAGCCGGGACGGGGGGGGGCGAAAGAGCTTCTGCTGCTCTGGAGCGCTGGGGCGAGTGCTTTGCTGCGATATACCAGGATGTTCCAGCGCTAGCCGCCGATCATGCCATCCGGTCGCATGAGGCCAGGGCAGTGGTCAATGCGATCAGCCACTATGGCACAGCCGGGGCGGCGGGTCAGGACAGGGCCTTTGCCTCGCTGGAGCGCTGGGGCAAGCGCTTTGCTGAGATGTACCGGGATGTTCCAGCTCTAGCCGCCGATCCCGCCATCCGGCTGGATGAGGCCAAGGCAGCGGCCAATGCGATCAACCACTATGGAAAAGTCGGGGAGGATCAAGACTGGCGTCGCTGGCGGGGGCGACTGGCTCGCGTTGCGCAGCACTTCCCCTACGATCCCGAGATAAGTGAAATCGCTCACCAGCAGAACCTCTCACTTGCCGAGCAGCAATCGCGCGATTGGCCCTATGGCCGCTATCAATGGACCAAGGATGGCGTCCAACAGACGCTGCAGGAACCACGCGGCGACTATGCCGAACAGCCATCGGATCCTCTGGCACCAACCGCCGCCCCGCCACCGCTCGTACCGCCTGCATCACGCAATGATCCCTGCCCATGCGGTTCAGGCAAGCGCTACAAGCATTGCCATGGAGCGGTTTCAGAGCAATTCGGGCATTGACGTTGTTTGCCGACACCCGCGAAGATCTGTGTCTGCTGGAGCATTTCAACCCCGTCACGTCGGATCAGCCGGACTGGTTGCTACGCGACTATGGCAAAGGCGCCGCCCCCCTGCAACGACGGGCGGTTTATCGCCGAATTTCTGGCCGACCCTGCCCGCGTGCCAAAATTGATTGAATGGATCGGCATCCGCTCAGAAAAGGCTTGGGGTCAGTTCGAAGCGACGTCGGCGATGGAACTGCAAAGGTATCTTGCAGCCCAACCGTCAAGTTCGGGTTGAAAGCTGAGAGGCGCGTGGCAGATGAGCAGCAAATGGCGGCTTTTGGCAGGTTTTGCTGTTCGAAACGTCGCCAGGAAATGGCCGCTCTGTCCCAGACCTGGACCTTGAGATGACAGGTGTGGGCACTCCGGCGGCGATAGGTTCCGAGCACGCGCTCGGGCGGGTTGCGTGCCTAAGGACTGAAACACATCACTGACCGCCAGCTATGCCGCCCGGTCCTATAAGAATTGAAACGGCCGCCAAAGAACACAGTCCGTTTTCCTCTCCCCCATGCATTTTTGTTCGGCTGAATTGCGCCCTGCGCTTGGCCGCGAATCGCCCATGTGCTATGGTCATGCGTGGTGTTCCTTTCGTTCAAGATGAGGGCCGCCATCATTCGGGGCGGCGGTGGTCTTCGAGCTGTTGAATCGCGTCTTGAGGCAGCAAGCCGCGCCGGACGGCCTCGGCGCGCTGGAGGTTCCATTCTTCGATGAACATGGCGCGCAAGGTTTCGGAGAACATCCGGCTTCCGATTGCGCACTCCCTGATTTCGGCAATGCTGGGGAAAAACCGACAGCTGCGCATGGCGTGCAGGATGCCTTGCCTCACCTCTCGTGCGGACAGGTCGCCAAGCCCGATCATGTAGGCCCGCTTTCTGGCGAGCAATTCGGCCGGCTTGCCCTTCATCGGGGGATAGGCCGCTGCAAGGATGGCGAGCTGTTCTTCTAACAGGGTCGGGTCTGCTGGCGCGAACCGATCGATCCCGTTGCGGATCTCTGCCAGCAGCGCGGCATCGTCCATAGCCTCGATCTTTGGTAGCCTCTGATTGCCCCAAGTCATACTGCCCCCACTGTCAGAAAGGGGTTTGCAGGAAGGGCGCCTACTCCCTCACCACACTCATTCACCCCACTAAGAACTATACTCGGGTCCCTGTTTTGACCTTTCCCATCCCAATTTGCGGACGATCCCCGACCAGATTGCGGACTGACTCCGTCAAAATGCGGACCATCTGATTGTCCGCAATTTGGGCTATCAGACTGTCCCTGTTTTGGGCTTTTAACGGTGGCAGCGTCGGGGAGGCGATAAACCGTTATGCGCTGGCTTGTGCCCCACCGCTCGCCTGTATCGATGACCAGGCCCCGCGCGGTCAGCTTGTTGATCCCCGGCCGGATGCTGTTCTTCGACAGCCCGGTCCAATCGCAAAGCCATTGCCGGCTGGGGAATAGCTTGCCGCCATGGCGATTAGGATTGTGCAGATGCGCCAGCGCCAGCAATATGAGCTTGGCTGCAGGCGTGTCGCATTTCTGCTTGCCGGCCCATCGTGATGCAATGTCGCTCATCTCAGCTGCGCACCTTATCGCCAGTGCGGTCATCAACCGGCCAGCCGTGTGCAGTGCTGATCTCATCCGCGATGCGCAGGGCGGCGGCCCGGTCGCGGGTCCATTGTGACGGCTGGTCGATCGTCCGCGGCTCGACGCTGACACAGAAGGACGGGCGCAGGCGGTGCGGTTCACTGCGCACGATGATGGCACGTTCGGTCATGCGCTGGCCTTCCCGATCTTGAACGGCCGCCGCATCTGCGCTGCCATCCGCTGGCCTTCTTCGATCGCTCGAGCCTTGGTGACGGTGCGCGCCAAGCTGGTGCGCTGGTCGCGCTGGTCGGGAACCGGCGTCACCAGGTCGACGGTCCATGCCCGGCCGGTGCGCTTAATGGCGAGATGCGGCCCGATCATGCTGCAGCCCTCGCGACCAAGTCGACGAACGCCAGGTCATGCGCAGATGCGGCGACCCAGCAGTGCAGGCGGGCATCGGGATAGGCGGCGAATTCGCGGTCGAGCCGCTGGCCGACGCCGGGCCCGTGGGCAGCGACCCGATACAGGCTAGAGCGGTCAAGGCTGAGCGTGATGCTTCCCTGCCGGCGCTGGTGATGGATGGCGCGGGGCATGTCAGGCGGCCTGATCGACGCCAAGCATCTTGCGCAGGCTGGCCATCTTGATCAGGCGGCGGCGGCCGACCTTGATCGATTCCAGTTCGCCCGATGCAATCCGGCGTTCAATGGTGGGGACCGACAGGCCCGAATATTCGGTCGCCCGGCGAATGGTAATGGTGAGGGGCTGGTGTTCCATGTGACCTCCGATTGGTTTGGAGGCTTATGGATACGGGGGGCAGCAACATGGGGGCAAACTGGGAATATGGGACCTTCGTGCAGCTAATTCCCACTGGCGGATTTTCGAGGCTTTCTGGTGTAGCGCCAGCGTTCTCGGAGCCGGCTGCTCACCCGCTCATAGTCATCTCCGCTGCTGTTGATCGCTGGCCTGCCGTCAATGGTCACGTTGCCGTCTTCTATTGCGATCGGGGCCAATGCGCGGGCTGCGGTTTGCTCCGGCCAACCATTTGCGATGAATGCATCCATCTTCGCCAGATATAGCCCTTCCTCCGAAACGATGACCTTTGATTGCGGCCCGCGCTTTATAGGGGTTGATATTCCCGGTTCCGGCGCGCCTTCATCGGTCTTTTGAAACGAGCGGATCAGATGCGCAGCCGCATTGGGCTCGACGCATATAGCGTGATAGGCGGTCCATTGACGCCTGAATGCTGCCCCAGTGATTGGGTCATTAACGCGGTCAATGAGCCCCGCCTTTACCATGGCCTCCAACAGCTCAGGGGATGGCTCCTCTATGTGATAACCAACGGCATGGACCATGGCCGAAAAAGCTCCCGCTCTGCCGAATTCATCTGCTTTGAAGCCACGCCACCAAGAGCGACGGATTTGTTCCTGGTCACCAAAGGGCCCGCGTGCCGGCTGGTCATCGAACCGGTGTTCCCGGCATCCCTCTGCCAATAGCTGCCCGCTGCGCAGCGCGTCGAGCACGAGCGCGTTCGCGTCATCTGGATTCATGCCCGCTGCCACCAGCCCCTCGCCAAGCTGGGGCAGCGGGATATAGGCGTCGCGCCGTCGATAACCGCTAATAGGCACTCGCTGTCAGCCCTCAGCCCGGAACGCGTCGCAAAGTATATTCAGTTTGGCCCGGCCGGGTGGCGATGTCGATCATTTCACGCCCCCGATCGCCAGAGGGGTGATGTTGCTCGGCAGCAAGGCCTCGATATCCCCAGCGACATTCTCTGCCGTCGAGTTGCCAAGGAACGCCAAGCCGGCGATCAGATAGACCAGCTGGCGCGTTTCGTCCGGGTTGGGCTGGCGCTGGTCAAGGATCGCGTCGCAATGGCGCTCGATCGAATTGAACAGGTCGCCAAGGCGGCGAACCATGCCAGCGGCCTCATAGTGCGGGTTCGTGTCAGCCATTTGCCTTGCCTCCAGCCAGTGCTTTGAGTTCGTCGCGGATCTCGGCAAGGCACGTCGAGTAATGGTCGACCAACTGATCGCCAGCTTCACATATCCCGCGGATGCGCTCGGCAATGCTGTCCCGGTCGCTTTCGCTCATCTGCACCATGGCAGCAGCAGATTCCTGGGCTTGGTCGAACAGGAAACGCAGGCATTCGATTTTCATATAGAGGGAGTTCAGGCTCCCCGCTTGCAACTCAATGTCGCGCGGGGCAATTGTGATGGCGGTCATTCGGGCAATTCCTTTCTCTTGCCTGGGTGACGGCCCGGTGTGTCACTAGTCATCTCACACCGGGCCAAACTATCCGCCTATGCAGCGGATTCCTTTGCGCGCCGCGCCTCATCCATGCTGACAACTGCGGCAGACTGGCCAGCCAGATAGGCCGCCCATGCGTTCATCAATTCCCGGCGCCGTTCGAGCAAGTTCCCGCGGCGGTATGCCTTTTCGACCTTGGACGCGACGGTATGCGCCAGCGCCATTTCAGCAAGCTCGCCGCTGAAATTGGTGGTTTCCGCCACCCAATCCCGGAAGCATGATCGCCAGCCGTGAACCGTGGTGCCCGGTGCAAGGCCACGCTGCACCTTGCCCATGGTCATGTCGCTGAGCGGCTTTCCGCGCAGGCCGGGAAAGATCAGGGCATCGGGCTTGCCTGCCATCGCCTTGACCGACTGCAGCACGTCGACGGCGCGCGCGGTCAGCGGCACGATATGCGCCTTGCGGGCCTTCATGCGTTCGGCGGGGATGGTCCAGGTCAGCGCCTCAAGGTCGACCTCACTCCATGTCGCGCCGCGCACCTCTCCCGATCTGGCTGCGGTCAGGATGGCGAATTCAAGCGCAGCGCGGCCTATCGTATGCTCAGCCGCGCGCAGCTGGGCGACAACGCCGGGGGCGTCGGCATAGGGCACAGCAGCGAAATGCTGCTTTTGCGCGGTCTGCTTTGGCAGCGCCTTCAACACTGCCCGCATAGGGGCCTCCCGATCGCGCCAGTTCCGGGCATGGGCATAGTCGAGCACTGCCCCGATGCGCTGGCGCACCCGGCGCGCAGTCTCTGGCAGCTTAAGCCAGATGGGCATCAGGGCATCGACGATCATAGGCGCGTCGATATCGTTCACCGGCTCATTGCCGATCTTGGGATAGGCGAATTCGCGCAGGGTGTATTCCCATTGCCCCTTGTGCTTGGGGTTCCCCCATGACGGCCCGTGCGCGGTCATGAAATCGGCGGCGGCATCCTTAAATGTCCGGCTGGCCTTCGCTTCCTCTCGAGCCTTGGCGCGTTCCTCTGCCCGCTTCACCATCGACGGGTCGCGACCGGTCTTGGCGATCGCGCGCCATTCGGCGGCCTTGTCGCGGGCATCGGCAAGGGAGAGGTCAGCAGCGCTGCCAAGTCCATAGTCGCGGCGGTGGCCATCGACCATGACGCGCAGCAGCCAGGAACGGGACCCGGTATCGCGCACCAAGAGATAGAGCCCCTTGCCGTCCGCGTGGCGGCCTGGCTTGGCGTTCTTGACCTGCAATGCGGTGAGACTGGCCATCGCGTTCCCTCAAATCGTCCCTCATCATGTCTGATTTTGAGGGACGCGACAAGATGGAAAGTGATGGCAACTAGCAGGGAATGCCCCGCTATGCCCTGCTAAGCTTGGCCTTCTGATCGATCGTGATGGCAGAGTTTTGCGGACACCCTCTCCGCCAGTGGCTCATCCAAGCCCTTCCCGCTTCGTCCGTGAACCTCGGTAAACACGGGGGTTCGCGCGTTGTGATCTCTGCCGTCCTGCGGCGTTCGACCCCAACCACGCCACAACCTGTTGTCCTTCATTGGTACCATCCATCCGGGCGGATGGCTTTCATGCGCGCGCAAGCTCGGGACTTGACGAACCTGAATATTGTATGGCCTTTAACCTGGCGCTCGCTGCAGCAAAGCGTGCGGCGGATGGCTGGCCATTGGGAGTTTTGGTAGATGATCAGAGCAATTGTGGTGCTGTT
>Ga0075157_10001152_pt1 | contig 17208 bp, 11 predicted proteins | sample JI81BgreenDNA_FD_70967 | JGI IMG/M metagenome (GOLD analysis project Ga0075157, IMG submission 70967) | Wastewater effluent complex algal communities from Wisconsin, to seasonally profile nutrient transformation and Carbon sequestration -... | ecosystem: Engineered > WWTP > Effluent > Algae...
GGTATTTTGATTGATTTGTGTTATGCCATGAAGTATAATTTTTTTCAAGAAATAGCCAATAAACTACCAGATGAATTTACTAAAACGGATAAAGAAGCTGTAGAAAAATTAGCAGAAAAGGAAGCTTATGAAAATCGAATTGCGGAACTTGAAGAAGAAAATAAAATACTAAAAGTTCAGGTTGATTTATTGATGAAGATAAAAGGTTAAAATCTTTTTTTTGGATAGTAATAAGTTGTGAACATAAAAAAATCCCGCTAATTGCGGGATTTTATATTTATATTTTAATCGGATTAAAGCTGTGTTACAGTATATGTAGCTGAACCATTAAAGTTGATGGTTAGTTCTACTCTATAGTTTTTTGGCGTTCCAGTTGCATTGGTTATCGTGATTGGGTTACCACTACTTTCAATACTACCGTCAGCTAGGTTGTCACCGTGAAATTCTCCTTTTGGATCTGAATAATAAAAATCATATTGTTGCGTATTATTAGCTGAAATACTAAAATTGAATGTAAATTTATTAGTCGCCACAGAATAAGTGCTGTTAATGTAATTAGAGGTAAGATAATTTCTTAGTTTAGGAGCAAGAGATTCTAATCCTAAGCCAAATTGATTAAGCGGAAAATCTGGATAATATCCATTTCCTAAATTAATCAAATAAAATCCATTTGTATCTACCAGAAAACTAGCTCCATTAACTTGAAGATTATTTGATAAATTAACCCCATAAACAGGTGATGACGCATTGTTTGTAGCCAGAAACTTTACTTCTGTTCCTGCAGTTAAGTACTTGTATCCGTATCTAAATAAACTTGAACCATCAAGGTAATTAGCCATTAACAATGCTGTTGTTGGATTAAACGTATTGAATGTTCCATACATATAAAAATTATTTGGGCTACTTGCAGATGGGTTACTAGTAGAAGGCAATGATAACTGTCCATTATCATCTACAGTTATTTGATAAGGTGTTCCATTTGGCGATAGTAAAGTGATTCCTTCGCCTGGAGAAGTAATTAAACTGTCAGCTGCTAATGCATAAGGAACAGATAATAATTGTGTGGTTCCTACTAAAGCATAGTTTGTACCACCAGCGGCATCCATTTCTACTTTTAAAAACTTAGCATTGGTTCCCCAGTTTATAGTATTAAAAGTTCCTGAAACTATTGTTCCTTGACCAATTACTAAGTTGAATAAACCTTGTGCATTGGTTGTTTTTAAATGAGTTTCAGAATATAAAACGGTTCCAGTAGCAGAATTGTCTAATACCGAAAGTTTTAGTCCAACATTGGAACTGGTAACAGGATTACCAGATGAATTTAAAGCAATGGCTTGATACGAAATACCTTGTGGAACCTGTGCATTAGCTATAACTGTAATAAATAGCGTAACTAATAATATAATTTTTTTCATAATTGATTCTTGAATTTGATTTTTGAATTTGAAGAATTAGCGTTTGATTATTTTAAAGGAATTGATTTTTTTGTTTTCAAATGTTATCAAATAAACACCATTAGCAACATCGGATAAATCAATAGAATTCTCGGCAGTAATTTGTTTTTTGGTAATCAATTTTCCAGACAAATTGTAAACGGAAACCTTTTCGTTAACCAAATCAACTTTGGTTTGAAATGAAATAACGCTAGTGGTTGGGTTAGGAAAAACAGTGATTTTGTTGTTCAAATCAAGTTGAGGCACTTCAAGCGTTTGCTGGTTAACTTGAGCCAAAATTCCAATAATACCTGTGCTTGATTGGCTTTCGTTAACAGGATTGACTATAATTTCTCCTATTGAAATTGAGCCACTTGAGCCAATGATACTTCCAGAGTTAACCGATTGTACTATTGATTGTGCTTTTCCTGACAAACAAACCAGTAAAAAAGTGATTAATAAAGTTTGCTTCATAAGTATTTGTTTTTTTACAAATGTAGAATTGTTTTTGGTATTTTAATGTAGAATTTTGACTAACCTATACTTTTTTTCAATACTTTTCGTTATTAATGTATGAATATGAAAACCTACTTCTTTTTAGCCCTTTATTTATTTGCCACAATTTTTGTTTCGGCACAAGAACAATTAACTGTTTTTTTTGAAAGCAACAAATTTGATTTGACCATTAAAGAAAACCGAAAACTCCAACAATGGATTTTAGAAAATGTTAATTCTAAAATACTAGCTATCAATGGATATACTGATGAGGATGGAAGTATTGGTTTTAATGATACTTTGGCAAAAAAACGAGTGAATTTCATCTACAACGAAATCAAAGAAAGAGTAAAAATTAGAGATGATTTTAAAACCCGAAGCTTTGGTAAACAGCATGAACAATCGGTTAATAAAGCAGAAAATAGGAGAGTGACTATTTATTATTTATTAGAAAAAGATTTGGCCAAAGAAAATGAAATCTTAGGCATTGAAGAAGTAAAAGCAGAAGTACCAAAACCGGAAATTGAATATCCTGAAAAAATGATTTTTGATAATCCTAACGGAACTAAATCAGAGTTTAAACTCGATAGAGAGTTCATGAAAAAGATAGGCAATTCAGTTGCTGGAGAGAAACTTAAGATAGATAATTTAAACTTTATTATCAATACCTTTGCTGTTGCACCAGAGTCGCGAGGCAAACTCTATGAATTACTTTTAGTATTGCAAAACAACCCAAAGTTAAAGATTGAAATTCAAGGACATTTGTGTTGTATGCCAACCGATAGATTAGACTTATCTACTAAAAGAGCCAAAGCAATCTATAACTTTTTAATACACAACGAAATCTATCCTGGTCGATTGTCTTATAAAGGCTTTGGAAGTTCAGAACCTATCTATCCAATTCCTGAAAAGAACGAAACGGAGCGCGCAGCCAATAGAAGAGTAGAAATTTTAATTGTTTCCAATGATTAAAAGTATTAAGTATTTCATCTTTTTGGTTTCCTGTTTGAGTTTTGGACAAAGTAAATTTGATGTTTATTTTGATTTTAATGCTGATGTTCCCAATAAAGAATCAATCCAGCAACTAGACGATTTTTACAGTAATAAAAATATCGAAGTAATAAAAATTGAAGGTTTTTGCGACAGTATTGATACTAAAAACTACAATAAAGAATTAGCCGATAGACGAGTAAAAAATATTCTAGATTTATTAAAGAAGAACAACGTTGCTATTACTGAAAATGTTTCGTTAATTTCATATGGAAAAGACTTTGAGCGATCACAAAATCAATCGGAAAACAGAAAGGTAATTGTAACCTATTATGATAAAGAAAGAGATTTTTTTCCTGAATCGGATATACCAAAAAGTGAATTGCTAAGGCGAATAAGAGAAGAGAAAAAAACACTGACAGCTCAATTTAAAAAAGCAAAAACTGGCGATTTTATCCGAATTAACAATATTCATTTTACCTTCAATTCCGAAAAAATTGTACCCGAATCGTATGCTATTTTGGAAGAGTTATACATGATTATGGTAGTTAATCCCACGATGGTTATTAAGATTAACGGTAATATTTGTTGTAACCCCAATACTTCGGTTACTAAGCTTTCTTACCGTAGAGCGTTGAAGATATTTAACTTTTTAAAAGACAGAGGAATTAAAATCAATCGATTGGCATATCACGGTTTTGGTAGTGGAAATCCAATTTATCCAATTCCTGAACAAAATGAAGAAGAACGAATAGCAAACCGCAGAGTTGAAATTTTAATTGTAAATAAATAATGAAATATAATATTATTTTGTTTTTAGCATTGGTAACAAATTGTTTTGCTCAAAAACAGTTTGAGGTTTTCTTTGATTTTAATCAAGATGTTCCAAATCAGCAATCCATTTTGGATTTTAACCAATGGATTGTTCAGAATAAAAACATTGAAGTGTTAAAATTAGCCGGATATTGTGATAGTGTTGATACCAAACAATACAATAAAGTTTTGGCCGAAAGACGAATTGAAAGCCTATTTCAATTGCTAAATGAGAATAATGTAAAAGTCAATCAAAATCTTGAGCGAAATGCTGTAGGGGAAGAATTTAAGCAATCAAAAATTCAAGCGGAAAATAGAAAAGTAACCATTTTTTATAGAGAAGAAGCACAAAAACCTATAGAAAGCCAACTTACTAAACAAATTAAAAATGCTAAAGCAGGCGAAACCATAAAGCTACCCAACCTTTATTTCTACAACAATTCTCCACAAATAGTGCCTAGTTCTATCCCAACGTTAAACCAATTACTGGCTGCCATGGAGGAAAACCCTAATTTAAAAATCGAAATTCAAGGACACATTTGCTGTCAAACCGTTCACGATATAGGCGATATATCCACCGCAAGAGCAAGAGCTATTTACAACTACTTACTTCGTTTTAATATCAACAAAGATAGAATGACTTATAAAGGTTTCGGTTCCTCAAGACCAGTTCACAAAATACCTGAAAGAAACGAGGATGAAGCAAACGACAATCGAAGAGTAGAGGTTTTAATTGTAGATAAATAAGTAAAAAAAATCCCAAACATCATAAGTTTGATGTTTGGGATTTAGTACTATTTTTTGTTTTTTTATTCTTTAATAACTTTTACTGTCTTTACAGTATCATTTGAATTTATCCTTACTAAGTAAGTTCCAATAGATAAGTTTGAAACATCAATAGTTGTTTCGTTTGCATTAATTAATTTAGAAAATACTTCTTGTCCTAATAAATTGTATATAGCAACCGAATGAATTTCTGAATCAAATGAAATGTTAAGTATATCATTAACTGGATTTGGATACACTTTTACTGAATTCTTCAATACTACATCATCATTAGATAATGTTGATTCGGGACAAGCTAATGGTCCAAAAATTAAGAAATCATCTGTAAGCGAACCATTTCCAAGCTGTCCATTGATGTTAGAACCCCAAGTATATAATTTTCCGGTATCGTCAATAGCTGTTGAATGACTATTTCCTGCTTGCACATCGGTCCAAAAGTTAACATTTAAAAGTAAAGTAGGAGCAAGTACACTTGTAGAAGCTTCGTCATTTCCAATTTGACCATAGATGTCATATCCCCAAGCAAATAGCGCACCATAAGTTCTTGAACCTAATGTATGATCTTCACCACATGAAACTTTATCCCAATTGGTTGCTGTTCCTACTTGTGTTGGAGTGTTTCTATCGATAACATCGTTCATACCTAATTGACCGTTGTTATTTCTTCCCCAAGTCCATAAGGTGTTGTTGGTTCTTGTGGCTACTGAGTGATAAGAACCACCAGTTACACTTTTCCAGTTAGTAGCAGTACCAATTTGAACAGGAATAGTTCTGTTTGTTGTAGTTCCATCTCCAACTTGACCATTGGTATTTAATCCCCAAACCCATAGTGTTCCATCGGTTTTAATTGCCATAGAGTGTGCTCCACCTGTTCCAACGGTTTGCCAGTTAGTAGCCGTACCAATTTGACGAGGTGTTAATCTATTGATGCTGGTTCCATCACCAAGTTGTGCAAAAGAATTACTTCCCCATGCCCAAAGTGTTCCGTTTGTTCTTCTAGCAATATTGTGTTGATTGAACGACGCTACTTCTGCCCAGTTTGTATCTGTTCCTACTTGTGTTGGAACTGATTTATTTGTTGTTGTACCATCTCCTAATTGTCCTTGAAGATTAAAGCCCCAAGTCCATAGAGTTCCATTTTCTTTTATTGCTACAGCATGGTTAGTACCACAAGAAATTTTCGCCCAATCCGTTGCTGTTCCAATTTGTGTTGGAACAGATTTGGCTACGGTTGTGCCATCACCCAATTGTCCATAATCGTTTCCTCCCCAAGCCCAAAGCGTACCATCGGCTTTTATAGCAACAGTAAACGTTCGTCCAGCAGCTACCTTATCAAAACAAATAGTAGTTGAAGGCAAAGTAGTAAACACACCACCATAAATCCATTCCGTTTGATTGTTTCCACATACTGCGGCAACCCACCAGTGGTAATCGGTATTTGGTTGTAACCCTTCAATTAACTCACCAGTTTGGGTAGTATTTCCATCAGTACCGCCAATTTCGTTGGTAGTATTGTAGACAAAAAGATAACTTTCTGGAGCAGGTGAAGGAGCCGTCCAATAAATGTATGCTGATGTTTCTCCAATTTCAGCTACCGTAAGATTTGTTGGTGGATTACAAGTTGAAGTTGGATTTTCACATTTAATAGAACGAGTTCTAGAAGAACCTTGTGTACTACAATTTGCATTAACGTTTATATGGTATCTAATAGTACCTGTATTGGAAGCAGAATTCCAAACTACTGGAGTAACTCCACTAGCAAAAACGGTTGTTCCTGTAGCATTGGTTATAGTAATATAATCAGTAGCTATTGAACTAGTAAAGGTATATTGCTTGTTAGACTGGATGTTTACATTAGTAAATTCACCTGCCCAAGCATCGGCGTTGATTTGTTCTGTATTTCCTGTACATGCAGGAGTAAAGGTTGCATCTGGATACAATCCATAGAAAGCACCATTACAGTTTAAAGCAGCAATAGTAGTAAAACTTCCTCCAGAAACCCAGTCACTTTTTGTTCCATTACAATTAGAGCGTATCCAATAATAATAAGTGGTTGAAGAAGTTAAACCAGTTAGTGTACGTACTACATTACCAAGACTTGTTTGGGTAGCGTTAGTTGCCGCTACTGGCGCTGTATTTGAAACACTTACATAAATGTCATAAGAAGTTGCAGCAGGATTTGGCGCAGTCCAAGTTAATCTGATTGAATTTGAAGTGATGTTTGAAACGGCCAAGTTAGTTGGTACTCCACAAACATTAGAAATTGTTGCACACTGTATAGCCTTAATTCGGTTAGCGTTTTGTTCACCACAGTTTGCATTCAAATGAGTGTAATAACGAATTACTCCTGCAAAGGTTCCCGAATTCCAAACTAAAGGAACAGTTCCACTAGCTAAAATAACGTTAGAACTATTGGTTATAGTAACAAAATCGGTTGTTACAGAGGTTGTGAAAGTATATTGTCTATCTGAAACAATATTTACTAAAGAATATTCTCCAGCATAAGCATTGTTAACTATCGTTTCGCTACCTACACCACAAGTTGGAGTAAATGTAGTGGAAGGCCATTGATTGTAAGTAGCATTTGTACAACCTGATGTAAAGTTAGTAGTAAAGTTTCCTCCAGCTACCCAATTACTTTTTGTAGCACCACAATTGGATCTAACCCAGTAGTAGTATGTTGTTCCTGCTACTAATCCGTTTGAGATTGTTGTGCTTACAGCATTTGTTACTTGATTTGGTGTAGTGTTAGCACCAGGAGCAGCATTTAGGCTTGAAATATAAACTTCATATCCATTGCTTGGCGCAGGTGATGGTGCTGTCCAACTTAATTGACAAGTAGTAGTGGTAACGTTAGAAGCTACTAAACTAGTTGGTGTTCCACAGCTTACTGGAACAGAACATTGGATAAATCTAGTTCTATTGGTATTTTGTTCCCCACAATTTGCATTAGTATGAAAATAATAACGAATTACACCAGCAAAAGTACCAGAAGTCCAAATTAGAGGTGTTGTACCACTAGCTAAAATAGCATTGTTTTCATTGGTTATAGTAATGTAATCTGTAGTTACTGAACTTGAAAAAGTGTATTGTCTATTTGCTACTACATTTACAAGTGCATATTCACCTGCATAAGCATTGTTAACAATTTGTTCAGCTGTTCCTGAACAAGCTGGTGTATAAGTAGTTGCAGGCCATTGATTATAAGAAGCCGTTGTACAGCCACCTAAATTGGTTACAAAGTTTCCAACAAAAGTCCAGCTACTTTTTGTAGTACCACAATTGGAACGCATCCAAGCGTAATAAGAAGTTGCTGGTAACATATTAGTAACTGAAACTTGGTTTGTAGTAGATATATGTGTTGGTGTTGTTGTACCTGTAGGACTAACATTAGTAGTAGATATATATACTTCATATCCACCACTTGGTGCTGGTGTCTGTGTTGCGCAATAAATCAAACATGTTGTAGAACCTAAGTTAGCCACAGTTGTTCCTGTTGGAGCATTACAAGTAGCAGCTTGTAAGGTAGTGAAATTACCACCATAAGTCCAATTGGATTGTGTTTCGCCACAAACAGAAGCTACCCACCAGTGGTAATCTGTATTTGGAGTTAAATTACTTAAGGCTAATGAAGTAGAAGAAGTAGCGTCTTGAATTCCTCCAATTACATTGGTAGTATTATAACGAATTACATAACTGCTTGGTGTTGGAACTCCAGGGATCCAATTAAGTGATGCGGTGTTTGCGGTAATGTTTTCACTCCATACTTGTGTTGGAGCATTACAATTGGAAGTAGTTGGTGTCATTTTGATCAAACCAAGTTGCAAATGACCAACCCAAATCGTTCCGTTAGCTTGTGTTCTTAAAGCACTAAAGTAATTATCTGGTAAACCTGAATTTGAAGTATTGTATGAATAACAATCGGTAAAGTTTTGTAATCCATCGCCACCGAAAGCAATCCAAACTTTGTTGGTGCTACTTACATCTACAGCATCAAATTGATAACCCGATAAACAAGAGTTACTTTGATACTGAACATTTAAAAAAGTTCCTGCAGTAGAATAAGTCAATAATCCATCACCTGTTGAACAATACAATGTATTGTTGGCAATATCAAGAATTTCTTGCGTGCCTTGGTCGATTAGGTTATAATCAGTACCGTTGAATTTGTATAACATTCCATTATCTGTTACCCAAACGCCGTTATTAGCATCAATTTCTAGAGAAGTAATGTTTGTTAGTGCAACATAAGTAGTCCAAGTTGTACCATTAAAACGACTAAGTCCTGATGGCGTAGCAACCCATAGATTGTTGGCACTATCTACTGCGATACAGTTAATAGCATTGTTTGGAAGACCAGAGTTGGCAGTAGTATAATTAGTCCATGTATTGCCGTTTAATAACGCTATACCATTGTTTTGAGTGGCTATCCATTTTCTTCCTTGACCATCAATTTCTGTTTCCAAAATGATGTTAGAAGGAATACCCGAATTACTGGTGTTGTATTTTGTAAACGTAGTACCATTAAACGATACAACACCGTTTGTGGTAGAAATCCATAGTAACCCATTGGCATCGGTTTTAATGTCGCCAATGTAATTGGTTCCAATGGCGGAATTGGTGGTGTTGTAAACCGTATAGTCATAGGCCTGACTAAAAACAGTTATACTACACAACGCTAAAAATAAAGAATAGAGTTTTTTCATTTAGTGATTTTGATTAATGTTTTAAAATTTTAAAAAGGACACAAACATAGATAATTAAAACCAATTATAAATTGTTTATTATCTATGTTTGTGTTAAATTTTCAGATTTAATAAAATAAAGTTTATTTTTCCAATTTTAACCAAAAGTAGTCGTTCCATCCTTCTATCAATCGAGTTGGATCAGTATTTTTGGTTCTATCTTGTTCAGGAATTTGTAATACTTTTTTGTTATTAACAGTGAATTTGTATATCCTTGGATTATTTTCACCTTCTACTGTAAGTTCTATTCTGTAATCACCATCAGTAAGATCAGCAAATTTAATTTCTCCTGGTTTATTGACTAATTTAAAAGCACACATTTCTTCTTTCCATTCCGCTTGTTCCACTTGAGCTGTATTTGGTCCATTGCCATAGTGTTGAGCATACAATTTATTGTCTTTAAACATATTCACTGACCATTTTACACTTTTAGTCGTTTTTCTACTATTCGATGGATTAGGCTTAAATTCCTCATGTGTTACATAGAAACCAAAGACTAAATTACCTGTTGTAGCATGATTGACATAAGCAAAATTATTCCACGGACCACGAACTACATACATTTCGTTCTTTTCAGCGTATGGATCAGAATTGGTCAATTTTACTAACTCAAAGTCAAAGGAATAAAACATTTTATCACCTGCATAAAAATCTAACCTGTAGTTTCCTGGTCCCCATTGTGTTATAAAAGATTCTGAATGACCTACCCATTCACCATCTCTTTGGTAGCGACTGCTTGGTTCATTAAATTTTATTTTTTTGCCATCATCAAATACTTGGTCTCCCGAATATTCAAAATAGTTCATGTATTCATTATCTTTAAAAACCTTAATTCTCAAATATTCTGATTGGTTTTCAAAATGATGAACTGTTTTTCCATCCACAGTTTTGCTAGGAATAAAAGTAGCGGTATAGCTATTGATTGTTCCAGCAGTTGTTCCATATAATAATGAATTGAAAGTAATGGCAGGTGTTTGTTTAAAGGTTGTCCAATCCAATTTAAGTCCACCAAAGCCACCGCTTGATTTCTTTTTGCCTTTTTTGGTAATTTCTGATCCTTTGTCAATTGTTTTTGAAACTTGATCGGCTTGGCTTTTTGCTTTGCTGAGTTTATTCAATAATTGGGCATTGGCGCTGTTGAAAGAAATCAACATTAATCCAATAAGTAGTACGTGTTTTTTCATTTAATTTATAATATTTAGTTACTATGAATTCATCATATGATGGATTTACAATGCAATAATAAATCAAAGAAAAAAGACAATTTTATCAAATGAATTAACGTAGTGTTTTAGAATAGTAACGTAGCTAATCTGTGTAAAACCGTTTTTAATAAAAATAATATTTATAAGTTGTCAAGCAATACCATGAACTCTTCTTTCTTTCTAACTGAAAGAGGAATGGCTGATTTGTTTTTCATTACAATAGTGTTTCCGCCTTCAGATTTAATAAAGTGATCAAAATAGGCCATATTTATTAAATGCGATTTGTGCGTTCTAAAGAAATTATGCGGCGTTAACAATGTTTCATATTCTTTTAGATTTGTTGAAACCACTAGTTTAGGTGCGTTTATAAAATAAAAGGTAGTATAGTTTTTATCCGACTCGCAGTTTACAATATCTTGAATGTTAATAGAGTATATTTTGTCTGAGGTTTTTAAGATTAGTTTTTGAAGGTTCTTTGGACGTTCAAGATTGGAGAATAAATTATGAAGTTTAAGGTCAAAAACTTCTTTTCCTAAAGATTCTTCAGCTTTTTTTACGGCTTCCATTAGTTCTTGTCTATCCAATGGTTTTAGTAAATAGTCTATAGCCGAAAATCGAAAAGCTCTTATGGCAAAATCTTCATAACCAGTAATAAAAATAACTTTGAATGAAATTGGACTGAGCTTTTGTAACAAATCAAAACCAGTACCATCAGCCATTTCCACATCTAGAAAAACCAAGTCGGGAGCTAACTGCTGAATTAGTTTTACACCTGAAGTTACCGATTCAGCTTGTCCAATTATTGAAATAGTTGGACAATTAGCTTTGATTATAGCAATGTTTTCTTTTCTTATTTTTTCTATGTCATCTATAACTACAGCTCGTAACATATATAGGTTTTAGTTTTCGTAAATATAAGGAATTTCAAACACAACTTTAGCACCTTCAACTTTTCCTTCAGTATTGAAAAGGTTGTCGGTTTGTACAATGAAATCTTTGTTTTTAGTGTAAGTAACCAATCGTTCTTTAGTAATTGTCATTGCCAACGATTTGTGATTGCTTACTTTTTTCTCCACGTCAAATCCTTTGCCGTTATCAGTTACTTCAAAGAAGAGTTTATCATCTTTTAAGAAGAAATGAACATCAATTTTTCCGTTTTCGGTAGTATTACTTAATCCGTGTTTGATGGCGTTTTCAATAAAAGGTTGTGCCAGCATTGGTGGTAGAAAAATGGATTCTTTATCAATTTCTTCTTGAACGATAATAGTAAATGTAAACTTGTTTTCATACAATAACTGTTGTATCGAAAGGTAGTTTTCAATCATTTCTACTTCTTCTTCCAGCGAAATATAATTTTCGTTTGAGTTCTCAAGAATTTGTCTTGTCAATTTCGAAAACTTACCCAAATAATCAACCGCTTCGTCGTTTTGTTTATTATTAATTAAGCTTCGTATATTTTGCACAGAATTAAAGATAAAATGTGGATTCATCTGCGTGATGAGTAGCTTTTGCTTAATTTGATTTTTCTCCAAAACGGTGATGGCTTGTTTTTGTCTATTATTTCGATAATAGAAATAACCTCCTAACAATGATAATAGAAACAACGATGAAACTGCAATCAACCAATTGTTTTTTGCGGCAGTTTTCTTTTCTGCCTCCAGTTTAATAGCCGATAATTTCTTTCCTTGAATTAGTTTTTGATTCAGTTCTTTTTTCTCAAAATTATAAAGCAACTGTTGGCGAGCCAATTTATTTTTTGACGTTTCAAGTGCTGTTTTCTTTTGCGCTTCTAGTTTTACTGCAGCAACTCGCTTTTGTTGCTCAAGTGTAACAGCTGCTAATTTCTTTTGTTGTATTATTTTTTGTTGAAGTTCTTTTTTCTCAAATTCATACTTGAGTTGCTGCTCTGTAATTTCTCTTTTGGTAGTTTCAACTCTAGTAGAGTCGGTTATTTTTTTATCAAATTCAAAATAACGAAGTGCTTTTTCATAATTCTTATTGGCTAAGTTAATTTTATAAAGCATTTCAGCAATATCTTTTTGAAGCGTTTTATTGGTGGTCTTTTGGCTCAATTCAAACGCTTTCTCTTGATAATCTTCAGCATTTTTCAAGTCTCCTTTATTAAAACTAATTTCACCAAGACCATGATAAGTTGCTGCCAAGCTCATGTTATTGTTAGAAGTGGATTTCATGGCTAGCATTTCCTGAAATAACTTTTCGGCTTGTGCATAGTTGCCAACTTTCATTTCTAAATCTGCAGCGCCAGACAGCGTTAAACTAGTTTGTGTTTCTGCACCAAGTTTTTTGGTTATTTCTAGTGATTTATAGCTGCTAGCTAAAGCTTCCTTATATCTTTTAAGCTTGCTGTTGCAATAGGCTATGTTTTGATAATTAGAAGCTTTCCAGTTCAAGGTGTGATTACTCGGGTATTCTTTGTACGACAAGTCACAAGACTCAATCGCCTTTAAACTATACTGAATAGCTTTTTCATATTCATTCTGATAACGGTAAGCATAAGCTAATGTAGTATAGGCATAATACAAAGAATGCACATAGGTTTTTTTGTCTTTTTCATAAAACTTTAGCGCTTCAAATATCAGTGCTATTTGTTTATCCGTTTCGCCAGTTGTTTTATAAAGTCCAGATTTAGTTAGATAAACCGTGTACATATCTTCATAGGACTGTATTGATTTATAAAGTGCAATTGCCTTGTCATAATGCAATGCCGATTTATTATATTCTTCTTTTTGCAAATAGCGTGTAGCAAGACTAGAATAGTAGGTTGCTAACCAAGAAGTATATCTTTTTTGAAGCTTAGGGTTGTTTTTTTTGTTATAATTTTTCAAAGCAATTTCACCCAAAAGGTCAACCACTTGATGAAACTTGGGATCAAAGTTGTTTGTAAATTTTGTTCGTGCTACATTATGAATCATTTCCAATCTTGTAGTATCGTGAAGTTTAGGATTGCGTAGCGCTATCTTCAAAGAGTCAATGATTTTATCCTGCGCATTAGAAGAGTAAATAATTGTCAAAAAGAAAAAGAGTATTAATAGGCGAGTACTTTTATGCATACTTTACAATGAATATATTTTTAAAATGTCAAATGTAATTAAATAATAAAATAACTATTGGATGCGATAAAAAAAAACCACCCGTTTAGAGGTGGTTTTTCTAACAATTAAAAAACTAAATTTAGAAACAATAACTATTTTCAGCCACTAACTTAGCAGTAATAGTTTCTCTTAAACCAACAATATTAGGCATGTTGGTGTATTTTGTAAATCGGCGTAAGCCCATAAGCATCATGCGTTGTTCGTCGCCTTCGGCAAAAGAGATAATACTTTCTTTTCCTCTTGCAGCAACGATATCAACTGCTTTGTATAAGTATAATTTTGCCATTGCAATTTGCTCTTGAGCTTTAGCTTCGCCTTCTTTTTTGGCTAATTTCTCAGTTCTTAAAATGGTGCTTTCTGCCATGTAAATTTCGATTAACATATCGGCTGCAGCCATTAACAATTGTTGGTGTGCGTCTAAATCCATTCCGTATTTTTGAACGGCAGCACCAGCAACCATAAGGAACGCTTTTTTCAATTTGCCAACCATTTCTTTTTCTTCCGAAAATAATTCAGAATAATCAGGTGTATCAAATGATGGAATTCCCATTAACTCTTCTTGTACTTTCATGGCTGGTCCAAGTAAATCAACGTGACCTTTCATCGCTTTTTTGATTAACATTCCAACCGATAACATTCTGTTGATTTCGTTGGTTCCTTCATAGATACGAGCAATACGAGCATCTCGCCAAGCACTTTCCATTGGTGTATCTTCAGAGAATCCCATTCCGCCATAAATTTGAATTCCTTCATCAGCACAGTTTTGAACATCTTCCGAAACGGCTACTTTTAGAATAGAACATTCAATAGCAAATTCTTCTACACCTTTTAATTCCGCTTCTTGATGAGTTGCACCTTCTGCCTCACGAAGTTTGATGCGGTTTTCAATATCTTTTGCTGCACGATACGTTGCACTTTCTCCAGCATAAGCGGAAGTTGCCATTTCGGCTAATTTATAACGAATGGCTCCAAATGAGGAAATAGGAGTATTAAATTGTATTCTTTCGTTTGCATAATTCACCGCATTGGATGTAACACGACGTTGCGCATCTAGACAAGCAGCTGCCAATTTGATACGACCAACATTCAAGGCATTCATAGCGATTTTGAAACCTTCACCACGAGCAGCCAACATATTTTCTACAGGGACTTTAGTATCTGCAAAGAAAACTTGACGCGTAGAAGAAGCACGAATTCCTAATTTATGCTCTTCTTCGTTCATGGTAATTCCGTTGCTTGGATCATTTTCTACAATGAAACCGGTGATGTTTTTATCGTCTTCAATTCGGGCGAAAACAATAAACACCGAACAAAAACCTGCGTTAGAAATCCACATTTTTTGTCCAGTGATTTTATAGTGTGTTCCATCTTCCGATAAAACAGCTTTCGTTTTCCCTGAATTCGCATCCGAACCTGCACCTGGTTCTGTTAAGCAATAAGCTCCAAACCATTCACCTGAAGCTAATTTAGGTACGTATTTTTGTTTTTGTTCTTCGGTTCCGTATAAGGTAATTGGCATAGTTCCAATTCCAGTATGCGCACCGAAAGCCGTTGAAAACGAACCTGTTGCACCCGAAATATAATCGCAAACTAAACAAGTATCAACAAATCCCATTCCCATTCCGCCATAATTTTCTGGAACGGCAACGCTTAGAAAGCCCATTTCTCCTGCTTTACGCATCATTTCTTCTGTAAAAGCGTAATCTTTGTGCTCAAATCGGTCTTTGTTTGGCCAAATTTCTTTGTCAACGAATTCTTTTACAGAATCACGCATCATGATTTGCTCTTCCGAGAAATCTTCTGGTGTAAAGACATTTTCACATTTGGTTTCTTTCACCAAAAACTGTCCACCTCTTGTTATATCTTCCATTTTTGCCCCCTAACCCCCGATGGGGGAATTCCTACTAGGGGTAAGTAGGGTTTTAATGTTATTTGTTTATTAATTTTTAAAGCTAAAAAGTTCCCCTTTGGGGTTAGGCGCTTACAACAATTCGTAAATACCTGCAGAACCTTGTCCAGTTCCTACACACATACTTACAATTCCGTATTTGGATTTTCTTAAACGCATTTCATCAAATAATTGGACTGATAATTTCGCTCCGGTGCAACCTAGTGGATGTCCAAGTGCAATTGCACCACCATTTACGTTTACGATATCTGGATTTAAACCTAATTCTCTAACAACTGCTAATGATTGAGATGCAAATGCTTCGTTTAATTCGATTAAATCAATATCATTTAAAGTTAAACCTGCTTGTTTTAATGCTTTTGGAATGGCTTTTACAGGACCAATTCCCATAATTCTTGGTTCAACACCTGCTGATGCAAAATTTACTAATCGTGCAATAGGAGTAACGCCCAATTCTTTCACTAATTCTTCACTCATGATTAAAACGAAAGCCGCACCATCACTCATTTGAGAAGAGTTTCCTGCGGTTACGCTTCCATCAGCAGCAAATACTGGTTTTAGTTTTCCTAAAGCGGCAATATTGGTGTCGGCTCTCGGACCTTCATCTTTATTTACAACATACGATTTGGTCTCTTTTTTACCATTTTCATTGATGAATGTTTGTTCAACCGTAATCGGAACAATTTGTTTGTCAAATTTACCTTCGGCTTGTGCTTTCAAGGCTTTTTGATGTGAATTGTAAGCAAACTCATCTTGATCTTCACGAGAAACGTTGAATTGTTTGGCAACGGCTTCTGCTGTTAAACCCATTCCCCAATAGTAGTCTTCGTTTCCTGCTGCCGCGACAGCGTAATCTGGAGTTGGTTTGTATCCACCCATTGGGATAAAACTCATGCTTTCTGCACCACCAGCGATGATACAATCCGCCATTCCACTTTGGATTTTTGCTGTTGCCATTCCGATGGTTTCTAATCCTGACGCACAATATCTATTGACTGTTACACCCGGAACATCGGTAACTTTTAATCCCATTAAGGAAATTAAACGTCCAACGTTTAAACCTTGTTCGGCTTCTGGCATGGCGTTTCCGACCATTACGTCGTCAATTCTTTTTTTGTCAAAATCAGGCAATTGCGCCATCATAAATTCGATGGTTTCAGCAGCTAACTCATCAGGTCTTTTAAATCTAAATACTCCTTTTGGAGCTTTCCCTACCGCTGTGCGGTATCCTTTTACAATATATGCAGTCTTCATAGTTTAGTTTCTTAACGGTTTACCTTTAGTAAGCATGAATTGGATGCGTTCCAACGTTTTTCTTTCGGTACATAATGACAGGAAAGCCTCACGTTCGATATCTAATAAGTATTGTTCACTTACTAATGTTGGTTCTGATAAATCGCCTCCTGCCATAACATAAGCTAGTTTGTTGGCAATTTTTAAATCGTGTTCTGAGATGTATTTTCCAGCTACCATTTGGTTAGTTCCAACCAAGAACATTCCCAATGCTTGTTTTCCTAATACTTTAATATCAGTTCTTCTAACGGGTTGTGTGTAACCTTGATCAGCCATTTGTAAGGCTACTTGTTTAGCAACAGCAATTTGACGGTCTTTATTTACCACAACGATATCTTTTCCTTTTTGTAAAATTCCTAAATCGAATGCTTCGTATGCAGAAGTTGCTACTTTAGCCATTCCGATAGTTAGGAAGTTTTCTTGAAG
>Ga0075157_10001154_pt1 | contig 17185 bp, 16 predicted proteins | sample JI81BgreenDNA_FD_70967 | JGI IMG/M metagenome (GOLD analysis project Ga0075157, IMG submission 70967) | Wastewater effluent complex algal communities from Wisconsin, to seasonally profile nutrient transformation and Carbon sequestration -... | ecosystem: Engineered > WWTP > Effluent > Algae...
AGGGAAAGACGAACCATAACCAGCTCCAGAACCCAAAGGGTTTTTGTTTGCCATGTTGTAGGCTGCCAAAAGTAGCTCCAAATCGTCAGAAAGGCTTTCGGCATAAGCCCCAAACCAAAGCCCAAATGAAGAAGGCATTGCCAACTGAAAATGGGTATAACCAGGGAGTAAATCGTGTTGGTATTGTTCACTTAAACCAATAAACTGGAGAAACAAAGACTCTATTTTTTTTGTAATATCCTGAATTTCAGATTTTATAAAAAGTTTTATATCTAATAATGACTGGTCGTTTCTGGAACGCCCTGCATGAATTTTCTTGCCCACTTCTCCTTTTAACTCTGTCAGCATCCATTCTATCTGAGAATGAACATCTTCAATGCCATTTTCGATGGTAAAAGAACCATTTTCAATACTTTTTAAAATGCTATATAAGCCTTCCTTGGCATCTTGCCACTCTTGGGCAGTCAGCAAACCAATGCTATGGAGCATTTGGGCATGAGCCAAAGAGCCTTGAACATCTGCTTTGGCAAGGTATACGTCCCAAATAGGGTCTTGTCCGATGGTAAAATTTTCAATGAGAGTGTCTATTTCAGATTGCGGGCTGTATGTCTGTTGCCAAAGTTTCATAAAAGTGTCTGATTAAAAGATTCAAGAAGTTGTATATAAATGTCTATGCCTGTCTCGATTTCGTGTAAATAAATAAATTCGTTGGCAGTATGTGACCTTGCAGAGTCCCCAGGACCCATTTTAAAGGTATCAAACGACATCAGGGCTTGGTCTGAGGTGGTAGGTGAAGCATACGTTTTCCGATTCAGTTTCACACCACAAGCCACAATCGGATGTGAGAGAGGCACAAATGAAGGATTGAGCCTCAGAGACCGAGGAATAACTTCACAAGAAACATGCTGTTTAATCACTTCTAATACAGCCTGATTGTCGTATTTATCTGTCGTACGAATATCAACTGTAAACTGGCAGGTTTCAGGAACAATGTTGTGTTGTAAACCAGCCTGAATCATGGTTACAGACATTTTTACATTTCCTAAAAAATCGGATTTTTCGGGAAACTGATAGGTTCTGAACCAGTCCATATCTTTGAGGGCTTTGTAAATAGCGTTTTCGCCTTCTTCACGGGCTGCATGCCCCGATTTGCCATGAGCCACACAATCAATTACAAAAAGTCCTTTTTCTGCGATGGCAATATCCATTTGGGTGGGTTCACCTACAATACCAAAATAAATTTCGGGAAGGTGAGGCAGAACGATTTCAACTCCGTTTTTTCCTGAAATTTCTTCTTCGGCAGTAGCTGCATATATTAAGTTGAAAGCCAAAGGTTTATCGTAGAAATATAAAAAGCAGGCAGCCAAAGAAACCAAAGCTCCACCAGCATCATTACTACCCAAACCATATAAAATACCGTTTTCGACATCAGGGCTAAATGGATTTCGGGTATATTGTTTGTTGGGTTTTACGGTGTCGTGGTGCGAATTGAGTAAAATAGTAGGCTTTTTTGCATCAAAAAACTTATTCTTTACCCAAACATTATTCATCAGCCTTTCTGTAGGGATGGCTTTTGCTCTAAAAAACGATTCTATGGTATCAGCCGTTTTGTCTTCGGTTTTACTAAAAGACTCAATAGCAATGAGTTGTTTTAGCAATTCAATGCTTTCTTGCTTTAAGATGGTTTTTAGATTATCCATAAAGTTCTGTACCTATAAAATCGTTTTCTAATGTATGGAGGTATTTTGCATGGTAAATCAGGACTTTAGAAACGCCCTTTTCAATAGCCTGAAATGCATTTTCGAGTTTTGGGAGCATTCCATCCGAAATTTTTTGTTCAGATTTCAGGTGATTATAAACAGATTTTTCAATCTGAGGAATGTAAGAATCTTCGTCTGTGATGTTTGTTAAAACACCTTTTTTCTCAAAACAAAAGCTCAAATGTACTTGATAAAACTCTGAAAGAGCAATAGCCAACTCAGTGGCAATGGTATCGGCGTTGGTATTGAGTAACACCCCATTGCCATCGTGGGTGATGGAACACACCACAGGGACAATATTTTGAGATAGTAAACTACTTAAAAAAGAAGTGTTTATGCTTTTTATGTCTCCTACAAAACCAAAATCAATAGAAGAATTATTTCTTTTTTCGCTTAAAATCAGGTTGTTATCTGCTCCACTCAATCCCAATGCTCCTATGCCTTTGGCTTGTAATTGAGCTACTAGTTGCTTGTTTATCAAGCCTGCATACACCATTGTGGTAATTTTAAGGGTTTCTGCATCTGTAATTCTTCTGCCCTCTACCATATTTTGTGGAATATCCAGTTTTTCAGCCAATTCGGTAGCCAATTTGCCTCCACCATGTACCAGTATTTTGGGTGAAGTAATGGCAGAGAAATCTTCTATAAATTTTTCGAGAATATTGGGATTATCTACCACATTTCCGCCAATCTTGATGATGTGTAATGTTTGCATAATCTAAAAATTGGTTTCTAAAATTTTTTGTAAGACGATTTGAGCTGCATAAATCCTGTTTTCTGCCTGCTTTAAAACCAAAGAGTTTTCACTATCCAATAATTCGTCAGAAAGTTCTACATTTCGGCGTACAGGCAGGCAGTGCATAATTTTTGCATCATTTGTTACACTTATTTTTTGTGTATCTAACAGCCAGTTTTCTTGGACATCCAAAACTTTTCCGTAATCGTGGTACGACGACCAGTTTTTTACATACACAAAATCAGCATTTTCAAGGGCTTTCTCCTGATTGTATTCAATGACTGCCCCTTTTGTGAAACTTTCAGAAAGTTCGTAACCTTTTGGATGTGTGATGGTTAAGTGATGCCCACAACCCAAAGCCCATTCTGCAAACGAATTGGCAACAGCCTGGGGAATAGGTTTGATATGTGGAGCCCATGTCAGCACTATTTTGGGTGTATGTTGTTTCTGATGCTCCTGAATGGTTATCATGTCTGCAAGACTTTGCAGAGGGTGCAAAGTAGCTGATTCTAAACTGATTACAGGAATATTGCAATATTTAATAAATTGCTGTAAAATTTTCTCAGAGTAATCTTCTTCTCTGTTTTTTAAGTTTGGAAAACATCTGATAGCCAGTATATCACAATACAAACCCATCACAGGGGCAGCATCTTTGATATGCTCTACAGTCGTTCCATTCATAATAGCTCCTTCTTCAAACTCCAATGCCCAGCCATCTTGTCCAACATTGAGAACTATGTGGTTCATGCCTAAATTTTGAGCAGCTTTTTTGGTACTCATCCGAGTTCGTAGGCTTGGATTGAAGAAAAGAAGCCCAATCGTTTTGTTTTTCCCTAAATCAGAAAATTGATGATGATTTTTAAGTTTGATTGCGTCTTGTACCAACCCTATGGGGTCGGGAATATCTTTTACAGAAGTAAATTGTTTCATTTTAAGTAATAACAGATTTGAATGCCTCGATAAATTGATTGATTTGAACTTCAGTGATAGCCAAAGAAGGCAGAATACGAATCGTATTTTTGTTACTTGAAGAACCTACAAAAATGTGATGTTCTTCTAAAAGTCTCCTTCGGACTTCAGCACAAGGTTCATATAATTCAATGCCTATCATCAAACCTAAACCCCTGATTTCTTTTACTTTAGAAATATCTTGTAATTTAGAAACCAAATATTTTCCTTGCTCTTGAGCATTGGTAATCAAATTCTCTTTTTCAATAATATCCAAAACTGAAATGGCAGCAACACAAGCCAAATAATTGCCTCCAAAAGTAGTACCCAACATTTCTTTTTTAGCTTTGATATGTGGGGCAATCATGACACCAGCTACAGGGAAGCCATTTCCCATACCTTTGGCAATGGTAATAATATCTGGCTTGATACCAGCTCTTTGGTGAGCGAAAAACTTGCCTGTACGTCCGTAGCCTGATTGTACCTCGTCCAAAATCAAAGGAATATTTTTAGCTTTACAAGCTTTTTCAATATGTTGTAGAAAAGCAATAGTTGGAGCATAGACACCCGCAACACCCTGTATGCCTTCAATAATGACACCAGCCACATCATCCGAAAATGCATAATCAAATGCAGATGTATCGTTTAAGGGCAAAAAAGTAATATGCTCATTTTGATTAATAGGGGCTACAATCTGAGGATTATCAGTGGCTGCTACAGCCAGTGAAGTGCGTCCATGAAAACTCTTTCCAAAAGCAATTATTTTCTTTTTTCCTGTATAAAATGAAGCCAGTTTGAAGGCATTTTCGTTGGCTTCTGCACCCGAATTGCACAAAAATAATTGGTAATCGTTATAACCCGAAAGCCTGCCTAGTTTTTGAGCAAGTTCTTCTTGTTGTTTGATATGGATAGAGTTGGAGTAAAAACTAATATGCTGTAATTGTTTTGTAAGAGCCTGAACATACTCAGGGTGGCTATGCCCCACAGAAATAACGGCATGCCCTCCATATAAATCTAAATATTCTTTCCCTTTGCTGTCCCAAAGTGTAGAACCTGAGGCTTTTGTAATGTCTATGTCAAAAAGATGATATACATCAAACATTTGCATAGTCGTTTCGGTAGCTGTTGCAGAATTTTCCATATTTTTAAAAAGCTGTTGATTTTAGTTTTAAACCTGTGGTTTCATCCAAGCCAAACATCAAATTCATATTTTGGACTGCTTGTCCAGATGCACCTTTTAATAAATTGTCTATAATGCTGATTATCATTAGGTTGTTTTCGTGTTTTTCGATATACAACAAGCATTTATTGGTATTGACAACCTGCTTGAGGTGTATATTTTTCTCTGAAACCCACACAAAAGGCTCGTTTTGATATTTTTGTGTGTAAATATTTTGAATTTCTTCAAAATCAAGCTCCAAATCCATTGTCAAACAAGCCATGATGCCTCTTGTAAAAGCTCCTCGTTGGGGAACTATATGAATTTTATGTTCAAATGTATTTTGTAACTGCTGTACACTCTGCTCAATTTCTGCTAAATGCTGATGTGTAAAAGCCTTATATACAGATAAATTGTTTTGCCTCCAGCTAAAATGAGAAGTTTCTGACAGTGACTGTCCTGCCCCTGTCGAGCCAGTTGTACAAAATGCCTGAATATCATCTTTTAAAAGCTGTTTTTCTGCCAAAGGCAACAAAGCTAATTGAATAGCAGTGGCAAAACAACCAGGGTTTGCAATGTACTGAGCCTCTTTGATTGCACTTTTTTGGAGTTCAGGCAATCCGTACACAAACTGATGACTGGGCGATTTTAACCGATGATCATGGCTCAAATCAATGATTTTTGTGTGTTTAAAAACATCTACAATATTTTTAGCTTCACCATGCGATACACACAAAAATACGACATCAATATCTGTATGATATTCGGAGCTGAATACAAGGTCAGTATCTCCCAATAAATCATCGTGAACTTCATAAACAAACTTACCTGCATTGCTTTTGCTGTGTATAAATACAATTTCTACAAAAGGATGAAATACCAATATTCTCAGTAATTCGCCTGCTGTATAGCCTGCTCCCCCCACAATACCAACTCTAACTTTGTTCATGTTCAGCAAAAGCATTTACCTGATGAAAAATAGAAGTCTGATTTCCAAATATTTTGGTAAAACCTTTCACATCGTTACCTGTCCAAGCATTGTTCATTTCTCCATAAGTACCAAATTTTGCAGACATCAAATCGTGTTTACTTTCAATGCCATTCAAAGTATATCTGTATGGATATAGCGTAATATAAACACTGCCTGTCACTGTTTTTTGTGTATTCTTCAGAAAGGCTTCAATATCACGCATGGTAGGGTCTAACATTTGCCCTTCGTGTAGCCAGTTGCCATACCAGTTTGCCAATTGGTCTTTCCAAAAAAGTTGCCATTTGGTAAGTGTGTGTTTTTCAAGGAGATGATGAGACTTGATAATCAGTTCGGGGGCGGCAGCCTCAAAACCAACTCTTCCTTTGATGCCAATGATTGTATCACCCACATGGATATTTCTGCCAATACCATACGGTTGGGCTATATTTTGTAGGTATTCAATAGCTTCTACTGGATGTTCAAAAATAATATCATTGACTTTTAGAAGCTCACCCTCTTCAAAATAAAGTGTAATATTTTGGGTTTCTGAAGCTGTAACAGGAGTAGCCCAAGCATGTTCAGGTAGATTTTGAAATGAATTAAGCGTTTCTTTTCCACCTATAGATGTTCCCCAAATACCTTTATTGATGCTGTAAGTAGCTTTTTCAGGAGCATAATCAATCCCCTTAGACTGTAAAAAAACTATTTCTTCTTCTCTACTAAGCTTGTTATCTCTGATAGGGGTAATAATTTTTACTTGTGGAAGTACATGTGTAAAAATCATGTCAAATCTCACTTGATCGTTGCCTGCTCCTGTACTTCCGTGAGCAATGGTATTGATATTCAGTTCTTTTGCATATTCTGCAATACTTTTTGCCTGAATGACCCTTTCTGCACTGACACTGAGAGGGTAAACACCATTTTTGAGTACATTGCCATAAACCAAAAACTTAATGCACTCTTCGTAATATGCCTTACGAACATCAATACAAACATAAGAAGCCACACCACAAGCTTTAGCCCTTGTTTCTAATACTTCAATTTCTTTATCAGAAAAGGCACCTGTATTGATGGTAATGGCATGAACTTCGTACATATTGCTCAGGTAAACAGCACAATAAGTAGTATCCAAACCACCACTATAAGCTAATATAATCTTCTCTTTTTGCATTTTCTTGTTGTTTTAATTTTTCTTGGGCATCATATAACATGGCTGTGCAAAGGCAATTTTTAAAATCTTTACTTTTTAGAATTTCATAATTGACACAGCTTTTACAACCATTCCAAAATTTTTCATCATGGGTGAGTTCTGAATAGGTAACAGGCTCATAACCAAGCTCCGAGTTTATTTTCATCACAGCTAAACCTGTGGTAAGCCCGAAAATTTTGGCGTGTGGGTACTTGCTACGAGAAAGTTCGAAAATCTGAAACTTGATTTTTCGGGCAAGTCCGTGTTGTCGGTAAGCAGGATTTACAATCAGACCAGAATTGGCTACATACTCTTCATTTTGCCATGTTTCGATGTAGCAAAATCCTGCCCATTGGTTGTCTTGGGTAAGGGCAATGATAGCTTTGCCCTCCAACATTTTTTGTTGAATGTAATCGGGGGAACGTTTGGCTATGCCAGTTCCTCTAATTTTTGCTGAATTCTCAATTTCCTGACAAATTATTTCAGCAAAACCCAAATGATTACTATCTGCGACCTGAATGATAAACATAAGCGTAAAACTTTATCGCAAAAGTAAATGTATTTTAGATATTTTATACTATTTTTTATAAAAAATAAAGATAAAATATCTTTTTATGATCAAAATTGTAGTTTTTTTAGTTTTTTATAGTATTATTTTTAGGTAAAATGTTTATAGTAAAATATTGAATACTCATAAAGTGTGAAACAAACTCATAAACTGAATAAAAAACTTAAAAAATAGATTAAACTTGTCAGAAAATAATTATTATTAACATTCTAATACTGGATACATTTATGGATAAACAAGAAAGAATATTAAAAGCAAAAGAGAAAGTAAAAAGCCAAGAGGCTAAATACAGCGATTTGGTAGAACTGGCTGATGCCTATTTCGATAATCAGGATTGGGAAGAGGCTATAGAAACTTATGATAAATGTGTAGCAATTACTTCTGAAGACTCGTATGTATGGCATAGATTAGGCTACATTTTTGAAATATACAAAAGAGATTATGTGAGAGCTTTATTATATTACAAAACGAGTGTACAACTCGATAAAGATGCCTACACCTCATGGAATAATATGGGATTCATTCAGGAAACACAATTTAATGATCCCAGTACAGCCATGAGTTACTATAAAAAATCTTTAGAAATAAACCCTCATTACGAAATAGCACTAATCAATTTAGGAGTATTGTATAATGCTTATAATGAAGGAGATGAGTGTATCAAATGTTTTGAAAGGGTATTAAAAGTAAATGATAAAAATGCGATTGCTTGGCATAATATCGGAATTGCTTATGGAAGGTACAACCAAGACAATGAAAAAGCATTTGAATGTGTAAAAAAAGCTGTAGAATTGGATGCAAACTATATAGATGGCTGGAATACATTAGGAATTATCTATAAACATATTTATCATAACGAAGAGAAAGCTCAGGAATGTTTTGAAAAAGTAACACAACTAAAAAATAAATAATAAAAAAGCTGTTCTGTTAAAAAGAGCAGCTTTTTTTATACATTTCTAAAAAACTTAAAAAAAATTTCAAAAAATCTGTAACAATATAGAAAGTGATGTATCCAAAGAGAAAATTTAACTAAAATATCATTTTTTATGAAAAACAGAATTTTTGCTTTCGCTCTTGTTTTTATTTCCCTTGTTTTACAAGCAAATGCTCAGAAATCTTTTCAGGTAACTGTAAAAGGAAAAGGAAGTCCAATTTTGTTATTTGCAGGTTTTGGCTGTACTGGAGAGGTTTGGAATGAAACGGTTGCCGAACTCTCTCAAAAACATGAATGTCATATTTTTACTTTTGCGGGTTTTGGAGGTGTACCAGCCATTGAAACACCTTGGCTTTCAACCATCAAAGATGAGGTGATTCAGTATGTAAAAACAAAAAAACTTAAAAAACCAACCCTCATGGGGCATAGTTTGGGTGGAACGCTTAGTCTGTGGCTTGCTTCCTTAGAAAAAGAAATGTTCAAACAACTCATTATTGTAGATGCTTTGCCTTGTTCGGCTGCCCTGATGATACCCAATTATAAAGGAGAAAAACTTCCTTACGAAAATCCCCGTAATAAAATGATGCTCGAAATGGATAAAACTGCCTTTGAAAATATGAATAAGCAAATGATAGGTTTTATGTGTAAAAACAAAGAAAAACAGTCTGTTATTGTAAACTGGATGAATATGATAGACAGAAAAACGTATGTGTATGGTTATGTCGATATGTTAAACCTCGATTTGAGAGAAGATATTGCTAAAATAGCTGTTCCTGTTACAATACTTGCAGCTACAAGCCCTGATTTGGCAACAGTTCAGAAAACATACAATGCTCAATACGAAAAATTACCTTCAGTAAAAATACATTATGCCGAAAATGCAGCACATTTTGTAATGTACGACCAGCCTGAATGGTTTATGAAAAAATTGAAAGAAATTTTATAATCAAGTGGAAAAACAAGAGTTTTTTAACGAAATATTTAATCAGCATTATTCCAAAGTCTTTCGATTGTGTAAAGGCTACATGAATGGCAATGAAGAACAAGCTTCTGATATTACACAAGATGTATTTATCAAAGTTTGGGAATATTTGGACTCTTTTCGGGGTGAAGCAAATATCAGTACATGGATATACAGAATATCAGTCAATACTTGTTTGCTTCATCTGCGAAAACAATCTACCAAAAAAGAAGTAAAAACAGAAAAAATGCCACATATCGCCCATGAGGCATACTCTTTGGAAGAGGAAGAAAAATTGCAACAAATGTATGCTTGTATCAACAAACTTCAAGAAAAAGAAAAAGCCATTATACTCATGGTCTTAGAAGGAGTAGAATATGCTCAAATTGCTGATATTATGGGTATTACAGAAGAAAATCTTCGAGTGAAAATTCATAGAATTAAAAATACTTTAACCAATTGCGTACATGGAAACATTTGATGATTTACAGAATCTTTGGAATAAACAAAGCGAATCAAACACTCTTAAAAATATATCGGCTTCGGATATTCTAAAAAAAGCAGACGCTCAAATAAAAAAGTTGAGAGTTACACATATCGCCAATATACTGGTACTTTCACTCACCATGAGTATTTTGATTTGGTATTTCGTATGGGTTTCAGCTCATAAAATAGGCATGACTTTAGGATTATCTCTAATGATAGGTTCATTGATTATCAGAGTGTTGATAGAATGGATTAGTTCTATCAAACTCAAGAAAGTAAAACTGCATCAAACAGTAGATGAGTTTAGCAGGCAAATGAACACATTTTATATATGGAGAAAACAAGTTCATGTTGTATTTACCCCTATTATCTATATAGCTTATGTTGTTGGTTTTATAATATTGCTACCCATATTTAAAAAATACCTTTCATCAGGATTTTACTTATATGTTTTAATCAGTGGAATTACTTTTTTGAGTGTTTTTGCTTTTTTACTATTCCGATTTCTCAAAAAAGAGCTAAAAATGCTGAAAGATATGAAAAATTTAGAGTAAACAACTCAAACTTTTTTTTCTAAACCTTTTTTATAGGCATCCAATGCCCTTTGTCTTGCAAAACTATGCTCTACAATGGGTTTTGGGTATGAAAAATCACTCAACTCTTTGACCCAACGCTTGATATAAGTGAGCTGAGGGTCAAATTTTTTGGTTTGTTCTGTAGGGTTAAATATCCTAAAGTATGGAGCAGCATCACAGCCAGAGCTACTAGCCCACTGCCAGCCTCCGTTATTAGCCGATAAATCGAAATCGAGCAATTTTTTGGCAAAATAAGCTTCTCCCCAACGCCAGTCAATGAGTAAATGTTTGGTCAGAAAACTTGCTACAATCATGCGTACACGATTGTGCATAAAGCCTGTCTCGTTCAGTTCTCGCATACCTGCATCTACAATGGGGTAGCCTGTTTTTCCATTACACCACTTTTCGAATTCTTCTTTATTATTTCTCCATTCAATTTTTTCATATTCTGCCCTGAATGCGTTGGTGGCTGCATGAGGAAAGTTCCACAAAATCATCATGTAAAAATCTCTCCAAATCAGCTCATTTAAGAATGATTCGTTCAGATTTTGGGCTTTTCTGGCTAATTCCCTGATGCTAATTGTTCCAAAACGGAGGTGTACGCTGAGCCTTGATGTGCCTTCAATAGCAGGGAAGTCCCTTTTTTCGGCATAATTCTGTAATATGTCTTCTCTGATAGCTTTATTGGGGAAACTTTGTTCAGCAGGGATAAAACCCAGTTCGGTTATACTTGGAATATGCAATGGTTCAGTTTTAAAAAAATTCCCAAAATAACTTTCTGTATCATAAGATTGTAAATGTTGGTCAGTAACCAAACTTTTCCACTTTTTGCTGTAGGGTGTAAAAACTGTGTAAGGAGTACCTGTATTACTCAATACTTCTTGTTTTTCAAAAATACACTGGTCTTTAAAAGTTTGGAACACAATTCCTTTTGAATCTAAAAAGTTTTGAGTTTCTACGTCTCGTTGTTTGGCGTAAGGCTCGTAATCGTGGTTTGTAAAAACAGCTTTGATTGTATATTTTTCTGTCAGAATTTTAAAAGCCTCTAAAGGAGTGTTATATAGAACTTCCAAAGAGCTTCCCAATTCCAATAATTGCTTTTGAATCTCCATCAGAGCCTGATGAATAAAAGTGATACGTTTGTCTTGTTTATCTTCTAAAGCTTCTAAAATATTTTTATCGAAAATAAAAATAGGTAAAACGGGGTTGGCACTGCTTAATGCCTGAAATAAACCAGCATTATCATGCAAACGTAAATCTCTGCGAAACCAAAAAATATGAATAGGTTGTTTTGTTGTCATAAAAAGGTATTTAAGTACAATAACAGCCAAACAACAAAATGGTTTTATTTTTTATTTTTGTGTTTTAAAATCAGATAATCAGTGTATTAAAAAAATATTTTAAATGGCTTTTTCTTGATAAAATGATTTTTTAGAAAATTTATGCAACCTTTTGTACAAAGATGTGTCATTAGTATGAAATCAAACAACAAATACATTGAATACAGAATATATAGATATCCACAAACACTTGGTTGATGAGTGTCGGACTGGGAGCCGAAAAGCTCAGTATGAGCTGTATAAACTGTATGCAAAAGCAATGTTTGGAGTAGCGATGAGGATATTGAACAGTCAGGGGGAGGCAGAAGACATTTTACAAGATTCATTTTTAGATGCCTTCCAGAAAATAGATACATTCAAAGGAGATTCGACCTTTGGCTCTTGGCTGAAAAGAATAGTCATCAATAAATCGTTGAATTTACTTAAAAAACGGCGTTTAGAGTTTCAAGATATAGAAAAACATGATTTTAAAGATGACAGTGATACAGAACAGGAGCAAGCAGAGACAGAATCAGAAAAGTTAAATAAAATACATCAAGCTATACAATTATTACCAGACGGATTTAGAACAGTTTTAACATTATACCTCATCGAAGAATATAGCCACAAACAGATAGCAGAGGTATTAAATATTACAGAATCAACGTCAAAATCGCAGTTGAACAGGGCAAAAGCCAAATTGAAAGAAATTTTAGAAACTTTATAAATTAAGAAGGTCATGGACGAGTTAGAAAAATATCTAAAAAATCACAAAGACAACATACAAGACTCTTTTGAATGGAAAAATGAAGATGCTTTGTGGGCTAGAATTGAACAGAAATTAGATGAAAAAACAGAGCAAACGGAAGAAAAAACACCTGTAATGCTCGGAAATACTCAAAAACAAGGAGGAAGTGTTACGATCAGTCATAAAAATTTGTGGAGAGCTGCTGCTGTATTTGTACTTATTTTTGCAGGATATGGCGTGTTTAAATACATGAACCCTAATGAGGAAACACAAATAAACGTAGCTCAAATGGATTTGAAAAAGATAAATCCAGAATTGGCAGAAGTAGAAGTCTATTATACTTCCATGATTCAACAGAAAAAAGAAGAGTTAAAGAAAATGAATCCTGAAAATTTGGTAGAATTTGAGAAAGATTTTCAGTCTTTAGACTCCACTTATCAACAGTTAAAAATCGATTTTTATAAAAACCCCAATCACGAACAAGTTACGAACGCTATGATTCAGAATCTCAAACTCCGAATCGAAATTTTAGAAAGACAGATTGAAATTTTAGAAAAGTATTCAAAACCTCAAAAAGAAAACAAAAATGAAGAAGTTATTATATAAAATCGCCTTTATTTTGAGCATTGTAGTCACTTTGCAGGCTCAAGCTCAAGACCAAGAAGCTCGAAAGACTATTCAAAAAAGCTATTCGGCTAGTGGAATGAATTTGAAAATTACAAATTCTTATGGAAAAGTACATATCAATACAACTAGTGGCAGCCAAATCAATGTAAAAGTAGAAATGATAGCCAAAGCATCTTCTAAAGCCAAAGCTGATGAGATTTTAGATAAAATATCGGTGGCTACCACACAATCAGGAAATTTGATAGCATTTGAAACAATTTTATCCAATATGAGTGGATGGTCTTGGGGGGGGAAAACATCTTTTGAGATTAATTACACCATCGAAATGCCTTCAACCACGCCCTTAGAAGTTTATAATAAATATGGGAATACTTATTTGGGTGATTTTTCTGCTAAACTAATGCTCCAAACATCATACGGAAACATTAAAACAGAAAAAATAACAGGCTCAGAGGATAAGAACATTCAAAGTAAATATGGAAATGCACAAATTTCGTACTTAGAAAAAGGTAATGTGGCTTTAGCATATGGCAATCTGGATTTAGAACAAGCAAATCAGGCTAAAGTAAAAGCTTCTTACTCAAATGCTTCCATCGGAAAAGTAAACAATCTGAGTATATTTAGTTCATACAGCAATATAGAAATAGAAAGTGCTGAAACGATAGATGGCAGCTCTGATTATGCAGGAAAGTTTATGGTTAAAACCCTTGGCAAATCAATCAATGTAACGGGTTCTTACAACAGTTCTTTTAAAATAGAAGGAATTAGTAAAAATTGTCAAAACATCAGCATAGATACTCGTTATAGCGATTGTAGCCTTGATTTCAATGAAGATGCAGGTTGTCAGTTTGAGTTAAACTTAAAGTATGGATCGTTGGTAGGAGATAAAGAAAAATTCTCTATTCAGTCTAAAGTAGTGGAAAATACTTCATCTTATTATCAAGGAAAATATGGAAAAAATAATACCACAAAAGTTCAGATTACAGCAAAATACGGAAATGTTAAAATAAAGTAGAACACAGCAAAAAGCTCTTGTAATTTTACAAGAGCTTTTATATTTATGTAATCCGAATACCCATAATGAGTACATCATCTATCTGACTATAGTCTCCTTTCCAATCATTAAACTCTTTTTCAATAGATATTTTTTGTTCTTGGATACTCATAGTTGAAATTTGTAGTAAAAAATCCTTGAATTTTCGAGTACCATATTTCTTCTTTCTTTCTCCTCCAAATTGGTCATAATAACCATCGGAAAACAAATAAATCATATCACCTTCTTGTAAATCCATTTTTTGGCTCGAAAAACGCTTAAACTCTACCACATTGCCTCCAATAATATGTCTATCAGGGTTTAACTCAATTAAAGTGTCTTCTCTTACAATTAGAATAGGGCTATTGGCTGCCGTATAAAATAATTCTTTATTCTTGAGATTTATTTTGCATAAAGCAATGACTATCCCATCATGTGTAGGATCTTCATGGGGATTGACATTTTTATTCAAGAGTTTTACAAGTTCTCGATCAAAAGAAGCTAATAAATTCGATACATCATTGTGGTCTTCCCTGAAAAATGCATAATCAAGGCTTATATCCCCCATCACAGACATAATAGCTCCCGGTACGCCATGCCCTGTGCAATCAGCCACAGCCACATAAATATCATCTCCTTTATTCTGAAACCAATAAAAATCGCCACTAACAATATCTCTGGGTTGATAAAACAAAAAATATTCTTTTAAATGCTTACTGATGGTTCTGTCGCTGGGTAATGTAGCATTTTGTATGCGTTGAGCATATCGAATGCTTGCCATCATGTTTTCATTTGCTTTTTCAATTTGCTGATTCTGAATTTCAAGCTCTTGTATTCGTTTTTCAACTTCTATCTCTAAATTTTTACTCAAATAAGCAGCTTTCTCAAAAGCTTTTGAAATACGATAAGAAATTACAAAGGACTGGAGAAACAAAAATAAAATCATGCCCAAAACAGAAATATTGGCATAAGCCAAATGAAACCAACCCGAATGATGAGCTATTTCGAGCATGGTAAAAGTAAAAGAGACACAAAAAGCTCCAAGAACTATATAAGCTTCTTTTATACCTTTTCTGATGGCGATGATACTACAATACAGCTCTATTCCAAAAGCCAATAATGAAAACAGATTGAGAAAAGGTAATGAATATAAATAGGTAGAAGTAGGTAGCAAAGCTGATAAAATAAGCATATACCCAAGAATATCAGCAATTTTTAAGACTTTTTTGGGTAGAATATTGGGTAAAATGGCATTAATAAAACGTACAATCAACAAAGGCACTGCATAAGCTACTTGAAATTCTAAATAAATAAGAAACTCAAAATTGCTGGTAGGAAACAATACAAACCAATACTGAGAACCAACATTGATAATTAAAGCCCTGATAATAATGGCTGTACACAATAACACAAGATATAAAGATTCTGTATTGTGCCTTTTAGATAAAAAAAGAAATAAAATCAAATGGAAAACCAGCATAAAAGCAAGCGTTCCAATCGTAAACAATTCAAAATCTTGAATATATTCACTTTGAGCTTTCAAAATACTTGTTTTTCCTAAATAAATAGGATTGTAAATTCCACCTCTAAAATGCTCATAATTACTAATTTGTAAAGTAATTTGTATCTTTTTTTGTTTAAGTAAACTATCGGGGAGGGTAATAATAGTACTCTGATAACTGGCTACTGACTTATTAGCATGAGTGGAGAGTTTTCCCATGCTGTAATATAAATTGTTATTAATCCATAAATTATAAGCAGTAGCTATGTTGGGCAATTTAATAGATAAATCGTGAGCATTTGCAGGCAATTGAATGATTAAACTATATGTTGCAAATCCTTCAGGGGGATAGCCATATTTATTCCATTCATTGGGGATATAAAGAAAATTATTGGAGGTTTTTATTTGAAAAGGTAGTACAATCTGATTCCAAGCAAAAAAATAATCACCGTTTAATGCTACATTTTCGAGGGAGTCTTTAGATAAATCTATTACACCATTTTTTGCATATTTGGGCGTAGTTTGTAGGAAATTACAAGCTCCAAGTGAAAAAGTTATAAGAATGAAATAGATAAATTTTCTCAAATTGCGTAATATTTTTTCATTTAAGATGCAAAAAATATCAAAAATTCACAATTTTTTTCAATATTTTTTATCTATCCACTTCTCCCAATACCAAATCTAATGAACCAACAATGGCTATTAAGTCCGCTAACATAACGCCTTTACTTAATGCTGAAAGAACAGAAAGATTACAAAAGGAGGCACTTCTTGCTTTACAACGAAAAGGAATATCAGATTTCCCATCTGCTCTAAAAAAGAATCCTAATTCTCCTTTGGGGTTTTCGGCTCTAATATAAAAATCGGTAGCTTGTGGACGTATTTTTTTTGGAACAATTGCCTGCGGATCAAAATCTACATCTCTTTTGTGTTCTTTTTGTAGCTTTTCTATACATTGGTGTATAATTTTAATAGATTCGTAACACTCCTGCATCCGAACCCATGTTCTATCCCAACAGTCACCCAAAGTTCCCATTTCCCCTTTGCCAATAGGTACATCAAACTCCAATTCAGGATAAACAGAATAGCCATCTACACGTCTTAAATCATATTTCAAGCCGGAAGCTCTCAACATAGGACCTGTAACACCATAATTGATAGCCACTTCCATGGGCAGTATTCCAACATTGGCAGTACGCTGGGTGAAGATTTTATTTTCAATTACCAATTGTTCTGTTTCTTTAAGTTTTGGAATCAGATAATCGACAAATTCTTTACAACGTTCTTCAAAACCAATCGGAATATCATAAAATAATCCACCAATCCAAATGTAATTATAGAGCATTCTTGCTCCGCAAGTCCATTCCAAAAGCCTTAAAATATGCTCTCTATCTCGCATCATCCATAAAAATGGTGTAAAAGCCCCAATATCAATAGCATAAGTACCCAAAGCTACGAAATGAGAAGCCAATCGGTTGAGCTCAGCAACCAAAACTCTGATATATTCTACTCTTTTGGGGATGTCTTTTTCGATGCCTAACATTCGTTCCACACCCATTGCAAAGGCATGCTCAGAATTCATGGCAGCAATATAGTCCATTCTATCGACGTATGGCAGAATTTGGTTGTAAGGGAGAGATTCGGCATGTTTCTCGAAACATCTATGCAAAT
>Ga0075157_10001155_pt1 | contig 17168 bp, 12 predicted proteins | sample JI81BgreenDNA_FD_70967 | JGI IMG/M metagenome (GOLD analysis project Ga0075157, IMG submission 70967) | Wastewater effluent complex algal communities from Wisconsin, to seasonally profile nutrient transformation and Carbon sequestration -... | ecosystem: Engineered > WWTP > Effluent > Algae...
GGGTGAGGCCCACTCCGGCGAAAGTAGCATTGCTTCCTGTGATCGTGACGGCGGCAAGTGACGGTTGCCCCGTTGGGGTAACTACAAAGTTTCCAGTTAGCTCTAGCGCAACGGGGTACGAATACTGAGCACGCGCTTCAACCTGTTTCGTTCCGAGATTTATGTCTAGAGTGGCTTCAACCCATCGTAAATCCGTACTCGGATCATAGATTGGCAGGTTCTCTGTCGTGTATCCCAAGAGGGAAGCTCTGGCTCGATCACCCAGAACAGCTTCTGAAGTCGGTGATGTGGAAACATTGTCCGCGCATCCAGCACTTGACGCAACGATTGCAGCAAGCAGTAGCTTGGTTTTCACTGGTTTCTCCTTGACGGTTAGTGACAACAGAGTTCAGCGCGCCTTATTGCACCTCGAGAGTGTCACCGCCGCGCTCATCGGTGCTCTCGCATTCTCGTTTTCATTCGCTATCGAGACAATCGCTACACCAAATGGAGCCGTAGCGATTCTTGAGCTAACTACAAAGGAAGTGCTTGCGGCAAGCCCGTTCGAATCAACTTTCCAGTCGCTACCAGTTAACATGCTAAAGTTGAACGTGGGACCTGAATGCGGACTGTAGGTCGGGTTCACAAAGGTTGGAGAGTGACACGGAGATGCGATGAACTGGAAATCGGCTATTTGGCTCGCGACGGTTCGATAATGCTGTGCCGTCCCAGTGTCCAGCGATCTCACCGTAAGCAACCTCGTTCCGTTATCGCTGAAGCCTTGCCAAGAGACAGTTGCAATAACGATTGACTCTCTCGAGATGGCGAGATCGACTGTAAGTGCTACATCCTGTCCGGGGAGAGTATCAATGCGCACCATGCGCCAAGACCTCCCTCCATTTTGTGATCGGAGTACCGTCACGGCTGCACGATATGCACTCTGGCGTTCATCAAAAACGGTCGACTGATACGCGAAGTACAGCATATTGCTTCGACTCAGTAGATCTCCAAGCGGCAAAGCTCGTTCTACAATAGGACTCACGGCAACGATTTGGCGACCAACCACTACGAGACTGTAGGCAAATGTTCCATCCATGCTTGCGGCGGCGACGGAAAGGCCAACCTTGCATTCAGAGAGTCGAATCGGCTGCCCGTGGTCAGGCATCCATGCGACTTGCCGTGGAACAGTGAGGATCTTGGGCACAGACCACCGCGTGCCGTCGAATCGTGCGTGCCAAATGCCGCCCTCGTCGAGTCCAGAGCTGGTGTCGTTTTGCCAGAACACAATCGTGTTTCCACATCCGTCGTCAATTGGCTTGGCGAAGCGTGCCGCAACTGCTTTCAAAGGAATAGAATGCGTCACGTTTCGGTCAGTAATGAAACGCAGTAAAATACTCCGTTCACCACTCGGCTCCGCTACAATCTCCGCAACAACAATCCGATCTGCATCTGCGGATAGTTGAAACGATTTTAGCTTTCGTGCCGGAGTTGGCCAGGGTACTTGACGACTCTGCCGCCAAACAGCGGGGGGCTGCACCGCAGCTGGTTCTCGCGAGAAGTGGGAACGCTGTTCCGCTGACGGGCGTCCGCTAGCTACACCGTGAATGCTGATTAAATCGCCCAAGAACATCGCTGCAATTCCGGCTTTAATCGTGAGCATGAGACCAAGATGAAAGGGCGAGAGCTCGTGCGACCGAGGCGAATATTGCTCGGCGCCATGCTGCGTCAATGTTCTTTAGACGGGTCAGTTGACTTACCTTACTGACTTTCAGCCCAAATATGAGGCGACAACGCTACTGCCATCTGACGAACTGCGCAACAGCGGTCTAAGCAACGAGGTGGACGCAAAGGTGCTGCCGCCATCGATTGGCTCGCCTACAGCCAATTCCGGGGCGGAAATGGCAGAGAGTCGACCGCCCTTTGGGGGGTGCTTTTACTGTCAAGTTTAAAACTGGCGTCAGTTTGATAGGCTTTGTTACGCACGCATAACTCCAACTTGGAATACTGTTCAGAAGTGCTCTGCTGTTCATGACAGCGCGGTTCACTATCTCATTTCGAACTACGGACACAGGGCTGCATGCGCGGATACCTTCGGAGGTTACTGACCCTTCGCTGTCACCGCAATCTTGCGGTGCAACAAAGGTCGGCCGCTAGTGGAAATATGAAATCCGGCAACCGTTGGCGGACTGAGGCGTGGCCAACGGCCTCTGGCGCACGTGCCCCGCGATGGTGCGCTTACGGCCAGCAAGGATCGTGTCGCATGAACATTCCCACAGCCCCCGAGAGCAGTGGAGTTACCAGACTTGAGTGGAGTGTCGGGTGACCTCTTTACGCGCTGACTCGGCTACGAACACGTTTGTGAGCCGCTTCCAAATCTGCAGGGCTGACGCCGCCAAGGTCGCTGTGCCGCCGGGTGCGGGTATCGAAAGTGTCGATGTAGTCGGCGATGTCTGCCAGCGCATCGTCGCGGGTCGGATAGATGCGTTTCCTGATACGCTCCTTCTTCAAACTGCTGAGGAGCGACTTGACGACCGCGTGATCCCAGCAATTGCCTTTCCGGCTCATGCTTGGCTCGAGGAGATTGGTGCGGCAGAACCGCCGCCTGGCGCCACTGCCGCCTTGCACCCCTTATCCGAGTGGATGATCATCCCGCGCGGGCGCCGCTGCTTCACGGCCGCTGCCAGTGCATTCAAGACCAGCTCGCAGTGAATGGTCGGACCAGCGGCCCACTCGACCACCTTGCGGGAAAACAGATCGATAACGACCGCGAGATAGAGCCACCCTTGCCACGTACGGATGCACGTGATATCGGTCGCACAGGCCGCGTTGCGCTTCGTCGGCGAGAACTGGCGCTTGAGCAAGTTCGGCGTCAGCACGGCCGGCTTGCCGACCTCTCGGCGGCGTGTCCGATTGCCATGCAGCGCGCGGAGTCCGTTCTCCCGCATCAGGCGGGCGACCCGATGCTTATTTCACGTCTCGCCCTCCTCGCGTAGATCCAGGAACACGCGTGGCGCCCTGTATATACCTCGGCTCACTTTGAACGACGCGCGGATCCATCGGAGCAAGCGCGCGTCCTCCACCGCCCGGGCTGACAGGGGACGCTTCAGCCACTAGTCGTACCCGCTGGGTGCGACGCCGAGCTCTCGGAACATGACCTCAGTGGGGAACTGCTTCCGATGCGCCCCGATGAACTAATACGTTCGCCGAACGCGATCTGCTCTGGGCTTCGCTCGAACGGGCACTTCCACTCGTTGGGGCGCTTGACTTTAGAACTCTCCACGAAAATATGGTAACTCCGTGGGGCAATCCCGAGGGCGGCACGAGCCCTACTCATGCATGAGAGTCACGCCTTGTGAATTCCGGGATGAAGCGAATCATCAGAGGAACTATCACCGTGTAACACCACTAGCCTGCAATGACACGACCCCACCAACGCTCAGGTCGTTGATGGGGTCGTGAGAGTTGCAACTACAAACGTTGTGCCTACACGATCTCGCAGGCCCCACCAGCGCACGCCACCGTATCCGCGAGCGTGGTCATGTCGGTGCCTTCCCACAGCGCCGTGTAGTCGACCGGGCTGTAGACCAGCGCGTTCCACTTGGCCATGTCCATCTCGGTGGTCACCTCTTCGCGCGGCGCCTGGGCGTACACCTTGTCGCCGGTTTCACGCAGCAGCGAGATGCCGGTGAAGTAGCCACGGTTTTCCCAGATGAACTGCTGCACCGCGTCCCACTCGTCGTCGCGCACGGTCACCGTGTTCGACACGTTGTGGTGCAGGCCGGGGTTGTACTGCTCGTGACGACGGCCAGCCACCACCCAGTGCTGCTGCACGAGGCGCACGTACTCGAGGAACTGCACCGCGCCCACGTCCTTGCGGAGAATGGCGTCGGCCGGCGCCGACACCGGGAACGTGATCACGTCGGTGGTATCAGGATCCCACGCCGACGCTTCCGTCATGTGCGGGTTGTTGAGCTTGAACCACTGGTACAGCGGCTCCGTGCGCGCGGCCTGCACGCGACGGAAATAGTGACGCGCGTGGTGCGGGTGAATGCCCGAACCTGCGCCCAGCACGAGGCTGGCCGTGCCTTCCGGCTTCACGCAGGTAATGCGCGCCGCAGCCGGAATACCGAGATGCTCGGCCACCGCGGCGTTGGTGTCGAGGCATTCCTTCGCGCCACGTTCCAGCACGGCCGGGTTGAGCAGCAGCGACGGGCGGTCGAGGATGCCGCAGATGCTGACACCCAGCAGCGACTCGCGCTCGTTGATGAAGCGCGTGGCGGCGCCGAGGTACGGAATGGTGGTGTACGCCGCCTGCAGCGTGCCCAGCAACGCCGCCGCGCGGCAGCAGGCCAGGAAGCCCGCCTCGTCGTCGCACGCGTTGGCGTTGATGGTGGTGAGATTGCACATCTGCCAGCCACTCACCTTGCTGCCGACCGGTACGTCGGGCATGCCGTACTCGGCGAGCTTGGCCTGCGCGGCTTCATCCACCACGGCGAACGGCGCGAGGCCGATTTCCACGCACGGGTTGGCGCCGTACTCCACGTCGTCCACAAAGTAGAAGCCCGGCTCGCCGAACTCCTTCTGCAGTTCGAAGAGGCGCTGGAAATCGCCTTCGGTGTGCTGATGGCGCACGAGCACGGCGGAGTTGTTCGACTTGCCGCGCTGCGGGTTGGTTTCGAACCAGTTGCCTGTCTTGGCCGCCGCCATTTCGTCGTCGTCGGCCGAGAAGAGGCAAATGGTGGCCGAGCGGCGAATGCCACCCGAGAGCACCGCGACGGCGACGTGCATGAGGATGTCGTACACCTCGATTGGGCGCAGCGCGCGTCCCGACACGCCATCGAGCATGCGCTCGACTGCCGTAAGCGCCTTCTTGAGCGGGATGTGACCCGGGGCACGACCACCCGACGTGCGCAGCGGCGCGCCGCGACGACGGATGTTGGAGTAGTTGAACTCGATCTTCTTGTTGTCGAGATAGCTGTGCATGAGCGCGTCGAGCGCATCGGCCCAGCCCTCGAGCGTGTCGTCCACATGGTAGTGGATGACTTCGAGATCGTTTTCGGCGCCGCGCACGGGGAAGTGCGGCAACTGCGCCACGTGATGCTTCTGCACCGAGAAGCCCACGCCCGTGCCCGACATGAGCAGGAAGAAGGCTTCCTTGAAGGCGTCGAGGCGGTTCATCTGCGTAAAGGCGCAGTTGAACATGCGGGCGTTGTTGGCTTCGATGGCCTGACCGCCGAACTGCAGCGAGCGCATGGAGGGCAGGATGGCCTTGCGCTGCAGCGCCGCTTCGGTCTCGTCGATGAGCTCGCGCAGCAGACGTCCGCCGAAGCCGGCGACCGGCTGGTCGAGCTTGTCGGCGAAGTGCGCGCGGTGCATGTCCATGACGCGCGTGAACGCCTCCGACGGCGTTTCGCGGCGACCGAGCTCTTCCCGGTAACGGGAATAGCGCGAGAGGAAGATGTAGTCCTGCAGTCCGTTCTCGCCGTGGGCGAGCAGGCGCACCTGGGCGCGGCTGGCGCGGTAGATGACGTACCGCTTGGCCACGTCCCAGTGGCCGCGGGCGGCGATCATCATTTCCACGATGTCCTGGACTTCTTCAACCGTTGGCGTACGCTCCTGCGCCTTGCGCTCCACGGTGTTCACCACGAGCTGCGTGATTTCGCAGACGTCGGCAAACTCGGTGAAGCCGAGGCCGAAGCGGTGCGCCGCGTCGTTGGCGTGCGGATTGACCGCTTCGTCGTGGCGCGCGGCCCAGAAGGCCAGGGCAATGGCGCGCGTGATGCGCTCCGGGTCCCACGGCGCGCGGCGGCCGTCGCGCTTGATGACTTCGGTGATGGTACGGACACCGGCGGCGTCGTAGCTGCCAAACGTCTGGCGAACTTCGGCGGCGGCGCGTGGAGCGACGGTTGTGCTCATTCGATTTTTCCCCCGGCGGACCCTCCCTCGAGGGGCGCGCGGATATGCGGCACTGGCAGGTCTTCTGGCTTGGGACTCGTCCTCGGATGCAGCCTTCCCGTGCCGGCGTCGGCACAGTGGCAGAGTGCATCGTCGTCGTCCCTTACAGCGGCGGGGCCGCCCCGGAATTGCACCGGAGTTCCCTCTTAGCCACGGCTCCTGGGGAAGGAAGCCGAGGACCAGCGCCTAGGTGGTGGAGCAACAGCAAATGGAAGGGGTCCCCTTGCTCGGCTGCACACGTGCAGGCAAGCAAGGGAAGCGCAACTTCCGGTATTTGGGGCGGGGAGTCAAGAGACAGTTTGACCACATGGGATGTGATATCGGGGGGCGTACAGTCGAGTCCGCTTTTTAGGTGCGTTTCCTTTGATTTCAGAGACCTTAGCCGTCGTCAGGGGGAGCTCCGCGCCGCCCCCTTCACCGCCGGCAACCGCTTCGTTTCGCTGAACCCCCCAATGAGGTGCGATTCCGACCGCGGGTACGACTGCTCGTTCCACGGGCCGCTCACCAGCAGCACCTCCCCCGTCTCCTGGCTCACATACCACGCCTCGGGAAATCGGCCGTTGTCCACCTCCACCCGCCACACGGGATAGCGCCCACTGAACGTCTGCAGCGTGTCGGCGCCGGTGACTCGCAGATTGCGGAACGCGGCATCACGGGTAGCAATCGTGTGCGGCTCGGCACTCACCACACCGATACTGGCCTGCCAACCGGCGCTCAGCGGCGTCGCCTGCAGCAGTACGCGCATCATCGCCTCGCTGGCGACGACGGGTCTGACCGGGTCGATTCGCAACCGGAGGTCATTGCTGACCCGTTTCGCCTTGCGTGACAGTCCCGTCATCTTCCGCGTGTCCATCACGGTTCGCTGGTCGAGCGTGCTGTCGGCGAACCGCTGCGTGACTTCCAGTGGCCCCATGAGGCTGTGTCGAGCCAGCGCCTTGAGGCGGGTGCGGTCGAGCCAGAGGGTGTCGTGCCTCATGAGGCCGTTGCGGTTTGCTGGCATCCATTTTGACACTTCATGGTTGAGGACGAGCCGGAACACCGCCCGCCCCTCGAAGTGTGTGGTGTCCACGTCCAGCTCGTACACCTCGTGCGGCAGCAGCTCGTGGTACGCATTCCCCGAGAGTCGCACGTACTTGCGGCGGCCGAGCTTCACCCGTTCCGGGCGCAACCCCGAGAGCGGTGCAAACGGCCCCGCGCGTCCGCCCTGCGGCGTTTGCGCATATGCCACCCGCGGCCACGGCGACAGCAATTCCGCGAGTGGCGATGCCGCCGTTATACCGGCGCTCGTGGTATCGGCAACCGAAGCGCCGGGGAGTGCTGTCGCTCCCTCGGCCACGGTGGCACCGATCGAGACGTCCGCCGGGCGCGGCTTCCACACGGCAATCACCGTCAGGGCAGCGAGGCCAGCCGCCAGTATGCCTCCACGCCACCACGCAAACGACGGCGTCTCCGCAACAGTGGGGGTATCGGTGAGTGGGAGCAGGACCCGCGCGCCCTCCGCACGGCTGTGCTCGATTCGGGCAAGCAACGCATCTGATGCGGCGAGCGGCACCTCGGCACGCAGCTGCGCCACGGCATCTTCAATGGCCCGCGGCATTTCGTCGTGAACGGTACTCATGCGAGATCCTCCAGCAGATGGCGCAGTTGCTGCACGGCACGGTGCAGGCGCACTTCCGACGCACTCACCGAAATACCGAGCAGCGATGCGATCTCCGCGTGGGTGTGGTCGTAGAGCGCGCGCAGCACGAACACATGCCGTAGCGAGGGGGAAAGCGAGAGCAGCGCGCGGTGAACGCGCGCCTCGGCCACGCTGTCGCGCTCGGCGCGCTCCGGTGCCGCATGGTCGGCTGCCATATCGGCCCGCCCGCGCTCGCGGCGTCCGCGCATGAGGGCCACACGCGTCGTGATGCGCAGCAGCCACGCGCGCAGCTGTCCGCGCTCCTCGTAGCGCGCCAGCGCCTCAGGCAGGCCCACGAACACGTCGTGCACTACGTCTTCGGCATCGTCACGCGATGCCGTGAGCCGGTACGCCAGCGTGAGCATGGCCGGCGCGTGCTCATGGTAGAGCTTGGCGAGCGCCTCTGGGTGACCGGCGCGCACCGCAGCCAGCACCGTTGGCACTGGTATAGGGTCGGGCGGTGGCAAGCGGTGGCTTCGCAATGGGAGCACTGTCATGGCGTGGGGGAGAAGGTACGCCAGAAGAATGCACGCAGGGGTGAAAGCCTTACATCCGAAATCGAATCGGTTGGAGATGGCTCAGCTGGCGCGAATCCGACAGCCGTGTCAGGGACTCCTTGATTCACCCCGAGCGCGTGTTGGGGCACCATGTGCACCGTGAAGGTCCGCCACGTTGGCGGCCCCAGCACAGCTGCCGTTTCGTGGTCGAAGTCGCCAGACAGGCGAGGAGAACAGCATGCAGAAGAGACCCAACTGGAAGGAACTGGCCGGCTTCATCGCCCTCGCCCTCTCGGCATTGCTCACCCCCCTCGAGGCACAGACCGCGGCGCCGGCCAGGCGCGCGCCCGTGGCCACCAAGGTCGAGTACGTGGTGGTGGAAGGCGCCGACTACGCCTTCAAGAACCCGCCGAGCGTGAACAACGGCATCGTCACGTTCAACCTCGTGAACGTGGGGCAGGACCTGCACGCGATGACCCTGCTGGAGCTGCCGAGCAATCACACGCTGCGCGAGTTCCTCGACATGTACCATCAGAAGGGAATCATTCCGCCCTGGATGCCCACCCTTGGCCAAACCCCCACGATCGCGCCGCGACAGGAGGCGTTCCTCACGGCGCGCCTCAAGCCCGGCAAGTACATCCTGGCCTGTCTCATTCCGGGACGCGACGGGCGTGCGCACACGGAAAAGGGGATGGTGCAGCTCATCACCGTGAAGTGATCGCCGAGGTGCCCAACGGAAAAAGGGGGAGAGCCGAGTGGCTCTCCCCCTTTGTATTCGTGCTCACATCGCGATCTTCTTGCCCTCGAGCTTCTTCTTCTGCTCCCGCAGGTGCTCTTCCATCTTGAGCCGCGGGATGCCGTTCTTGAGCCACTCCGGTGCCGGCTCGCCCTTGAGGTACGCGTCCCAGTACTCCATGAGCCGCTGCGAGTAGTCGCGCTTGTTCTTCCACTGCGCGAGCCCGTGGTTCTCGCCCACGTACTCCAGCAGGATCACGTCCTTGTTGAGCTGACGCAGCGTGTTGTAGTACGTGATGCCCTGGTTGAAGTCCACCGCACCATCCTTGTCGTCGTGCAGAATGATGAGCGGCGTCTTCACCTTGTCGGCAAAACGATTCGGCGAGTTGCGCTCGTAGGCATCCTTGTTCTCGATGAAGTTGCCCTTGAAGCGCCCCTGTGAACTCTGAAAGATCGACTGGTTCGCGCTGCCGGTGTTCCAGTACACCGAGCTGTACATGCTCACCATGTCGGTAAGCGGCGCGCCCGCTACGGCGCTCTTGAAGATGTTGGTTTGCGTGACGAGGAAGCTGGTCTGGTATCCGCCCCAGCTGTGGCCGTGCAAGCCCACGCGCGCCGAGTCCACAATGCCGGTGGCAATGGCCGCCTTCACGGCCGGCACGACGCTCCACACGGCGCTCATGCCCGGGTCGTTGATCTTGTACACGATGTCCGGCAGGAACACCGCGTAGCCACGCGAGTTGTGCACGCCGATGAGCGCGTTGGGCGAGCTCGAATATGTGGGCGAGTAGAAGCTGTTCAGGTTGTCCGACTGCAGCTCGTAAATGAACGTGAGCGTGGGGTACGACTTGCCTTCCTGATAGCCAGCGGGCAGGTACAGCGCGCCCTGCAGCGAATCGCCCTTCTCGGTTACGTAGCTCACCAGACGCGAGCCCGCCGACCACGCCACGCCATTCATGTTGGGATTGGCATCACTGAGGCGCACCGAATCGCTCAGCGCACCGCCGGCAAACGACACGCGCCAGTAGTCGGGGAAGCGCGCGGCGGTCTGAATGCTGGCCACCCACACGTCGGCGTTGCGTGCCTTCACGGGGGCAAGGCGCGTGTCGCGCCACCCGCTCAACACCACAGCGCCCGCCTTGTTGGGGTCGAGGCGCACCATCGCTTCCTTCTTGGTGAGGTGCTGCATGGCCACCATGAAGATGGGCTTCGTGAGATCGATACCCCGCTCACGCGCGTCGGTAACCAGACGACGGTTGTAGCGAATGCGCTGCGCTCGGCCGTTCACGGTAAGATTGGTGTAGCTGCCACCGGCGAGCCCTACCCGCCACACATCGTAGTTGTCCTGCAGCAGTACGAAGCGGCCGTCCTTGCTGAAGCCAATCACCTGCGTGGCGGGGCGGTCCACGTTGTGGTCGTCTTCGGTGTCCACAAACGACACCGGCGCGCCCTGCGTGACATTCGTGACCTGCTTGGTGGCCACGTTGAAGGCCTGCCAGTGACCGTCGTCCCAGAAGAGTACGGTGCGGGCATCGGGCGAGAGTTGCGCCTGACCGCGGGCTTCCTTCTTCACCAGGGTGCGCGTGCCCGTCCGTGTGTCGATCACGTAGACATCGCGCCGCTGAATGCCGTCGACGCTCGTTTGCCGTTCGTACGCGCTGTTGTCGCTTCCCAGCAGCAGGGCGTCGCGCGCGCCGAGCGTGGCGGTGCGCACCACGTTGTCAGTGAGCTGTACCACCTGCTGCGTGGCCGGCAGGTAGCTGGCCATGAACGAGAAGCCCTTGTCGGCCTGCTCCTGCACGAGCTGCATGGATTGCAGGCGCGAATCCTTGCCGTGCCACAAGATGAGCGACGGGCGGTCGTCGTCTTCGAGCTGTTCGCCCTTGGGCAACGGTGCCGACGCGACGCGCAAACCAATGAGCAGCCCGTCCTGCGCCTCGAACCAGCGCGGCGTGCGATCGGGGCTCACTTCCATGCCGTTCGGCAACGTGGCTTTCGCGCCCGCACCCACCGTGACCATCTGCTGTTGCGCGCTGCCCACACGCGACACCCCAATGGCAGCCCACGTGGTGTCGGTGTTGGCGCTGTCGGCGGTGCCCTTGAGGAATGCGAAGCTGGCCAACGTGTCGGTCCACGCGAGGCGGCGATACAGCGCCTTGCCCGCGTCGATGCTCTTTACCACACCGGTGGAAAGGTCGCGCAACTGCACACCGTTGCCCACCTGCTCGCGCGCATCGATGGTGTAGGCCAGCCAGCGGCCGCTGTCGTTGAACGCAAAGTCGGCCACGTTACCCACGTTGAGCACGTTGGCGGTGCCGAGTTCGTGCAGCAGCAGGTCGGTGCCATCAACGCGGCCACCGCCACCGCCGAACAGATTGCCACCCATACCAGGCGCGCCCGGAGCCGGGCCACCACCGCCACCGCCACCGCCACCACCAGCGGGCGCGTCGGCGCCATAGGCGTGCATGGCCAAATACGTGGGCGCATCGCCGCTGAACGCGATGCGGCGAATGCGCTCGAATTCGCGCTGTTCACCGGTCGCGAGGTTCACGAGCAGCGCCTTGCTCTGCACCGGGCGGCGCTGCTGCCGCAGCCGCTTCTGCTCGGCGGCCTTGGGGTACACCAGCACCGCCAGCCACTTGCCGTCGCCGGACAGCTGGAGGCCAGGCAACCCACCGCCGAAGCCCGCTGCGGCCGGCGCTTCCCCCACCGGAATGCGACGCACCGTGCCGTTGAGCGTGCTCTCGCGCACGATCACTTCGGCGTCGCCCTCGTTGGGGGCCTGCAGATAGGCAAACCAGCGCCCGTCGTGCGACAGCGTGGCGCCGCGCAGTGATTTCCAGGCCGAAATGTCGGCGGCGGTGATGGGGCGGGGGGCGGCGGGCGCCTGCGCCGACAGCACGGCAGGCGCGGCTCCCGACCCGGCGGCTAGCAGCAACCCAAGCGACCACAGCGCCGGGCGGTGGGAAGACAGCAACATCGTAGCTCCAGTGAAGAGGACGTCCGAAGATACGCGGCACCCTCGTTTGGCGTTTTGGACGCTCGCAACGAAGTGGGACAAGTCGCGCCCGCACTATTGACGTGAACTGTACTAGTACAGATAGTACAGTAGAATGCTGCCCTTTCCTGTCACCATCGTCCCCGGCGAATCACCTGCGCGTCAGGTCGTGTACGCGGCCACGCGGGCGGCGGTCGCGGGCATCCTGCCGCCTGGCGCGGCGTTCCCCTCCGTGCGCGAGCTCAGTCAGGCACTGCGCATCAATCCCAATACGGCGCACAAAGTGGTGCAGGAGCTGGTGCGCACGGGGGTGCTGCAGGTGTTGCCGGGCGTGGGCACCGTGGTGGCGTCGCCCACCGCGTCGGCCGCCGCCGGTTCAATCGCCGAGCGTCAGGCATTGCTCGGTTCCCAGGTGGAGCAGCTCGTGGTCGAGGCTCGTCGCCTCGGCGTTACCGAGCGCGAACTCACCGATGCCGTATCGGCCACCTGGACGGCGTTGCAGCGGGGCGAGGTGCCGCCATCCTCGCCTGTCGTTTCTCCCGACGATCTGTGAAGTGCTTCGTGCGGGCGTCCCACTCAAGACGATAACCATGACCTCCACTTATTCGACAATGTCCACCATCTCGCTGACCGCCGATGCACCGACGGCGCCCGCCATCGTGAGCGCGCGAGGTGTTACGCATCGTTATGGGCGCACGCCGGTGTTGCGTGGCGTGGACCTCGAGGTGCCCGAGGGTGCGGTCTACGCGCTGTTGGGTGCCAACGGTGCGGGCAAGAGTACGATGCTGCGTGTACTCGCCGGGATCGAGCCGCTCCAGGGTGGTTCTGCGACGGTCGCCGGCGTGTCGGTGCAGAAGCTCTCGATCGCGGATCGCCAGCGACTTGGTTACGTGGCGGAAGGGCAGAAACTGCCCGACTGGATGCGGCTCGAGCAACTTGAGGCATTCTGTGCTCCGCTCTATCCGCTATGGGATGCGGGGCTCGCGGCGTACTTGCGTGGCCGGTTCGCGCTCGACTCGAAACAGAAGCTCGGCACGATGTCGCGTGGCCAACGTATGAAGGCGGCGCTGCTGTGCGCGCTTGCGCCGCGTCCGCAGTTGCTGCTGATGGACGAACCCTTCACCGGTCTCGATGTGGCGGTGAAGGAGGAGCTAATTGGCGGATTGCTCGAGAGCGCCGGTGCCGAGGGGTGGTCGCTGGTGATCGCGACGCACGATGTGGATGAGATCGAGCGCTTTGTGGATCATGTGGGATTTCTGCGCGACGGGGTGATCGGGACCGCCGGCTCACTCGAGACCCTGCGCGACGCGCTCGTGCGGGTGGAGCTGACCTTCTCGAACGCCGCCGATGTTCCACGCAGTTGGCCAGGCGCCTGGCGCCGTTTCCGGCCGGTAGAGCAGGCTGGCCTGCGGGTGTCGGCCATTGTGGACCGTGACTCGCTGGCCACGGATCCGGCATTCGCTGCACAGGCGAGCAACCGTGACGAGCGACCGCTTTCGTTGCGGGAGATGTACATGCTGTTCGGGGCGGCGCAGCGCCACGCCGGCGGAGGCATTCCAGCATGACGCGCATCGCCGCGCTGGCTCATGTGGTGCGATACGATGCACGCCGTATGCAACGGTGGTGGCTGGCATATTCGACAGTCCTCGCCGTGGCTGCCGTCTCGCCGGCGGTTTTTCGCGGCATAAAAGTCGGGCAGTACGAACCGCTGTGGGGTTACACGACGTTTCTGTTGCCGCTGACAGGGCTGGTATTTGCACTGGCACTTGGGCAGGGCGACGGCGCGTATGATGCGCGCGGCTTTCTGCGCGCAAAGCCCGTGTCCGATCCAACGCGCGCTGCGGCCCGGCTCGTGCACTTGCTTGCGCTCGCCCTGTTCACTGTCGCCGTAATCGTGCTCGGGCTCTGGCATGGCGGTATCGGCATGCCTGTGGCGCTTTCGCTTGCCGCGAGTGCGGTGGTGCCATACTTCTTGCTGCTGCTATACAGCACAAGTATCGGCGCATCCACCCGCAGTCTGAGCAGCGGGCTCCTGCTGCTGTTCGTGGCGTTCTTGCTGCTCTTTCCAATCGGAATGTTCGGCCTGGATCTGCCACGCTCGTTGCTCTCGCGGAGTGTGCTGCTGAGCCTCGCGGTGATCATGCTCTGGTTGACGTATATGGGTCGCGTGACCTGGCGCCAGGCGGTGACCATTTCGATGGGACTCTTCACGCTCGCCTACGGAGGGTGGTGTGCACGCGTTGTCGATCCACTCGATCGCGTCCCGAGCAATACGCCGCCAATCAATGAGCGCGTGCGTTTCGGTGCTTTTCCCGATAGCATCGGGGAGCGTGATGCCTTGCCGTACACTATCGAAGGGGCACGCGCTGACCGGCTGTATTGGGTGCCAGACGCTTCGATCATGCCGTACGGATCACCCTCGACATCGGCAGAATCCAGCCAACCCATTCGTTTGGGGTACGGTAACACTTTGCGTGTCGAGGCCTTCGCCGTGTCGCCGGCCATGTTGCCGGGGCTCGAAGGATTCGTGTGGGCTCCCCCGTTTCCACCGGGTGCGAGCAGCAGGCCTCTGTCCGGCATGGCCGTCGGAGACATGCGGGCCGATGCGCGCATTCGCGACGTGAAGGAGGTCACGGTCGCCGCTCAACTAAAACGGTATCGCGCCGAGCCACTCGTCACCGTGCCCATTGCGCTTGGCACCTGGTACGAGGGCGGCGGACAGTCGCTCTCCATGGTCGTGGACCGTGGGCTCCCGGTACTGGAAGAGAGGCAAAGTCCACGATCAGGCGGCGCCCCGTTGGATTTCGATCGTGACAATCCGAGTTCGCGATTCGACATCGTGGTCATCGACTCTACGACCAGGACCGCACACCTCTTGCAGCCCCGGGAGCGGACGGGAAGCCAAGCGGTATACATACTGCCCACGATCGGCTTCCAGGTCATGCGCACGGAGTTCCAACAGCAGGAGTTACTGCGCGCCCTCATGCGCCCTGGATCTCGATCGTCGGCGATCGTGTATCGCTGGATTGAGGAGGGGCATTCCGGAACGTCGGAGACACGAATGGTTCAGCGATGGCCTATCGGACCCGATTCACTTGGCCAACGTGGCCTCCGCGCGATGGTCGAGTACAAGCGGTAGGACTGGAATCGGAAAACCTCACCACTGAGTGGGCGCGGTGGTCGCCGCGCCGCTCCTGCTGTGCTTGCTCCCGCGCCTACGACCGGTAGTTTGGATGAATTGGAGCCAATGTTCCGGTTTCCACCTTCCCCACCCCGAGGCCATCCGAATGTCTGCCCTGTCCGCTGTACGCCCCTGGCGCCTGTCCGCTGGCGCCGTGCTGCTCGCTGGCGGTGCCACGCTGCTCACCGCGGCCCGCCCGCTGCCGCCGAAGTCGGTCAAGACGACGACTGCGTCACCACGCGCCACCGGTGCCACGTTCAAGTACCGCATCACGTCCAGCAGCGACGACAAGCGCACGCGCGAGTCACGCGCGATGTTCGCCGATGTGCGCATGCAGGACGGCAACATTCGCATGGACTACCTCGAGGGCGTCACGCCCATGGGGCAGAAGAACGGCTACGTCATCGTGCAAGGCGAAACGGGCAAGTTCATTGTGGTGAGCCCCAAGGACAAACAGGCCATGGTGATGTCGGCCGACGGCTTCGGTAGCGGCCTGGGCGCGCTCATGAACAACCCCATGCTCAAGATGACGGTGAGCAACACGTCGTTCCGCTTCAAGGACATGGGTGCGGGCGAGAGCATTCTTGGCTACAAGACCCGCCGGGTGCGCACCTGGTACACGAGCACCATGGAGCTCAAGGCCATGATGATGCCCGACCAGAAAGTCGTGACCAGCGACTCAAGCGATCAGTGGATTGCCACCGGTATCGATCTCGGCAGCCCGAAGAACATGGAGCAGTGGGCCAAGAGCTTTTCGTCGGGCGTGAAGAGCACCAACCCCGAATTGGCCGCTGAACTCAAGAAGTACACCAACGAGTACGGCCGCAGCGGCATGGCGCTCAAGACCATCACGTGGTCCACGCAGACGGACAAGAAGGGCAAGGTCACCGCTGACACCATCAAAATGGATGTGACCGAGCTCAAGACCGGTGACATCGATCCCGCGGTGTTCGAAGTGCCCAAGGGTTACGAAGTGCTGGACATGAGCCAGATGATGGCCGGCATTGGTGAAAAGATGGACAGCATCAAGGCCGCCGAGGGTGGCAAGGAAGAGAAGAAGGAAGAGAAGCCCAGCGCGAAGGATGCGCTCAAGAAGGGGCTCGGCGGATTCCTGAAGAAGAAGCCGCCCGTCTGAGTGGGAATTGCACGTGAGGATTTCCCCTATCAGGGGATTCCTCACCGGGGTCGATAACTAGAACCGGATGCTGCCAACGTGGTGCACGACGACGTGCGCCACCGGACAGCATCCGGTTCTGCATTCGGCCCCCCTCTCATGCGGTGGTTTCTCGATCGTCCCATCGGCACGAAGCTCCTGCTGGCCTTCGTGCTCGTCTCGGCCTGTTCCGCTGCCGCCGGCGTTGAAGCCTGGCTTACGTTGCGCTCCATGGCCGCCGCCGACCGGGTGTTGTACGAGAACATGACGGCGCCACTGGCCCAGATCGGTTTTGTGGGCAAGCAATTTCAGCGCATTCGCGTGAATGTGCGCGACGCCGTGTTCAACACCACGTCGAAAGAAGAATTCGGTCAACGCGATCTCACCATTGCGAACCTCACGTCGGATCTCGATACCACGCTCATCAGGTTCGAAAAGTCCATCGTGAGCGCCGAAATGCGCGCCATGGCCGATGAACTCATGACGGCGCGTCAGCGCTTTCTGCCCATACGCGACAGTGTGCTTACACTCGCCCGCAATGGCAATCGCGACGCCGCCATCGCAGTACTGAACGGTGAGCTGTTTACGCGCTCCAAGGCGCTCGAAGACGTGCTCGATCGTATCCAACAGGAGAAGGTGCGGGATGCGGGCCAACTGGCGGCCGCCAACGAGCGCAACGCCAGTCGCGCCACGATCATTCTCGTGATCATTCTCACGGTATCCGGCGTGCTGTCGGTGCTGGCGGGGCTGTTGCTGGCCAAGCTCATTGGGGCGCCGTTGCGTGACATGGCCGACGCGGCGCGTCGACTGTCTGTGGGTGATTTGCGCCCGGTAACGAGTGTGGATCGCCGCGATGAAACGGGGCTGTTGTCGCAGGCCTTCGCGCAGATGATTGCGGCGCAGCAGGCGTTGGCTGCCGTGGCGGAGCGGTTGTCGCGCGGCGACCTGAGTGTTCAGGTTGCGCCGCGTTGCGACGAGGATGTGCTGGGGCA
>Ga0075157_10001163_pt1 | contig 17050 bp, 14 predicted proteins | sample JI81BgreenDNA_FD_70967 | JGI IMG/M metagenome (GOLD analysis project Ga0075157, IMG submission 70967) | Wastewater effluent complex algal communities from Wisconsin, to seasonally profile nutrient transformation and Carbon sequestration -... | ecosystem: Engineered > WWTP > Effluent > Algae...
CCGATTCAGTTTTCCTGACTGCAATCTACTTGGAATATGCGAATGCCCTTGTCCTGATTCGGATGACTGGTTTAGGTACTCTATGTGCTACCTATCAGACGATCGCCTTCTAATTGACACGGTTCAAGGAAGAATGTATTTAATCGATCTTAAAAAAATGGAGATATCAGATGAACTGATTTTAAGCGGTCATGAACCCCGTCCTTCTGAAGAACTTTACCCTAATCTCAAGGATGTTGAAGAAGGGCTTTGCAGCGACTTGGACTGTTTTTATCGATTTGATTCAGATAGGATTCTTTCCGTTCACTCACAACTGCCGAGTCAAAAACCTGACTCTAAACAGAAGACATTAGTTATCTTCGGGGGAAAAGAGCTGTTTGGTTCGCTGGCGAAGGTACAACAATCCGCACCCTACAGTAAATTATTCATTCAATCTTTAGGCATTTCTTAAGGATTTTCAATACAAAACGCTTTTTGTGCCGTGTTAGCTTTTCACTCGCTTTCCCACAATCCGACAGGGGTTGAAACCCCTGCCTCATAGCGAAAGTCGGTTAAAACCGACTGTAGATTTTGACGGGAAGTGCGAGGGATTTTAGTCCTCTTTCAGAGGACTTGAGCTATGAGACAGGGAATTCATTCCCTGTCGGAGTGTCGGATTTACCAACAATACCGCTACTGCATTTGATGTTAAGTTGACGCGCCGATAATTAGTCGGTAAGGTGCGTCAGTAAACAGTCTCTGACTCCCCAAAGAAATTCCAGACTGACGCACCCTACGATAAATGCTGCAAAATTTCAGTTAAAATAGAGCTTATTTACGCTGAAATATCTTTATGCTAATTTTACCAAAAAATGAAATACAAATTGACTGGTCGTTCTCACACATAAATCAACCCATTAATTCCGAGTGGGCGACCATTGTCAGTGGCGATCGCAAAAAAGTCACTTTAGTCGATCGTAACTTGTCGCCAAAATACGAATACCAGCTTCCCGACGAAATTAGCTGTTTAGCCATTAGTCCCAAAGGCGATTTGCTGGCAGCAATTATGGCAAATGGCAATCATTTAGCAATTGTGACAGCAGAAAACCAGATCCTCTTTGAAGAACTCCTACCTAACCCTCCTGTTAAGTTTTCGTATAGCAAGAATAGATTTATGGACTGCTGGTTTGATGCAGACGGCGTGCATTTTTGGTGTATCAAATTAATTGAAGGCGAGGAAGTCGAGATTCAAATTCGCGATACTAATTCATGGCATATCCAACGAAATATTAGGCTCAAAGACCCTTTTTATGGCCGTGGATTCTGGTTTCAACGACACCCAGAAAATCAAATTTTAGCTGTTTGGACTACCGATGGTCAGGGCGAATCGCAAATCTATTGGCTTTATGATGATGGTATGACAATTCATGCCGTAGAGGTTCTCTGTGCCGATGATTACATGGGGCCTCCAGAATTTCACCCTGCTGGTGGCGAATTTATAATAGTACATGATTGCGGCCGAAAAATCAGCCGATTCAGTTTTCCTGACCGCAATCTACTGGGAATATGCGAATGGCCTTGGCCTGGGCTGAGTGACGGTTTTGGTAGCTATATGTGCTACCTATCAGACGATCGCATTCTAGTTAATACTGATGAAGGGCTCATGTATCTAATCGATCTTAACAAAATGGAGATATCAGAGCAACTAATTTTAATCGGTCACGAGCCGCGTTCGTCTAAAGAACTTTATCCCAATCTCAAGGATGTTGAAGAAGGGCTTTGCGGCGACCTGAAATATTTCTATCGGTGGGATTCAGATAGCATTCTGTCCGTTCATTCACAAATCCTGACTCAAGAACCTGACTCTAAACAGAAGACATTAGTTATCTTCGGGGGAAAAGAGTTGTTTGGTTCCCTGGCGAAGGTACAACAATCCGCACCCTACAGTAAATTATTCATTCAATCTTTAGGCATTTCTTAAGGATTTCCAATACAAAACGCTTCTTGTGCCGTGTTAGCTTTTCACTCGCTTTCCCACAATCCGACAGGGGTTGAAACCCCTGCCTCATAGCGAAAGTCGGTTAAAACCGACTGTAGAGTTTGACGGAAAGTGCGAGGGATTTCAGTCCTCTTTCAGAGGACTTTAGCTATGAGACAGGGAATTCATTCCCTGTCGGACTGTCGGTTAAAACCGACTGTAGATTTTGACGGGAAGTGCGAGGGATTTCAGTCCTCTTTCAGAGGACTTTTGCTATGAGACTGGGAATTCATTCCCTGTCGGAATGTCGGATTTACCAACAATACCGCTACTGCATTTGATGTGAAGTTGACGCGGCAACAATTAGTGGGTAAGGTGCGTCAGTAAAAATTCTATGACTCCCAAAAGAAATTCCCGACTGACGCACCCTACGAGAATTAGTGTGTTTGACATCTGAAGTCTTTATGCTACAATGATACTACACAATCCAACCAGGCAAAACAAACTTAAACAAAAATGCCCTACGAAAAATTAGACATATCAGCCCCAAAACCAGTATTATCTTGGGCAAATCACGCCCTGGGCGAAAAAGAAACCAAGATGACCGCAAACGTAGCATCTTTGCCCTTTGTATTCAAACACGTCGCACTAATGCCCGACGTACATTTAGGAAAAGGTGCTTTAGTCGGTTCAGTAATTGCCACAAAAGAAGCGATTATTCCGGCGGCTGTGGGCGTCGATGTGGGTTGCGGTATGTCTGCGATAAAAATGCCATTCAAAGCCAACAAACTAGAAGGCAAACTCAAACAAATTCGCCTCGATATCGAAGCAGCAATTCCAGTCGGATTTTCGGAAAACAAAGAAGTAGAAACAACTGTCACCAACTGGCAAGGATGGGGCGAGTTTAAGGAACTTCATCAAGGTGTGCAGCACCAAAACAATAAAGCCTTAAAACAAATGGGTTCCCTCGGCGGCGGTAATCATTTTATTGAGGTTTGCGTTGATACTGAAAACTTTGTGTGGCTAATGCTGCACTCCGGTTCTCGCGGCATTGGAAATTTGCTCGCACAGCAGCATATCGAGACTGCTAAAGATTTAGCTAAACTGGCAGAAATTAATCTGGCTGACAAAGATTTGGCTTATTTTGTAGCGGGTACGCGGGAGTTTGCGGCTTACTGGCACGATTTGCAGTGGGCGCAAGATTATGCTCGTTTTAATCGCGATGTAATGATGAATCGGTTTAAGCGAATTGTGGAAAAGCACGTCGCGGGTGGCAAATCTGTTAAGCCGTTATTAGAGGTGAATTGCCACCACAATTATGCGGAAAAAGAAGTGCATTTTGGCGAAGATGTGTATGTTACTCGCAAGGGTGCCGTACGCGCGGATGTAGAGGATTACGGGATTATTCCGGGTTCGATGGGGGCGAAATCTTTTATTGTTAAAGGGAAGGGAAATGCTGAAAGTTACTGTAGTTGCAGTCACGGTGCGGGGCGGTTGATGTCTCGCACTCAAGCTAAAAATGTATTCACTCTCGATGATTTGGTGCGGCAGACTGAGGGGGTTGAGTGCCGGAAAGATGAGCAATTTTTAGATGAAATTCCGGGGGCTTATAAGTCGATCGATGAGGTGATGAGTCAGCAGTCGGATTTGGTGGAAGTTGTGGCGACTTTGAAGCAGGTGGTTTGTGTCAAGGGGTGACAGAAACTGGTTTATTTGTACTTCATATCGTTTCCGGTTGTATCGGAATGATTTAACCGCAGAGGGCGCAGAGAACGCAGAGGGAGAGAATACAGAGAGGAATAATTCCGATGCTACCGGATTTGATATCACTTACCTGGAAAGTGCTTTATGGGAAGAGGGGGGAAATCAAGCCGCTGCTGATTTCCCCCCTCTTTACAAACGCTTTGTTTTCTGAAGCTTTTTCTCTAACACACCATTTGTCTTGACTCAATTTCTAGCAAGCGCAGCAGTGTTTCATCGCCCTTGGCTTTGGCTGCTTGCTTTCTACGATCGAGAATATTGCAAAGATTCGCCTGGTGTACTTGCGCCACTTCCACAACTGTTGGGTAATAATCCACCCTCGCTGAAGCGCTAGCTGCTGCGACATCACGATCGCCAGCTTGAGCATCTCGCTTTTTGGTATGGTTTGTGCCGCCGTATTTTCTGGGGTTGGGAATGTGTCTCGGATACCGATAGTTCCAGTTTTGACCCCGGTATTTGCCCGCGACTTCCCCTTCGATCATATCGACTGTCGGAATGTCGTACTCGTAGTTTGAACCGCGATAAGTGAGTTTCATATTTTTTGATCCTTATATTTATCGAGATAAAAAGGGCAATCAGGTCAGCGTTGGTTTTCTTCGCTAAAACATTTTTAGTTTCTGTATTCAATTATACTGTTTTTTTAGATAAATCGCTTTTTTTTACAAAAATTCATATTTTGAGGGGGAGACGGCAAGAAAAAACCCGCCGCAGCGGGTTTAATCCAGTTTCATAAAGTAGCGCTAGATATTACCCCCCCAACCCCCCCTCCCGCGGGGGGGCTAAGACTTCATCCATAGCACATCTTTAGAAAAATGGTATTAATCCAGTTTTTGACTGCTTCGAGCAGCCCCGGAGCGAAACTACTTCGGTTCCGAATAACTAGCCGACTGTCACCTGATCGGTTTGCACGTTTGTGGCACCTTCTTCAGCAGAGGCGATCGCCACCAACTTGTCGAGAATTTCCTGACTGGGAACTTGACCTTTGAGAACAACCGTGCTGCTGAGCTGAGCAACCCAAACAGTCTCGATATCAGCAACTTCTGCATCGCTGTCAAAAGCTAAAGCAACCCGCTTCGCGAGGCCACTTTCGTCAAAATTTCCGTCTGGGCCGACTTTAGCAGGAGCGATGGATTGCGCTTGTGCTGCTTGCTGTACTACTTGTGCCATCGGTTCAGCCTGGGGTGCAGGCTTTTCGAGTCCGAACAGTCTTTTAAACCAACCCATAGTATTTGAGTCTCCTGAAAATACACTTTTTACACAATAGCTCTAGAAGTCCAAAAGACTCGTAATTGTTGCAAAACTCAGCGAAATTTATCAAAATGTTTTCCGGTAGACTTTCACAATCTCAAATCTCCCATGATATGCAGATGTTAATTTTGCTATTTTATGTCTAGGATGCTACGCCTTGGATTGCAGACCAGTAGTCGAAATAGTTCCCACTTTTACCTTGAACAAACTGCACAGCGCGCCGGAATACATTCCCGGTTTGTTTAACTACTGGGGACATCTTGTGCTGGTCATCGAACTGTGTCCACGGATACAAGGGACGCTAAACCCGCGCTTAATTGGGGGTAGCCCTGCATATACGCTGTCAATCTAATTCTTAACTTTTTAGATAATATTCTTCTGCTTCTGACCAATTGAGTTTAAGCAAGGAATCATCTCCCCATGTCAGCTTGAGACTCGGCTTAATGGCTTCCACGCCCAAAGCGCTAATAATTTGCGCTGCGACAGCTTTCGCCAATAGCGGCGGTACAGAATTTCCGACTTGGCGAAAACCGTGCCATTTTGTGACATGAAATCTAAACCAGTCAGGATAGGAATGCAGTCGCGCAGCTTCTCTGACTGTAATGCACCGAGGGGCGATCGGGTGAATCGGTCTCGGCGAAGTATAAGCCCCCCTAGCCCTGTCGGTTCCGGCCCTGAGAGTGTTGCAAACTCCGTCGGGGTGAAGCTTGTAAAAACGGCTGATCGGCTCTTTTTCGCCGCGTTTTGCCGCCTGAAACCTTTCTATACATTCCTGAGAATGTTTAGTTCGCAAACTACAAGAGAGGATTTGTCGATCGTACTCGCGATCGTAGGAATAATCATCATCCAAACCATCAATTCCGCGCATTATACTCGCATAAGTGCTGCACTTTCCGTACTCTGCCATTACCCAATCTCGGTGCAGCAACTCGCTGTAGTTTTCCACTTCCGGCAAATCTCCAATCGCATCCCAAACAGTCGGAACAGCAGGTAAATTAATTTTTTTATAGCGTTTAGGAATTTTAATTTTGGGCAATATAGTAGTTTGCTGAGGGTATTTGGGTAGCTCATAACCTGCTTTGCACCCAATCAAAAACAATCGTTTGCGAGCTTGCGGCACTCCATAGTTAACAGCGTTGAGAACTTGATAATTTTCTTCTACTTTATAGCCACGTTTCAGAAAAGAGCTAATTAAAACATTCAGGAGTTCTTTGTGTTCTCCTGATGCAATTCCCGGTACATTTTCCATTACAAAAAACTTGGGTTTTAGCTCCAAAACTAAGCGCTGAAAGTGAAAAATTAGAGAATTTCGTGGATCGTCCACATCGCGCTTGCCCATCATCGAGAATCCTTGACAGGGCGAACCGCTGATTACTACGTCTATCTCGCGCCCCCCGATCGCCGATTTTTTCCGAATTTCCGAGCCCGTAAGCTGTGTGACATCTTTACACAGAATAGAACACAGCGGGAAATTAAACTCGTGTGTGGCGCAGTGAATAGGGTCAATTTCGACTGAGGCAAGTACGTCAAAACCTGCTTGTTCAAAGCCCAGAGTCATGCCGCCCGCACCTGCAAATAAATCAACAGCGATCGGTCGCTTTTTCCGATTGCTTGGCATAACATTTCAATAAAAAAGTTGCTTTAATAGAAATTAAGGAAATCAACAGCGTTTCTGGTAATAAATCGTGAATTTGTCCACGAGCCAGCCACAAAGGAACCGGGTTTATACATAACTTTTAAATACAAAAAATGCTTTAAGAAGCTGTATTTAATTTGACATTTTTCATTATTTCCGCAGCCGCCCGATCGCACACGCCCACATCTCCGAGACTTTCCCGCATTTCCCGATAACCCGCCAAAGTTTGCTGGCGCCGATCGGCATTTTGCAGCAATTCCAATGCGTGATGCACTATATTTTCCGCAGTCGCCTCGTCTTGCAGCAACTCCGGGACGATCGGCTTCATTTGCACCAAATTGGGCGGAGACATAAAAGGAATCGAAAATTTCAGCACGTGGCGAAAAATCCAAGCCGTAATTGGACTGACGCGATAGAGGACAACTTGCGGAACATCCAGCAAAGCCAGCTCCAGATTAACAGTACCAGATTTAGTAATCGCCAGATCGGCAGCAGCCAAGATTTCCAGAGTTTGATTTTCTAACAGAGTAGCCCGCAAACCGTAATTCTCGATCGCCTGTTCAATTTTGTGGCGAAAAGCGTTATTAGCAAGCGGAATCCAAAAATGAACTTCCGGCAATTTAGCTTGAATAATTTGAGCTGCCTCAAATATAACCGGCATCAGGTACTTGAGTTCTTGGTGTCTAGAAGCGGGAATTAGGGCGATCGACACCTGTTCCGGCCCAATTCCCAAAGTTTTGCGGGCAACTTCCCGGCTGGGCGCAGATTGCATTCTATCCACCAAAGGATGACCAACCCAACTCACTTCGGCTCCTTTTTCTCGATAATAACAAGCTTCCTCTGGGAAAATTGCCAAAAGTTGGTCGCAAATATTGACAATCAGATCAGTATTGCGAGGAGAAATCGACCAAACCCATTCTTGAGGTGCGATGTACCAAACCACGGGCAAATCAGGCAAACAGCGGCGGATGTAGCTGCCAATACCGAGATTAGGAGTCAAATAATCAATCAATACAACAGCATCGGGGCGAAAGTTTTTGAGATATTGTTTAGCTTTTTGTTGAACTTTGATCGTTGGCCAAATATACGGCACTGATTCTATCAAACCCATAGAACCAATGCCCACAGTATCGCCTAAAATAGTAGCCCCAGCTTCTGCCATACGAGGGCCGCCCAATCCGGTTATTTCTAACTCCAAACCAGCGGCGACAGCGTAACGTTTTAAGGCTGCAACTAACAAAGCTCCTTGCAAATCGCCCGAAACCTCACCAGTGCTGATAAAAATTTTCATATTTTGACTTTATACAGGTGAGATGTTTGCTAATAACTCGGTAACAGCATCATATTGATCGGGCATATTAGCACAGCGTAGCAGTAATTCTAAGTCCAGAGCGGGAAGGAATGTACTCCGGGAAATCTGCTCATAATTTTCACCTGTTAAGTAATAGAGAGATAACTGACTATTTTGCCAAAACCAAACTTCCCGAACACCCAATCTTTTGTAGAATTCTAGAGTATTTATCCCGCCACTGGTAATTACTACTTCAATAGCAATATCTGGGACTATTTTTTGGGTTCCTATATCATAGGAATCATCCGGCTCTTTTCTACCGCCTAATTCTCTGTTACCCAGAGTCGGGCCGCCCTTGCCGTAAAATCTAATCCCATTTGCTCTCATATATGCCTCTAGCAGCATACAGAGAGTTTTCTTGATTATTTCGTGTTCGGGCGAGACAGTCATAATTTGCAGTATTTTATCGAGATAGAAAAATTTCACACCTCTGACATCTTTAAAAGCTGCTTCTATCGCTTCAAATTGCTCCCAACTAACATCTGAGAACCTGATGCAGCCATCTGGTTCTGTTTCAGGGGATGTAGATTTGACAGAAGTATATACATTCATAGGGCAACAGTCGCTTAGTTCATAGGTTTATTCTACCTCATTCACTTTTTGCCAGGAATCAAACCGCGTCGCCCTTTGGTTATAGACTGCTGCATAAATCTCCGCAGGTGCTGCAAGTGGGCGTTTTCTGGCAACAAATCCAACTGTTCCAAAGCTCGATCGAGAGTGTAGCCAGAACGGTATAGAATACGAAAAGTTTTCTTCAAAAGTAGCAAATCTTCTTGGGTAAAACCGGCGCGTTCGAGGCCTATTTTGTTGATTGCTCGCACTCTCGAAGGATTTCCCTCGACTAGCATATAAGGAGGCACATCTCGATCGATCCTGCTCAAGCCGCCCACCATAGACAAACGGCCGATTTGGACAAACTGATGAACCCCCAAAACACCGCTCAAGCGGGCTTGAGACTCGATTTTAACGTGTCCGGCTAAGGCTACAGCATTAGCGATAATTACTCGATCGGCGATCGCGCAATTGTGTCCCACATGAACATAAGCCATCAATAGATTATGATTGCCAATAGTCGTGCTTTCCCCCGCTCCAGTAGCGCGGTTAATTGTCACGTATTCCCGAATGAGATTGTTGTCGCCAATTTTCACCCTAGTTAGAGAACCCTCATATTTCAAATCTTGAGGTTCCAAACCAATCGCCGCACCGGGGAAAATTTGATTGCGAGCGCCTATTTCTGTTAGCCCGTCGATAATTGCATGAGCGCCAATCTTAGTCTCCGGCCCTATTTTCACTCTTTCCCCAATTACAGCATAAGCTCCCACTTCTACAGTCGGGTGAAGTTCAGCGCGGGGATGAATCACAGCAGTTGGGTGAATCAAAGTAAGCATTTTTTATTAGTCAGTTTTCAGTTTTCAGTTTTCAGTTTTCATACAAAATCAAGCTTAAATACCCCGTTTATTTCTTAGTCCGCGGCGGACTTCGTTTGTGTAGTAGCGATTGCAATCGCCGAATCATCAAGGAGTAACAAACCAGGATTTAGTATCAGTAGTCAATTGTCAATTGTCAATTGTCAGTGGTTATCAGGAATATAGAGAAATCCCCAAATAACACATAACCAATCACCAATCACCAATCACCAATCACCAATCACCAACTTAATCTACCATCGAAAACGTCAATTCTCCTTCACAAACTTTTTGTCCGTCTACTTCAGCCAGAGCCTGCATTTTTGCGAAGCGGCGGCGTTTTACCCACAGCAATTCTACAGTCATCAGCAACTGATCGCCCGGTACAACCTGACGACGGAACTTGACTCGATCAATTCCGGTAAACATCCACAATCCTTGCTTGATATCGGGCAACTGAGCCAGAACAATACCGCCAACTTGAGCCATCGCTTCGACAATTAATACTCCAGGCATAATCGGCCGTCCGGGGAAATGCCCTTGAAAATGCGGTTCGTTAAAAGTCACATTTTTAATTCCTACAGCCTTCTCGGACGGCACGTAATCAACAATCTTGTCAACCAGTGCAAAAGGATAGCGATGAGGCAATAATTTCTGAACTTCTTCGAGAGTAAAAGTAGATTTAACCGCTGGAGAATCTTCACCGTTTTTGGTGGGGACGGATTCAGAATTAGCAGTATTGAGGGTGTTAACTTCAGTCAGCGTAGACATTTCTTGAAGAATTTTGAGTGTGGTATGGCAGAAGGCAGAAGGCAGAAGGAAGATGTAATCTTAACAGAAGATCGCCTGTTTTTTCCTAACTTTTATCTAGCGTAGCTAGAGCTTGGGAGTTCAGGGCTTGGGCGAGTTGGACGTGCAGGTTGTGACTGGCTTTGTAAGCCAAGTAGTGAGCTTTTGGCCAAGTTCCGAGCAGACTGAGGTCGCCTACTAAGTCTAGGATTTTATGGCGCACTGGTTCGTTGGCAAATCTCAAAGGCGGGTTGAGCCAGCCGGATCGATCGCAAACTAGGGCGTTTTCTAGGGTACCACCTTTGATCAAACCAGCTTGTCGCAATTGGTCAACTTGGCGAGCAAGTCCAAAAGTGCGGGCTGGGGCGATCGCCGTCGCAAAACTTTCTGCCTCTGGCGACCAACTGTACCATTGATTGCCGATCGCCTGTTCCTCAAAATCAATTCCGTAACTAAATCGAGTTTCGGCTGAGGGTAAAGCTGCTGCAAAAGCATCCCCGTGACGCACCCAAATTGGCTCACTAACGACAAAGGAGGAAGTGGGGTATTGCTTAGATTCTTGAGGAACTAAGCCGGTATGGGCGATCGCCTCTACCCAAACCAGAGCCGAACCGTCCAGCAGCGGCACTTCCGGCCCATCAACCTCAATTCGAGCATTATCCGCTCCCATCCCCGCCAAAGCGGCTAATAGATGCTCTACAGTGCGAATTTGAGCATCGATACCTGCCAGTTCCGTTGAAAGTGCAGTCTGGCAAACCGCCTCAATTTTTGCAGGAATTCTCGGAGCACCAGGCAAGTCAATTCTGACAAAATAGCGACCTTCCCCAACCTCTGCAGGCAAAACTCGGACGCGAGTTTGTTCGCCGCTGTGCAAACCGATTCCCGACAGTTCAAATTCAGATTTTAAGGTACGTTCAATAGTCATTAGTTAGTAGTCAGTAGTCATTAGTTAGTAGTCAGTAGTTAGTAGTCAACTGTCAACAGTCAACTGCCAACTGTCAACAGTCAACTGCCAACTGCCAACTGCCAACTGCCAACTGTCAACTTAGAATCGCTCACCAATTCCAAAGTGAATTTGATTGTCGCCAGTGTCGTTGATACCGTAATCGATCCGGATCGGCCCTAAAGGAGATTGAACCCGCACGCCGATGCCGTAACCGTAACCGCTACCGGGCTTTTCGCGGATACCTGCCGGGTCGCCTGGGACATCTTTGCCCGTGCCCAAGTCAGTGCCAGCATCCAAAAATAGCGCTCCGCCGATAAACGAAATAATCGGGAAACGGTACTCAACGCTGGCCTCTAGGAAGCTGCGGCCGGCTCCCATGTCGCCTTCGTCGTATCCGCGCACCGAGTTGGCGCCGCCCAAGGCAAAGGCTTCGTAGGGAGGCAAATCTCCGAATACGGTGCCGCCCCTAAAACTGAATGCCAGGGTTTGAGGGCCGGCGGTAAAGTTAGTGTACTTGACTGGTAGGTACAAGCTGTAGCTGGCCCGCAGGCGGTTTAACAGGATGCTGCCGGAACCTACAGGAATCGATTGTTCCATCCCAAATCTGAGCAGGGAACCGCTAGTGGGGCGGAGGGGGTCGTTGCGCCGATCGCGTACAACACCTGCTTGCAAAGTTGTCAAGTCATCCGAACCCGAATCGCTAAAACTCAACAGGTTGCCGAGTTCGTCCTCGGATTCGCGCCGGCCTTTGCGATCGGTAATTGAGACTCGCTGGTACTGCAAGCCTACTGAAGCTGTCCACTCAGAATCGGCAAAAGGATTCCGATCCAGGGGACGGGTGAAATTGATACCGGCACCAGTACGATTGATGCGGGGTCGATCGTCGTTGGGCAATCTGACTTCCCGTTCGCCGCCGTCAAAAATCACGCTGATCGATCGTCTTCTAAACGCATTAATCGTATAAGAAGTCCGGTAAGGATCGCCCGCAATCCAGGGATCTGTAAAACTCAAGTCAAACAGATTTTGGCGTTCCCCGATTTGTACTTCAGCCCCCAATTTCTGGTTCCTACCTCTCAAGTTTTGCTGCTGGTAACTCAGCGTACCGAACAAACCCGTCGCGGAACTCAAACCTGCACCAGCCGCCAGAGAACCGGTATTTTTCTCAATGACGTTGACAATTACTCTTGCCTTGCGGGGGTCAGTCGTTCCCGGTTCCAAGGCAAGTCGCACGTCTTCAAAAATTCCCAAACCAAACACCCGTCTCAAATCTCTTTCCGCCTTGGTGCGGTTAAAGATGTCTCCGGGCTTGAGTTCTACTTCGCGGGTGATGACAAACTGACGGGTGTTGCCTCCGATCGGCTGACCCGTCGCATCTGTTGCCTCTCCCTCCTTGTTCAGGAAGCGGACATCAACGGATTCGATCTGGCCTTCTGCCACTACCAGGGTGACAGTGCCGTCGTCTGCTACTTGCGGGGCATCAGTGATTTGGCCCAAAACATAGCCGTTCTCTTGATACCACGCATTAATTTTTTTCACTCCCTCTTCAAAGCGGCGGAGGTTGAGAATTTTGCCGTATTGATCGCGGAAGCTTTCGTCAATTACGCTTTGGGGCAGCACTTGCTGACCGGTGATTGTCACTCCCTGCAGCACCGGATTTGGCTGCACAATAAAAGTCACCCGGACGCCCAACGGGGTGTCTTCCGGTACTGCCCGCACGTTTCTAAAAAAGCCCGTGGCAAAAATGGCGTTGATGTCTTGTTGCAGTTGGCTGCGGTTGGTTGTGCGTCCCGGTTGGGTGCTGATGACTCGGTAAATTTCGGTTTCCAAGTCTTCCGTCGCGCCGGTGACTGTAACTTCTGCTACTAGCACTTGCGGTTCTGCCGCCCCGGCGGGTGCAGGGGCTTGTCTCGGCTGCGGTGCCCGGCCAGGGGGCAATGGAGGAACGGTGTTAGTCGGCGGTCCCGTCGGGGCCGGTATTGTCGGAACTTGGGCGTTTTGAGCGATCGCCTCGGATTCATCTGGTTTCCCTAGCTCTGCTGCGATCCAGGCGGGCGTTACCGCCGCTTCCGATGGGGGGAGCGAGCTTTCCTGTTGCGCCTCTGGCAGGGCGTTTTGGCTGCTAGAGGCGGGGGAAGGGTTGGATGCTAGCTCGGGTTTGAGTTCAAGGATCGGAGGTGAAACCGGGGATGGCGGGTCTGTGACTTGGTTTGGGGGTTCGCGGTCGTTCCCTCCTCTGGCAGGGGCCTCCGCTATTTTTAGGGCTTCCCCTTTGCTGGTTTTAGCGGCTTTAGGGTTTTGAGGAGGGTTTGGGGTTAATTCTGGAAGGGGGCGATCGGGTAATTCGATCGACGGGGCGGGCCCGGCGGCAGTCAAAGCTTCCTCTGCTGATTCAGAGTAGGATGTTTGGCCGGAAGCAGAATTTGATAACCCGAATGTTGCTGAGGCAGTAAAAACTGCCACCAATACAGCAGATAAACGCATTTTTGTTCACTTTTTTGGAATCCACACACCACATTAGTCATTAGTCATTAGTCATTAGTCATTAGTTATTAAGTCGGTTGAATTTCGCGCTGATCGCTAATTGATGACTGTTGACCGCTGATTGCTGACATCGAAAGCAGAAGGGTAACAAACTGTGCAATTCTAGCGCATTACCAAGGCCTCTAGACTTTCTGAGCGAGAACGCGTTGGAGAACTTGCTGGTAAGCGGTTTCTACCGATCCTAAGTCGCGGCGGAATCGGTCTTTGTCCATAACACGGGCGTCGGGGTCTGCTTCTGCGTTGTCCCAGAGGCGGCAGGTGTCGGGACTGATTTCGTCGGCGAGGATCAGATTTTGATGTTGGTCGATACCGAATTCTAGTTTGAAGTCTACCAGGGTGATGCCGCACTGGCTGAAAAATTCTTTGAGTATTTCGTTAATTTCGCGGGCGGCGATTTCTAGTTGGTCTACTTGTTCGGGGGTGGCTAGCTGCATTAGCAGCAGCCTGTCGCGGGTCAGCAGCGGGTCTCCCAAATCGTCGTTTTTGTAATAAAACTCGACCAGCGGCGGATTGACAATTGTGCCGAGGGCGAGTCCGGTTTGCTTGCAAAGACTGCCGGCGGCAATGTTTCTGACTACGACTTCCAAGGGCAAGATTTGGACGCGACAGACTCGCATTTGGTTGGGGGCCGGGGTGTCGATGAAGTGGGTGGGAATGCCTTTGGCTTCTAGCATCCGAAACAGGTGGGCGGATACGGCGCAGTTGATTTCGCCTTTGCCGACGATGCTGCCGCGTTTCTGGGCGTTAAAGGCTGTGGCGTCGTCTTTGAAGTGGGTCAGCAAAATTTCGCTGTCTTCGGTGGAGTAGAGGATTTTGGCTTTGCCTTCGTAGAGTTTGCGATCGGCTGACATGGCGATTAATAATAATGTAGATGAGTTTTAGATTTTACCGTAGCTCGATCGGGTGTTATTGGCGAGTTTTTGGATCTCCGCTGCACCGCTCATCCTCTGACAAGCGAATTTCTTCATGTGGTACCCGCCACGTGATTTATCCGTGGAATCCATCCCAAATCTCAAATCTAAAATCCTCAAGCCCCCGCATTTATCCGTCGGGTCAATCCAAAATCTCAAATCTCAAATCCAAAATCGAATGACGGGCAAGTACGCCTGCAGGTAGATACTGTCATCGACCCCGGCATAAATGATTCTTGACAAAGGACAATAGATATTAAACCTGCTGGGTTCGCGATCCGTGCTGACAAAACCTCGCCAACGAGACGGGCGCTTAAAAAACATCTAGAAAATGGCTGATTTATGCAAGACAAAAAAATTCATATTCTTTTGGTAGAAGATGATGAGGTTGATGTGATGAACGTCCGGCGAGCTTTCAAAAAAAATAACATCGTCAACCCCCTCTACATTGCTGCCAATGGATTAGAAGCTCTAGCTATATTGCGTGGACAAGGAAAAATAGATCCTCCCATGCCTCAAGCGCGCCGGTTGATTTTGCTGGACTTGAATATGCCGAGAATGAGCGGGATCGAGTTTTTGCAAGAATTGCGACTGGATGAATGTTTGAGGTCGATTCCGGTAATCGTCCTCACAACTTCTAATGAAGATAGAGATAAAGTAAAAGCTTATAATTTGAATGTAGCGGGCTATATTCTTAAACCTGTTACTTTTTCTAACTTTGTGGAAGTGATGGCTACCCTAAACAAATACTGGATGCTGAGTGAAATTCCCTAAAATAGGGAAATTTGAATAGAAAAATTTTCAAGGGGGCTTTATGATTTTTCAGCGATGCAGTTGTTTTAAGTCCTTTTTCTTGACAGCAGCTTTTTCGGACTAATCCACAATTCGGTTTTTATGGACAAAATTCTCACAATTCTGATAGTTGATGACGATGCAGTCGATCGAATGGCAATCAAACGATCGCTCAAGTCTGCTGGTGTTTCTGCAGAAGTTACTGAAGCAGAAGACTGCGCGGATGCGCTGGCACAACTCTCGGTTAGCAAAAATTCTATGCAGGCTACCGCAAAACTCTCCCAACAAAATAAATCTCAACCTTTAAGCGAGGTTGAGGAGACAGAAAAGGGGCTGCTATTAAATCAAATATTTGAGTGCAAATTTGACTGCGTATTCCTCGACTACGGATTGCCGGACGGAGACGGACTGAGTTTGGTAAAACATCTACGAGAAGCTGGACTGAAAGTTCCCTTAATTGTACTCACAGGTCAAGGCGACGAACAAATTGCTGTGGAATTGATGAAGGCAGGAGCTTCTGATTATATTGCTAAAAATAAGCTTTCTCCCGATAGTTTGTCCCGCAGTTTGTCCAATGCGATGCGCGTTTACCGCGCCGAATTTCAGGCGTTTCATACCAGTCAAAAGCTTAAGGAAAGTGAGGAACGGTACAGGTTAGTTTTAGAGGGAGTGAACGACGGAATTTGGGATTGGGATTTAAGTAAAAATGAGGTTTATTGGAACGATCGCCTTTTGGAAATTATCGGTTTGTCGCGAAAGCAATTTGGCAGGACTATGGAAGCTCTATACAACCGCCTGCACCCCGATGACAAGGAGGGAATTGTCGCGGCGATCGCCGCTCACTTGGAACAAGAAATAGATTATAATGTAGAATTCCGGCTGCTACACTCGAACGGTGTTTACCGCTACTGCACTTCTCAGGGAAAAGCTCAGCGAAATTCCAAAGGAAAAGCGCTGCGAATGGCCGGCATGATTAGCGACATTACTGAGCGGAAACAGGCGGAATATGCTCTGGAAAGGGAACGGCAGCAACTGAAACAAATTATTACTTGCGTGCCGGTAGCAATGGCGATGTTCGATACGGAAATGCGCTATTTAGCTAACTCGCACAAATGGCTGACTCAATTTAATTTTGAGTGGCAGTCGCTGACTAATCTCAGTCATTACGAATTGTTTCCAGATACCCCGAATCGCTGGAAAGTAATGTATCAAGAAGTGCTCAGAGGTGAGGTCGTTTCTGTGAGCGAAGATGCTTGGGAACGAGCAGACGGCTCTGTTATCTACCTGCGCTGGGCCGCTCACCCTTGGTACAATCCAGACGGTAAAGTAGGGGGAATTGTGATGGTGGCCGACAAGATTAATGAGTTGGTGGAAGCGCGGGAAACTGCCTTAGAAGCTAGCCGGGTGAAGTCGCAATTCTTGGCGAACATGAGTCACGAAATTCGCACTCCGATGAATGGGGTTTTGGCAATGGCTCAATTGCTGCTGCGCGCTCCTCTGGAACAGAAACAGCGGGACTGTGCTCAGACGATTTACCGCAGTGCTGAACATTTGCTAAGTGTTATTAATGATATCCTTGATTTCTCTAAAATTGAAGCTGGAGAAATGCGACTTGAAAAGTCTAATTTTGATTTGGATAGTTGCGTTGAGTCGGTGATAGAAATTATAGCGCATTTGGCAGAAGAAAAAGGTATTGAATTGAATATTTTAGT
>Ga0075157_10001165_pt1 | contig 17040 bp, 16 predicted proteins | sample JI81BgreenDNA_FD_70967 | JGI IMG/M metagenome (GOLD analysis project Ga0075157, IMG submission 70967) | Wastewater effluent complex algal communities from Wisconsin, to seasonally profile nutrient transformation and Carbon sequestration -... | ecosystem: Engineered > WWTP > Effluent > Algae...
GTCCGGATCGCGCCGCTTCGGTGGCCTGAGTTGCAGCAGGTCGACCGCCGCGGCGACGGTGCCCACCTCGACCGCCCGCATGCCGCGGATCGTCACGTTGCTTCCTGGGGGCACCAGAGCGAGCCCGAAGCCGAGCCGGGCGGCCTCGGCGACGCGGCGCTCGACGCCACCGACTCGACGCACCTCGCCCGACAGGCCGATCTCGCCCAGCGCGATTAGTGGTCGGTGGAAGGCGTGCTCGGCAGCCGCCGAGGCAACGGCGAGCGCAACCGCGAGGTCGGCCGCCGGATCGACCAGCCGGGCACCGCCGACGGTGGACACGTAGACCTCTTTGTTGAACAGTCGCACCTTTGCCTTGCGCTCCAGCACAGCGAGAATCACCGAGACCCGACCGCTCTCGAGGCCGTGAGTGACCCGGCGGGGTGTCTGCGCGGCGGACGGGGCGACCAGGGCCTGCACCTCGCCGAGCAGCGGCCGGCGCCCCTCTTGCGACACCGTCAGCGCGGTGCCCGGCATGGGCTCGGCGCGCGCAGAGGTGAACAGATGGCTTGGGTCGGCCACCTCGCGGATGCCCCCTTCGGTCATCTCGAAGCAGCCCACTTCGTCGGCGGGACCGAACCGGTTCTTGGTGGCCCGAACGAGCCTCAGCCCGCTGTGGCGGTCACCTTCGAACGACAACACGACGTCGACCAGGTGCTCCAGCAGCCGGGGGCCGGCGACCGTGCCGTCCTTGGTGACGTGGCCGACCAGTAGCACCGGGAGCCGTCGCTGTTTGGCGACCCTGACCAGCGCGTTGGTCACCTCACGCACCTGAGCGACACCGCCCGCCACACCGTCGGCACCGCTGACGGAGACGGCTTGAACGGAGTCGAGCACCAGGAGCTGCGGGTCGAGCTGGTCGATGTGGGCAAGCACGGCGCCGAGGTCGGTCTCGGCAGCCAGGTACAGCTGATCGTGCAACGCATCGGTGCGGGTCGCGCGCAACCGCACCTGGGCGGCGGACTCTTCGGCCGAGACATACAGCGTGCGTCGACCGCCGGCCGCCCAGCGGGCCGCCACGTCGAGCAGCAGGGTGGACTTGCCTACTCCCGGTTCGCCGGCCAGCAGCACCACGGCGCCGGCCACCAGGCCGCTGCCGAGAACGCGGTCGAGCTCGCCGATCCCGGTCGGCGTCGAGGCGGCCTCGTTCAAGGGCACGTCACGGATCGGACGGGCGGTGCTGTTCGGGGTGGACCGAGCGACGGCCGAGCCGGTGGCAGCGACGTGGGGAGCCATCGAACCCCACGCCTGGCATTGGGTGCAGCGCCCGACCCAGCGGGCGCTCGTCCAGCCGCACTCGGAGCAACGGTGGGCAACAGCGGTCTTGGCCATGACCGCAGGCTAGATGCAGGCGCCGACACTTCCGGTTCGGCGCGGCGGCGGGGTCAGATGCGAACCAGGCCCTGCGGAGTGTTGAACGTGGCGGCATCGATGCCGGGTTGGCCGTTGGGCGAGGTGAACCGAATGTTGACACCGTCGAAAGTGCCGTCGACCTCGGCGCCGATCCAGGATTCGACCCGCTCCTCGTTGCCGGCGATCTCGAGCTCGGCCAGCATCAGGTCGCCGCCCAGGGCGCGGGGCAGCACCGACTCATCGCTGGTCCACTTGATGAAGTACGGCAGCTGGGGATCGGACATCAGGCCCTTGATGCCGATCTGCTGCCATTCGAGCAGCCGGCCATCGGGAAAGTGGCGCGATCCCTTGACCGCCGCGCGTCCGAGGCGTGCCTCGATGGGGGTCAGGTCGGGCACCGAAACCACCCAGCCGAGCCACCCGCCGCCCATTTCGGAGCGGGCTCGCACCGCCTGGCCGAACGGCGCCTTCTCGGCGGCCGGGTGCTCGAGCACCTCGACCACCTCGATGTAGCGGTCATCGGCCAGCGGCAGGATGTTGTTCCGGGTGCCGAAGCGGGGATGGAAGCCACCGTCGCGGAACTTGGCGCCGAGCAGGTCACCCAGGCGCTCGACCTCAGCCTTGAGGCCGCCCGGGCCTGCCGCGAACGTCAGATGATCGACATGCATGAGCCCATTCTGTGGGTGAGTGGGCCCGGAAACGAAATCGGCCCCGGCAACGCTCACGTGGGGGTGACGCCGTGGTCGGAAAGCCGGAACGCCGATCGAATGCGCACGGGCCGGCGACCGGGTTGCGGGTGCCGACCGGTCGGCCCGGGGCGACCCGGCGCCAGGTCGGAGCCGTCGGGGGCGCCGCCTATGATGGCGGGCGTGAGTGGCTCGTCGACCGGCGTCAAGGTAGCCCTGTCCACCTCGTCGGTGTACCCCGAGGCCACCCCGGCCGGCTTCGAGGTGGCCAGCCTGCTGGGCTACGACGGTGTCGAGGTGATGGTGGGCATCGACCCGCTGGCGGCCGACGTCGACGCCGTCCAGCGGCTGCGTGACTATCACCAGATCCCGGTGGTGGCCGTGCATGCACCCTGCCTGCTGATCACCCAGCGGGTGTGGGGCACCGACCCGTGGGCCAAGCTGGAGCGAGCCACCCAGGCCGCCACTCAGCTCGGCGCCGACCTGGTCGTGGTGCACCCACCGTTTCGCTGGCAGAGCACCTACGCCACCAACTTCGTCGAGGGCGTTCGCGACCTGGTCAGGAAGACGGGGGTCACCATCGCGGTCGAGAACATGTTTCCCTGGCGCGCGCCCGGCGGTGGCGACTTCAAGGCATACAAGCCCAGCTGGGATCCCACCGACCTCGACTACGACCACCTCACCCTCGACCTCTCGCACGCCGCAACGGCGCGTCAGAACTCGCTCGAGTTGGTGCGACTCTGGGGTGACCGGTTGTCGCACGTGCACCTCACCGACGGTAACGGATCGGCCAAGGACGAACACCTGCTGCCGGGGCAGGGCAATCAGCGGGCGGACGAAGTGCTGGCCGAGCTGACCCGCACCGGCTACCGGGGTCATGTGGTGCTCGAGGTGAACACCAACGAACTCGACCGTGCCGCTCGCGAGGAGGCGCTCGCCGGGGCACTGACCTTCGCCCGCACGCACCTGGCCACGGTCAGCGACCCGCGGTGAGCGAGGCTGCGCCCGCCGATGCGAGCCGGAACGCTCCTGCGCTCCTGATCCGGCCGGGCCGCGAGGTGCTGCTGGTGTTGGGCATCTCGCTAGGCCAATCGGCGGTGTACTCGATCCTCTCCATCGCCGAGAAGCTCACCCGTCCGCAGCCGCTGGGTCAGCAGACCACCACGATCAACACCTCCGTCACTCCCGATCGTCCATGGCTCGACCTCTCCTACCAGCTCGCCGGAATCGTGTTCCCCCTGGTGCCGGCCCTGCTGGCGCTCTATCTGTTGCAGTTGACCGACGATCGGCGTGGCATCGGCTTCGACCTGCGACGTCCGTGGTCCGACGTCTCTCGCGGATTGCTGATCGCCGCGGGCATCGGAGTTCCCGGGCTCGCGCTCTACTTCGGAGCGCGGGCGGCCGGGCTGAACACGACCGTGCAGCCGGCCAATCTGGCCGAGAACTGGTGGACGATCCCCGTGCTGGTCGGGCTCGCCGTGATGAACGGCGTGCTCGAAGAGGTGGTGATCGTCGGGTACTGGTTCACCCGCATGAGCCAGGCCGGCTGGACGGTCGCCGCGGTGCTGATCGGCAGCGCAGTGATCCGCGGCTCGTACCACCTCTACCAGGGCTTCGGCGGCTTCGTCGGAAACCTGGTGATGGGCCTGGTCTTCGGCTGGATCTACCTGCGCACCAAACGCGTTGGCCCGCTGGTCGCAGCCCACATCATTCTCGACCTGGTCGCCTTCGTCGGCTACTCGCTGGTGGCCCCGTACGTCGACTGGCTCTGAACCGCACGCGCCCGGTTCGGGGTGGCCGCGTGCACACCGATAGGCTGACGTTCATGCATGTGGGAGTGTTCGGTGCCACTGGCACCGTTGGCAATGTGATGCGGGCGCTGCTGGCCGAGCGCGACTTTCCGGTCGAGTCGATCCGCTTCTTCAGTTCGGCCCGGTCGGCCGGCAAACAGCTCGACTTCAAGGGCGTCCCGATCACCGTCGAAGACACTGCGACGGCCGACTTCGCCGGCCTCGACATCGCTCTGATGTCGGCCGGGGCAACCATGTCGCGCGAGTTCGCCCCCAGGGTGGCCGCTGCCGGTGCCGTCGTGATCGACAACTCCTCGGCCTGGCGCAAGGACCCCGACGTGCCGCTGGTGGTCAGCGAGGTCAACCCCGAGGACGCCGAGAACCCGCCCAAGGGCATCATCGCCAACCCCAACTGCACCACCATGGCTGCGATGCCGGTGCTCAAGCCGCTGCACGACGCAGCTGGGCTGCAGCGCCTGATCGTCGCCACCTATCAGGCTGTCTCCGGCTCGGGCGCCAAGGGCATCGCTGCGTTGCGCGACCAGACTCGAGCCATCGGCGACCCGTCCGCACTGGCCCTGAGCGGCCAGCTCGACACGGTCGCAGACCCGGCCCCGTACCTCGCGCCGATCGCGTTCAACGTGCTGCCGGTCGCGGGCTCCGTGGTCGACGACGGCAGCGGCGAGACCGACGAGGAGCAGAAGCTTCGCAACGAGTCGCGAAAGATCCTGCACCTGCCCGACCTCGCCGTCGCCGGCACCTGCGTCCGGGTACCGGTATTCACCGGACACTCGCTGGTCGTGCACGCCGAGTTCGCCGAGGAGCTCAGCCCGAGCCGGGCCCGCAGCATTCTCGCCACGGCGCCGGGGGTCGCCCTGGCCGACGTGCCCAGCCCGCGGCTGGCCGCCGGGCAGGATCCGTCCTACGTCGGGCGGATCCGCGCCGACCAGTCGGTGCCGGGAGGTCGTGGCATCGTGCTGTTCCTCAGTAGCGACAACCTGCGCAAGGGCGCGGCCCTGAACGCGGTCCAGGTCGCCGAGTTGCTCGCGGGCCGGCGATGACGCGGCTGGCCGTGATCGGCGCCGGGGTGATGGGCGAGGCGCTGGTCAGTGGGTTGTTGCGGGCCGGTTGGTCGGCCGACGACATCGTGGCAGCCGACCGTCGCGACTTCAGGCGCGCCGAGATGACCGCGGCCCACGGCATCCGAGCGCTCGGCAATGCGGAGGCGGCCGCCGAGGCCGACACGGTCGTGCTGGTGGTCAAGCCGCAGGACGTCGGCGCGGTGCTGCCGGAGATCTCGCCGGTGCTGCGCCCCGGCACCCTGCTGGTGTCGCTCTGCGCCGGCGTCACCACGAAGGCACTGGAGAGCCACTTGCCGGCCGGAACGGCAGTCGTCCGAGTGATGCCGAACACCCCCGCCCTGGTGTCCGAGGGCATGGCTGCGGTTTCTGCCGGCAGCAACGCGTCCGAGTCCGACGTCGAGCACGCGATGCAGCTGATGACCGCGCTGGGCAAGGCGATCACCGTTCCCGAGAACTACCAGGACGCGGTGACGGCGATCTCGGGCTCGGGGCCGGCTTACCTCTTCTTCGTGGTCGAGGCGATGATCGACGCCGGGGTGATGCTCGGCTTGCCTCGCGACATCGCGACCACCCTGGTCAACCAGACCATGTTCGGTTCGGCGAAACTGTTGATCGAGTCGGGGCAGCATCCGACGGTGCTGCGAGAACAGGTCACGTCGCCGGGCGGAACGACCGCTGCCGCGCTGCGACAGCTCGAGGATCACCGGGTGAAGGCTGCTTTCATCACCGCGATGGAGGCCGCCCGCGACCGCAGCCGGGCGCTGGCCCAGCCGTCCTCCTGATCCCACTCAGCGCAATCCCGTGGCCGGGCCGCGTCAACGGCTCGGCCACGGGACGGTGCGATCAGACGGCCTTGACCGTGGCGGTCTTCTTGGACACCTTGGACAACGTGGTGAAGCCGGACTTCTTGCCGGTCACCTTGACCTTGATCTTCTTGCCCTTGTCGGCCTTGACCAGCGTGTAGGTAGCACCGGTGGCCCGCTTGATCTTCGAGCTGTTGCGGTACCACTGGTAGCTCAGGGCGACCGGAGCCGGCGCCCAGCTGCCCGCGTTGGCGGTGAGTACCTGGCCCACGACCGCCGTGCCGGTGACGGTCGGTGTCGCTGCGGACAGGCTGCCGACCTTGACCTTGGCGGTGGACGCCGAGGTCTTGCTGGCTGTGCTGTAGCCGACCTTGGAGCCGGTCACGGTGACAGTGATCTTCTTTCCCTTGGCCGCGGCCGGCACGGTGAGAGTCGAAGCCGTCGCGCCCGAAAGCACCTTGCCGTTGATCTTCCACTGATAGGCCAGCGTGACCGGACTCGGCTTCCACGTGCCCGGCACCGCGGTGAGCACCTTGCCCACCTTGGCTGAGCCGCTGATCTTCGGCGTAGCAGTGGTCAGCTTGTAGACCTCCTGGTACCGCACGGCGTTGTACAGGCTGCTCACCTGGCCGCCGTAGTACGGGCTGTACATCCACGCCGGAGAGTTGGTGTAGATGAAGTCGTTGTGACCGTTGACGAAGCCCAGGCCCGAGGTCTCGTTGAAGTTGCGGAACCAAGGCCCGCCCGAGGAACCTCCGGTCAGACCCGAGTACATGTAGATGGTGTTGTCACCCTCGTCGGCGGTGTCACCGTCGGCTCGCACGAGGTACTCGCCGTCGTACGGCGAGCCGGCCGGGTAGCCGAACGCGTTCGAGGTGTAGCCGGCGGTCTGGTTCCACATGATGCCCTGGGCGCCCAGGTAGTCGGCGATTCGGACCCCGGCAGTGGGGGTCATGGTCATCGCGCCCACGTCGTAGTCCCACTCGTGGTTGTAGAACCACTCCGCGGTGGTGGTCAGGTTCTTGGCGTACCAGGTGCCGTACGGTTCTGACCCGGCGGAGTAGGCCGGCACGAAGGCCACGTTCGACGACCACACGGCGTTCTCGGCGAGGCAGTGTCCGGCGGTCCAGACCAGACTGCGGCCCTCGCTCGCCACGATGGATGCCGAGCAGACGTAGTTGGCCTCACCCCGAGAGAAGAAGACCTTGCCATTGGTGCGTGCGGTCGGATTGGCGGCCGGATAGTTCGGGAAACTCGCCTGTGGCGTCTTCGCGGACTTGTCGGCGGCGGGCGCCTTCACCTCCAGCGGTGCGACACTTCCGGCCGGGCCGTCAGGGCTGGTCTGCGCATTGCGCCGCGTCGCCTTGCCCGGACGCATCACCGACGAGGTGGCGTCCATCGGCTTGGCCGCCTTCATTCGGGCCGAGGTCCAATAGACGTCGAGCGCCTTGGCTTCGGCCTCGACTCCGCTGCCCTTCATCAGCTTCGTCACCGCGGACGACAGGCCGGTGGTGTGACTGACGGTCTTCGCCGCAGGTGGACCGGCGGGCAGTTCTGCGCGTGCCATGGACGGTGAGCCGAGCAGGCCCGCGCTCAGGGTCAGGCCGGCGAGGCCGGCCAGCGCGAACGCTCGTTTGAAAGCTCCTCGCATGTTGATGTATCTCCTCACAAGAGTGTCTGGTGGACAGTTGTGGGGTTTGGACCACTCGACGTCGTGGCGTCCGGGCCGAAGCCCGACCCGGCGCGCAGCGCGCGCTCGGTGATGATTCGTGTGCGCCGACGTGACACGTCGGCGGGTACGCAACGACGAGGCCGCAGCGCGGCCCAAGACTTGAGCATTGACTTTCCCCCCCGGGATAGGCAATCCGTCGCGCTTGCCTGACGGGACGCTGCGGACTGCCTGGGAGCAAGTTATTACTAAGCGCTCGTTATTGCAAAAGGGGCCGAATGCCTGAAATTCATCAATGCCGGCCGCGGCTGGATAAGGCCGTGCGGACGCGGCTGTCGGCCCCGGCCGGGTCGTGCTGAGCGACCGGGCCGGCCCGCGGATCGCACGCGCGGAGCAGCCCCCGCGACCAGTCCCGCGCGGCGCGTCCGAGGGGTATGGTGTGCCACACATCAACCGCCGTCGGGGGATTCGCGGTGATGCCGTAGCCGAAAAGAGCCTAGATGAACGACTCCGCCAACCCGCCCGTGCCGCTGTCGGCGATCAACTTTCTGAAGGTCACCGAGGTGGCCGCGACGCTGCGGGTCTCGCGAATGTCGGTCTACCGGCTGATTCATTCCGGTGAGTTGGAGGCGGTGCGCTTCGGTCGCAACTTCAGGGTTCCCGAGCAGGCCGTGAACGCCTACCTGCGCGACTCCTTCTACGACGCGGGCTGAGCACGGACCGATCGAGGTACGCCCACGCGCGATCCCATCGGTGGGCTTCGGCAGCGTCGGTACGGCTCAACCGGCGATCCGTCACCGGGCGGGTGCGATGGGAGCACATTGGCGCAATTCGCTGATGTGCCGACGCAGTCGGTAAGCTCTCGGGGTTGGCTGGCACGCCCAGTCACCTCCTCGGGGTTTCCGCCCCGCACAGCAACTACAGATTCATCCGGCCCGCTGTGGGCCGACATCGAGAGGTCATAGCGTGGGTTCGGTCATCAAGAAGCGTCGCAAGCGGATGGCGAAGAAGAAGCATCGCAAGCTTCTGAAGCGCACGCGCATCCAGCGTCGTCGCGCCGGCAAGTAGAAGACCGGCCGATGCCCGGCCCACAGGTGGTGGTCGTCGTCCGCGACGGTTGCCACCTGTGTGACGAAGCCGTGGCGATCGCCCAGCAGGTATCCGCCGACCTCGGCGCTGATTTCTCGACCCTCAACGTCGACGCCGACCCGAGCTTGCGCGAGCACACCGATCACGTGCCGGTGACCTTCGTCGACGGTCGGCAACTCTCGATCTGGTTCCTCGACGAACAGCGGCTGCGCGCCGCCCTCAGCCGATGAGCGGCACCGTCCGATTGGACGCCCCCGTTGCCGCGAACACGCTCTTCGACTACCTGACCGACCCCTACTCGCGCCCCCAGTGGCAGTCCAGCCTGCGCACCGTCTCGGACGTCGTCGGCAGGGGCGAGCTGGGCAGCAGCTGGACCGACGTCACCGCGGTCGGAGCCCGGCCGGCCATGCTGGTGACCGCGTCCGAGCGTCCGCGGTTGTGGATCGAACAAGGACGCTGGCGCTGGATCACTGCGGTGCTGCGCCTCGACCTGTTGCCCTACGGGCCGGAGCAGACCAGGATCACCGCCACCTTCAGCATCACCGGCGAGGGGCCGTTCGCGCTGCCCGCCAAGGCGCTGGAGCGCGTCGGCGGCCCGGCCATCGCAGCCGACCTGCGGCGCGCCGTGAGCTTGGCGGCGGCGGGCTGAACGCCCTCGCGGACCGCGCGCCGGGCGTCCCGTATTGTGGGAGGCCGAGCCCAGCGAAAGGCCTACCCGACCCATGCAATCCGTTGTCCACCTAGTGCGTCACGGCAAGGTGCAGAACCCGGACGCAATCCTGTACGGGCGGCTGCCCGGCTTCGGGCTCAGCGAGGTCGGCCGCGCGATGGCCGAGCGTCTGGGCGAGCATTTCGCCGACGTTCCGCTGACCCATCTGCGTTGCTCCCCGCTGCAACGGGCGCGAGAGACGATGGAGCCGATCGCCCGCAACCACCCCGAGTTGTCGATCGTCACCGACGAGCGGGTGATCGAGGCCGCCAACTATTTCGAGGGCCGCAACTTCGGCCGGTTCAACCAACTCCTGCTGCTGCCCCAGAACCTGTGGCAGCTGCGAAATCCCCTTCGCCCCTCGTGGGGTGAGCCCTACACCTCGATCGTCGCTCGAGTGCGGCTCGCCTTGACCGATGCCGCCTCAGCTGCCGGCGACGGCGGCCAGGCGCTCATCGTGATGCACGAGCTGCCGATCTGGATCTCGCGGCTCGCCGCCGAGGGCCGCTCGCTGGTGCACGACCCCCGCAAGCGCGAATGCCGGCTGGCGAGCGTCACCTCGTTCACCCTGATCGACGATCGCATCGTTGCCGTCGACTACACCGAACCCGCCGCCGACCTGGTGCCGCCGAAGACGTCCAGGTTCCTTTTCCGACCCGGCTCGTGATGCGTCGGCTGGCCGGGCTCGTGGGTGGTCTGCTGCTGGTGGCGCTCAGCGCGTGCACCGGCACCACCTCGGCCGAGGGCGGGTTCGTCAGCGGCGACGGCACGATCACGACGGTGCCGCTCGATCAGCGAGTGGCCGCCCCGCAGATCTCGGGCACCACGCTGGAGGGCAAGCCGTGGAACAGCGCGTCGGTGACCGGCAAGGTGCTGGTCTACAACGTGTGGGGATCCTGGTGCCCGCCGTGCATCAAAGAAGCGCCGGCACTGGTCCGGGCCGCCAATCGCACGTCCGCCACCGCGCAGTTCGTCGGCCTCAACTCACGCGACAGCGGCAAGCCCCAGGCGCAGGCGTTCGTCCGTGACTTCGGGGTGACCTACCCGAACCTGTTCGACCCGTCCGGTGAGCTGGTGCTGCGGTTCGCCGGACGACTGCCGCTGAGCGCGATTCCGAGCACGGTGCTCGTCGACAAGCAAGGACGCATCGCCGCCCGCGTGCTCGGCGACACCACCGAGGCCACCCTGGTCGGACTGATCGACGAAGTGGCGGCCGGCCGCTGATGATCGCGTTCGAGATCGGGGATTGGGCCAGGGACGCCGTCGGCGGATCCATGGCGCTTGCCGTTCCGGTTGCGCTGCTCGCCGGCCTGGTCTCGTTCTTCTCGCCCTGTGTGCTGCCGCTGCTGCCCGGCTACCTGTCATACGCCAGTGGGTTGAGCGCGGCTCAGTTGCAGTCGGGTGAGCGACGCGGGCGGGTGTTGGCCGGCACATCGCTGTTCGTGCTCGGCTTCGCCGTCGTGTTCGTCTCGGGCGGGGCTCTGTTCGGCTCGCTCGGCACCACCCTGATGCAGTGGCGCACCACGCTCAACATGATCGCCGGCGTGCTCGCAATCGTGCTCGGGCTGGTTTTCGCCGGCTGGGTGCCGTTCGCCAACGCCACGCTTCGGCTGAATCTGCGTCCCAAGGTCGGATTGGCCGCCGCGCCCCTGCTCGGGGTGGTGTTCGCACTCGGCTGGACGCCGTGCATCGGCCCGGCCCTGCAGGTGGTGCTCACGCTGGCCCTGAACGAGGCGACCGCCCTGCGCGGCGCCCTGCTGGCCCTCTGCTACGCGCTGGGTCTCGGCCTGCCCTTTCTGATCGCCGGCCTGGCGCTGGATCGCTTTCGCGGCACCATCGGCTTCGTGCAGCGGCACCATCGCCTGCTGCAGGTGGCCGGCGGGGTGATGATGATCGCGGTCGGCGTGCTACTGCTGACCGGTTGGTGGGACGGTCTGATGGGCTGGTTGCGGCAATGGGCCGCGTCGTTCGGAACGGTGATCTGATGGCGCAGGACACGGTGGACGCCCAACTCGACGAAGCGACCGAGCCGTCCGGTCGGGCCCGCAGGAGCGGCACGTTGAAGGCGCCCGAGACGCTGCGCTGGCTCTGGACGCAGCTCACCTCGATGCGCACCTCGCTGGTGCTGCTGTTCGCCCTCGCGTTGGGCGCCGTTCCGGGATCGCTGCTGCCGCAGCGCCCGGTGTCGCCGGTACGGGTGCGCGAGTTCCTCACCAGCCACCCTCAACTCGGTGGCTTCTACGACGCCCTCGGCCTGTTCGACGTCTACGCCTCGGCCTGGTTCGCCGCCATCTATCTGCTGTTGTTCGTGTCGCTGGTCGGCTGCATCATTCCCCGGATCGGCGTCTATCTGGGTGGCCTGCGGGCCGAACCGCCCCGCACGCCGCGCAACCTGAGCCGAATGCCGGAGCACCTGGCGCTCGCCACCGACACTCCCGACGGGCTGCTCGAGCGGGCCGAGCAGGTGCTGCGCAAGCGACACTTCCGGGTGCGCCGGTTGGACGATTCGATCAGCGCCGAGCGCGGTTACCTGCGCGAACTCGGCAATCTCGTCTTTCACGTCTCGCTGGTCGTCCTGCTCTGCGGGGTCGCCTGGGGCACGTTGTTCGGCTACAAGGGCACCGTGGCGGTGGTCGAGGGCCAGTCGTTCAGCAACACCCTCACCCAGTTCGACGACTTCCGCTCCGGCGGTGCCTTCCGCGCCGACCAACTGGTGCCCTTCACGGTGAAGCTGAACTCGTTCGTGGCCAAGTTCGAAACCGGTCCGGTGCAGCGTGGCGCCGCGCGGGTGTTCCGGGCCGAGACGACCACGACGTTGAACGGGGCGACCACCGAACAGGCGCTGGAGGTGAACAACCCGCTGGTGCTGGGCGACAGCACCGTCCACCTGGTCGGTCACGGTTACGCCGTCGACGTCACGGTCAAGGATCCGAGCGGACGGGTGGCCTTCGCCGGCCCGGTGATCCTGCTGCCCCAGGACGGCAACTTTCTGTCGGTCGGGGTGGTGAAGGCGCCGTTCGCCCGTCCGGAGCGGCTGGCTTTCGAGGCGCTGTTCCTGCCCACCGCGGTCGACACCGACAACGGTGGAACGTCGGCGTTTCCGGACGCGTTGAACCCCCTGCTGCTGCTCAACGCATGGCACGGTCCGCCCAAGGAGGCGACCGGGTTGCCCGAGAACGTGTACTCGCTCGATACCACCGGGCTCACCCAGTTCAGCCAGGACGGCAAGCCGCTGCGCTCCACCCTGGCACCGGGTGAGATCTTCGACCTGCCGGACGGTTCGTCGATCCAGTTCCACGACTGGAAGCGCTGGGTGAGCCTGCAGGTCTCGAGCACACCCGGCCTCTGGCTGGTCTTCGGCGCCGTGCTGATGGCCGTCGCGGGGCTGTGCCTGTCGCTGTTCATCCGCCCACGCCGGGTCTGGGTGCGGGTCGACGGCGCGCGGGTCGAGTTGGCTGGACTCGATCGCACCGAGGGTCGAGGCGGCCTCGACGAGGAGCTGGCACTGGTGGCCGACGGACTGGGACTTGCGCCGACGACGCCCGCTGGCGCAGGCTCGACGGCGTCGGTGCAGTCCGGTGAGGTGCCCACCTCCGGGGTTCCCGCCGACGGCGCGGCACACGATGAAGGGAAGAGCTGATGGCGGCCTACTGGTCGAACCTGGCGATGGTCACCTCGGTGGTGGTCTACCTGCTCGCCCTGGCGGCTTTCGCGGCCGAATGGGCCTCCGCTCGGCGTCTCGAGCCGGTCGCGGCTCCAGCAGCTCTGCTCGTGGGCAGCGACGGACAAGCCATCGGCGCCGCTGACGACGGGATGCCCGCCGGGGTTGAGGCGGACCACGGTCGGGCCAACCATCGTGTCGACCTTTTCGGACGCATGGGCCTGGGCCTCATCACGGTCGGCTGGCTGATGCACCTGACCGGCGTGGTCTGCCGGGGCATCGCTGCGAACCGCCTGCCGTGGGCCAACATGTACGAGTTCGTCACCGCGTCATTGCTGTTCATCGTGACCACCTACCTGGTGCTCGCCTTTCGCGGCGTGCGCTGGCTCGGCCTGCCAGTCACCCTGCTGGTGGTGATCGGCCAGGGCCTCGCCGTCACCGTGCTGTACGTGGCGGTGGCACCGTTGGTGCCGGCCCTGCATTCGGTGTGGTTCATCATTCACATCGTGGGTGCGGCGATCGCCGGAGCAGCATTCAACGTCGGCGGTCTGGCCTCAATCCTGTACCTGCTGAAGAGCCGAGCCGTTCGCCGCGAGAGGGTGCGAGGCTATCTGGCCAAGCTGCCCTCACCGGAGCGGATCGACGAGCTCGCCTATCGGTTCCACGCCTTTGCCTTCCCGCTGTGGACCTTCGCCGTGGCCGCCGGCGCCGTCTGGGCCGAGTACGCCTGGGGACGGTTCTGGGGCTGGGATCCCAAGGAGACCTGGGCGCTGGTCACCTGGGTCGTCTACGCGAGCTACCTGCACGCTCGGGCGACGGCCGGCTGGCGTGGCAAGCGAGCCGCCGTCGTGGCGCTGATCGGGCTGGCGTGTTTCTGGTTCAACTTCGTCGGCATCAACCTGCTGGTCTCGGGCCTGCACTCCTACGCCGGCATCTGAGATATCGCGGCGTCGGTGGCCTAGGCCGGTCGCACGACGGCGTAGCCGGACGCCTTGGCTCCGACGCCCTCGGCGAAGCGGACCGACACCCGGTGTTGGCCGGACTGCCCGTTGTATGCACTGTTCTTGGTCACCAGATCCGTACCCGAGTTCGCAGGAGGGCTGGTACTACTGGGAGACATCCTCCTAATCGAAGAAGCGGGCAGCCGAGCCGGCCGTGGACACATGAGCTCCCTTGTGGGTTCGATCTGTGCGGAGAAGTGGCCCGACGGAGTTGACCCCCAACGGTCGGCTCCGTAGCGGGGTCACCTGGCCTGGGTGTGTCGGGATCGGCGGCCATCCTGGACACCTGCGACTTCGACAGGCTGGTGATGCCCAGCGTCTGAACCAGCTTGTCGACCCGGCGGGTCGCTCACAGGATCGATCGCCTAAGGGCGAGCGGCAAAATCTCGACGCCACCGAAGCCAGAGTTGGTCACATGGGCCCGCAGGTGCCGTCGTCAGTGCCCGAAGGGGGGCTCGATGCCCCACAGGCCCGAGCCCTTGCGGTTGGCATGGGTGCTCGGTGGGCACGCGGCCGCCTCGGAGGCCTTGCCTACTGCCGCGCTGTCGACCGTGCGAAACACGATCCGGTCACCCACGAGAGTGCCGCCGTAGCGCCCGTCGCGATCGAACACCTTGCCGTCTTGGAGTTGGCCGAGGTATCGGCCCGAACGCGAATGGAGGTTGCTTCCCAGCAACTGCAACAGGAGACCGCTTCTAGTGTACAAATCGTCCATGGCCCCATTGACGCACCAGTCGGGGTCTTCCACCTAATCGTCGACAGGTTGGCTCAGGGCTCGCGTTCCCGCTGGGGGTGCATAGCCTCGGCGGACACCAGGCACGTTGGACGAAACCGGGGCAACCACCGCGCGCATCGACCGCTACCCAAGTCCCGTTCCTGCAGCCGGGATCACAACCCCGTCGTCCCTCACGCCGCGCGGACCGAGGTGCTGGCCGCGACGTTCGTGGACGCCACCATCGGTCGCGGCCGACCTCGGCCTCTCGCTGCACGACGGTCCGGTGCGCACCTGCCCGTCCGGCGCGTTGGTGGACGATGCTGTTTCGGGCGACTTCGACGGCCCGGGGCCGAGGTGTTGGGTGATGAGACCACGATCCTCCGGCCAACACAAACCGACGCACGCACCTCCCGGCAGCTCGTCACCTACGAGCCATCCGGGGGTGACACAATCGGCATATGCAGCATTTCGACCTCTGTGTGATCGGCTCGGGCTCGGGCAACAGCATCATCGACGAGCAGTTCGGCGACCAGCGGGTCGCCTTGGTTGACAAGGGGGAACGCTTCGGCGGCACGTGCCTGAACGTGGGCTGCATCCCGACCAAGATGTTTGTGTATCCGGCCGAGCTGGCCTCCTCTGTCGAGCGCGCCAAGCGGGTCGGGGTCACCATCGGCGAGGTGCAGGCAGACTGGCCGGCGATCCGCGACCGCATCTTCGGCCGGATCGACCCGATCAGCGAGGGCGGCGAGCAGTGGCGGCTCAGCAACGACAACGTCACGCTCTACCGCGAGGCCGCCAACTTCACCGGACCCAAGCAGTTGCTGATCGGAGACGAGACGATCACCGCCGACAGGTTCGTGCTGGCGGCCGGCTCTCGTCCGCAGATTCCGGTGCTGCCCGGCATGGACGATCCTCGGGTGGCCGAGCGGCTGCACACCTCCGACGACGTGATGCGGCTCGAGACGCTGCCCGCCTCACTGGTGATCATCGGGGGCGGGTTCGTGGCGGCCGAGTTCGCACACATCTTCGCCTCGTTCGGCACCACGGTCACCCTGCTGCAGCGCTCGGACGTGCTGCTGCGCAAAGAGGACGCCGACATCGCCCAGGCCTTCACCGAGCAACTGGCGAAGCGGGTCAACGTGCGGCTCAAGCAGAGCGTGATCGGCTTCGAGTTCACCGAACGCGACACCGTCATCGTCGAGAGCGTCGACCCCGACGGCATCCACTACGACTTCGAAACCAAGCGGGTGCTGATCGCCCAGGGCCGCGTGCCGAACAGCGACCTGCTGAACCTTCAGGCCACCGGTGTCACGCTCCACCCCGACGGCCGGGTCGTCGTCGACGAGCAGCAGCAGACCGTGGTCAAGGGCATCTTCGCGCTGGGTGACGTGAGTTCGGCCAGCCAACTCAAGCACGTGGCGAATCATGAGGCTCGCGTGGTGCAGCACAACCTGCTGCACCCACGGCGAATGATCGCGTCCGATCACCGCTTCATCCCCCACGCGGTGTTCAGCGATCCGCAGATCGCCGCCGTCGGCCTCACCGAGCAGCAGGCCGAGCAGACCGGACGAAAGTTCGTCACGGTGCGCCAGCCGTACGCCTCGGTGGCCTATGGGTGGGCGATGGAGGACGACGCGCACTTCGTCAAACTGATCGCCGACCCACGCACCAAGCGGCTGCTGGGCGCCCACATCATCGGTCCTGAGGCGACCACGCTGATCCAGCCGCTGATTCAAGCCATGTCGTTCGACCTCGACGTGCCCAGCATGGCCCGTGGTCAGTACTGGACCCATCCGGCGCTCACCGAGGTGGTCGAGAACGCCTTGCTGGCGCTGAAGTTGTGAGCGGGCCGCTGGCGCTGCTGGTCGCGGTCGTCACGCTGTTCGCCGGCTGTGCGGCGGGTACCGCGCCGACGTCGCCGGCGAGCCGTCCGACGGTGACGCAGCCCGGAGCCACCTATCGACCCGCCACCTCGCCCACAAGGCCCTCGGCCCCAGCTCCGGCCCAGACCTCGGCGGCGCCGACGGCCTCGCAGTGTGCCGCGCGGGTGGTGGCGAAGCTGTCGCCTCGGCAGCAGGCCGGACAACTGGTGATGGTCGGTGTTACGAGTGCGTCCGACGGCGAGCTGGCGGTGTTGCGCCGGCAGAGCATCGGTTCGGTGATCCTGATGGGCCAGCACACCGACGGGGTTCGGGGCGTGCGGCGAGTCACCGCCAGGCTGGCGTGGAAGGGTCAGCAGGTGCCGCTGCTGGTCGCTGTCGACCAGGAGGGCGGACTGGTTCAGCGACTGAAGGGCAGCGGTTTCGACACCATCGCCTCGGCGAAGGTGCAGGCCACCTGGAGCAGCGCCACCCTTCGGTCACGCGCGGAGCGCTGGGGGCGACAACTGGCGTCCGCGGGGGTCACCTGGACGTTGGCGCCGGTGGCCGACGTGGTGCCGGGC
>Ga0075157_10001167_pt1 | contig 17006 bp, 13 predicted proteins | sample JI81BgreenDNA_FD_70967 | JGI IMG/M metagenome (GOLD analysis project Ga0075157, IMG submission 70967) | Wastewater effluent complex algal communities from Wisconsin, to seasonally profile nutrient transformation and Carbon sequestration -... | ecosystem: Engineered > WWTP > Effluent > Algae...
TATTTCCCCAACCCCATCCATTATTCCATGAGTTATTGTAAGGGCTATTCCACGAATTCCATCCACTATTCCATGAATTACAGTTCCAACAATTATTCCAGTTATTATTATTCCAACCATTGTTTCCCCATCCATTATTCCATGAATTGTAATTATTCCAATTAGCATTCTGATTATTCAAAGGGTAGTAATTGGAAGATGTAGTATTAGTACTTGTCCCAACAGGATAGTCTACAGCATCAGGGTTTGCATAATTATTAATAGGTTTTTGATCATATTCGCTGTTATAAGCATCCGCTGTAAGTCCATTGCTCTCCAAGATAACTTGCTCTTTTTTAACTTCTATTTGCTTTCTGCTCACAGATGATGTAAAATAAACATCATCATTATCATTAATTTGAGCCAATTGTTTGCCCGATGTACAAGCTCCTAAGCCTGCTACAAGCAATAATAAATATAGTGGAGTCGATTTCATATAACTTCTATTTTTTAGAACCCATTCTTAAAGTAATAAACAAATATTACACCAAATATGTTCTTTGAGTAGATTATTTTAATCCTCAATATAATAAAAAATCCCTATAAATTATTTATAGGGATTCATTTATTTTATGTTATAGCTATTTCTTTGCTAATACAGACAAAGTACTTAGCGTTGTATCATGAGGTATCATTTCTTCTTTTTCTATTTCTATCATCTCATTCTCGTGTGGTAAGTTTGAGTGAGGAGTCATAGAATAAGGTACATTCTGAGGAATGAAATCTGTAAATCCATCCTTTTCACAATTAGGTTTACTATAGTCGTAAGCCCAACGATATACGAACGGAATTTGACCCTCCCAGTTACCATGTCCAGCATTAATAGGAGCTGTCCATTCTAAAGCATTAGAGTTCCAAGGGTTTTGAGTAGCTCTTCTGCCTCTAAAAATTGAATAAAAAAAGTTAAATCCAAATATTAACTGAGCTCCAAAGGTTACTGCCGCTGCAATACTAATGAAAGAGTTTAGATTCAAGTATACTTCATCACGGAATGCTGCATAAGCAGAAAATTCATAATATCTTCTTGGGAAACCAGCAATACCTATAAAGTGCATTGGGAAGAATACTAAATAAACGCCCATAAATGTCATCCAGAAGTGTATATAACCTAATTTTTCATCCATCATTCTACCAAACATCTTAGGGAACCAGTGATAAATACCAGCTACCATACCAAAGAATGAAGCAGAACCCATTACCAAATGGAAGTGGGCAACTACATAATAAGTATCGTGTAAGTAAATATCCAAAGCATTATTACCTAAAATAATACCCGTCACACCACCAGAAATAAACAAAGATACAAGACCAATAGAGAACAACATAGCAGGCGTATATCTAATATTACCACGCCATAATGTAGTAATGTAGTTGAATGCTTTTACAGCTGAAGGTACTGCTATAATCAAAGTCAAGAACATAAAAATACTTCCCAAAAATGGATCCATTCCTGTTACAAACATGTGGTGAGCCCATACGATAAACGAAAGTATTGCAATACCTAAAATAGAACCTATCATTGCTTTATAACCAAAAATAGGTTTACGAGCATTCGTTGCGATAATTTCAGATGTGATTCCTAGAGCAGGTAAAAGTACAATATATACTTCAGGGTGTCCTAAGAACCAAAATAAGTGTTGGAAAAGAATAGCACTACCACCTGTGTGGTCGAGAGCTTGTCCATTGATAAAAATATCTGAAAGGTAGAAACTTGTTCCTAAGCTCCTATCAAATACTAATAATAATGCTGCTGAGAATAATACTGGGAATGATAACAGACCAATAATAGCTGTAATAAAAAATGCCCAAATAGTTAATGGCAGACGAGAAAACGTCATACCTTTGGTTCTTAAATTAATAACCGTAGTAATATAATTGATACCTCCTAAAAGCGATGAAACAATGAAGAGTGTCATAGCTACAAGCCAGTATGTCATACCAGAGCCAGAACCTTTAAGAGCTTGTGGCAAAGCACTCAGTGGAGGATAAACTACCCAGCCACCTGCTGCTGGACCTCCGTCAAGGAAGAAAGAAGCCAGCATAATCATGCTTGATGCAAAAAAGAACCAATAAGAAAGCATATTCAAGAAGCCAGATGCCATATCTCTTGCTCCAATTTGTAAAGGAATCAAGAAGTTAGAAAATGTACCACTCAAACCTGCAGTCAGTACAAAAAACACCATAATTGTTCCGTGCATAGTAACCATAGCAAGGTAAAACTCTGGGTCTAATTGTCCCGTACCATTATCTTGCATAGAAACCCATTTACCTAAGAGAGGTTTCAACCAAGAGTAATCCATGTCAGGAAATCCTAATTTCAAACGGAATAGAATTGAAAGCAATCCACCCACAAATGCCCACAGAATACCTGTAATAAGGAACTGCTTGGCAATCATTTTGTGGTCAGTAGAGAAAATGTACTTGGTAATGAAGGTGTCATGGTGTTCATGATGTTCTTCATGAGCGTGTACATCGTGTGCATGAGCAACGTCTGATGCCATATTGATAGTTTTTATAAATTTAAAACTGAAAAATAAAACCTTTGTTTTCTTTCAATATCAATAATAGAGAAAGATTAATTTGTCTTGTTTACTTTTTTGCTATTTTCTATAGAAATTTTACCTGCTTTGTCTTTGGTAATTGCTTCTATTTTTTTAGCTACATATTCTTTATTCGATTCTACAAATGGTTTTTGAGCGGCAAGCCATTTTTTGTAATCATCTTCATCATGTACAATTACACGCATACGCATGCTAAAATGTCCACGACCACATATTTCTTGACAAACCAATTCGTAATCAAAAGTTTCCCAACGAGCCTTCACATCTTCAGGTTTTCCTTTTGTTGTACTGGGATCAGGTTTCAAGTATTCAGGGTTTTTACGCAACTCTTCACGCATTTCCTCAGTTGTTTTTGTTGGGGTAAACCACATTTTAGTGGGTTGTCCTGGAACTGCATCCATTTTCTGACGGAAATGAGGGAAAGAAACACTATGTAATACATCTCTTGCTCTAATTTGAACACGAACAGGTCTTCCTTTCACCAAGTGTAATTCTGTTGCTTGGAAATCATCATTTACATTTTTATCTGTAAAATCCAATCCCATTTCATTTACATCATCTGTATAACGGAAGTTAAACCCTCCTAATTTATTATCACTGCCTGGGTAACGAGCAATCCAGTTAAATTGTTTACCCATTATTTCAACAAGCATTGCATTGGAAGGAGCATCTTTGGTTACATCTCTCCAAAGCTTCCAACCTGTAAATACCAACACAGTAAGAATAACTGCGGGAACAATCGTCCAGATAATCTCTAGTTTAGTATTATCAGGGTAAAATGTTGCTTTGTTACCTTTTTTATGACGGTATTTAAAAGTAAAGTAAAATAGAGCTGCATTGGTGATTAGGAACATCAAAATGATTACGATATGAGCAACTTTAGACAATGAGTCGTAAGCAGCACCATGACTTACAGCATCAGGTTGTCCCCATAGTGTAGCATGTTTAGCAGCATACCAAAATGCAGCAATGGTTCCTAATAATGGAAGAAGTAGAAACAAATATGCATTGATATTATTGGCTGTTGTATCTATTTCTTCTACATCTTTGCCTTTGCTTCTCAAGATACCAGCAAGGTTACTAATTCTAAAAATAATTAGAAAAACTGCCAGTACAAGAACAACAATCAAAGTTATAATAAGACTATTCATATTTTTTTGAGTTTATGTATTATCAATGGTCTGCTTAAGCAGATTGTTTGAAAACTTATATTGAATTATATGTTGTGATGCAAACTTTCTTCCATCATAGGGTGATTTTTTGCAATCAGGTTTGTTTTAGCTAATGTAGTTGCAAAAACATATACAAAACTACAAGCAAACAATAACACTGTTCCTATTTCTAAAATAAAGAATCCACCATGCTCTTTTGTTGTACCAGGCATAATCATTACATAGAAATCAAGATAATGTCCCATTAAAATACCAAATGCTGTAACTTTTAAGAAAATAGATCTACGTTTAGCATCTCTTGTCATCAAAAACAAGAAAGGAAATATAAAGTTTACAGCTACATTGAAAATAATTAGAGGAGAATAAACACCACCTAACTTTTCCATTCTTTCATCCCAATACACAATTTCCTCTGGAATATTAGAATAGTTTTGTAATAAGAATTGAGAAAACCAGATATAAGTCCAGAATACACTGAAAGCAAACATAAATTTACCTAGGTCATGTAAATGGTTTTCATTTACCATTTTCAAATATCCTTGATCTTTCAAAAATACAACAGCAAGTGTAAGAACAGCTAAAGCAGATACCCAAGTACTTGCAAATACGTACCATCCAAACATTGTACTATACCAGTGAGCATCAATACTCATAATCCAGTCCCAAGCAGATGTAGATTCTGTATATCCAAAAATGACAATAAAAATTGCACTGAATGTAATGTTCTTTTTATGATAAGTAAAATCTCCTTTCTGTGTGATATAATCTTCTTTTACAGAGTTATTTCTGATAACTGTATATAATGTGTACCAGATACCAAAATAAGCTATTAATCTAATCAACCAAAATAGAGGAAAACTTCCTGCTTCTAAAGGTGCAAAGAAATATGCTGATTTACCATTTAAGATAGGATCGAAAGTTTTAGTTCCTTTAGCATATAAATCGTGGTGAGTCCAGTGAAATAAATCATGACCACCTACAAAAAATGTAACTAATAACACAACACCTGTAAATGGTAAGAAAGCTCCAAAAGATTCTGAAACCCTGCGAATACTTGCAGACCAACCAGCATAAGCTACATACTGAATCGCAACAAACAGTGTTCCCATTGCTGCAATATATGTAAAAAACGTTCCGTTGAGCCATAAGTTTGCCCAAACTCTTGTAAGGGGGTTATAATGGTGTTCTCCTCCACCCGCTGCATGTGCACCTTTTGTTCCTTCATGAGCAGCCCCATGAGCCTCATGCGAACCTACACCTAAATATACCAATATAGCTCCTATTACAAAAAGTACAGCTCCTATTCCAATTCCCATCAACAGTTTTTTCTTCTGTTCTGGAGTGAAAACATAGCGTTCTTCTAAGTTATAATGTACATGAGCCTCTGCCATAATATTTTATAATTAAAAATGAATATAATCGTTTGTATAATGTGTATTTTGTAAGAGTACTAAAAAATACTCCCAAATATTCACTACTTAGCTTTTTTTTCTTCAGGTTTAGCTACAGTAGCTGTTGTATCTTTTGCTGCTACTGCAACTACAGGTTTGCCGTCAGCTGTAATTTGCCCTTGTAAAAGATGTACATAAGCTACAATTTTCCAGCGTTCTAGAGAGTTAATTTGCGAAGCATGAGCCCACATTCTACCTTTACCATGTGTAATTACATGATAGATGTGTCCTCCATTTACTTTGGCAATAGCACCTCCAGAAAGGTTAGCAACCCCTGTATATTTTTGTCCTACTAAACCATCTCCTTTTCCTTCTTCACCATGGCAGTGTGTACAATAGTAACCATATAATTCTTTTCCTTCAGCTAAAATTTCTTTCGTGATAGGAAGAGGATTTTTCAGATTTTTGGCAGCAGATTCTAAACTGTCTTTATGTGTATTATAAACCATTAAACCTAAGTCATATTTTACACCAGCAGAGTCGGTATAATTAGTTTTATAATTACGACGAGAAACTGTTCCTTTAGCAGGTTCACGCATATTTATTCCATAAGGATTAATTTTATTCGTACTGTCTGCAACCTGACTGAAAGGATCGTAAGCAACAGAGGTGTACATATTAGGTGCAAACTCTGTACCTGGATCGTTAGGATCTTTTTCACAAGAACTTAATCCCCAGAGTGTTGTTCCTAAAAAAGCTGACAATATATATTTGTGGATTTTCATCTCTTTATATTTCTTTAATTTTGGATGATAGCGTTTACCTTTCTACAACTTTAGGTGCTTCTGAAGCTCCATGTTTTTCTAATATAGCCTGAATTTCCTCAACATTTTTGGTGTTTTTGTCTAAATCTACAACTAAAGCATATTTATCGTCAGTTGTACGGCGATCAAACATAAATTCTGTTTTGCCTGGTCCCATTGTGTTTGATAGTAAAAAAGTAGCTACCATACCCAAAGCTGCAATAAGAACTGTTGCTTCAAAACTTACAGGAACCATTGTAGGAGGATACAATGCATTTTTACCACCAATAATCATAGGCCAGTCAATTTTCATCATGAAGGTAATCATGGTGATGGCAAGGAGCGTTCCTGTTGCACCAAACATAAATGCCGCTATAGGAATTTTAGTTCTTGGATGACCTATATATACATCAATGTGGTGAATGGGATGTGGAGAATATACCTCATCAATTTTTACACCATCATTTTGTACTTTTTTCACAGCATTTACAACCGTTTCTTCATGGTCGTAAATGCCTACTAAATATTTTTTTGTATCTGAAGTATGTGTTGCCATTTTCAAAAGCGTTTTTTCAAGATTATCAATACCTTAGTGTTTCAGTTTTTCTTCAGCTAGTTTTTTAGCTTGCTCATCCGATGAATTTAACACTGTTTTTACTTCCGCCATATTGATTACAGGTAAATATTTAGCAAAAAGGAAAAAGCAGACAAAAAACAAGCCAAAACTAAATATATAATCCCCTACGTCATAGATAGTAGGACGGAAATATGTCCAACTAGATGGAATATAATCTCTGTGTAATGAAGTTACGATAATTACAAAACGTTCGAACCACATACCAATGTTTACGACAACCGAAAGAACAAAACTCCAAATAAGGTTTCTACGGATACTCTTAAACCAGAATAACTGGGGAGAAATCACGTTACAAGTCATCATAGCCCAATAAGACCACCAGTAAGGTCCAAACATACGATTCAAGAATGCATAACTTTCTGCTTCTACTCCTGAATACCAAGCAATAAAGAACTCTGTAATATAAGCAACCCCTACGATAGAACCTGTTAGCATGACAATTTTATTCATCAAGTCAATGTGTTCCATTGTAATGTAATCTTCTAATTTATAAACAACTCTTGTAACAAGCATTAGGGTAAGTACCATTGCGAAACCAGAGAAAATTGCCCCAGCAACGAAGTAAGGAGGGAAAATTGTTGTGTGCCAACCTGGAATTACAGATGTTGCAAAGTCCATACTTACAATGGTGTGTACAGAAAGTACCAATGGAGTAGATAGACCCGCTAAAATAAGAGCTACATATTCGTATCTAGCCCATACTTTTGAGCCACCTTCCCATCCAAAAGCCAGTATACCATAGGCAAAAGCTGCTATTGGTCTTCTGTTTTTCTTTTTTTCTGCTCTTTCAGCAGGAGTATCAGTAGCTAATAAAGGATTTTGTTCTAAAGTAAGTTTAGCTCTATCACGAATAGTTGCCAAATCAGGAATTAAACCAACATACCAGAATACTGTAGATACAGTAAGATAAGTAGAAATTGCAAATACGTCCCATACAAGTGGTGAGTGGAAGTTTACCCACAAAGAACCATAAGTATTAGGAAGAGGAAGAGCCCAATGAGCAAGCCACGTACGTCCCATGTGCATCAAAATGAAAGAACCAGCACAAAGAACGGCAAAGATGGTCATCGCTTCTGCTGCTCTATTAATAGATGTTCTCCATTTCTGACGGAACAACAAAAGAACTGCTGAAATAAGTGTACCAGCGTGACCAATACCTACCCACCATACGAAGTTGGTAATGTCCCAAGCCCAACCAACTGTTTTATTCAATCCCCAAACGCCTATTCCATACCACCAAGTTGAAGCAAGAGAAAGACATCCAATAATAAAAAGTACTACAGAAAATCCAAAAGCAATGAGCCAACTCATACTTGGTTTTTCTTCCACTCGTTTACAGATGTCTTCGGTGATGTCATGCATCGTTTTGCCACCTGTTACGAGAGGTTCTCTTATGGCTGATGTTACCTGCATAAATATATTTCTGTTAGAATTAGATAAAATGTTAAAAATTAAGCCTTATTTCTGATTTTAGCTAAATAAGTTACATTAGCCTTCACATTGATTTCTTCTAATAAGTGATAAGCTCTCTCATCTTCCAAAACAATGTCTTTTTGTTCATTTTTAGTGATGCCAATTGTTTTAGCAATTCTGCTTTCAGGATCGTTCATATCACCAAAAATAATTGCATCAGCAGGACAAGATTGTTGACATGCAGTTACCACATCACCATCTTTCACTTTACGTTTTTCCTTTTTAGCTTCTAATTTACCAGCTTGGATACGTTGCACACAAAGTGAGCATTTCTCCATTACCCCACGAGAACGAACAGTTACATCAGGGTTTAGAACCATTTTACCCAAGTCAGACTGACTCATAAAGTTTACAGTTGTAAACTTCTCATCATTTGTATAATTAAACCAGTTGAAACGGCGTACTTTGAATGGACAGTTGTTTGCACAATAACGGGTACCAATACAACGGTTATAAGTCATTTGGTTTAATCCCTCAGAGCTATGTGTGGTAGCAACTACAGGGCATACCGTTTCGCAAGGTGCGTTGTTACAATGCTGACACATCACAGGTAAGAACACTACTTCAGGATTTTCTGAAGGGTCTTCCATCTTTTGGTATCCACTTACACTCTTATCTTCAAGGTTTGCATCAGTACTGTAATAACGGTCAATACGAATCCAATGCATTTCACGAGCATTGATAATTTCAGCTTTACCTACAACAGGAACGTTGTTTTCTGTTTGACAAGCAATTACACAAGCTCCACAACCAGTACAAGAGTTTAAATCGATAGTTAAACCCCACCAATGGTTTTTGTTATAGGCTTCTTCATGCCCTTTCCACATGGTTAATTCTGTAGGTTTTTTAGGCCCTTCTGCTGTATTGATAAAAATATCATACTTTTCACGAATTAACTTAGGGTTTTTGTTATATTCAGTAAGATTAGCCTCTCTCACATGCCCACGACCCATTAGAGTTTGGTGAGTTTGTGTAAGTGCCATTTCTATTTTACCTTCTGCTTTTGCTACAGCCACCTCATAAGCTGCATATAAAATGCTACCATTTTGGAAAGAAGCCATTGGATATACATTCTGTCCTACTCCGTTTCCACATTTACCTGTGCTGGTACGTCCATAACCCAATGCGATAGAAATGGTGTTTTTCTGTTGACCAGGTTGAACAATTACAGGTAACGTCACTGAGCTTCCACCCACTGTTACTTTTACCATGCTACCAGTTTCTACACCTAATTGAGCAGCATAAGATTTTGAAATCTGTGCATAATTATCCCAAGTAGCTTTGGTAATAGGATCTGGGAATTCTTGTAACCAAGGGTTATTAGCCATTGCTCCACTTCCTAAACCTATTTTTTGATAAATAGCTAACTCTGTTTTTGCATTATCAGCTTTATAAGCACTACTTACAGCAGAAAGAGCTCCAGCAGTATCACCTTTGAATGCTACGCTTGCAGTAACAGTAGGCTTTACTTCTTGGGTTGGTTTGGTTTCTTTTTGTGTTGAATCTTTAGGTGTTACAACCGTTGCAACTTTTGCATTAGTTTCATAAATACCATCATGGAGTGCTTTTACCCATGTTTCGTTGAAAGGCTGACCTTTTAAGATATTTGTTTTCCAAAAACCTCTTAAAACATCATAATAATTATTTTTATTACCAGACCATTTTAATAATGAATCCTGAGCTTGACGAGTACCTTCTGGGTAGATAGGAGAGATTGCAGGCTGAGTTAAGCTGTAATGTCCATCTGTAGGGAAAGCATCATTCCAAGATTCTAAATAGTTGGTATCTGGAGTAATGAATTTACATAATTTAGATGTTTCATCTACTCTATCAGAGAAAGAAATACTTACAGCTACATTTTTAAGAGCATCTGCGATTTCTTTACCTTTTGGATAATCGTAAACAGGATTTGTACCATAGAAAATAACCGCACCTACACTACCTGCCTTCAAATCTTCTACAAATTTAGCCATTTCCTCATCATTGCCTTGTTTTGTATAGCTTGCCTGAGCAATGTTGAGTGTTGATCCGTAGTTTGTTAATGAATCATTGATTGCATTTACAAGGATTTGAACATTTACATCATTTGAACCACAAACTACTAAAGAGCGTCCTTTTTGAGCCTTTAAGTCATCTGCTGCTTTCTTGATTTTTTCTGCAATGTTTTTATCTGTGATAGAGCTTGTTCCACCTCCTACAACTTCATTATAGAGTTGAGCTACTACTAAACCTTCTTGAGAAGGACGAATAGCCACACGGTGGTCAGCATTAGCACCTGTTAAAGACAATCCAGTTTCAAACTGATAATGTCTTGACATTGTTTTCTTTTCCTTGCTTAGTTTTCTTCCTTGTGTGTACTGACGGCTGTATTCAATAGAAGAAAGCCAAGTACCCAAGAAATCAGCATTGATACTGACAATCGTTTCTGCTTTGCTGAAATCGTAAGTGGGTAATGCGTACGTTCCAAAAGATTTTTCGTTTGCCTTTAAAATACCATACGCAGAAACTGCATCATAACTGATGTGTTTTGTGGAAGGATATTTTTTTGCAAATTCAGCGATTACAGATTTTGTAGAAGGGCTGATAATGGTGTTGCTTACAATATAAATTGTTCCATTTGCACCCTGAAGAGCAGACATAATATTTGCATCCACAGATTCTTTGCTAGCCTTTTTACCTCCTTCCATGAAAGAACTTAATCTTTCTAAATCATAAAGATTTAATACAGAAGACTGTACTCTTGCAGAAGTCCCTCCTTTTGTCACTTTAGAAAGTGTATTTCCTTCAATTTTGATAGGGCGACCTTCACGTGTTTTTACTAAAATGCTACAATATTCGCCATCTTGGAAATATGTACTTGCATAATAGTTAGGAATACTTGGGTCTATATCTTCTGGTTTATTGAGATAAGGAATTGCTTTTTTAACAGGAGCCTCACAAGCAGCCAATGAAACTGCTGCCATTCCAAAGCCCATCAGCTTTAAGAAATCACGGCGAGACGTATTATTTTCTTCATCTTTTTCGGCGATAGGTAAAAAGTCAGGAAACTCTTTTTCTGCTTTTTTTACGAACTCCAAATCGTTTGTAAGTTCTTCAAAACCTTTCCAGTATATCTTTTTGTTTTCCATATTGCTATGATTGAACCTTTCGTTTAATTGAGAAAAGGGGACTTAGATTTTCTCTAAGTTCCCAAGTTTTTTTAATAATGACATTTAGAACATTCCAAACCACCTATATCTTCAACCTTAAATTGCGTCTTTCCTTTTGATTTGTGGAACGCTAATAACTTCTCGTAGTAAGGGTTTAAAGCATCTTTGCCATTAGCATCTTTAGCTGTATAGCTTACAAGTGTCTGGCGGTGACAGTCAATACACCATCCCATTGTAAGTGGTGAACGTTGTTGAACCACTTCCATTTCTTCAATTTTACCATGACACTGCTCACAAGCTACTTTACCAGCTACTGTATGCTGAGAGTGATTGAAATATACCAAATCAGGAAGGTTGTGAACACGAACCCATTGTACTGGTTGGTTTTTCTCGATAGCTGTATAAATCTTCTGAATTTCAGGAGAGCCATTTTTAATTGTGTTATGGCAATTCATACAGATGTTTGAAGAAGGGATACTTGCAGATTTGCCTTTCATTACGGTAGTATGGCAATACTGACAAGCGATTTTATATTTACCAATGTGTAATTTGTGTGAGAATGGAATAGGTTGAGAAGGTGCATAACCTTGTTGAATACCAATATCCATTGTTTTGTCGATGCCTATTTTTGCAATAACCAAGAAGATAATTGCTGTAAGGACACCTAAGAATGCTTTGCTTCCTAAAACTTTACCTAAATCGAATTTAGATTCAACAACTTCTTTATCTGCTTCATCTAAATCGTCTCTTTGTTTAAGCAAACGAGTAAGCAATGATGTCAGTACTAATAGTACAATTAAGATTACTAACAATACTACTACCAAAGCACCTAAGATAATATTGGTTGATCCTGAATCTGCTGTTTTTCCATCAACTTTTGGGTTTTGAGGATCTTGTGGTGGTAAAGGTTTAGGTACAGACTCTACATAAGCCAAGATGTCTTTGATTTCTTCATCTTTAAAATCAGGAAATGAGTTCATGGCTGTCTGATTCCAATCATTATAGAGTTTTACAGCATCCGCATCTCCACTTTTAATAAGACCTTGAGAGTTACGAACCCATTTTAAAAGCCAAGCTTCTTTGCGGCGACTTGTTACACCTGTAAGAGCTGGACCTGTTGAAGGTTCGTGTATTTTGTGGCAACTAGCACAATTGTTTGAAAACAAGTCTTTGCCTTTTGCAACATCGCCTTTCCCTGCGTCGGGTTTTTGGGCAAATGCTACTTGCATACCAAGAACGAAAACAGCCAGTATTACTGCCAATTTTCTGATATCCTGAATGACCGAAGAGTATCGCATAGGTATATAAGGTTGATAAATCTACATTTTTTTAGCCTTACAAAAATAATAGGCGTTTTTTTATTCGCAAACTCCATTTCAAACAAATTCGGCTTTTTAGTTCCATTTTTGTTCTATTTTTTTACAATTCATTGATTTATAATTTTTTAATAAAATTTTATTTAATAATTTAGAATTATTCTAAACAAATCCTATCTTCATTTCTACAATAAATTGGCAATGAGTAAACTTATTAAGGCTACTCCCAACAAAGAAAACCCTATAATATTGAATAAAACGGCTGCATGCCATACCAAAGCTAAATAGCTAAATAAACCTAAAAACATTACCACTAATCCTGGTATTAAGATGAATATAAGGCTCAATAAAACTACCATCAGTGCATCCCAACCACCATTACTATTGAGGATTAAAATAAAAAGCCCTATAAGAGTGATTGCTAAGCCTATTGAAAATAGCCACAATGTTTGTAATGGTAGCCTTACTAAAAAGAAAAATGCTAAACCCAAAGAAATCCAGCCCATTGTATTGAGTGTATCTATTGTATCTGCTCTTTTTTGAGATTTAAGAGGTTTTGAATCAGCTTTAGATGTTTTTAGATATTTCTTTATTCTTGTAGCTTCTTTGATATTTTGAACTTTTTGTAAAAGTTGTATTTTCTTGGGTGTTTTTTCTTGAATATTCTTTAAAGTTACAATATTGTTTGTTTTATCAACTTTTCTTGAGTTGTTTATAGTGTCCATTATGGGCATTTCCACATTTTGAGTTTCTCCGCTCCTACTTTGTGATTCTGCAAGGCTCTGAGCATACACATAATTTTGTAAACTAAAAGTAATGACAAGTGTCCAAAAGATGTTTTTCATAGTATTTTTGAGTTTGGTTTTATAATAAGAAAACTTGTGCAATTTTTAAATCTTCGGGGGTTGTAATCTTTATATTTTCGTAATTTCCTTCAATAAGTGTTACCTCAAAACCTGCTTTTTCGTACACAGAAGCATCATCTGTTATTTCGGGGCTATCAGCAACTTTCTGAAAAGCTTGCCAAATTTCAGAAAATCGGAACGTTTGTGGTGTCTGAATAAGCCTGTAAGCTGTTCGTGGTACACTTTTACTTTTATCTTCAATAATTTCTCTAATGGAATCTTTTAAAGTAACAGAAGCAATTGCAGAGCCTTTTACACTTGAAATTTCAAAGCTATTTAAAATTACAACATTAGAAACCAGAGGACGAACTCCATCATGAATTGCCACCAAAACCTCTTGTGTTTGGGAAGCTATCCAAGTAAGCCCGTTTTTAACTGACTGATAGCGTGTTGCTCCACCCTCAACAACTTTAATTGGAATTGAGAAATGATGTTTTTGGCAAATTTCTTCCCAATAATCCATGTCTTTTTGTGGCAAAACCACAATAATTTGCATTTGAGAATCTATTTGGTAAAATTTTTCTATGGTATGAAATAAAATAGGTTTACCATTGAGCAGTAAAAACTGCTTTGGTATTTCTGATTGCATACGAGAACCACTGCCCCCAGCTACAAGAATCGTATATTTAGATAATTCCAAGATATTTTGAAAATTTGAAAGTGTTAAAATAAAAAATGATGAGCAAACATGATAGCTTACTCACCATTTTTTTAATATTTTTTGAAAAAAACATTTTACATGATTTTTCTCTCTTGCATCAGATAATTCTGAACATAATCTTTAATACCCTCCTCTAAAGTATGGAAAGGCTTTGAATAACCTATTCCTTTGAGTTTTTTCATATTGGCTTCGGTAAAATATTGGTATTTATCACGTATATCGGCAGGTGTATCTACAAAACTAATTTTAGGCTCTACATCCATCGATTTGAATGTATTTTTGGCTAAATCTAAGAAAGTACGAGCTTTGCCACTTCCCAAATTATAAATACCTGAATCTTTGCGATGATGCATTAGAAACATACAAACATCTACTACATCTTTTACATACACAAAATCACGTTTTTGTCCACCATCTAAGTAATCGGGATGATGAGAACGGAATAGCTTCATACTTTGTGTATCTTTGATTTGATTGAAAGCATGAAATACCACTGAAGCCATTCTGCTCTTATGATACTCATTGGGTCCGTAAACATTAAAAAACTTTAAGCCTGCCCAAAAAAATGGCTTTTGACTTTGAGCCAAAGCCCAAACGTCAAAATCTTGCTTGGATTGTCCGTAAGGGTTAAGAGGTTTTAATTTTGAAATTTTTTGTTCGTCATCATCATAACCCAATTCGCCTAAACCATAAGTAGCAGCAGATGAAGCATATACCAATGGTATTTGGTATTCGATACAAGCCTGCCACATTTTTTTGGTGTACTCCAAATTCAAGTGATTGAAGATATTTACATCAAACTCTGTGGTATCTGTTCTAGCACCTAAATGAAAGATAAATTCAACTTCTTGATGGTTTTCTTTGAGCCATTCAAAAAATTGTTCTCTTTCTACTTTTTCTTTAATTTTTTTACCTTCTAAGTTTGGATTTTTCTCTGTTTTTGAAAAGTCATCCACAGCAATAATTGCATTAAAATTGTCTTGGTTAAGCCTTGCCACCAAACAACTTCCTATAAAACCTGCTGCACCTGTTACAACAATCATACTTTAAGTTTATTTGATAAATGGTTGCAAGTTAATTGCCATAAATAGATAATCAAAATTATTTTCTTCTAAACCTTTTTTAAATATTTTTTTTGTTCTTTTTTTAATTGTTCAATACTCATATATAACATCCAAACTGCAATTCCATAGACTATAAAATTGAGTTTGGCTGGTGTTATTTTAAAAATGTTATGAAACAAATTAAAATAGATATTAAATATCTGAAATGCTAAAATATGTGTAGTAGCCATTAGCCCTAATTTACTACCCGTTTTTTCATTCCAGTATCGAAAAGCATTTGCTTTGTAGAGTTGAAAAATATAAATAATTAACAAAACAGATATAGGTATTATCAGACCAAAACGCATGAATTCCCACAATATCATTTCATCATAAAAGTAGCAACCAAAGGCTATTAAGAAAAACCAAAGAATTCCCATTGGAGATGTAAACAAACTTCTTAGGCTCATCCATGATAAATCTTTTATAATCATTTTTTGAAACCCTTTCAGGTATTGATTTTGCATTTTTACCAATCCATCAGCTCCACCAAAACTATTTTTCGTGATTACAAAAGCTTGCTCAAAAGATACTGTATTATTTTGCATCTGATGCTCTATATCTAATATAAAGTGATCTACCATTTCTTCTATAAACTCCTTATTTGACAAAGGAATTGCTAATTTCTTATAAATATCGTCTATTTGGTTTTCTGAAAGTTTCATATTGTTTTTAATTTAGATTGTAATGATAAAATACTTTCTACGCTTTTAAGGGTATCTAAGAATTCTTGTACTCTTACCTTTACAACATTACTACCTTCAGGAGTAAGTTTGTAGTATTTTCTTGTTCTCCCTTCTATGGTTTCTGTATAAGAACTAATGGTTCCTTCTGCCTCTAGCTTATGTAAGGCAGGGTATAAAGCTCCTTCTGTAATCTGCAATGTATTATCTGTAATTTCTTTTACTTGCTGACAAATTTCATAACCATACATTGCTCCTTTGTCTTCTAAAAGTTTCAGAATAATGAGCGTTAAACTTCCTTTTAATATAGGGTTATTTTGTTTCATGATACAAATATAATAAAAAACCTATACCTAACAAAATTAGGTATAGGTTTTATTAAAATAAGTTTGTTTATTTTAGATGCCCTTTCAATTTCTTTTGACCAAATTTTGGTGTTTTTTGGTGAGCCAAATGACAACAAGAGCTATTCTCTAAGTATCCCTCATGTTGGAGTGCAGCATTATCGTGTGGGCGAGCATTGTATTTATTTTGTTTCCATTGTTCTCGTTCTAAATCCAGCTCTTTTTTGAGTTCTTCGTCAGAAAGTGCATCAATGAGTTTGTCCAAATCGGGTTGTCCTGCATCTACCCAAGCTGTGTACCAAAAATCTGCTACACCTTTTACAGATGCCTTGAAACGTCTTTCTACCTGTCCGTTGAGGCGTTGATGATAGGCTTTTGAAAACTCTCTTGAATAAGTCCGAATCGTTACACGATTTCTATCTTCAAAAACAAATTTTTTATCCTCAGGAAATTGTTTGGTCAGTTCTTTTTCAAATTTCAGCACAGAATCTAAAGCTGTATGAGCATTGACGACATAGCTCCAAGCTGTAAGTTGAGTATTCTTGATGTATTCGGCTCTACCAACAAGTAAATCATAGTCATCCGAGAAAAGTTCAGGCAAACGAGCTTCCCAAAAACCATGAATTCCTACCTGTCCTGTTTTTTGTCCGTTATAGTTCTCCGTAGTATGAAGAGGTACATTGCTGTCTGCAATATAATGTCCAATATCAGCACTTAATCGTAAAATTCTTCTTGTATCTTTTTGTTGAAAAGCGATGGTTAAATCTCG